>Ga0209450_10001390_pt1 | contig 12107 bp, 14 predicted proteins | sample FrelakmetLWP11LW_FD_187149 | JGI IMG/M metagenome (GOLD analysis project Ga0209450, IMG submission 187149) | Freshwater lake sediment microbial communities from the University of Notre Dame, USA, for methane emissions studies - LWP11 LW (SPAdes)... | ecosystem: Environmental > Aquatic >... | reverse complement strand
TCGAGCCGAGAAGATGTTTCCCGGAATCACGATACGAGATGCCATTGGTTGTAGGGCCGACGACGACGGCTCTGTGAGATTCGATGTTCCGGGCACCAAAGTCGGCATCCGCTGGCACACGAAAGAGCCGACCGTGGTGTACGTGGCCCCGCTAGACATGGAGGCGTGGACCGCGTATGAATCCAACAGGATTGCCAAGCGAAGCCCAACCACTCCCGAGGTGCCACAAAACCGACCCGAGGACGCGTCGGTTGACTTGGGGCCTCCCGAAGTACCCGATGGGGTGGGCGGGTAGCGCGAAGGGCCGGGCGCGGCCCACCATGAGCGACGTAGCAATGGGAGAGCGACATGAGCGAAGAAATCAAGGTGGAGACAGGCGTAGCAGAGGGCAAGTGGAGGGTTGCTGAGTACGTAGGGGGGGTATGCGTGCCGCTGTACGAGGGGCCAGCAGAGTTGGCAGGGGAAAAATACGACGAGAAGTGCAAGAATCTCACGGCGGGAACGGTCACGTTGACAGATCCCGACGGAAACATTCGAGAGCAGAAGGTGCGAGCCGCGTTTCGTCCCCATGTCGGAGACGAAGGCAAGATCGAATACGCGGATGTCGACGAACCATTCCGACCTGAGCCAATCAGGCCTGGACAGGGGGGGATCGTCAGGACCTATCTCGGGTCCAAACGCGACTCGACCTCGGAGGCGGAAGAGACTGCGCAGGATGCATCGACGCTGCAAGCAGCGTCCGCTGTCCAACAGGACGAAGGTGCTCGTTTGACCTCGGAGGAGAGGCCGCTCGAGTCTGCGCCAAGTGGCAAAGCCCCGGCGCTCGAGGTGCCATCCAACTCCTCGCTGGTCACGATCGAGCAGTTGGATGTCACCATCGGTCGTCTACGGGTTGTGCTCGAGGTGCTTGAGTCGAGGCGGCGGATGTTTTCCGCACGCGTCGCCGCGCACAACGACATTGGCTCTGTGCGAGAGACTCTGGACTGGGCGTCGCGAGCAATGCGCTCGGTGGCTCCGTGAGTCGGCGGCGGCCCCTGGTGGACGGCTGGGTCTGCCCGAGATGCGGACAGAACGGCCATCGCCATGGGAGAGGCGGGGCTCGCAGCTGCAAGTCGGCAGCCCCCGGTCCGGTTTGTCCAGGTGTAGTTTGCCGGTGCGGCGATGGGGTGTGCTTCGCCAAACGTCGAGGGCATGGTTGGCGACGTTCCCCGTGCAAGAATGCTCACTGCCTGCATTGCGGCTGGAGCGGGGAGATTCGCAGCCGAGACTTTGAACGAGCTTACGGAGCTTCTAGGTGCCGAAAATCGGCCACTGGATGGCACACCGTAAATATCATCGCTGAACGAAACGAGAACCCGGACGTGCTTCGCTTGAGGTTCGAATGCATCGAGTGCCATGCCCAAGGAGCATGCGCAATCGACCCGGTCAGGGACATTGAATGGTCCGCTACCGAAGAACCTGAAGTGGGTTAGGGCCGGGCCTTGAATTGGTCCCGCATCGCTCGGATCTCGTCGGCTGCGTATCCCGGCTCGGACCAGAGCCCGTGGTCTTCGCCTGGATGATTGTGCAAAAACGATTCGATTTTCATCCCGAGGCGCAGGGCGATGCGCCAGTACTTCTTGCGGTCTTCTGGCGTCATGCCGATCGTGCTCACGCCATATAGCGCCTCGAACTCCTTGATTGGGTTGTTCTGCTCGGCGACCGTCAAATAGCGTTCGCCATTTTGCTCGAAGAGACGCTTGAGACGCCCGATGTCGTCCTGGGCGTCACTCCAGTGTTCCTCGGGATCGCTGCGCTTTCCAACCCCTACGTGCTCAACCTTGCCGGTGTCGAAGTGATAGACGCGATCATCCCACAAGCCGACTTGTAGGGCGTCGTGGAAGACCCACCCTGCCTTGTGGGCAGCCTCGACAGAGGCCGCGACCTCGTCCAGCTGCGAGCGCGTCAGGCGTTCGGGGACCTCGACGTAGGGCTTGATTATGAAGCCCTTGTCACCGTGTTGAGCAAACCAGGCCGGCAGAATCCCTGGGACGCCTGCCTCGGCCATTGCCTGGCTTGCCTGGTGCTGCGCGGCAAGCCTGCTTATGGCTTGGGTTGGGGTACGGTGCCCCCCGTTGAAGGGTTGAAATGGAACGGTTGTCGACACCTTTGCGACAAGCGCGCCCTTCGATGTGTCGATTCGAAACGCAAGCCCGTCGTCGCCCTTGCCAAGAAATTGCGCGTCTCCGCGAATGATCGCGTCGATGACTGGATCGTTGGCGGGGCGACCGTAGACGTGCCCGCGCAGATCATTGACGAAATGCGAGACCGCTTCGATAGGCATTCCAACCGACATGTTCCATGGAGGTTTGCCTGGCGATGCTTGCGCGACCGTTGCCACGTCGCCCTTTACGGCGACGACGAGGGCGTCGAACGGGAACATGTTGGCGGCTTCGATGGCGTGGCGGTCGCCAACCTGCGGAACATAGGAGTCCGTCGGGAGGATCGTGCTGGCATCGGTGTTTGCCGGATTGGGGCGACGCATGCGGGTAGACTAGCGCAGGTGCCCGGAGGTCGCTAAGAACTCTTCGCGAGTTCAGTTGTCGGTCTTGGCCGACAGAATGTCGAGGCGGCGACCGTCCATGTCCCATGAGGATGCAGCAACGTCGTCCCTCCATTCCTCACGAAGAACCTCTGCCCTGACCGAGCAGATGTGAGCCAAGGCCTCGGCGACGCCTCGCAAACGATACCTGTCGACCATTCTCGTTAGCGCTTCGAGATCCTCTTTGGTGATCGTGACCATGCGCTGATGATGTGCGAGGCGCCCATCAAAAGCAAGGCCCTACTTCATGCGCCAGTCATCCGCGAGTAGGTCTGTCAAAAATACACCAGGCAGGGTTGAGGTAATCCATTCGTCTTCGTCCACCTCGAAGATCAGCGGGAAGTCAAATAGCTCGTCAAGCATACCGCGCACGTGAGGGTGGGCGTCAGCCAACTGCGCGAACTGCCATTTGTCGCGAATCAGCCGCCAATACTTGCTCGGAGACCAACTTGCTCGGCGGATCTCGCCACCGGATGCAAAATGAGGCAGCACATCTTTGAACAGCATGCCACCAGTATAGTCCCCCGAGGGGCCAGGAGACTAGCCAGCCCCGCATCCAAATGCAGCCAACCCCGCAGTGAACGCCAGCAGTGACTCTCAAATAGTGGCTGTATTTTTGGCTGGTCTACTGGCTGGTGGCTGCAAATCGGGTTGACTGGCCCCCTATTTGGGGCCTTGGTGGAACACTGCTGGACCACTGGAAGAATCCCGGTGTTTTCTGGTGGGAGTTGACAGAGGAACCCAACGGTGTTCTGTTGGTGGCATGTTGAAGCGACCACATTTCATCATCGACTACTTGGGCAATCTCTACCAACTCGGGCAGCGTCTGATTCTGCCGAAGGAGGTACGCAATGAAGATGGGGAGCTAACTGTTGCTTCCATCGATCTGCTCATCAGTTCGGAGACACAGAACATCTTTCAAGTCATTGCGCTACCCCACAAGGGCAGCCAGTTGGAGGCCGCCAACTACGCAATGGTCGTTGACATTCCAGAGAAGAATGTCGGCATCGTTTACAACATCGGCGCCATCTCGGACTGCAAACTGTGGCTCGAATATCAGCGCGAGGCAGAGGCAAGCCAGGACCACCAGGACCGCGAGGAACTGATCGAGAGCCTGCTAGAGCTAAGAAACCCAACTAACGACGACGCCTCTGGTTCGGAGGAACCGGGCGAATCAGAAGGTCCGGCCCCCCCGGCGGAAGCGGTGCAGGCACTAACGCCGACCCCAACCTTGATGGCGGGGACAACATGAAAATCGCCGACGGATACCATCCCAAGCAGAAATTCTCAATCTCTCTTGCGCCGGACCTTTTCAAGAAGGTCAACGAATACTGCACACGTCAAGGGGTACACCGCAGCGTCTTCATTGAAAACGCGATTCGAAAGGCCTTGGAAGGCAAAAGCGCTAGCTCGTTCGCCGAGGCTCCCAAGACCGTGCGCGACATCTCTGCGAAGCACCCATCCAAGGTCAAGCCAAAGCCCAAGGCTTCCGGGAGGCGAGGCTCGACATGAAGAAACGCCGAGTGTCAATTGTCGATCTTGCGTGGGCGACGTTGCGCAAAGGACGGCAGGGCAAAGCCGACGCCGTGTTTGTCTTTCGCTTCTATGCACAGGAAGACGGTAGTTGGCACACGGAAGGAGAGTTCCGCCACTGGCTTGAGGTAGATCCAGAGCAAGCAAACACCATCCTGCCGGGCATTCCCGGTGCAATCATTGGAGCTGTTAGCGGGTTCCCAATACAAAAACACGTTGGGAAAATCTTGCTGGCTGGCGCGCAACAGTTGACGCCGATGATCGGCGAAAATGCAGCAATGCTCGCCACCGACATCCTAAGAAACTTCACGCAGAAATGACACGGAGGCAATCATGCCGTTGGGAGCCAAGTTTATCATCACCGCGAACAACAAGTACCTCGCCGACACTGTTGCGAAAAACAAAGTGCAGAACGTCGATCTGACCGCCGAGTTCATGGCGCCGCAAATCAGCCTGAGCATTTGCAGCGACGTTACGTCGATCGCTGCACCCGGCATCATCGTGCGAGAGGTGCATGTGCCGTTCACCCCCACATTCCTTGCTGAGAATCCGACAGTGGACTCGCAGCAAGCCATTTTGGTTGGTTTCTGCCAGAGCCAGTTTACTGCAATGGCGCCGGTCGTTGTGAGTGTCGCCATGTTCATTGAGGACGTGAGTTGCCCATGAGCCGACCTCGCAAACCGCCGCCAGCTGCGCCTAAACAACGAAGGCCGCAAACACCAAAACCCACGAAGGACGAAGGAGCTAGAAGCGCAACAGACGACCAGGATGATGATGACAACGATGACGACGATGACGACGATGATGACCAGGACGATGGTGACGTCATGGAAGGCCCGAAAGAGAAGCCTTCAGCCCAGGATGACAAGTCGCTCCTGACAGAGGATCAGCTTCGAGCGCTCGGGGCGATGGACGACGATAGCGCTGCCCAGAACAGGGCGCTGCAACAAACGCTAGATGCGAAGTCTTCGGGGGCTGCCAAAGTGCGCTGGAACTCGAGAGGCGCGCTGCTCTACGATGCAGCCGCGAGCACATGGGGACGTAACGTGGGAGACAAAGCCCGCGTGGGGTTGGATTTGGTGCGTCCGGTGGCGGTCTCCAAAGATTTTCTGCCGCTAACGTCGGTGCCTACCTATCAAGACTTGAACACATTGATCAAGCAACGCTATTGGAAGGGCGACGACTGCACGTTTCGGTGGACACTTTACACGCACGGGCATTGTCAGCGTGCAACCGATACCATTTCGTTCGAGGACGATCCCATTCAAAAGCTAGAATGGAGACGACGTGTGGAGCAGGCCGAAAAGGAATTGGTCCGTCCTGTCGAGCAGCCTGCACAGATCGCCCCCCAGCAGTGGCAGCAGCCCGCACAGGTCGTTCCCCAGCAGCAGTGGCAGCATCCCGCACAGACTGCTCCCCAGCAGCAGTGGCAGCAGCCCGCACAGGTCGCTCCCCAGCAGCAGCAGCAGTGGCAGCAGCCCGCACAGGTCGCTCCCCAGCAGCAGCAGCAGTGGCAGCAGCCCGCACAGGTCGACCCCCAGCAGCAGCAGTGGCAGCAGCCTGCACAGGTCGACCCCCAGCAGCCGCCGCCGTGGCAGCAGCCCGCACAGGTCGTTCCCCAGCAGCAGCAGCCGCCGTGGCAGCAGCCTGCACAGGTCGCTCCCCAGCAGCAGCAACCGCCGTGGCAGCAGCCTGCACAGGTCGACCCTCAGCAGCAGCAACCGCCGTGGCAGCAGCCCGCACAGGTCGCTCCCCAGCAGCGGCAGCCGCCGTGGCAAGACTGGCAGGCGCGTCAAGACGCGAACCCAGAAGACCTGGACCAAGACGACGACGATGACGACGACGAGCCAACTATTGATGCGGCAACGCAGCAACGACTCGGCGAACTTGAGCACAAACTGCTCGAGTTGCAGGGCATGTTTCCGTCTGGGGCCGCCGTACCCCCACCTCCTGTCCCGCCGCAAGCCAGGCCAGAGGTCGTGCAGATCCATCGTCCACGCGTGGATGCGCGACGACCCCAATCAACCTGGGGAGGACAGCCGCAACACATTGCTCCTGCTCCCATGCCAATGCCACAGCCCGATCATACTCAAAGCGCTATCACGCAACAACTATTCGACGTGACGGCAGAATTGCGCGGGTTGCGAGAGTACATTAGGCAAAAGTCCGCGATGGACATTGAGCGCGAAAAGCTCGAGGCCCTTCGGGCGCAACAACGTCTGTTGAAACAACAAATCGAAGAGCAAGCGTTGGTTATGGCGCAGCAACGCCAACCAATTCCTGCGCCCGCTCCCGCGCCTGTCCAAGTTCCTGCGCCCGCTCCAGAACCTGGGCAGGTTCCAAATACGTTTCCGTTTCCTGGTATGGCAATGGCTCAAGGTTTTCCCCCTGGTTGGCCGGGCGGGCCTGGTGCGATCCCAGAATCGGAACCGGCGAAACAACCGCCTGCAAAGGATCTGCCCGAATATATCGAACAGGTCATGGGGCATGTGCGCGTGCTTCAACAGGCCGCCGTCGGCCTCGGGTATGTGCCGCAACAACCAACTCCTGCACCAAGCCCCGAGGTCCACGTGCCGGTGGAGCCGCCGGCCCCAGTTCGTCCGCCCGAACCAGACCCGTCTTTGACGCAAAATGTTGGACAGGCCGCCATGGCCGTGGCGCAGGCAACCGGCATGGTTCCTAATCCAGGGGAAGACGAGTTGCGGATCAAGGAGGTGGGAGCCTATCGGATCGCTTTCGACAAAACAGGAAAGCCCATGGACTGGCTTACGCAGGCGATGTTCAACCTCGACAACATCCAGGGGATTTGGAACCAAGCGTCCCAACGATTCATGGAGGCCCGTCAATCCGGTGAGAACGAGCAGCGGCTAAGTTCCATGCGTCAAGAGATGATGTCGGCACAACGGCAACATCAGCAGCAACTGCTGGTGATTCAGCGGCAGATGCAAGAGATGCATCAACAAAACTCGCTGGTGATCTCGCCACCTGCCGCCGATTTCTTCGAGCCCCCTTTGCCGCCGAGGGTATTCGAATCAGTCGCCGCGCCCGAACCAACACCATTCAATGGTGGCATGGTGCAGAACCCCTTCGAGGCCACCGACACTGGACCGACCGATGATGGTGGTGTACCGTCAGAAGAACCCAAGCCCAAGCCCAGAGGGTTCCTCAATGGTATCGACCTGTCGAATCGGCTCGTGCAGTGATTCTTGCGAAGACCCGATCCCTTCCACACCTATGACTGGCATGTGCCGCCCGGAAGTCTGTGAGCGGCTCGCGCATGGGCGCGGGTGTCCAAACTTTGCAAAGAGAAGTCGCTGCTCCAGGGACGGGCATCCTGATCGACGCGAGGAACGCCTCGAACGTCGTTCCGACGACATCAGACGTGAGCAAAATCCGCGTCCTCAAGGCAGCCCGAGCCAGAAACTGTCTGCGCACGGAGGCGTAGGAGCACCAATGGAAACACGTCTGCAAGTGGAACGAAGGCCCCATCCTCGGGGTGACGCGGGCGCAAAAATAAGCCTTGAGGAGTCGGCCAAAAGAGCCGCAGAAGGGCGCCTTGATCCAAGGACAAGGGCCTGGGCGATTGAGAAGATCGTACAAGCTGGGAATCCCAGAGCCGTGCTTGATCGAGCAGCTGCGATTCTCGACGCGCTTCGAAAAGAACGCATCTACATTGAGGACCCGACGGACGCCGAGTTCATTCCGAGCGCGGCTTGCACGCTACACGGATGCCACGGCCTCCTGTTCCTGGGCGAGGATTGCGACGGTTTGCTCGTAAGTTTCCTGGCTGCCATAGGCTCGATCGGGATCTTCGGCGCCGTCGTTGGGCATTCCTACGAGCCGACCGGAGCCATCACCCACGTCCTAGCAGGCGTGTTCGATGGTGAAACGTGGCACAGATGCGATCCGTCAACAAAACAGTCATTTGGGGTCGTCTCCGCACCAACAAGGGAGCGCTGGATCGGCGTTCCCGACGGCCGCGTGATCTGCGACAAAGCAAAGGGAGGCTGCTCCATTTCCCAACTAGAACACCCCATGGCTCGCATGCGTCCATCAGGAGACTTTGTCGGCGTTGGCGGCCCCCATCCTGGCTCCGTCGGAGAGCCGCCGGTCATGATCTACACGCCGAGCACTCCGTCGGAGCGGGCGGCTTTGTCAAATCAAGTCGACATCGAAACCAGACAAGTCGCAGCTTCGCTACAGGAAACCAAGTTCTTCCATGCCAAACTCGTCGCTCTGCGCGATGAACTTGAAAAGCCTTTCACCGACATCGATGTGACCAAGTCAGGTAGCTTCGAAGCAAACGGGGAAGTCTCGTCAGATGCGATTTGGTCGCAGCAAGACGAGGATCAGTACCTCAAGACGGTGGCTGCCTCGAGTCAGTTGATTTCGTACGGGCACGAGGTCATCGCAGGGACCAGACAAGCTGGTCGACGAGATGATACGTCAGAAATTGTAATCCTCGGGACCTCTGACGAACCACAAATCATCGTCTCACAAAACGCGCAAAACGCCGTCTTGCTGAACTTCAACGGAGAAGGCCGAGTCACTCTTGCTCGCCCATCTGACGGACAAGTGGGTTGGGTTGCTGTCGCTGTCGGAGGTCTCGTCGTTCTCGCGGGGATCGTCGCGTACTTGTTCTATCACGACGCGAACCAGAAAGAGATGATCTCGATCGACAATGCGATGCGCAAGGATCTGAAGGACTTCTACGCCTCGCGCCGCAAGGCAGGAGACTCTCACGAAGACGCGTTGTCGGCAGTCAACGCGGTGAATGACGCTGCCGTGAGACGCGCCAAAGCTCAAACAGAACTCACGGGAAACACAGGCGCCGGTCAAATCGCCGGCACCTTGCAAACACTCATGTGGGCCGCATTCGGCCTGGGTGCCGTCTATGTCGCGGGCTACGCCGCCGTTAGCCTGATGCAGGCCAAAAGTCGTCAAGAAATCACAGGCATTCCGATTCTAGCAAGGTGAACAATGGCCGTTCGCGATGTCGTGTTGTTCTTTCACGCAGCGTTGCCACAGTACAAGGATTGGCTCGGAAGGTCGATGAAGGCGTCTTTCAAGACGCCTCCCATATTCATCGACTGCGGTTCCGGGCGATCTATGAAATGTGCCGACGCATCCGAGGCCGTTCCGTGCTCAAAGAGTGGAAAGGGTTGGGGGGCGTGGCTGCGACGCTACGTCACGACTGTTCCGAGGAGCACGAACGACCCCCAGTACAAAGCGGACAAGGTTACGACGCATGTGCGTCGAGCGATCCTTCACAATCTCGTGCTTCAAAATGCCAAGAACGAGGTTTCTCCGAACGACCAATTTCGAATCTGTGTGGTTGGTTTCAGCGAAGGCTGCCAGGCGCTCAAAGCTCTGTTGTCTCCGCAGCCAGGTGGCGTCGGAATGGACGCCACCTACATTGACTCGGTGCTCGCCATCGACGGCATTCATTGCATGAAGCCGACCTGGGTAGACCCGAACGATGGCAAGACGAAAGCGTGCGCTGCGTCCTGCGTCAAAGCCGAAATGGAAGGCTGGATCGCGTACGCTAACTTAGCCGCTTGGAGTGCAAGTCCTGGAGCAGACCCAAGCCGCATGTTGGTCGTGACCAATAGCGCAACGGCAGGCCCGCCGTGTTGTTACAGCACGGCATGGACATCCCGATTTATCTACAACAGCACCATCGCTGGCATCAGTGCGAACCCAACACCTCCCTTGCCTCCAGGCATTTGGGGAATGCAGCACACCCCACCGTTCATACTCTCAGCTTGGAAAGCCACGTGGGGATCTGGACCAGCTACGGTCTACAACAAGTCTCAAACCAAGTCGTATTCTGGGACGGGTAATCTGTGGATCATTGGGTACGACAACATCGACACGCCAGGTAGTGGGCACAACGACCACGTCTACCAATGTCAGGTCGTCATGCCCTTGATGATGGAGAAGTTCTTGGCTCCTAGGTGGAACGGCATGTCTCCGGGCGCAGGTGTTCTCGTAGGAGTGTGAACATGGCAAACAATACGAAGTACCTGTTGGTGGGAGATGGCGGCGCCGTGGTTTCTCCTGGCGCGTCTGCTGACGGGTATCTGAATGCAGACCCTTGGTTCAAGAACATGGCGATACCACCAGAGGATTCTGGGTTGCCCGCCAACGAGCCGCCACCAGAGCCGCCGCCTCCGGGAGAACCGCCGAACGTCACAGACAAGCCTCCCGCTGGGACGAACATGGATGCGTGGGCTAACGCCCTCATCACGAAGGCTTGGATCGCCATGTTTGGTAGTGCGCCAACCTCGAGAGAGGTTCGCATGGCGCAAGCTATCTCTCGTCTCGAGGCGCTGTATGGATGGCCGACCCCAGAGAAGTTCCCCAACTGGCAAGGTCATCACAATTGGGGCGCCAGTCAGTGCGTGACACGCGTCGATGGTGTCCTCAAGTCGTGTTATCAAAACGGCGGATGCCTCAAAGGGTTTCTGGGCAAAGACCAGATCGACGGCAAGCCGTACAAGATTTGTTTTGAGCACAACGAAACCAATCTTGATGGGGCAAAGAGATTCTTGGAAGTGCTGCTTGTGAAACGTCCGGCCGTCAAGGCCGTGTTCAATACTGGCGACGCATACCAAGTAGCTCTCGCAATGCGAAAAACTGGCTACTACGCGCGAACGAAGGTGGCCGACGACGAGCAAATGCGAGCGGACGCTGTCTACTATGGCGGCGCGATCATTGGCGCGGACAAGAAGATAGCAAGCAACACATCATCCAAACCATTGCTTCGGTTGGACGCTCCAAGCGATGCAGATCCTAGTTATCCAGCAGACCCTGGTTGGCCGAAAGAAGTGTCGAATCTTTCTGGCGTAGAAGCGCCTGAGCGCGGCACCGGATTGCTTGGTGCTCTCGCCGGTCTGGCGCTCGGAATAGGTCTCGGCATCACTGGAAGATGGGCCTACAAAACATGGGTGAGCAATGAAACAAAAGCGAAAACCAGCGTCCCTCCTCGTTCGAGGTGATATTGTCAAGCTAGAGTTGGACTCGGGGCCTCTATTAGACATTCCAGAAGACTGGGGAATCATTCATGATCCAACGGGCGAGTACACCAACCCGTGTGACGTCTATATCACCAAATACACCGTGAGCGCTCCGCGAGTCATACCCCTGGAACCCGTAGTCGCATCAATCGTCAAAGCGTACTTCGGTGGCCTTGAGAATCTGAAAGAAGGAAGTGTTGATTTGCCCAAAGGTCCGTGGCAGCGTGTTGGTCGTGTCGTCCAGATTTACTACGCGCGATATGGCATCCAGAAGGGCCTCTACTATCACCCGTTCAAGGCAGACGTTGACCTCTACAAGCAAGTCGGCGGTGGAGCCTATCTTCTACGATTGCCTGACGGATGCGTCATCGATTCGCATGGGTTTGTTTGGCCGTGACGCCTCGGAGAACGCATGAGTGTTCTTGAGGAGTTGGTACAGGACATCGAGCGCAGGGGCAGCGCCCCCCGTGAGTGGGCGACCAATTGGCTAACAGATCGTGGGATGTCTCCAACTGTAGCTAACAAGAACATCGACCAAGCCGTTTCGAATGGGTTGATTCGCGAAAAGGACGGGGCGCTATTCCGAACGCTCAACCCCAACCCAACTCACGCAACAACCCCGACGGGAGGAACTCAAGCCGTGGCGAAACAAAAGAAGAATCCGTCGAGCCGCAAGTCCACCAAAACAGGAGGCTCCGGCATGTCGGCTCAACAAAGAGCCGCGCTTGAGGCCGGGAAAGCCAAACTAGCCGCTCTGCGAGCAGCAGCTGCGGCCGGGGCTCCTCCAGCGTCCAGCTTTGTCGAAAGCGGACCGGTCCCCGCGATCATCAAGATGCGACCTTCTGGCAAACACGCGTCGGCAAGGCCCGCATCTCGCAAGCCTACGTCGGCAAAACCCGCGTCTCGCAAGCCCGTGTCGGCCAAGCCTGCGTCTCGCAAGCCCGTGTCGGCCAAGCCTGCGTCTCGCAAGCCCG
>Ga0209450_10001389_pt1 | contig 12108 bp, 11 predicted proteins | sample FrelakmetLWP11LW_FD_187149 | JGI IMG/M metagenome (GOLD analysis project Ga0209450, IMG submission 187149) | Freshwater lake sediment microbial communities from the University of Notre Dame, USA, for methane emissions studies - LWP11 LW (SPAdes)... | ecosystem: Environmental > Aquatic >... | reverse complement strand
CTGAGATGGGGCATTGCTATCGTTCTGCACAGACGGCGATGCTGTCACCAAAAGGCTGTTCATCGGTTTGAAGATCATTTTTCCGCGGCACGTTACGACCACATCTCTGGCGTCGTCATCGGCGGGCGTTGCAGGTAATGTCGTGCGATTGGCCCACTCCACATCCGCCTGCTTGGCCGGCGGCGGCGGATTTTGTGTCGGCGGGGCCTGATTAGCAAGCTGGCTGCTGTCGGGCGGCACACTTGCGGTATGGTTCGGTTCGGTCGTTTTGTCGGCGGTATCAGATTTTCCGCCGAAAACAATGTTGATCAGATTAATCCGGTCGGCACTATTGACAATCACCTGATCGCCATAGACAATCCGCACGGTATCATTTAGCGTACACTGGTATAATGGCGCTGCGTTGGACTCATTTTGCGGCGTATCGGTTGTTACGGTTTGGGAGGCTGCGGCCGGTTCGTTTTGCGCAACGGTCGGCGTTTTTGTCTCAGCCGCCGACAACACCGCAGGCTCTGTAGATTGCCCCAGCAGTTTGGATTCGACCGTATTCTTCAAACGCAAGTATTCGAGTTTCTGTATCTCAAAATATTCAATCTGCTGGCTGGCAGGATTATAAATCATCAGCAACCCTTTGCCGACCAGCCGTGTCTGGGCGGAGACCAATTTCACCGGACCTGCGGTAAAGAATTCCGACCGTTCACTGCTATAGCTTAAGTCATCCATCAAAATCACCGTTTCGGTAAATTGCCGTCCCTCAATCGGCTGGAGACGAATAACCACCTTGCCTGTAAACTGTGCGTTTTGAGGAATCCGACTGCCGCCGGAGGGTTCCATCTCAAATACCCCTCTTTCGGCGTCCATACGGCAGCTAAATCGTTTCTCGAAGAAATTAATATACGGTTTTTCGACCTGCCAATTATTGGACTGCACACCGGGATTGAGCAGGCTTTCGAAACCAAAAATGCGAGAGACCTGCCGGGTCTGAGGATCCAAAATCGTATAACGCGACTGCTGGACGGAATGAACGATCGTATCGTCGATACGTTTTGCCTTCGGATCAAACGGCTGGTCGGCAACTTCTTGTACCGCGGATCCACCCGATACGGGAATTCCCTTCGTTCCGGTTAGACGCAGATACGCCGCAAACAGTGCAGCGGTAATCAGCCCAGCGATGATGCCAATGATTATTTTTCGACCCATTGCGATTCCTTTATTCAGTCCTTCGGCCTATGCGGCGGCTGGTCATCGTAAGCATTGCGTTTATACCAGATAGCATTCAATCAGCTTATCCCATCGTCCCGTTTGCATCAGCAGATATTCGATGACTTCCGCAACGGCGCCGTCGCCGCCGCCGCGACCGGTTACATAATGAGCGTACGGCTTGATTGCCTCAACACCGCTGCCGACCACAACGGCAAAACCAACGCGCCTCAGCAGCGGCACATCCAGCCAGTCATCGCCGACAAACGCGGTCTGTTCGGTGGTGTACCCGGTATCTTTGAGCAGTTGTTCAAATGCGGGCAGTTTCTGTTTGCAGCCCTGCAAAACATACTTGATTCCGGTCTGCTCGGCGCGAAGCGTCGTTGCCGCCGTTTGGCGTCCGCTGATAATTGCCGACTCGAGACCTGCCCGATGCCACATGGTAATTCGCTGTCCGTCAAGCACGTTAAACCGTTTGCTTTCCGTACCGTCGGAATGGATGATAATCCCGCCGTCAGTCAGTACGCCATCGACATCCAGTATCAGCAGTTTGATCTGATTTAAATCTGTTTTTTTTTCGGGCATCGCGGTTATCCGACAATTTTAATAGCGACAATATCCTGAACGTCAATCAGTCCAATCGGACGATTTTGAGCGTCCACAACCGGCAGCTCGTCGATCCGATACCGATGAAAGATTGCCATCGCTTCGGCTGCCAAAGTATCTTTGCCGACCCGTTTGCAGCCGGCAGTCATAATTTCTTCGGCGTGTTTTCCAAAAACATCTTTTCCAAATTGCGTTACCGCCCGTCGCAGATCGCCGTCAGTAATGATGCCGACCAGCTTGTCGTCATCGCCGATGACCATGACGGCGCCATGGCGTTTCTGCTGGCTGGTAATCTCCAGAAGCTGCTGAACGGTTTGTCCCTGTCGGGCTATCGGCAGCGCTTCGCCGGGCTTAAACCACATGGTCTGTTCGACCGTAATCAGTTTGGCTCCCAAGGCGCCGGCCGGATGAAACCGGGCGTATTCTTCGACGCCGAATTGTCTGGCTTTCATCACCGTCAGCGCCAGTGCATCGCCAAGAGCCAGCATGCACGTCGTCGAAACGCTCGGGGCCAGACCCAGCGGACAGGCCTCGGTCAATTTGCCCATGCAGAGAGCCACGTCGCTGTGCCGCGCCAGGCGGCTGTCGGCGTCGCCAACGATACAGATCAGCTTGATTTCGCGCTGTTTGAGCGGTTCAACCAAACGCAGAATCTCATCGCTTTGTCCGCTGTGGCTCAGCGCTAGTACGATATCCTTGCCCTGTATCCGCCCCAGATCGCCGTGAACCGCTTCAGTCGGGTGCAGGAAATGGCTTGGCGTTCCCGTCGAAGCCAAGGTACCGCTGATTTTATTGCCGATCACGCCCGCCTTGCCGACACCGGTGATAATGACTGAGCCGGAACATTCGAGGATTATCCGGCAGGCCTTTTCAAACGGCAGCAGGTCGACCAGTCCCGTCAGCGCCGCAACGCCAGCCGCTTCGGCCTGTAATACCATTTTTGCATAGTTCAAATCAAACATCGTTTTATTTTCTGCCACAAACCATAAAATTAAATTTTTACAACACTTCCGCGCGAATCATAACAGGTCATCTGAAAGCTCTGCGGTGAAATCGTAAAGTCGCTTTTAATCACAATCTGTCGTCCCATTTCTTTTTCCAGCTCCGTCAGCATTGCCCGGCGCTGATTGAGCAGGTATTCGGCTACCGGCGCAGCAACCGTCGCCTCAATTCGGCTGATTTCATCACGGCTCAGCGCCACACGCATGGTTCGCAAAATATCCGTCGCCTGGGCGCTGGGGCTTTTGACCGTGCCGGTCCCGTGGCAATGCGGACAGCGATAGGTCGTGCTGGATTGCAGCGAGGGACGCAGCCGCTGCCGTGTCAGCTCGATCAGGCCGAATGAGCTCATCTTCAGCGCCCGGGTTCTGGCCCGGTCGGTTCTCAGTTCATCACGGAACATTTTTTCGACGGCCTGTTTATTTTTCGATTCGCGCATATCGATAAAGTCGCACACAATCAGTCCGCCCAGGTCGCGCAGCTTAAGCTGCCGTATAATTTCTTTAGCCGCTTCCAGATTCAGCTTCAGCGCCATCTGTTCGGCGTTGTCGGGCTTGCGGTATTTGCCGCTGTTGACATCGATGGCGACCATCGCTTCGGTCTGCTCGATGACCAATGAGCCGCCGCTTTTCAATTCCACGCGGCTGGACTGAATTTTATCGATTTCGCGTTCGATATTGTATTTATGAAACAGCGGCGTCCGCTGATCATAATAAAGGATGCGGTTTTTCAGTTTGGGCTGGACGATGGAAATAAAATCTTTAATCTGCTGTGTGATGGCTTCATTATCGCAGATGATGCTTGAGATTCGGGTGTCAAAAATATCCCGTACCGTCCGCAGCACCAGGTCGGATTCCTGATACAATTCCGTCGGGCCTTTTTCGGTTTCCATCCGCTTGGTAATTGCGCTCCACAAACGGCTTAGATATGACAAATCATTCTGCAATTCCCGTTTGGTCGCGTTCAGCGCCGCAGTGCGAATGATGATGCCGGCGTTGTCCGGCAGCTTCAGCGTGTTGGCCGTTTCCCGCAAACGCGCGCGTTCTTCCTCGTTTTCAATTTTCTGTGAGACGCCGATGCTGTTCATCCACGGCATCAGCACCATGTACTTGCCCGGCAGCGATAAATAGGTCGTCAGCGTCGGGCCTTTGGTGTTGATTCCCTCTTTAATGACCTGAACGATGACATCCTGACCGCGTTTGAGGCATTTTTGAATCAGCGGGCGCTGGGTTACGCTTTTGCGCCGTCCGATATTTTCTTCCGAATCTTTCTGTCCTGAATAATAGCGGGGATGCAGATCGCTTAAATGCAGAAACCCGTTTTTGACGACGCCGAAATCGATAAAGGCCGCCTGGATCGCCGATTCGATATTGACTACTTTGGCTTTGTAGATATTGCCCACGAAGCTGGTTGTTCCCACGCGTTCGATATGCAGCTCTTCCAGCACATTGTCATTTACGACAGCGACGCGGGATTCTTCGCCCTGGCTGACATTAATTAACATTTCTATAGACATAGTTCTCCCTGTTCATTTTTCCATCCATCAGATGACCATTGAATTTGTGTACGTATGACCGAGCGGCTCAATTCGTGCCGGCCGAGACCTATCCAGGTTAATAATTCTTCTACGCGTGCTGTACCTTGTCCTGAAAAGCGGCATCGCAGACGCACCCGGCCGCAATGCCAGTCGAGATGCTGAAGATAAACGCCGATATCGACGGTTCGCCCTATCCGGTCGTTGGGTCTTAGGCGAAGCATTTCAATGCGCGATTTTGTTTCGAGCGCTTCCCGGCAGCGTTCAAGTCGAGGCTCCAATCCGCCTGCCCAAGCGGCGGCAGTCGGCTCAATTACATACAAAATGCTTTCCGGATAGCGACGCTGGCGCGTTTCAAAAAGTTCTGCCCTAATCACGCGGCATCCTTGCGGAAGCTGACCATTGAGCTGGTCGGCGACGGCTTGCGGATCGCAGGATAAAGACGCAATCTGTACTGTCAGGATGTCTTCCTCGCCTTCTACGCCCACCGAACGCGGCAGAGGAAGCGAAATTTTAGGATGCGGATTAAACCCCTGAGAAAACGCGGGCATCATATCGGCGCGAACCAGCGCACGGGCCCACATCGTCAGCGTTTCCTGCTGCGACAGATAAATCGGCCCCCCGGCGATTGAAAATATAAGTAATAATGTTTTGTTCGGCTGCATTACAACATATTCCGCCTTATTGTACGGTCTAACCGGCCGCCCGGCAACCGTACTTAAGGACTCTGCATATTATGGTTCCCCGGACAAACCGCAGTCTGCGAGGCTTTCCCGGATAGTACATTAAACCCGCCCACCCAGGGCGGTCTTGATTTTAATCGACCTCCGCTTCGGATTTGCGCTAAAACGCATCCGGCAAAATCTGTCCTGCGGTATCCCGCAGCAGATTTTTAATCTGCCGCTGCGAATCGAGCGTTGCGACACGCCGCGCCAGCATATTGCAATCCTCAATATGAACCGAACGGATGATTTTTTTGATCTCGGGGATCATCGGCGACGCCAGCGACAGCGTCCGAACTCCCATTCCCAGCAGCAGCATAATATATTCCGGATCCGACGCTACCTCGCCGCAGACACTCAGCCCGATACCCGCCTTGCCCGCATCGTGAATAACGCTGCGCAAGATACGCACAATCGCCGGTTCTGCCGCCGAAAACAGCGTCGATACGTGCTGGTTGCTCCGGTCAACCGCCAGCGTGTATTGGATTAAGTCGTTGGTGCCGATGCTGAAAAAATCGCTTTCGGGCGCCAGATGGTTCGCCGTCAGCGCCGAGCTGGGCGTTTCAATCATAATTCCCACCGGCATTTTTGCATTGTACGGCACCGCGAATTCGTCAAGGTCTTCCATCACATCCCGCAAAATCATCTTGGCCTGCCGTAATTCCTGCAGGTTGGTAATCAGCGGGAACATCACACGCACATCGCCCAGTACCGAAGCCCGCAGAATGGCCCGAAGCTGCATCTTGAACAGTCCAAGATTCTGCAGACAATACCGGATCGAACGCAATCCCAGCACTGGATTGGCCTCCGGATCACGAGCAATCGTGTGCGGCATTTTATCGGCGCCGAGATCCATCGTCCGAATCACCACCGGTTCATGCGGAAAGACTTTCACGGCCTCGGCGTACGCCTGATAATGGTCTTCTTCGGTCGGTTCCGCACCGCCGTATAAATACAAAAACTCCGTGCGGTACAAGCCGATACCCTCGCCGCCTTTTTCGCGTACGATCGCGGATTCTTCCGGAAATTCGATATTGCCGAGCAGTTGGATTTTTACGCCGTCTTTGGTTTCGGCGGGTTTATCTTTCAGCTCATCCAACTGATGCACAAACAGGCTGACCTGCTGGGCGTAGTGGCGATATTGCCTGAGCGTCTCTTCATCCGGATCGATCACCACAACGCCCCGGTTGCCGTCGATAATGACCATGCTTTCGGCGCTAAGCGCGGAGGTCAGGTCGCCCAGCGCAACAACCGCCGGCAGCCCCATTGTTTTGGATATGATCGCCGTATGGCTGGTCCGCCCGCCGGCTTCAGTAGCAAATCCCTTGACAAAAGTCCGATTAAAGCTGGCCGTCTGTGTCGGCGTCAGATCGTGTGCGACAATAACCACTTCATCACGCAGATGTTCGACGTCCTCTTTAACCTTACCTAAAAGCTGCTTGAGCAGACGCCGTTCAATATCGTAGATATCCGCGGCCCGTTCGCTGATATAGGGGTCGTCAATGCCCTCGAAGTGCGATGCAATCTCGCGCAAAATCGCCGATACCGCGTATTCTGCGGTAACCTGTTCCTTGTCGATAAAATCCCTAATCCGTTTACGAAATGACTTGTCGCGCAAAAACCGGGTATGAACCGCAAAAATGTCTTTAATTTTGCTTTCTTCGAGTGTTTTGTTGGAAGTCAGGCTCGATAATTCCCGAATGGCCGAGGCGAACGCTTTGCGGACACGCAGGATTTCTCGACCGCGCTGAGAATTCAGAATACTGCGACGCGGAATACGATAGTCCGTCGAGTCAACGACCATGCATCGTGCAATGGCCACCCCAGACGAAACTCCGATTCCTTTTCTGATTTCCATATCTTGTGGTTAGTCCTTGCTTGCACGCTCCAGAGGTTTTCCAGGCGGCTCGTCAAACAATCGCTCTTCAACCAGCTTGCGAATTTCCTCCAGCGCTTTTGGGGCATCGTGGCCGGCAGCGCTGAATTTCAGCTTATTGCCGTAGGTCGTCAGCATTTTCATCATCTGCATAATACTCTTGGCGTCGGCGGATTCTTTTTCGTTGCTAACCGTAATGGAGGAATTAAACTCGCCGGCCAATTCCACGATTTGAAGCGCAGGACGCATGTGCAGCCCCTGGGCATTCTTGATTTCGACTTCAATTTCGTGGTCTTCATAGCTCACTGCGCTGCGCCTTAATGGATGTTATTCTGTTGCGCTGCCGTCTGCATCTAACAGAATTTCCTGTATCTCGCTGACCGATTGAGCCTGCCGTAAAAAGCGACGAAAATCATCCTTTTGCAGATTCTTGAATATGGTTTCCATCGCCTGCAAATGCTTGTCGGGATTGCTGGCCGGGCTAATCAGCAGAACCACACTATAAACCGGCTGTTTATCGAGAGACGCGAAATCAATTCCTTCGACGGAACAGCCGACCGTCGCAACGGGGTCTTTGACCTCCGTAGATTTCATGTGCGGCACTGAAACGCCTTTGCCAATGCCGGTGCTGGCCTCATTTTCACGTTTGATGACGGCCTTGGCGATTCCATCCACAGAATTTTTCGGGATTGCTCCCGCCTTGCCGAGAGCCTGCACAAGCTCCTTAATGGCCTCATCCCGCTGCTTGGACTTGAGACGAACCACAATGGCGTCTGCACAAACAATATCCGAAAGCTTCATTTCTACTCCCGAAACAGATAGTTTTAAATTCTTAACGATATATTAAATAACGCACCCTGTTCTCGCAACCAACACAAAAATGCGGAACTTATGGCGCCATTTTCTAAAAGGCCCGCGACAACGACACGCTACAAAATCGGCGGATTGGTCGGCAGGTGCTTATTGTCGCGCTGTTTTTCTTTGATTTTCTTAAGCTGCCGTTCCAGCTTATGCATCGCTAAATCAATACAGGGATAAAGATCCGGACCGGCTTCCCTGGCGACAACGTCTCCAAAGTGTTCTGCCCGCGCTACGACTTCCACTTCGGGCATCCCGCTTCCGCTGGCGTCGACAATCACTTCCACATGGGAAAGCTGATCGAAAAAACGAGGCAGCTTATCAACTTTTTCCTTGGCATGGGCTCGCATCGCATCCGTAATCTCGATGTGTTTGCCGATCATTGTAAACAGCATAGCAGGTACCTCCCAATCAAATTATTCTCTGTGCGACAGACGCCATAATGACATACTCTATCTTTTTTTATACCCCCGTTTTCGGTTCGAGTCGGTCTTGCCAAGTCGTTTTCAAAACAGGGTGTTATACCTATGTTGTACTTTAGTCCATTTCATCCCTTGCGTCAATAGAAAATCGACCCTCAAGGCTTTTTGGCAAGTGTTTTCCTGATAAATAGATGCCCAAGCCTGGCAGGGACGCTATAATCCATACGGCCCGCTGGGATAGCGCCAAGGCGGCCGCCGCACCAGAAGATGCGCCGCCAAATTGCATAAACAGGTAAATTAACCCCCCTTCAACAACCCCAATCCCGGCGATACTGATAGGGATAGAGCCGGCAACCCACATCACCGGCAAAATAACAAAATAGATCACCAGATTGGCGGGTATCTTCATTTCCCGCCCAAGCAGCCAGAGCGAAATAATAACCATCGATTGCAAAATGAAGGTTAAAATCATTGCTGTCGGCACCAAGAATGGCTTTTTCAGGAATACTAAGGCAGCTTCTGCCATCTCCCGAAAAGCTTGACGGCAATAGTGTTGAATTTTGATATAGATTGGTTTAAATCTTCTGCGTCCTATCGGCGAAACCAACACGGCAAGTCCGATAACCAAAAAGAGGGTTACTGCTATAATGACAGGTATTCCGTATTTTGAAAACGTATCGGAAAGATTAGATGTTTCCTGTTTTCTAAACATTTCCCTATTTCCGGCCAGCCAAATCGCCATGGCAGCCGTAACGATCGTAAAAAGCAGGGCTAAAACCCTGTCAACAGCGACGCTGATGACAGAAGCCATTCGTTTGTGGGTATGCTTTGCAACATACCAGGCGCGGACAAGATCGCCTCCAATGGAACTGGGCATAAAGTTGCTGAAACACAGGCCCAAAAAGATGAGCTTGACCGCCATCCAAAAATTGATGTGAATCTCCCATGCCCGCATTAAAATCCACCAGCGGAACGAAAGAATAATCTGGCTTAAGACAAAGACAACGATAACGCTTATTAGTAATAGGGGGGAAACGGCGGAAAAAACGCTCGACAACTCAGCAAAATCGAGTTTTCTGGCAATCAGTGCGCAAGCGATAATAGCAATGCCTGCTCGCAAAAGAATGCTGACATGCTGCTTTTTGGCCTTATTTTTGTGTTCCGTCATTTCAAATACTCGAAAAAACCCTTGTTTTTCGATAGCATACAGGGTACAAAGTCCCTCTGCAAGGGACAATGGCAATAAACTTGACTTTTCCTGCTGTTGCCTGTGTTAACCGACTTGGAAAGTCTCGATCCGTTTAATTTATATCTAACTATCAATAATGGAGTTATGACGTGGCAGCGAATAAGCAAATTGAAGAGGGCCTGGATTTTACGCCGAAGTTTGATTCCAATGGCCTAATTACCGCCATTGCTCAGGATGCCAAAACCAACGACGTCCTGATGGTGGCCTACATGAATAAAGAAGCCCTTGACCTGACGCTTAGTACTGGTAATGCGGTTTATTTCAGCCGGTCGCGGCAGAAACTCTGGCGCAAAGGCGAACAAAGCGGCCACGTCCAGAAAGTTCAGCAGGTTCTGGTTGATTGCGACCAGGATTGTCTAATTCTCAAAGTCATTGTCGATGAAGGCCAGTGCCACGTTGGTTACCAGTCCTGCTTCTACCGCGCCGTCAAAAAAGGCTCGCTCGACACGATGGAACGGGTTGCCGAGAAGGTCTATGACCCTGAACAAGCCTATGGCAAGAAATAATATTTTTCGCTGTAACTTCCTATAATATAATAAGTTAAAAAAATATTAGAAATTCGTTAAATATTTTGTCCTGCATTTGACGAATACCTTAGTACAAGAGTTTTCTCCCCTCCGGAAAACATCAGGAAATCCAAGTTTCCTGATGTTTTCTTTTGCGCAAACGGTTAAAATAACGCCTGTTCTAAAATCGATCTGAACCAAATTTTCAAATAGACAAGAGGTTAGCTATGAACAAGGGATTGCGACTATTGGGAATATGCATTGTTCTGGTGGGGTGTCAAAGTGTTGCGCCTGTACCTAAAGTGCCTATAAAGTATACATGGGATTTTGAGGCCTATGGTGCTGGGACGCGGCCGGTCGAATGGCTGCCTTCGGAAACCGGGAGCAAACAGACCCCCGGAACCTGGCTGATCGCCGGCGACAGTTGGGGTAAGGCTATCGCCCTGATGCAATCCTTAAATACCGGGGATACCTATAATCTGCTGCTGGCATCCAACACACGATTGGGCAATGTGAAATACTCTGCCAAAATCAAAACCATCAGCGGACAGCAAGAACACGGCGGCGGTATTTGCTGGCGGGCCCTCAACAGCGACAACTACTATATTGCCAATTGGGAACCGCTGCAAAGCAAGCTGGGCCTGTATGCGGTGGTTAATGGCAGCCGCGCTGAGCTGCGGTCGGTCACAGTTCACGGCGACCTGGCCACCTGGCATACGATTTCGGTTGAACATTTCCGCGACAAGATCGCCGTCTATTTCGACGACCAGCCGGTTATCACTCTGCAGGATGACACGCTGCGCCTGCCGGGAATGATAGGCCTCTGGACCAAAGCCGACGCCTGCGCCATGTATGATGATATTGTTGTCGAAGAGATAAAATAACTCGAAACCACGTGAATAGTTTTACCATGAAGTTCCGGAAGAACATAAAGATGTTTTTAATTTGTTTTTCTTCATTGTCTTCATGAGCTTCATGGTGAAATATTATCCTCTGTGTTTCTATGTGCCCTCTGTGACAAAAAGAACCCTATGCCTTATTCAAACAGCAGGCCGGATTTTTTGGGGTATTTGCCTTCGAAGTGATAAATCGCTTCATCTGCGTTACGGAAGACTTTGTTGGCGGTTTGGGTAATAAAGACTGACGGCGGCTTTTTCGGCGCCCAGATAACATAGACCTCTTTGGCCGCCTCGTGGGCGTGCTGGAGTTCGCGTTCGACGCCGCTGGAGATGGCGGGCATTCCATCCGGCAGTTCGGGGATAAAGCTAAGGATCATATCCGCCTGATCAATCAGGGCAAAATCGCGGGCGTAAATCTGGCTGTTGATGTCCTGCTCGATTTGGCGAATTTCCGAGACATTCAGACGGAGTTTTTGCCCGAGGACTTCCATCTCGATTTGCTTGCGTCCTTCGTGGGCGGCCTGATCGGCCCAGTAGGGCAGGTACGCTTCTTCGAGGTCGCCGGGGTCAAAGCAGATAAACCACTCTTTCATCAGCGCACGATAGTGATTGATCTGCGAAAGCACATTGGGCAATCCGGCCACATGGGTCATCGGAAAACTCAAATAGACTTTCTTGCGGCTTGGCTCAAACATCAGCTTATAAAAGGTCTCGACCGTACCTTTGCCGGCGCCGCGGGCGACGGTGTAGTACGGTGCGTTTTCATTCGTCCCCTGCTGCATCATTTCAGTGGCCAGCGCCTCTTCTTCGCGCCAGACCATCAGGTCTTTGAGCGAATGGCGAATCGGATGTTCGGAGGTCAGCCGCACATGGAGCGGCTCGATGCCGTCGATCATGCAGATGAACATATCGGGGTTAAGCTGGCGAATCTGGTAAAAGTCAAACGCCGGAAACAGCCCATGCCGCCAGCGGAATGTCGCGTGGGTATTGACGATAATATGCTCATGCTGCGAGGCCTTAGCAATGATGTCCTTAAAGACGCTGCGCCGAAGCGAATGCAGCCGCTGAAGTGAAATATCGAGAATCCGTCCCGGCGCGATATCCGGCGCCTCGGCGTACATCTGGTCGCCGACGTTAAACAGCAGGATATCCTTGCCCCGCTGTTGCGCCAGTTCACAGACGTCCGACAAGTACCGTTTCTTGTCAACGCCCACCATTCCGGTAACGAGAATAATCA
>Ga0209450_10001388_pt1 | contig 12110 bp, 11 predicted proteins | sample FrelakmetLWP11LW_FD_187149 | JGI IMG/M metagenome (GOLD analysis project Ga0209450, IMG submission 187149) | Freshwater lake sediment microbial communities from the University of Notre Dame, USA, for methane emissions studies - LWP11 LW (SPAdes)... | ecosystem: Environmental > Aquatic >... | reverse complement strand
GAGCAGCGCCGCCTGCAGCGCGGCGCTGGCCTGCGCCTCGGTCACGCCGAGCAGCGCGGGCGTGATCGCCGGTGCGCTGACCTGCACGGTGAAGGCCTGGAAGGCATCCTGGCCGAGTGGATTGCCCACCCGCAACGACACGGTCTGCGCGCCGAGCTGGCCCGCCGTCGGCGTCCATTCGAGGACGCCCGCCGGCGACAGCGTCGCGCCGGCCGGCGCCTGCAGCAGGGTGTAGGTCAAGGCTTCGCCGACCGAATTGCCGAGCGCGGTCACCGCGTAGCGATAGACCAGCCCCACCGCGGCCTGCGCCGGCGCGGTGGACACGATGCGCGGCGGCACGCCGTTGGGGCGCACCTCGATCCGCACCGTGGCGGGCGCGGACTGCAGGGCGCCGTCGCCGGCGCGATAGGTGAAGGTGTCGAAGCGTCCCTCGTCCTGCGGCAGGAACGCGTTCTGGCGGAAGTTGTTGAGGCCCGGCGTGAGCCAGTTCGGCTGCACCACCGCCGGCACGCCGAGGTCCTCCTCGATGTCGACCACGGCGTAGCTGTGGTGGCTCCACAGCTGGCGCGTGCGCGCCCAGTTGTTCGAGGCGCCGCCGATCACGTACAGGCCGGTCGGGAATCCCGCAGCCGTGTTGCTGCGGCTCGCCACCGCCACGATCTCGGCGCGGCCGTCGGCGTCGACGTCGGCGACCACCGGCAGGTCGGAGGCAGTGAAGCTCTGCACGCCGAGCTCCGCACGCAGCGCGCCGGTGGCGCCGTCGTGGATGCGCGTGCTGCGCTCGTCGGCGTAGACCACCTCGGCGCGCCCGTCGTTGTCGAAGTCGAACACGGTCGAGCCGGTCACGGTCGACGGATCGTTCGACGTCGCCGACCAGCGCTGCGTGCCGTCGGTCTCGTGCACCGTGTACACGTTGCGCCACGCGACACCGATCTCCGGCTCGCCGTCGCGATCGAAGTCGGCGACCGTCGGCGCACCGCCGATGAACTGCCCTGCAGGCAGCACCGGCCCCCAGAGCACGGTGCCGTCGGTATCGAACAGCATCACGCCGCGGTTCGGCACCACCGCGACCACCTCGGCCTGCGGGTCGCCGTCGAAGTTGCCGACCGCCGGGAAGGCGGTTTCGGTGAAGGTCGCGGTGCGGCTCCACTTCGTCGTGCCGTCGGCGCGGTAGACCGCGGTGCCGGCCACGACGTCGGGACTGCCGTCGAGGTCGATGTCGGCGACCAGCGGATGGCAGAAGCCGCGACCGATCGCGCCACAGCCGCCGCTGCCCTGCGCTGGCGAGATCCAGCGCCGGCTGCCGTCGGCGTTGTGCGCGATGATCACGCGCGGCGAGGTCACGCCGAACAGCAGCTCCGGCGTGCCGTCGCCGTCGAGGTCCGAGACCACCACGTGGCCCTCGGCCAGCGAATGCCCGGGCGGCAGCGGCGAGCGCCACTTCAGCGTGCCGTCGTGCTCGAACAGCGCGATCTCGGTGCCGTTGACCACGGCGACTTCGCCGAAGCCGTCGCCGTCGACATCGGCGACGGTCGGATTGATCGAGCAGTTGCTGGGCGTGAAGAAGAACGCCGGCGTCGCCGCGAACACCGTTTCCACCGCCAGCGTGTTGCCGCGCAGCGCGACCATCTGCGAGGACGGGCTGCCGCGCACGAACAGGATCGACGGCATGCCGTCACGATCGAGATCGGCGACCGCCGCGGTGTGCATGGCCACCTGCATCGGCACCGAGCGCTCGACCACCGGATCGAGCGTGCCGGTGCCGTCGGGCGGCAGCGTGGTCGGCACGTAGATGAATCCGCCATCCGCAGCACGCGTCAGGGTGCCGGTCGACGGCCCGGTGCCGGCGAGCGCCACCAGCGGATCGCCGTTGGCATCGCTGTCGTTGGCGAGCACGCCGGGGGCCGGGACGACCAGGGTCTGGCCCAGCGACACGACGTAAGCGTCGTCGCGCGCCACCGGGGCCTGCGGATCCACGATCCGCAGCGTGAAGCGTGCGGTGTCGGTCGCACCGTCCGCGTCCTCGACCTGCACGTCGATCGCGTAGGTGCCGACGCGTCCCGCCGCGGTGACCTGCAGCAGGCCATCCAGCGGCCCGACGGCGACGAAATCGGGTGCGGCGACGAGCTGCCAGCGCAGCACGTCGCCGGCATCGGCATCGGTGGCCGCGAGCTGGCGCTGCGCGGCGACACCGACGGTCGCCGCCAGATCGTCGATCGGCGCGATCTGCGGGGCCCGGTTGTCCGCGCGCACGCTGACGCGGAACGCGGTCGCATCGACCTCGCCGCCGGCATCGGTGGCCAGCACGCGCACCACGTGCTCGCCGAGCTGCGCGACCGTGGGCACGAAGGCCAGTGCGCCAGTGGCGGCGTCGAGGGTCATGCCCTGCGGCGCGGCGTCCAGCGCGAAACCCACCCCGTCGCCGGGATCGGGATCGCTGGCGGTGACGGTGAGCGCGAGCAGCGCACCGGGCGCGACGCGCCGGTCGGCGATCGGCGCCAGAACGGGCCGCCGGTTGCGCGAGATCACGTCGATGCCGAAGCGCACGTCGACCAGGATCTGCGGCGTCTCCTGCACGCGAACGCGCACCGGGTGGCGCCCGACCTGCGCGGCCAGCGGCGTGAAGGCCACCGCGCCGCTGGCCGGATCGACGCTGAGTCCGGCCGGCCCTTCGATCACGCTGAACGACAGTGGCGCCCCGGCCTGTGCCGGGGTGGCCGCCACCGTCAGGGCGAGACTGTCGCCGACCAGCACGACGCGATCGGCGACCGCCGCGGCCGCCAGCCCTTCGAAACCATGCGCGAAGACCAGGTCCGCGCCGCGTGGCGCCTGCGCGTTCGCGATCGACGCGCAGCCCGCCGCCAGGACGTAGAACACGGTTCTCGCCAGCGCGGCGAGCGATTCGAAACGCGGAATGTCAGCCAACTCCCGGAGAGGGTAGGTGGCTGTGATACCCCGAAGCGTGGCGCGCACCGCCAGTCCCGGGGAGAACCGGCGTCTGGGTACCTTGGTTCTGCCCCGAATCCAAGGGGCTGACGATGGCGTCCGGGGGCGAAAAGGTACTCCGAACCCGGTTTCCCTTGCGCCGGTCTTCAGCCCGGCAGGCGGCGGATCCGCGCCCCCAGTCCCGACAGCTTTTCCTCGATGTTCTCGTAGCCGCGGTCGATGTGGTACACGCGGTCGACCGTGGTGTCGCCGTCGGCGACCAGGCCGGCGAGCACGAGGCTCGCGGACGCGCGCAGGTCGGTGGCCATCACCGGTGCGGCAGTCATCTTCGGCACGCCCTGCACGATCGCGGTGTTGCCCTCGACCTTGATGTCGGCGCCGAGGCGGCGCAGTTCCTGCACGTGCATGAAGCGGTTCTCGAACACCGTCTCCACGATCACGCCCGTTCCTTCCGCCACGGTATTGAGCGCGGTGAACTGCGCCTGCATGTCGGTGGGGAAGGCGGGATAGGGCGCGGTGGTCAGGCTCACCGCGCGCGGGCGGCGGCCCTTCATGTCGAGGGTGATGAAGTCCGGGCCGACGTCGATCTGCGCGCCGGCGTCCTCCAGCTTGGCCAGCACCGCGTCGAGCGAGGCGGCGCGCGTGCGCTTGGCGGTGACGCGGCCGCCGGTCATCGCGCCGGCGACCAGGAAGGTGCCGGTCTCGATGCGGTCGGGCAGCACGTCGTAGTGCGTGCCGTGCAGGCGCTCGACGCCGTGCACGACGATGGTGTTGCTGCCCGCGCCTTCGATCTTGGCGCCCATCGCGATCAGGCAGTGCGCGAGGTCGACCACCTCGGGCTCCTGCGCCGCGTTCTCGATCACGGTGGTGCCCTCGGCCAGCGTGGCGGCCATCATGATGTTCTCGGTGCCGGTCACAGTGACCAGGTCCATCCACACGCGCGCGCCCTTGAGGCGGTTGGCGCGCGTGTGGATGTAGCCGTTCTCGACCGTGATCTCGGCGCCCAGCGCCTGCAGGCCCTTGATGTGCAGGTCGACCGGCCGGGTGCCGATCGCGCAGCCGCCGGGCAGCGACACCGAGGCCTGGCCGAAGCGCGCCACCAGAGGCCCCAGCACCAGGATCGAGGCGCGCATGGTCTTGACCAGTTCGTAGGGCGCCACGAAGTGGTGGGTGTGGCGCGGGTCGACGTGGATCTTCATCCGCTCGTCGACCACCAGCTGCACGCCCATCTGGCCGAGCAGCTCCATGGTGGTGGTCACGTCGTGCAGGTGCGGCACGTTGCCGATGGTGACCGGCTCGTCGGCCAGCAGGGTGGCGGCGAGGATCGGCAGCACGGCGTTCTTGGCGCCGGAGATCCAGACATCGCCGTTCAGCGGCTCGCCGCCGGAGATCACGATCTTGGCCATCGCCTCAGCCCCCCTGCGCGGCGCGTTCGGCCGGGGTCACGGTCTTGAGCGCCAGGGCGTGGATCGCCCCGCCCATCAGGTCGCCGAGGGTGGCGTAGACCATCCGGTGGCGGGCCAGCGGCAGTTTGCCGGCGAACGCCTCGGACACCACGGTGGCCTCGAAATGCACGCCATCGTCGCCGCGGACGTCGGCGACGGCGCCGGGCAGGCCTTGTTCGATCAGGGTCTTGATGCGGTTGGCATCCATGGAAGACGGGGTCCGGGAAGGGGCGCCGTGAAGCAGGTCGCGGCGTTAGCCGGCCGTGAGCGCTAGAATGACCGCAAATTCTAGCCCAGCCGGGCGCCGCCCACACGGCGCCCAGGCTGGCTCGCCCCCTGCGCCACCGAAACGCCACGCCCATGAACGCCCAGGTCCGCGCCGTACCCGCCCCGCTCCGCCTCGATCCGGAGCGCCTGCTGCGCTCCGCCCGCGAGGTCATCGAGATCGAGTCCCGCGCCATCGGCGGCCTGTCCGGCCGCCTCGACGGCGCCTTCCTGCGCGCCTGCGAACTGATGATGGCCTGCGCCGGGCGGGTGGTCGTCACCGGCATGGGCAAGTCCGGCCACGTGGCGAACAAGATCGCCGCCACGCTGGCGTCGACCGGCACACCGGCGTTCTTCGTCCATCCGGGCGAGGCCAGCCACGGCGACCTCGGCATGATCACGCCCAAGGACGTGGTGCTGGCGCTGTCGAACTCCGGCGAGACCGACGAGCTGCTCACCATCCTGCCGCTGATCAAGCGCCAGAACGTGCCGCTGGTCGGCCTGTCGGGCAATCCGAACTCGACGCTGGCGCGGCTGTCCGACGTGCACCTCGACGTCAGCGTGCCGGCCGAAGCCTGCCCGCTGGGCCTCGCGCCCACCGCCAGCACCACCGCCGCGCTGGTGATGGGCGATGCGCTGGCGATCGCCCTGCTGGAGGCGCGCGGCTTCACCGCCGAGGACTTCGCGCGCTCACACCCCGCGGGCAGCCTGGGCCGGCGCCTGCTGCTGCACATCGCCGACGTGATGCACACCGGCGAGCAGATCCCGCGCGTCGGCCCCGACGCGATGCTGTCCGACGCACTGGTCGAGATGACCCGCAAGGGACTGGGCATGACCGCGGTGGTGGACCCGTCGATGAAGCTGCTCGGCGTGTTCACCGACGGCGACCTGCGCCGCATGCTCGACGACGCGCAGATCGACCTGCGCACCACCCCGGTGTCGGCGGTGATGACGCCGCGCGCGAAGAGCATCGCCTCCGACAAACTCGCGGTCGAGGCCGCGCGCATGATGGAGGACCACAAGATCCACGCCCTGCTGGTGGTCGACGGCGAACAGCGCGTGGTCGGCGCTCTCAACATCCACGACTTGCTTCGTGCGGGCGTGGTCTGAAAGCAGGGCCCAGGTCACAGGGCCCAGGGCCCAGCCGAAGGATTGGATGCTCGCGGTTGGGCGTGGCGCCTCGGTGACCGCTGCCTGAAGCGCCAGCAGGCGACCGCATCGCGACAGGGTGCCGTCCCTATACCCTTTGCCCTATACCCTCTGCCCCCACACCGCGTACTGGGCCCTGAGCCCTGGGCCCTGGGCCCTTCGAACGCAACCCCCCAAAGCCCCTCCAGGCCGCCCGCATGCCCTACACCCCCCGCACCGACCTCCCCGCGCCCGTCCGCGAGCGCGCCGCGCGCATCCGCCTGGCGGCATTCGACGTCGATGGCGTGATGACCGATGGCCGGCTCGGCTTCGACGCCGATGGCATCGAGAGCAAGCAGTTCCACGTGCTCGACGGTTTCGGGCTGAAGATGCTGCGCGACCAGGGCGTGACGGTGGCGATCATCACCGCGCGCTCGTCCGGCGTGGTGGCCGCGCGCGCAGCCGAACTGGGCATCACCGAGGTGCACCAGGGGCAGAAGGACAAACTGGCCTGCCTGCAGGCGATCGCCGCGCGGCTGGGCTTCGCGCTGGAACAGGTGTCCTACATGGGCGACGACCTGCCCGACCTCGGCTGCCTGCTCAAGGCCGGGCTGTCGTGTGCGCCGCCGAACGCGCATCCGTGGGTGCGCGAGCGCGTGCACTGGCGCACCCAGTTGCCCGGCGGCAGCGGCGCGGTGCGCGAGCTGTGCGACCTGATCGTCGCCGCGCAAGGCGGCGCCGAGGCCGTGATCGCGCGCTGGACCCCGGCATGAAACCCGCCACCGACGGCGTGCGCCGCAGCCTCGAGTGGGCGGCGGCGCTGGCGCTGGTCGCGCTGGTCACCGGCTGGCTGGCCTGGCTGCAGGGCGAGGACGGCGACATCGATGCCTTCACCGGGCCGCCGCGCTCCGATTACCAGTTGTCGGACTTCTCGCTGCGCGCGATGGGCGACGACGGCAAGCTCGCCTTCACGGTGGAGGCGCCGCGGCTGGCGCGCCATCCGCACCTCGGTACCTTCGAGATCGAGGAGCCGCGGTTCGTGATCCTGGACGGCAACGGCGATGCCTGGGACGCCCGTTCGCGGCGCGGCTGGGTGCGCGCCGACGGCAAGGAACTGCGCCTGTCGGAGGCGGTCGCCGCCGATCGCCGCGCGGATGCCGACAGCGTGCCGGTGTCGCTGCGCACCGAACGGCTCGCCGCACTGCTGGCGGAGAACCGCATGACGTCCGATGCGCCGGTGACCCTCACCCAGCCCGGGCTTATACTGCGCGGCACCGGCCTCGACGCCGACCTCAAGCAGAACCGCTTCAGCCTGCTCGCCGACGTGAAGGCCCGCTATGAGAAACCGCGCTGAACTGCTCGCGCTCGTCCTGCTGCTGACCAGCCTGCCGGTGGCCGCACTCAAGAGCGACCGCGACAAGCCGATGGACATCCGCGCCGACGCCTCGTCGGCGTTCACCGGCGAAGGCAAGGCCACGCTGACCGGCAACGTGGTGATCACGCAGGGCACGCTGGAAGTGCGCGCCGATCGCGCCGACATCAGCCAGTCGGAATCGGGCGAGGTGTCGCGCGCGGTGCTCACCGGGGCCCCCGCCACGCTGGCCGAGGACCTCGACGACGGCGGCCGCCTCGACGCGCGCGCGGCGAAGATCGACTACGACATGGCCGGCAAACTGGTGGTCCTGACCGGCGACGCCGTGGTGGCCCAGCCGCAGGGCGAACTGCGCGGCGAGCGCATCACCTACAACCTCGAGACCGGCCGCCTCGACGCCGGCGGGCCCGAGGGCGGCAACCGCGTGTTCCTGCGCATGAACCCGCAGCCGAAGAAGCCCGCGGCGCCGGCGGCCGACAAGCCCGCCGACTGATGCTCGCCGCGCGCGGCCTGAAGAAGCGCTACCGCGCGCGCGAGGTCGTGCGCGACTTCTCGTTCGACCTCGCGCCGGGCGAGGTCGTCGGCCTGCTCGGGCCCAACGGCGCCGGCAAGACCACCTGCTTCTACATGGTGGTCGGCCTGGTGGCGGCGGACGCCGGCCGCATCACGCTCGACGACCAGGACCTCACGGCGCTGCCGATGCACGCGCGCGCGCGGCTCGGCGTCGGCTACCTGCCGCAGGAGGCCTCGGTGTTCCGCAGCCTCAGCGTGGCCGACAACGTGATGGCCATCCTCGAACTGCGGCCCGACCTCGACGCCGCCGCGCGGCGCAAGGAACGCGACCGGCTGCTCGACGAGCTGCAGGTCTCGCACCTCGCCAACGCGCAGGGCCAGGCCCTGTCGGGCGGCGAGCGGCGCCGGGTCGAGATCGCCCGCGCGCTGGCCGCGCGGCCGCGCTTCATGCTGCTCGACGAGCCCTTCGCCGGGGTCGACCCGATCTCGGTGGCCGAGATCCAGCGCATCGTCGCCCACCTGAAGTCGCGCGGGATCGGCGTGCTGATCACCGACCACAACGTGCGCGAGACGCTGGGCATCGTCGACCGCGGCTACATCCTCAACGACGGCAAGGTGCTGGCGCAGGGCAAACCCGCCGCACTGCTCGACAACGCTGAAGTGCGCGCGGTCTACCTCGGGCAGTCGTTCCGCATGTAGGGGCTTGCGGCGTCCCGCCCGACCGGGCATAGAATCCGGCATGGAATGCTTTTTGCTTCGCGGCCTGCCCGGTCGTGCGGCAGGACCCACCGCCCGCGATGAAACCCTCCCTCCGCCTCGGCGTCTCGCAGTCGCTGACCCTGACGCCGCAACTGCGCCAGGCGATCCGGCTGTTGCAATTGTCCGCGGCGGAGCTGGAAATCGAGATCCGCGAGGCGCTGGAGAGCAATCCGCTGCTCGAGCGCAGCGACGACCGCGAGGCCGACGGCACGCCGCCGGACGCCGGCAGCGAACCGGCCGCAGCCGCCGAGGGCGGCGCCGACGAGGCACCGGCCGCAGAGGAGCGCGGCGACGAGCGGGGCGATGATCGCGGCGAGGACCGGATCGAGGACCACGCCGGCGAGCGCGAGGCGTCCGCCGAGGACTGGCCCGATGACGGCGCGGCGGGCGACTGGGAGCCCTCCAGCGGTGGCGGCACCCCGACCGACGAGGACGGCTTCGAAGCACAGTCCGCGGCCCCGGAGAGCCTGCAGGACCACCTGCGCTGGCAGTTGAACCTCACCCCGCTGTCGCCGCGCGACCGCGCGATCGGCGAGGCGATCATCGAACTGCTCGACGAGGACGGCTACCTGCGCGAGGACCACGCCGCGGTGCGCGCGGCGCTCGGACCCGGCATCGCCGCCGACGACGACGAGATCGAGGCCGTGCGCCACCGCGTGCAGCGCTTCGAGCCGGTCGGCGTGGCCAGCCGCAACCTCGCCGAATGCCTGTGCGTGCAGTTGTCCGAACTGCCGTCCGACACCCCGCAGCGGGACCTCGCGCTGCGGCTGGCGCGCGACCACCTCGAGGCGCTGACCCGCGAGCGCGCCCGCCTGCCGCAGCGGCTGGGCGCCGAGCCCGCCGACGTCGAGGCGGCGATCGCCCTGCTGCGCGGGCTCGACCCCAAGCCCGGCGCGCGGCACGCCGGCGGCAGCACCGACTACGTGGTGCCCGACGCCTATGCCTACCGCCACGAAGGGCGCTGGCGGGTGCGGCTCAACCCGGCCTGCCAGCCCTCGCTGGCGATCAACCGGCACTACGAGCGGATGGCCGCCTCGGCCCGCGACGCGGCCGGCACCTACCTGCGCGGCCGGCTGCAGGAGGCGCGCTGGCTGATCCGCTCGATCCGGGCCCGCGGCGAGACGATGATGAAGGTCGCGCAGGCGATCGTGCGCCAGCAGGGGGCCTTCCTCGACTACGGCCCGGAGGCCATGCGGCCCCTGACCCTGCGCGAGGTGGCGGAGGAGATCGGGGTGCACGAGTCCACGGTCTCCCGCGTGACCACGCGAAAATACCTTCACACGCCGCGAGGTACGTTCGAGTTCAAACACTTCTTCAGCGTGGGACTGGCGACCGACGAGGGCGGCGAGGCCTCGGCGACCGCGATCCGGGCCATGATCCGCAAGCTCATCGACGACGAGATTCCCGCCAAACCCCTGTCGGATCAGGCGATTGCGGACGAACTCAAGGCCCGTGGCATCGCGGTGGCGCGACGCACCGTGGCGAAGTATCGTGAAGGCATGAACATCCCGTCCTCCAGCGACCGCTGCCGCCTCGGTTGAAGACGCCCATGGCCGCCCGCAAATCGACAGTGAAGAAGGCCGCGCGGACGGGCGCGGCCGGCAAGGCTTCCAAGACGTCCGCGGTGACGCGGGCGTCGAAACCACCGAAGGCTCCCGAGAGCCTTCGCACCACCAGGAGGTCCGAGATGCAGATCCAGGTCAGCGGCCAGCAGATCGACGTCACCCCCGCCCTGCGCGACTACGCCACCGGAAAGATCGGCCGCATCGCCCGCCACTTCGAGAACACGATCGCCGCCAGCGTGGTGCTCGGTGTCGAGAAGCTCAAGCACCGTGCCGAGGCCACGCTCAAGGTCTCGCGGCGTACCATCCACGCCGAAGCCGATGGCGCCGACATGTACGCCGCCATCGATGTGCTCTCCGACAAGCTGGACGGCCAGGTGCGCAAGCACAAGGAAAAGCTGAAGAACCACCATCGCGCCGAGGCGCAGAAGGCGCGCAAGGGCGCCTGAGCGCGCCGCGCCGACCACCCCGGGGCCGCCTTGCGCGGCCCCGGTTCCATCCGGGGGAAGACGAACGCCATGCACATCGCCGACCTGCTCACGCCCGCGCGGGTGGTGGCCGACGTCCGCGCCACCAGCAAGAAGCGCCTGCTGGAGCAGCTCGCCAACCTGCTCGACGACGGCGAGTCCGCCGACACCGAGCGCGCGATCTACGATTCGCTGGTCAAGCGCGAGCGCCTCGGTTCCACCGGCCTGTCGCACGGGGTGGCGATCCCGCACGGCCGCAGTGCCGCCATCCAGCGCGCCTCGGGCGCCTTCGTGCGGCTCGCCGATCCGGTCGACTTCGGCGCGATCGACGGCCAGCCGGTGGACCTGGTGTTCGCGCTGGTGGTGCCCGAGCATTTCACCGACCAGCACCTGATGTTCCTCGCCGAACTCGCGGAGACCTTCTCCGACTCGGCCATGCTGGCGCGACTGCGCGCCGCGCGCGATGCCCAGCACCTGTTCGAGCTGCTGACGCGCGCGCCGGAGCGCACGGCCGCGGCATGAACGCCGAAGTCGCGCGCGCGCAGCTCGTCGCACGCGAGATCTTCGAGGCGCTGGCCGGCCGCCTCGGCCTGCGCTGGACGGCCGGCCGCAAAGGCGAGCAGCGGCCGCTGGACATCGGCGAATCGCAGCAGCGCCGGCCGTCGCTGGTCGGCTACCTCAACATCATCTACCCCAATGCGATCCAGATCGTCGGCAACGAGGAACTGCGCTACCTCGACGGCCTCGACCCGCGGCAGCGCTGGGACACGGTGGCCAAGATCTTCGGCTACCGCCCGACCGCGGTGATCGTGACCCGCGACCAGTCGGTGCCCGACGATCTGCAGCGCACCGCCGAGGAAACCGGCACCCCGCTGTGGGTCAGTCCGCGGCGCGGCCACGAACTGCTGACCTACCTGCAGTACCACCTCGCGCGCGCGCTGGCGCGCAGCACCACGCTGCACGGCACCTTCATGGAGGTGTATTCGATCGGCGTGCTGATCACCGGCGAGGCCGGCGCGGGCAAGAGCGAACTGGCGCTGGAACTGCTCACCCGCGGCCATCGCCTGATCGCCGACGACGCGCCCGAGTTCACCCAGATCGCGCCCGACATGCTCGACGGCTCCTGCCCGCCGATGCTGCAGGACCTGCTGGAGGTGCGCGGGCTCGGCATCCTCAACGTGCGCGAGATGTTCGGCCACACCGCGGTCAAGCGCAACAAGTACCTGCGCCTGATCGTGCACCTCGCCGAGGCCGGCCGGATCGGCGGCGACGACGGCATGGCGCGCCTGACCGGGCTCACCGACTTCCGCCACGTGCTCGACGTCGAGGTCCCGCAGATCACGATCCCGGTCGCGCCGGGCCGCAACCTCGCGGTGCTGGTCGAAGCCGCGGTGCGCAACCACCTGCTGCGCAGCAAGGGTATCGATCCCGCGCAGACCTTCATGGACCGGCAGGCGCACGAGATGCGGCGCCACGATCCGTCCTGATCGCCGGCGCGCGGCAGGCTCAGTCGCGCGCCCGCAGGCGCCGGTCGAGTTCCGCCAGCCGCTCCGGCGTGCCGACGTCGGTCCACGCGCCGCGATGGTGTTCACCGGTCACCCGGCCGCGGCGCATCGCTGCGCGCAGCAGCGGGGCGAGCGGGAAGCGCGGCGGG
>Ga0209450_10001387_pt1 | contig 12111 bp, 13 predicted proteins | sample FrelakmetLWP11LW_FD_187149 | JGI IMG/M metagenome (GOLD analysis project Ga0209450, IMG submission 187149) | Freshwater lake sediment microbial communities from the University of Notre Dame, USA, for methane emissions studies - LWP11 LW (SPAdes)... | ecosystem: Environmental > Aquatic >... | reverse complement strand
GCGCGGTGCGCGGCGGTGCCGCGCACCGCGCTCGACCTCCGAAGGCTGGGGTCGTGGGTTCGAGTCCCGCCGAGCGCGCCATCTGCCCACCGCCCGGCTTCGTTCAAGGGTGCGCCTGCGTCCCTGCGGCCACCCGCTCGGCATCCCTGCCTCGCCGTCGCGCGGCGCAGGCGGCTGTGCCGCCTGAGCGCGCCGCGCTCCACCTCCGAAGGCTGGGGTCGTGGGTTCGACCTCGGCGCATGCGCCTCGACGGCCGAGCGCGCCATCCTTGTCTTGGTCCTCGGTTCCTCCGAGGCTCGGGGCCTGCATCCCTGCGGTCACCCGCGTCCTTGGCTCTGAGCTTCGCTGTACAGCCGCGCCTGCATCCCTGCGGTCACCCCGTTCGGCATCCCTGCCTCACCCTCGCGGGACGCAGGCGGCTGTGCCGCCTGAGCGCGTCCCGCTCGACCTCACCGTCGCGCCGCGCAGCCGGCAATGCCGGCTAAGCGCGCGCCGCTCCACCTCGCGCGCGGCGCGCACGCCCGACCGATCGCGCTACCCTTCCGCGCGACCCGCCGCCGACGAGGTGCTCCGATGCGGATCGTGCTGCTGCTGCTGGCGTGCCTGCCCGGGCTCGCGTTCGCCGGCGCTCCGCTATACGCGGTCGTCCCGGGCGCGGGACTGGCGCCGGGCCTGACCGCCGGGCTGTCGATGGATGCGAAGGCCGCCGATCTCGACGGCGATGGCGACCTCGACCTCGTGGTGGCGATGGAGTGGGCGCCGCACCTGATGCTGTTCAACGACGGCCAGGGACGGTTCACCGACGATCCCACGCGCGCGCCGCGCACGACCCATGACCACGAGGAGGCCGTGCTCGCCGACCTCGACGGCGATCGGTCGATCGACATCCTGCTGGTGTCCGAGGACGACCGGGCCAAGGAGCTGTACCTCAACGACGGCAAGGGCCGCTTCCGCGACGCCTCGGATCGCCTGCGCGCCGACGCGGTGACCAACGGCGCGATCGCCGTCGACCTCGATGCCGACGGCGATCGCGACCTGGTGTTCGCCAACGCGGGCGCGGACCAGGTGTGGATCAACGACGGCCGCGCACGCTTCACCGATGAATCCGCGCGACGCCTGCCGGCGACGGACGACGTGTCGCAGGACGTCGCGGCGGGCGATCTCGACGGCGACGGCGACCTCGACCTGGTGTTCGGCAACGAAGACGGCAACCGCCTGCTGCTCAACGACGGCCGGGGCGGGTTCGCCGGCGCGCCGGACGCCGCGTGGCCCGCCGCGCGCGAGGAGACGCGAAAGGTGGCGCTCGGCGACGTGGATGGCGACGGCGACCTCGACGTGTTCCTCGCCAACGTGCGCTTCTTCCAGGCGCAGACGCCGTCGGCGCAGGATCGCCTGCTGCTGAACGACGGCCAGGCGCGCTTCAGCGACGTCACCGCCGAGCGCTTGCCGAAGGACGAGGCGAATGCCGCGCACGGCGACCTGCACGACCTCGACGGCGACGGCGACCTCGACATCCTGCGCGGCGACGTGGTGCTCGGCGCGCCGGCGCCGCGGCCGGTGCAGGCGCTGGTCAACGACGGCACGGGGCGCTTCGCGCCGGCCGCCGATGCGGCCTGGCCGCGCGTGGCCTGCAACCTGTTCGACAGCGCGCAGGCCGATTTCGACGCCGACGGCGCGCCGGATCTCTATCTCGCGTGCCGGCAGGGCAGCGACGTGCTGCTGCGCGCGCGGCGCGCAGCCGCGAGCGGGGACTGACGCGGCCTCAGGCGGCCCGCGGGGCGGCGGGGCGGCCCCGCCAGCGCAGCAGCAGCCGGCGCCAGGCCGGCAGGTGGTCGGTGAACAGCCGGCCCTCGAGGTGATCGACCTCGTGCAGCAGGCAGACCGCGCGCAGGTCTTCCAGCTTCGCCTCGACCAGCTCGCCGTGGCGATTGAGGGCGCGGACCTTGGTGCGGATCGGGCGCACGATGGTGGCGCTGACCCCGGGCACCGACAGGCAACTCTCCTCGACGCGTGCGAGTCGGTCGACGGCGAGCACCTCGGGGTTGATGAATACTTCCGGCGTATCGCGCGCGCTCGACAGGTCCATCACCAGCACGCGCCGCGGGACGCCGATCTGCGGCGCCGACAGGCCGATCGCAGTGCCGGCGTAGAGGGTGTCCAGGAGGTCTTCGACCAGGCCGGCGAGATCGGCGTCAAAGGCCTCGATCGGCGCGCAGCGCTGCCGCAGCCGCGGATCCGGGTCGACCAGGATTTCGCGCACGGCCATCGGCTCAGGCCTGCGGCGTCGCGGCTTCGGGGCGGCGCACGCGGCTCCGCGCGCCGCGCACCAGCGGCGCGACCGCGACCAGGGTCAGCAGCAGCAGCATGATCTCGACGGCGTAGACCGAGAGGTAACCCGAGGCTGCCGGCACGAGGCCCCATGGTCCCTGTGCCGGATCGCTGAACGCGTTGACCAGGTCGCGCAACACGCCGCTGAGCGCGATGCCGAGCCCGGCACCCGTCGCCTGCACCGCACCCCAGGCGCCGAGCGCCAGCCCGGCCTGCTCGCGCGGCGCGAGGTTCATCGTCGCGGTCAAGGTGCCGTGGCCGAACAGCGCGCCGCCGAACCCGACCAGGAAGTTGCCGGCGAGGAACAGTGCGGGCCAGTCAGCCGGCGCGGCGAGGATGATGGCGGCGAAGCCGGGCAGGCCGATCAGCGCGCCGGCCTGGGTCATGCGGAAGGGGTCGGCGCCGCGAGAGAGGACGCGCGAGGCGAGCGTGAAGCCGAGCACGCCGCCGAAGGCGAGCAAGGCCGTCAACTGGGTGGTCGCCGCGACGGGCAGGCCCAGCACCTGGCCGCCGTAAGGTTCCAGCACGATGTCGGCCATTGCGAACGCCATCGTGCCGACGCCGATCGCCAGCAAGCGGCGCACCACGTGGTCGCCGGCGCAGAAACGCGCGAACGACTCGCTGAAGGACGGATCGGGGGCCGGCAGCGGCGCGCCGTGGCGCGGTCGTCGCGTCTCCTGTTTCCACAGCGCGATCACGTTGAGCGCCATCGTCGCCACCGCGGCGCCCTGGATCACCTGCACCAGGCGCCCGGGCGTGAAGTCGGCCAGCGCCGCGCCGAACACCAGCGCGCTGCCGATCATGCCGACCAGCAGCATCACGTACATCAGCCCGACGACCTTGGGATGCGACTCCTGCGGCACCAGGTCGGTGGCGAGCGCCAGCCCCACGGTCTGCACCATGTGCACGCCGGCACCGACGAGCAGGAAGGCCAGCGCGGCCGACCCGAGTCCGAGCCAGACCGGTGCATGCTGCGCCTGGCCCTTGCCGGCCAGCACCAGCAGCGCGAACGGCATGATCGCGAACCCGCCGAACTGCAGCAGCGTGCCTTTCCAGATGAAGGGCACGCGGCGCCAGCCGAGTTCGCAGCGATGGGTGTCGGAGCGGTGGCCGATCAGCGCGCGGAACGGCGCGAACACCAGTGGCAGGGCGACCATCACGGCGACCAGCGAGGCCGGCACGCCGAGTTCGACGATCATCACCCGGTTCAGGGTGCCGACCAGCAGCACCATCGCCATGCCGCAGGACACCTGGAACAGCGACAGGCGCAGCAGGCGCGACAGCGGCAGGTCGGCCGTCGCCACGTCGGCGAACGGCAGGAAGCGCGGGCCGAGTTCGACCCACGTGCGGACCAAGCGGCTACCGAAGGCGCTCATGGTTATGGCTCGCCAGCCAGGTCTCGAGGACTCCTCCCGGTGCACGCAGCGTCGCGTCAGTCAGGCGCGGGCCACGGCACCGGGAGGATCGACGGGAATCCGTCCCTTCCAGGAGCATCAACCGCCCTGGAAGAACGCCGGAAACCACGCCGTGTTGCTGAGGATCGAGTAGTGGACCAGCAGCGAAATCACCAGCACCGTGCCGAGGAACAACGGCAGGCCCACGGTCGGCTTGACCACACACCAGATTCGACCTTGGTTCATGACGTTCTCCTGTTCAGCCCATCCACGGGGTGTAGGCGTAGGCGAGGATGTGAGCGATCAGCGCGATGAGGAAGAACACCCTCGAGCCGTCGATCACGTGTTTGTGCAGCTCCTCGGACTCCGCGATGGTGAGGCCGGTGGGCCACACGCGGTTCGGATCGTCCAGATTGGACATGGCCTTGCTCTCCAGTCTCGGCAGGCCAAACCGGCCCTGCCAGATGCAGCGTGCGAAACCCGCACGCGGGTCGAAGCGACCGGCCGAACCGGGATGCCGCACGCGGGCGGGGCGATTCGCGGCGCGGCCCCAAACAAAGTGGCCTGCAGCGACGGCGCACCGGACCGCGGGCGTCAGCCCAACGCGGACGGCTTTCCTCCAAATCCCATCCTAGGAGTGTCAACCTGGCGCGTCAATACGCCGTGTCATTGCGAGTTGACAGTCAGCAGCCTCATCAGTCACCGTCGACCGAACTGCGCCGCAGCGTTCCGAGTCCGAGCAGGGACGACAGCGGGGCCGGGTTGCGACTGAGGCTCGGCTTGCCGAACAGATAGAAGCCGTGGCTCGACAAACCGCCGAAGAACGGTTTTCCCCCGCGCGTGAGGGTCGGCAGACCGAACAGCCCCGAAAAGGGCGCCGCCTTGCGGCTCAGCCCGGGCGAGCCGAACAGCGCGAACCGGTGGCTGACCAGGCCGCCGAAGGCCGGCGTCCGGTGCGGGCCGACCGGCGCGCGCGTCCGGCCGACGTCCTCCGGCCGCACCAGCGGACGCCAGCCGAGCGCCGACGACAGCGGCGCGGCGTCATCCCAGGTCCGCGCACGGGCGCCGCGGCTGAGCAGCGGCCAGCCGAGCATGCGCGAGAGCGGTGCGGCGTCGCGCCTGAGCCGCGGGCTGCCGAAAAAGTAGAACGCGTGGTCGACCAACCCGCCGATCAGGGCGCGCCCGCCGGCAGTGAGGGTGCCGAGCCCGAACAGCGACGACAGCGGCGCCGGATTGCGGCTCAGCCGCGGCTGGCCGAACACCGTGAATCGGTGGTCCCGCAAGCCCCCCATGATCGGCTTGCTCGGCGCGAGGTCTTCCAGGCCGAACAGGTTGGAGAACGGCATCGGCGCGCGACGCATCAGCGTCGGCATGCGCAGCGCGGACGACAGCGGCGCGGCGCCGTCCCATCCGACCACGGACTCGCCCGACTGTGGCAACGGGTTCGACGCGGGACCGTGGTCGTCGAGCACGCGGATCGCGGCCCCGGCGAGGCCCCATGCGGCGCGCACCACGACCATCGCCTGCCCGCCGCGCACGGCGTCCGCGATGGTTTTCGCCCGCGCACGCGCGACGTTGCCGCCGAGGATCGCCGACACCAGCGACTCCAGCGAATCCGATGCATCTGCCGCGGCCGCCTGCGCCGGCAGCAGGAGGTTGACGTCGTCCTTTGCGAAGCATTCCTCGCGCAGGGCATTCAGCGCCTGGCGGGCCTTCGCCTCGTCGGCGTACAAGCGCACGATGGGGGTGCTCATGGACCGTTGCCTCCGTTGGGTTGCGGATTGCGGGACGCGGGAACGCGCGTGCGATCGCGGCGCGTCCTCACGGGTGGGTGTCGTCGCGCACGCATGCGGTCAGGTCCCGGCCGCCGGCGGTTGCACCCGCCGCGACCACAGGCCCCACTCCCACAGCGCGTTGAAGTTGATCGGCAGCACCAGGAACAGGTGTTCGAGCACCGCCAGCGTGGCCAGGGTCGCCAGCAGCGACAGCGCGACCGCACCGCCTTCGGCGGGCGCCGCCACCGCGGCCTGCCACAGCAGGACCATCGCCGCGATGCCGCCGGCCAGCGACAACGGGAACAGCCCGTTCATCGGGCGCCGCGTGAAATAGGTCTGCAGGTAGCGCAGGTGTTCCGGCAGCAGCTCGCCACCGAGGTTGCGCACGCCGAGGAACAGGTTCAGTTTGGTGCTCAGGCGCGCGACCCACAGCAGCAGGTAGGCCCACAGCCCGAGCGTGTTGCTGGCGTCCCAGGTGACCAGCGCGATCAGCAGCGCGCCGCCGAGCAGCGCGAATTCGTGCCACAGGATGGCCTCGAAGGCGAACGCCGCGCGCCGCCAGCCGCGTGCGCCGGACGGGCAGGCGCTGGTGCGCGGCCCAGTCACCCAGCCGAGCAGGAACGCGACCTCGACCCAGCCCCAGACCAGGATCGCGGCGGTGAACGCGGCGTAGGCCGCCGCCACGCCGCCGTCCTGCGCGGTGGCGTGCAGGCCGTAGAGCGCGAACAGCGCGAGCGCGCTCGCGCCGGCCATCGTCCAGCGGTGGGTACGGCGCGGCAGCCCGTCCAGATACAGGATCGCACCCGTGCTGAACCACCACACGAAGAGTGCGAACAGGATCGGCAGCACGGGCGTGGCGCCACTCATCCGCGGTCGCTCACCAGGTCGGCGCCAGGCGCACGTCGTCGGGCAGACGGGCGTGCTTCGCCGGCAGCAGGTAGAGCCGCGCGAACGCCACGAACGCCCGGCTGGCATGCCAGCCGCGCGCAAGCAACGACAGCGGCCCGCCGCGCTTCTCGGCCGCCTCGTAGGCGGTGTTGATGCGCACCAGGGCGTCGAGCCCGGCGCGGAAGCGCGGCGAATCGATGTCGAGCGTGACCGGGAAGATCTGCTTGCAGATCTCGCTGGTGATGCGCAGCACCTGCATGTCGTAGTCGGTGGGATCGAAGCCCAGCGCCTCGTGCAGCGCAGGGCGGCAGTGGTCGCGCACGTACATGGTCGCGAACACGGCGAGCTGGAAGAAGCGGATCCACAGCCGGTTGCGGCCTTCGAGCAGGTGCGGCTCGGCCTTCATCAGCAGGGCGAAGGCCTCGCCGTGCCGGTATTCGTCGTTGCACCACTTCTCGAACCACTGGAAGATCGGGTGGAAGCGCAGTTCGGGGTGCTTCTCGACCTGGCGGTAGATCGAGATGTAGCGCGCGTAGCCGATCTTCTCCGACAGGTAGGTGGCGTAGTAGATGAACTTCGGCGCGAAGTAGCGGTACTTCTTGGCGCGGGTCAGGAACCCGAGGTCGACCGCGATCCCGAAGTCCTTCAGCCACTGGTTGATGAAGCCCGCATGTCGCGCCTCGTCGCGCGCCATGTAGCCGAACAGCTTGATCACATCGGGGTTCTTCGCGCGCTTCTTGATGTCGTTGTAGAGCACGCAGCCGGAGAACTCGGCGGTCACCGAGCTGATCATGAAGTCGACGAACTCCTCGTACAGGCCGGGCGGCAGGTGCGAGTAGTCCTTGTCGAGGTTGGCCGGGCGCTGGAAGTGGTCCTCGTTGTTGTCGGCCTCAAACTCCTCCATCAGCGCGTCGAACTGGGCGCGGATCGGCGAGACGTCGATCCGGTCCATCGCCTCGAAGTCGGTGGTGTAGAAGCGCGGCGACAGCATCGTGTCGGCCTGCGCGCGACGGGTGGATTCGTTCGGCTGGCGGCCGGCGACGGTGTTGACGTTGGCTGCAGTGGCGTTCATGTCGGGCCTCGCTTCGGAACTAGCGTTGCGTGGGACTCTGGGGTGCGTCGACGGCCGCGACCGCGGCCTGCGGCACGCCCTCGAGCATGCGGGTGAAGATGGCGACGTTCTGCGCGCCGAACGCACCGAGGTCGACCAGGCGGCCGGTCTCGGGGTCCTCCAGCAGCAGGCGCCCGTCGGCACGGCTGCTCAGGCGCAGCGGTGCGTCGGGACCGATGCGCTCGCGCTTGCGTTCGCGGGCGAGCCCGCGCAGGGTGCCGCGCAGGAAGCCCTGCTCGCCGGGTGCGGCACGCGCCACGAAGCGCCCGTCGGCGGCATCGTGCACGGCGATCCCGCCGTCGGGCTGGTCGGTGAAGTGCAGCAGGCGCTCGGCGACGATCGGCGCGCGCGGGGTCTTCAACTCGCCGATGCCGGTCAGGCGCACGCCCGCGACCAGCAGGAGGGTGATGAGGATCAGCGCGCCGGCGCCGTACAGCGGCGCCTTCGGCACGTCGTGCCGATGGTCGTCCGGCAAATGGATGAATGCGCCCATGGGTGCGGGGTCCTCGTCGATTCAGGCGGTGGTGGCGCCCTGCAGCGGCGTCTCGATCGACGCAGCCGTGGCCACCCGCGGTGCACGGCGGGAGCCGCCGGCCGCTTCGGCCAGCGCCTGGCCCAGCAGGTTCGCGACCGCCGCCGCATCCGGCACGCAGCGCAGCGCGGGCTCGACGCGGCTGATCCGCCACGGCCGCGCGTGCGGCCACAGGTGGGCGTAGCCGATCTGGTTGCCGGGCAGGAAGGCGACCGAGAGGTCGCCGCTGCCGTCGGCGTACCGCTTCAGGGCCGCCGACTCGACCACCGTGTACGGGAAGTTGAACGTCACATCGAGCACCACGCCGACGTGCATGACGATGCGCCGGTCGGTGATGGTGTAGTGCGAGGTGCGCCCCACCAGCCATGCCAGCAGGGCCAGCATGCCGAGCGCGAACGCCGGCGCGGGCAGCAGCACCAGCACCGCCAGCAGCGCATCGGCGGCCCCACCGCCATCGGCGACGACGAAGGCCGCGCGCGCGGCCAGCATCAGCGCGAAGTACACCACCAGCCCGCGCGCATGGAACACGTGCAGGAACACCGAGCGCCATGCGGGCGCGCCCTGCCACAGCACCCGCTCGCCGCGGGGCAGGGCCGCGAGTTGGATGCCGGCGGCGCTCACATGAAGGGTTCCGCGCGATCCGGCGTGGCGAACAGCGTGCCGGCGCCGTAGTAAGCGCAGACCTTGTCCTCCTCCAGCAGGGTGATCTGGTCGGGGTGGCGCAGGCCGGGCACGTCGGCGAACTGGGCGCCGAGGATGGCCTGCACGCGCACCGTGCCGTCGCCGGCGACGCGGCAAAACGTCATCGGCACCAGCACCCGGCGACCATTGGTGGCCTCGAGTTCGATGTAGCGGAAGATGTACTCGGAACGATCGACCCACAGGTCGACCACCTTGCCGCCGACCTCGCCGTCGGCGCCGAGGATGGCGCGGCCGCGCGGATCGGGATCGCGACCGACCACGCCGAAATGCGGGTCGGCGCGCAGCGGCACGATCTTCGGCTTGCCCTCAAGCGTGAGGTCGGGCACGTCCGCGCGATCGGCCCAGGCGCCGGGACCCACGCCGGCCAGCAGCGGATTGCCGGTCGGGATGATCGGATCGCCGTCCTGCGGGCTGGTCTCGCGCGCCTGCAGCTTGGGCCGCCCGGGCGTCCACTCGCGCGGCACGGAGACCGTGCCGCCGTGCGCGAGCAGGTAGGTCTTGGGCGCCGGCATCGCCGGGAAGCCTTCCACCAGGCTGTGCGGCGAGGCGTCCTTGTCCTCCAGCGGATAGCCCTCGCGCTTGTCTTCGCGATGCAGGTAGTAGATCAGTCCGGCAAAGAAGAACCAGAACAACCAGATCGCGATCTGCGCGATGTCGAACGGAAACGCAATGGCGCCGAAGTTCATGCGACGGCCTCCCTGTGCAGGGGGTGGATCGGAAGACCCGACGTGGCCGGGCCCGGGGTTGGGGACGCATCCGGCAGCGGCTCCGACCGCACCAGCGGTCCGAGCGCCGCCAGGGTGGCGAACAGGAGCAGGATCTCGAGGTTGTAGACCGCGCCGTAGCCGGTGGCTGGGCCGACCAGGGTCGCGCCGAGGTGGCCGCTGGCCGCGATCAGGTCGACGCCGTCGCGCAGCAGCGCGCCCAGCGCCGTCGCCAGTCCGGCGGCGGTGGCCTGCACCGCGCCCCAGATGCCGAGCGCTAGCCCCACGCGACCGGGCGGCGCGAGCCGCATCGCGGCGGTCAGCGTGGCGTGCGCGAACAGGCCACCACCGAAGCCAACCAGCGCCACGCCGGTCACGAACAGCGGCGTCGCGTGCAGCGGTGCGGCGAACAGCACCGCGGTCATCCCGGCGAGCCCGAACAGGCTGCCGTGCGAGGCGATGCGCCAGGCGTCGTGGCGCCCGCGCATCGCGCGCGTGGCGGCGACGAAGCCGGCGACCCCGCAGGCCGCGAACACCGCCGTGAGCAGGGTGGTGCCGGACACCGACAGGCCCAGCACTTCGCCGCCGTAGGGCTCCAGCAGCACGTCCTGCATGCCGAAGGCCAGGGTGCCGAGGCCAAGCGCGACCAGGCGCCGAACCGCGCGCGGTTCGCGCCGCGCGCGGCGCCAGGCGTCGATGAAGCGCGGCCTCTCCGGCGCGCCACGCGCGGGGGTCGCGCCACGCGGTTCCTGCTTCCACATCGCGGCGATGTTCAGCACGAGGCACAGCACCGCCGTGCCCTGGATCACCTGGATCAGGCGCATCTGACTGAAATCCGCCAGCAGCGCGCCGTAGGCGATCGAACTGGCGGCCGCGCCGACCAGCAGCAGGGTGCACATCAGGGCCACCACGTTCGGCCGCGCGGCATCCGGCGCGAGGTCGGTGGCGAGCGCGAGGCCCACGGTCTGGGTGGTGTGCAGGCCGGCGCCCACCAGCAGGAAGCCGAACGCGGCCGCGGCGTAGCCGTACCAGGCCGGGCCGTGGGTGTCGCCGGACAGCACGATCAGTGCGAACGGCATGATCGCCAGCCCGCCGAACTGCATCAGGGTGCCGAACCACAGGAACGGCACGCGACGCCAGCCGAGCGCCGAGCGATGGTGGTCGGAGCGGAAGCCGACCAGCGCGCGCAACGGAGCGAAGGCGAGCGGCAGCGCGATCATCGCGCCGACCAGGACCGCCGGCACGTCGAGTTCGACGATCATCACCCGGTTCAGGGTGCCGACCAGCAGGGTCAGCACCATCCCGACCGAAACCTGGAACAGGGACAGGCGCACCAGCCGCGACAGCGGCAGTTCCGCCGTGGCGGCGTCCGCGAACGGCAGCAGGCGCGGCGCGAGCCGCATCCAGCCGTCGAGCAGGGGCGCGCGTGGGCTCATCCGCGCACCAGCTCCATTGCATGGGAGGTGTAGAACCCGCTGCGCACGCACTCGTCGCGCCCGACCGACCAGCCGCGCAGGCCGGGATGGCGGGCCACGCCGGCGCGCAGGCGCGCCTCGGCCACCGGCTCGATCGCCGGCGCGCGGTCGCCGCGCGGGAACAGCTTGCCCACCGCGTGCATCGCCGCCAGCGCCGTGGTGCGCGGCGCGAAGGTGAACACGATGCGGGTCGAAGTGCGCGCGGCCAATGCCGCCAGCGCATCGAGCATGTCATCGGCGCGGTAATGGATCAGCGAGTCCATCGCCACAACGTGGTCGAACGTGCCGAGCGCGGGATCGAGCATGTCGCCGGCCTGGAAGCGCACGCGCCCGGCGACATCGGCCGGCAGGCGTTCGCTGGCGTGCGCGAGCAGGGTCGGCGCGAGGTCGACCGCCAGCACCGCGGCGCCGCGCCGCGCGGCCTCGACGGCGAGCGCGCCGGTGCCGCAGCCGGCGTCGAGCAGGCGCTGCCCGGCGAGGTCGGCCGGCAGCCACGACAGCAGGGTCGCGCGCATCCGGTCGCGCCCGGCGCGCACGGTCTCGCGGATCCGGCTCACCTTCGCCGTCGACGTCAGCCGCGCCCAGGTCTCGGACGCGGTGCGGTCGAAGTACTGCTCGAGTTCGCCGCGGCGCGCGCTGTAGGTGTCCTGGCCCATCACTCGAACCCCAGCAGGTCGAAGATGTCGCGGTCCTTCATCGGCTTGGCTTCGAGCGCGTCGGTGCCGTCCCACAGGTTCTGCGCCAGGCGCAGGTACTCTTCCTGGACCGCCTGCAGCTCCGGCGAAGGCTCCATCTCGAACAGGGTGGACTTCTTCAGCCGGCTGCGACGGATCACGTCGAGGTCCGGGAAGCGCGCCAGGGTGCGCATGCCGATCCGCTCGTTGTACTTGTCGATCTGGTCGGTGTCGCGGCTGCGGTTGGCGATCACGCCGCCGAGGCGCACGCCGTAGTTCTTCGCCTTGGCCTGGATCGCGGCCACGATGCGGTTCATGGCGAAGATCGAGTCGAAGTCGTTGGCCGCCACCACCAGCGCGCGATTGGCATGCTGCAGCGGGGAGGCGAAGCCGCCGCAGACCACGTCGCCGAGCACGTCGAACACCACCACGTCGGTGTCCTCCAGCAGGTGGTGCTCCTTGAGCAGCTTCACCGTCTGGCCGACCACGTAGCCGCCGCAGCCGGTGCCGGCCGGCGGGCCGCCGGCC
>Ga0209450_10001386_pt1 | contig 12113 bp, 12 predicted proteins | sample FrelakmetLWP11LW_FD_187149 | JGI IMG/M metagenome (GOLD analysis project Ga0209450, IMG submission 187149) | Freshwater lake sediment microbial communities from the University of Notre Dame, USA, for methane emissions studies - LWP11 LW (SPAdes)... | ecosystem: Environmental > Aquatic >... | reverse complement strand
GATATGCTTGCAATCAGCCAGCAGACCGCCTCCCGCAGGTTAAAAGGTCTCGAATCCCAGGGATTCATTACGCGGACGATTGCCGCTGATGGTCAGCATGTTACGGTGACCAGAACAGGAGAAGCGGAGCTCCATAATGAATATCAGGAGTACTGCCGGATATTTTCTGAGCGTAACAATGGATATGTCCTTTCCGGTACCGTGGTAAGTGGAATTGGTGAAGGCAAATATTACATGAGTCTGGAACCCTACAAGCAACAGTTCAATGTGCATCTTGGGTTTGAACCATACCCGGGAACCCTCAACATACGTCTTCCCAGCTCAAGTCTTCCGATACGCAAAAAGATTGATAATCTCAACTGGATCCGGATCAAGGGCTTTTCTACTGACGGCAGAACGTTTGGTGATGCGAAGTGCCTTCCATGCCGTATTGGTTCAATTCCCTGTGGGATTGTCGTACCCGGAAGGACACACTATCCCGAAGACATCATTGAAGTTATCGCACCCGTAGCGCTTCGCAGGAAACTTGGTGTTGGGGATACTGATACGGTGACTGTCGAGGTGGGGTAGTGATTGACAATGCTCTGGCAGCCTTAAGGGATGGAAAATTTATCCTGCTTTACGACTTTGACGACCGTGAAGGGGAGACTGATTTTGCAATCAGATCTGATGCGGTTACTCCACGCCATATTGTGCAGATGCGCAAAGACGGGGGGGGCTTGATCTGCACTGCGGTACACCCGACTGCAGCCCTGCGCCTTGGGCTGCCTTTTGCAAGCGATGCTCTCAGGGCAATATCAGTAGCAGAACGGGAGGGGGATATTCCCTATGATAGAAAAAATCACTCCTCATTTTCTCTCTGGGTAAACCACCGGAATACGTTCACCGGCATCACTGACCGCGACAGGACGCTCACCGTCAACGCGATTGCCGAGCAGGTAAAAAGGGCGCTCAACGGTGGCGCTGTGAACTTCCACGAGGTCTTCCGCACCCCGGGACACATGGCACTCCTGCGGGCCGCGGATGGGCTTCTTGACCAGCGGAAGGGGCAGACCGAGCTCTCAATCGCGATGGCACAGATGGCCGGCATAACCCCGGCCATCACGATCTGTGAGATGCTGGATGATGAATCCGGGTATGCCCTATCAAAAGAAGATGCTAAACTCTATGCCCGTAAACACCGGCTCATTTTTGTGGAAGGTCCTGAAGTGCTGGAACGGTGGGAGGCGCAGGCACACCGATCCTGATACAAGGATACTATTCACTTTTTTATGAGTTTTTTCAGCGTTTCCTCAGGCAACATTTTCGCGATGCTCATCTTTGTGGGACAACGCCCTGGTTTCAAACCCAGTTTCTTCGCTTCATCCTTGAGCACTTTCGTGTCAATGTCTTTGATGAGTATACTCAACTCCTTTGACTCCATAGGGATCGGAGAATGATTAGTACACAACGAAATAAGGTTTACTCATGGATGCATAAAAAAAATTGACTAGATCTTGATCTGTGCCAGCGCGTCATATGCAGTTTTCCGGAACACCGCGACATCAATGGTCGGATATTGTTCCTTTGCCTTTACAATATCCGGCCCTACACCTGTTTTGAACGCGTTAATCCGGTCAAGCGTTCGTGCAGCGGTGTCAAGTACCCAGAGATCGCGGGTCTCTTTATCAACGACTGTTATTGATTCGACTCTGACTGAGACGAGAAAAGCTCCATCGGGTGTCTGGTACAGGTTAGGTTTTCCGATAACAGAGACGAATGCCGGTGTGTCGATTTTTGCGATCTGTTGCATTGCCTCCGGTTGGTAACTACCTGCCATAACAAAGAATGTTCCTGAAGGGTCGATAACTCTTCCACGGTAGAAAATGTTCTGGTCTCCCTGACGCTGCTTTTCCGTCAATGTACCAACAAGAAATATCCGGTTACAGCGCTCTCCCGTCGGGAGAAGGACAAATGTCGGACTCTTCTCATCATCGCCATCCTTGAACTGGTACCGGCACTCGCGAAGCTCCGCCGCAAAAACCCGTCGGGCCGGCTCACGTTCGAACGCACCTTCCTTACGCCCCATGTCCCGTGGGTTTGTACTCATAACGAACCCCCCGCCCTGTTTAGCAGTGCTGCGTGTTCTCCGCTCTGAAATATAAGACGCTCACAGGAGTTTACCAGGATACGGTTATCGATCTCCCTGCCCTCGCAGAGTATATAGCGCCCGAGTACTGCATCGCGCATCCTGAGGAATACTTCATCCATCCCAAGCGGGTTGTTCTCCGCAATCTCCTGCGCTGCACCGAGGGTTATTTTGGTAAGAGATTCCACGACTTCCCGTAGGAGCAGGATATTATGCGTTTTTTCACCATCATCGAGCCACCCTTTAATCCGCAAATCATAAACAAATTTTGGCTGGATTTCGTGGACAGGGCAATAATTCTGACGTGACAGGGCACGATTACACCCTTCAATCGGACAGCGTTTGATAATCCCGGAACCAGGTGCGATGTGCACCATAGCACCTTTGATTGCTACATTCCCCCCGCTTACCGATATGTCTCCATCGTCCTGCATGATCGTAGCTGTGTTTAAGTTGAGCGAGAGCCTGCTGTTGAATTCGTCTACCTGAGCGTAGAAGATATTGTAGACAGAGTCCACCGCGAGTTTTTCCTTCCCCGCTTCCTTCCATATCACAAATTTTATTGATCCCGTCTCGTCACCCAATAGACCGGACTGGAGCATCCTCTCATGGGAAGCATCCCATTCCTGGATCACCTTGGCACGAACACTGCCAACACCCGTATGAAGATTAACAATCGGCACTGTACTTGGGATGAGTGGTCCATCGGTCCCGCTTTCTTTTACGGTAGTACCAGAATGGATCTTCAAGCTTGCAATACCCTTGAACTCGTCCACTACGGCTGACTCTATATGGTACCATGAACCCACGGTCATCGCAGGTGCATTCGATTTTGTCCATGCCACAAACCGTATGCCCCCGGAGTCATCAGCGATTATTCCGCTTTGGGCAATTGCTGGCGATGCAGGTGTGGAGAGTGCGACAACCTTTCCTTCGATGGTTACCCATTCACCGGGTGCCACCTCCGCGATCTTTTTCTTTTCAGCTGCATTGCCGCTTTTTCCACCACTGCCCGTTCCTGCTGTGGGAAGGTTGAACTCTTTTGCAAGTTCATTCGTTACACTTCGTTCCGCTTCGGAGGGTTGTACACTGAACTCATTGACGAGCCGGCGGAGTTTGCTCTCGATCTTCGTTGGATCGACATCTGTTCCTTTCTCTGAAAACTTTCGGGAGATTCTTTTTGCTGCTTCGGAAAAGTCCATTCATACATCTCCAGGTACTCATCGGTTCTGATCATGCGTATATATTGCGAAGCATGCATGGTGAAAGTAAATCGCCGCAATCGTGAAGTTTATGTTTTACCACACCGACTAAGAGACACATGGTTGAAATTACCGCTGACAGCACGATTTATGATCTATTAAAAGCGAAACCAGAATCTTCCGAAGTCCTTTTCAAGTTCGGTATGGGTTGTGTCGGATGCGCGATCGCCCGTGGCGAAACAATCCGGGAGGCAGCCGAAGCGCATGGCATCCCTTTACCTGAGCTCCTTTCAGCGCTCGGAATTAAAGAATAATTTTTATTTCTTTTTTACATCTCTCAAGCGGATAAGCTCAGCACGTGACGATAAGGGGAATTCATTGAGGTAATCTGCAATTTCAGGTTCATGCAGGAGCGTACACCTGGCACAGTTCCATACCCTTCCCCCATTGGAACTTTCTACCCACTGCCCAAAATCCTCGTCCTCGCAGGGGTAGAATGGGCAATAACAAAAATCGCAACGCTGGCCGGGAAAGTGGCAGGGAAAGTAAGGGCAGTCCTGCGGTGATAGTTCTACCCAGTGCTCTCCCTTGAATCGGCTGAAGATGAAAAATGATGGGTGGGCGGAAGGATCTGCCGCATCGTGACGTATGATGGCTTCCGGTATACCATGAAGTACTGCTTCGCGAATACGCCGGCCAGCATTCGTGCTTCGCCCGGCATACCGGTGCAGTATTTCTCCCTCGCATCCTGCTATTACGGCATCTGAGGGAGTACCGGTGAGCGGGAGACTCATTGCCTGCAATGCCTCGGCTTTTGCCTCAGTGGCGACCATGATCGTTTCGAGCAGCGCCGCGTCCTCCATCCCTTCGTTGCTGCACACAATAATGTTAATTGTGCCGGCATTTGCCCCAGGTTCACTTCGGACAGCAGCAGTGATGAATACGGTTACGTAATCGTACTGAAGTATGCAGTATTGCTGAACAGGCACTGCAGTCAGAAGCCCAAAAAACCCCTGATCAATACCAGCGCCGGCTGCAATGAACTCCAGCATCTTTTCGGGATCCTCATGGCTCCAACCAACGGGAACGGTGTGGTTTAAAAGTGTTGAAACTGAGCGGATCCCTCCTGCGATTCCGGTGCTTGCAGCGCGGAATTTCCCGCGGATAAAAAGAGTGCTTGTGTCGAAATAGTATTTCATGCGACGGAATAACGCATGCGGTCCTTGAGTTCCTGCTGTTTGCTGGCATTCCAGCCGGAGACGTCCTGAAGATAGCCGGTGACCCTGCTAATCTGGGTAACATCATGAGAGCCGCAGTCCGGGCAGACAGCTTTCCCGCATAAGGGGCAGTACTCAATACCCGAGATGATCTCGTGGGTGCAGTGGCAGTGGTCAAGGGGACACATGATCTCAAGGTGCGTCTCACCGCATTTCGGACACGGATTATTATCCACGATAAGGTGACAGGTGTGGCACTTGTATTTACGCTCCTTTTGCGGAATATCGTCCAGACGCTTGTATTTTTGAGCCAATGTTCGTTGATCTGCAGTCCAATCCATACTATAACATTGTACAAGTCCTTAATAAATATTTAGAACCTTCTAGTTCAATGAACGGTCAAAATCTGGACAATCAACCGCGCATACCCGAATCTGGTCACAGAATGGAGTTTATTTATATATCTTTACTCCGAACGATTCTGGCAAAACCCATTGCAGCGTTGCCCGGATTGTCTGCCTCATAGATCGCGCGACCTACAATAATCCCGTCCACGATCCTGGCGACCACCTCGGCATCCCCTCCCTGAGCTCCGATACCTGGTGAAAGGATCTTCCGGTTGCCGACGATAAGTCGCAGCACGTTTACCCGGTCAGGACGGGTTGCAGGAGCGATGATACCATCTGCCCCACACTCCATCGCAAGCTGTGCGATACGCTCCGCGGTCCCTCCCTGGAAGAATTCTGTAGCACCCGGGTGGCTCATCTCTGCCACAACGAAACACGCACCTCCGTAATCGGAAGAGGTGTCGATACATGCCTGTATGGCGTCTTTTCCAGTGAACCCGTGGCAGATGATGGATGAGAACCCTGCATCAAATACCTGCTCTGCGATGAGCCGGTTCGTATTCGGGATGTCGGCAACTTTGAAATCAGCGATAAGCGGGAGATCTTCTTCCTCGAGCTCCCTCGCTAGAGAAAGTCCGCATGAGAGAATAAGCGGGTAACCAAGTTTTATTGCATCAATATGTGGTGCGCATGCATGTGCAACAGCAAGCGCCTTCTTTTTCTCAGGTACATCGAGCGCAAGAATCAGTTCAGTCATGATGCATCCGCTCCAGAACAGCGGCGACAAGTATGGGGAGGGTGATTGTCGCGTCGCCATAAACGGTAACTGCCTGTGCCTCTTCCGTGATCTTTCCCCACGAGCGGGCTTCATCAAGAGTTGCACCAGAGAGTCCGCCGAGATCTGGGCGGTCACCGGTAAGCTGTACTGCATAGTTAAAGCCGTTGGGGGTCATCAGCATGCTCTGGAGAATAAAGTTTTTTGGTACACCACCGCCAACCAGAAGTGCCCCGGCTTTTTTTGCAGTGAAGCAGGTATCCATGAGGGCCGGCATATCAGCGAATGCATCGACCGTTACCGTATTTGTCTGTGAGAAAAGCCAGTACTGGAGGCCGACCATCGAATCCTGGACTGCGGGACAGTAAACGGGAATATTTTTTTTCGCAGCGGTATGGAGGATGCCGGATTTCAGATGGTTCCCGATATGATTGAGAAGGCCGGAGATGGAGATCGTGCTCCCGGGGTTAAGTTTGCCGAAGACGTTCTGCATGAAATCCTCGAAGTGCTCAAAAGCTTCATTGGGGAGATAAACATCGTAAATGCGGTTGATTTCGTCATGCCGGAGCTCAATGTCATTGCAGAATGCAGTCCCGTGAAAGTGCCGGCACCCGATCGCCTCGATTATATCGTGGGTAAGGTTTGCGCCTGTCGATACAAGCACATCAATATGCCCGGATTTCACGAGATCGGAAACAATCCCGCCCATACCGGCAGGCACCATTGCACCGGCAAGACCGAAGAATTTTGTTGCCTGGTTATCGCGCAGCATCTGTTCATAAATGGCTGCCGCCCTTGACAGTGCCCCGCCATTATACGCACCGGCTTTTCCCATCGCAATGACCAGCTCATTCACGGTCATCTTCGGTTTTACATGGAGCTGGGTGACCGGCTCATCGCATTGCATTGTGATATATATTCCCCCTGGATGTTGTCATACTCTTGTTTTTTCTAAGGTTTATCAGTGTATCACAAGTATTGTTCCTGTTCTTGTTAATTTTAAGGCCACTCCTATAAACACAACCAGTAAAAAAATGTTGATGATACCTGTTTCCCTCCAGATTCCGATTGTTATAGTAGCATAGAAATTACTCCAATTTCATAGCCATGCTTCAACAAAGTTATCGGTATCCGAACCAATTATTATCCAAATGCCGGAATCTATAAGATCAGATAACATAGCATCATTATCCCTATCTAATCTAACAGAGAATTTTCTTCCGATACTTGAATCCTTACGGGATCTTCTCGCCCGCCGGCTGGTTCAGGAATATCACTCAATTACCGATCACGACCTGAATTACACAATCTTTTCATCAATTTTACAGGTCCTCTTCCTCAGAACCGGAAAGGATTGCGGGTTTGTAGAGCCCGGAACGCTCGCTCTTCTTGCTGGAAGTGACGGTATAAGCCGGCGCATGGCGCGGGCATGCTCAGATGTGGGGCTAATGCCGGATATCCTCTTTGAGAAAGGGCCGGGCGGTTCCCGTCTCATTCCCGAAGTTCCCGATGATGCGCTCCGTGAAATTATCCGTTATATGGATTCAGAGAAATTTCCCGTGCCCATTTCCACACTCCCAATTGGACACCTTGCCGTAATCTTTGAAAACTTCCATGGGACAAGAATGCAGGTTTCGGAAGGATACCATGTGAAGCATACCGGGAAGTCTGCGGTGCTCTATACCGGAAACGTGGGTATACCTTTGCAGGATGTCGTCGAATATGTGGTGAATAAGACGATGAGTGAGGTGATCAGGGAACCGGAAACAGGTTGCAGAACGGGGGTGAGGATCCTCGATCCTGCATGCGGCGCCGGGATTTTTTTGCTCGCTGCGTACAGGGCTCTTGTCCGTCGCAAGACCGAACAACCAAATCGTCAGGAACAGACAGGAGAGTTACTGCATGGTCTGGCATGCCAGTCAGTTTACGGCACAGACATCGATCCCGAATACGTCAGCACGGCTCGTTTTATCATCCTGCTTTCGTTCATTGAGGAGTGCCATCTGTCAGGATATGGTCCTGTTTCACCGGACGGTTTGCGGGAAATATGCGAATGCCTGAAAGGTACAATTCGTTGTGGGAACGCCCTGATTTCCAATGACTACTTTTCCGGACGGCAGGAACACCCGTTCAATGCAGAGGAACGCCTCAAGGTCAACGCTTTTTCATGGCAGGAAGCATTTCCGCATGTCCTTGATCGCGGGGGATTTGATGCGATAATCGGTGCACCCCCACCTTATCAGCCTTTCATGGTAAAAGCACGGGAAGAATATTTCCAAACGCATTACAATGTTTACGCAAAGGGTGCCGGGCTCTATGGTTACTTCATCGAGAAGGGGTTGAATCTACTCCGACCCAAAGGGTCGCTTGCCTTCTGTATACCGGATACGTTTCTCAGAACAAACCCTGCCCGGTCACTGCGGAAGTTCCTGCTTACAAAACAGATTGAGGAGATCGTGGAGTTTGGCGATCTGCCATTCTTTAAAACCGCGACAACGTACCCATGCATTATCCGGGTCTCCAACAATAAACCTTCAAAAGCATTCTGCATTACAAAGCTGGAAACGCTTGACTTTCCGAGCCTTAACGAATACGTGAAGGAGCACCGGCACCCAATGGACCAGCAAATGCTCACTGATGGCGGGTGGACGCTCGGCGACAAGCGAACGGAGAATTTACTGAAGAAGTTGCAGAGTGTCGGGGGGCCGCTGGAAGAATATGTAATGGGAGGAATCTATCGGGGAATAATTACCGGATTGAATGATGCATTTGTGATCAATGAAAAAATTAAAAATCAATTAATTGATGCTGATCCAAGGAACGCAACAATTATCAAACCATTTATATCCGGCAAAGATATCAAACGTTACATTCCTCCCGAAAAAGGAAAAAATGTTATTGTAATGCCAAAAGGATGGACGAACAAACTATCGGGAAATGCGAAAAATAAGGGGAAGTGGTTCAACGAACATTATCCTGCAATTTTTCAACATCTTGAGCCATTTAAAAAAGCTGCAGAAATCCGTTCTGATAAGGGTGATTACTGGTGGGAATTGCGAGCGTGTGAGTATTACGAAGAATTTGAAAAGCCGAAAATATTTTACCCGGATATTGCCGCACGAGGATACTTCACTCTCGATGAAACGGGGAAATTCTTTTGTGCACATTCGGGCTATTTCATAGTCAGTAATCAAAAATACCTGTTGGGGCTGTTAAACTCAAAGTTGATCACTTTTTATTATAGTAAAAATACAGCATCGATCCGCGGTGGATATCTGAGATTCTTTACACAAAGTATTGCCAGACTCCCTATCTATACTATCGACTTTGACAACCCGAATGACAAAAGCCGGCACGATCGCATGGTCACTCTCGTCACTGAAATGTTGGAACTGCACAAATACCTGAGTCATGCGACGACGGATCAGGAAAAGCGGCTCATCACACAGGAGATTGAGTCAACCGACCGGCAGATCGATTCGCTGGTGTATGGACTCTACGGACTGACCGCAGATGAGATCGCCGTCGTGGAAAAATCTATCTCGAAATAATCACCTTCGACGATAAAAAATAGTATCCTAGTGGTTACTGGAACGCAGATATTTTTCGTCATGGCATAAAGTAACTCCCCAAAAAAGGGGTTGCTGGAAGACCGCTATTTTAACAGGTCTAATTTTGATTTAAACGGCTATTTTTTAAAAACAAGGAAGTATATCGATATTTTCCACAGGGGTTGACGCACTTCCGCTGGAGCCGGAAATGACCTTCGTCCGATTGGCAAACAGGGATTAGATTGGGCTTATTTACTTTCATCCCCCCGAATTGTCGGGAGGTTCAGAGGGTCGCTCCTGAATTTGACATGTTTCTGGAAAACCGGTTTTTCACGGTCAATCATGCTAATCTCATATAACCTGTCTTCGTGTACCCGGTACCGCTGGAAGACACGGCTCCAGACATATCGTACCCAGAGCTCGCGGCCGATCCCTTCTGGCATCGGCAGCATTTTAAGAATCTCAAAATCATCGCGGAAGAAGTCCTCCCACATGTCAAACTCGCCCGGAGAGTTCCGGCTCGTCCGCACCCGGATCGCAATCGCATCATGGTCCCGGTAGGCAAAGGCATCATAGGGCAGATCTGCATCGGGATTAGGTACCCAGCAATATCCCTGCCGTTCCGCAAATTTTTTTGCTGATTCTATCGTAACAACCGGACGTGCGCCCCGCATCTTTGTAACCCCATTTTTCTTTCCGGATTGATACCAGAACGATACTTCTCAAAAGAGATGCAGGGTAAGATGATACGCTTTGTTGTAGGAAGGTTCTCCTTTTCGTAACCGGGTCACCCATTGGGGTTACCAATGAATGTATCAATATTCCGGCTCTCCCCGGCAGAGCGGTTTTGCCAGATGTCTCCGTGCGGTCGGCGGCACTTCATACCATCCGGTTGTCAGATTTCGGGGAATTACCTGCACGTCCGGATCAACCGCACGTGTTCCGCACTTTTTACATTTGTAACCTTTTCCCGTCCCATCGCTTGTCATACGTTTGTTACAAGGGATGCATATTGGTGGGCGTGATGATACCGGTATAGCAAGTTTCGTGATCCGGATTTTTTCGAGATTGATACTCCCCTTCTTGTAACTTCCGACCACAATCACTCCATCACCCAGGACGAGCTGACGCACTATCTGCCGGAAATTTTTCGTGGGCTCGTAAGCCATGCACCGCACGGTGCGATCACCATCACCCATTGTGAATGAGACATGCCCTCCGGTCGTGGTTGAGGGAGCAATTGCAACAATACCCTGAATCCGGTACGAGAGCCCTTCCCGGAGTTCACCAATCCTGCCGGAAAGGATATGCGCATCCGTCCCCTCGTTCGTGACCCAGATCTGTTCGATCCCCGGTTTCTCTGATTTGACCATCTGACGGGCAACCATCACCCACGAGGGACTTTCGCCACGGATGCCAAAAAGCACCGGATCCGGAGTATGCGGCACGCAGACCACAACATCATTTGTTGTATCCACCGTGTCCCATGTGTGCGGGAATGTTGCCTGTTCCGCATCGAACAAACTTTGCCGGTCAATATCGCGGGGAGTCCCCCAGTGTTCCGGTTTCCGGTACACCAGGATTTCAGAAGTGCGATCCTCAAACACGCTTGCGACTGCAGCAGTAGCACCAATCAGACCGCGCCTGTTTTTGTACCCCCGGTATTGGGCACCAGCTGCTTCGAGAAGTTCGATTGCCTCTTCGATCTGGCAAAAATCGGTTACAGCTTTTGAATAAAATGCCGGGTCCGGTGGTGTATCGACCACAACAACCCCGGGATTGGTATTTTCACAGGAAAAATCGGCAAGTTCCTCAACAACCGTGCACGCGATCGCAAATGCAGCATCCCTGTCTCCTGCAACATTGAGTGCGACTGCAGCATTACCCCGTGTTTTGAAGGTTACATTCGGGTTGAGCCGGACGAGCCGTGCTTCACGGACTCTCATATGTTCGCGGATCAGGAGGCGTGCAAGGATTGCACCAAGGAATGTCGTGCACATTCCCTGAGGTGAATCCGTATCATCAATCCCGATGAACATATCTATATTAATATACCCTCAGGCTATATCCATTCTTTACGGAAATGTCTCAGGATCGCCAACTCCAGCTGGTCACCAGTGTAATGATCACCGCAGGTTTTGATGTATCAGAACGGTTCTCCATCCGTCCAAGGAGTTTTGACCTTATCGCCCGTAACAACGGCACGCTTCTCGTCATTAAAGTGGTATCCCATATCGACAGTATAAGCGAAGAGGTGGCATTTGACCTTGAAGTGATCTCGCGCCATCTTGGGGGGGTCCCTCTGGTGGTTGGTGAACGAGCCCGTGACGCAGAGCTTGAGCGCGGGGCTGTCTATGTACGGTACGGTATTTTTGCTATCAGTCCCTCAACACTCTATGACTATTTTGTGGAGGGGATTCCCCCGCTTGTCTACGCATCTCCTGGGGGACTCTATGTGAACATCGATGGTGAGGTGCTCCGTGATCTTCGGGAGAAACGCAGTATGTCGCTTGGGGATCTCGGGCAGGTGCTGGGTGTATCGCGACGCACGATCAGTAAATATGAGAGTGGTATGGGTACTACCCTTGATGTGGCGATCCGTATCGAGGAATTTTTTAATACCGGTGTGGTAAAATCCATAAATCTTATTCTTCACACGCCCCCCCAAGTGATGGAGGGACAGCAGCGGGACGAAGGGACGGGCACGCAGACCCCGATGGAGTTTTTTAAACAGATCGGTATGCAGCTTCACACGCTCCATGGTGCCCCGTTCCAGGCGCTTCTCACTTTTGAGAAACATACTATTCTCACCGGATACGGTCCAGCGGACAAAGTCATTAAACGCGCCGCTCTTATTGGAAATATATCACAGATCGCAAAGAAACATGCAATG
>Ga0209450_10001385_pt1 | contig 12114 bp, 10 predicted proteins | sample FrelakmetLWP11LW_FD_187149 | JGI IMG/M metagenome (GOLD analysis project Ga0209450, IMG submission 187149) | Freshwater lake sediment microbial communities from the University of Notre Dame, USA, for methane emissions studies - LWP11 LW (SPAdes)... | ecosystem: Environmental > Aquatic >... | reverse complement strand
GGCGGACATGCTCGGTGTAATACGGCACTTCCTCGAGGTAAACGTTCCGACGGGGCTTGATGTCCAATTTCAGCGCCAGCGCCTGGTCGGCCTCTTCGCGGGTGATAAACCCTTCTTCGACCATGCGGTTGAGAACGTACACCTGCCGGATGCGGGCCTGATCGGGATGGTGGAAAGGCGAGTAGCGGGTCGGTGCCTGCGGCAGCCCCGCCAGGACGGCGCACTCCGCCAGGTTCAGCTCCTTGACCGCCTTTCCGAAATAATTCTCCGCCGCCGCCTGAACCCCGTAAGCCCCGTGGCCGAGGTAGATCTGGTTGAGATAAAGAAAAAGGATCTCCTCCTTGGTAAAGGCCTTTTCGATGCGGTAGCTCAAGATCACTTCTTTGATCTTGCGGATGTAGCTTCGTTCGGGAGTCAGCAGAAAAGAGCGTGTCACCTGCTGGGTGATGGTGCTTCCACCCTGTTTGATGGATCCGGCTTCCAGGTTCTTCAGCGCCGCCCGCAGAATGCTGAAAGGATCGACTCCCTGGTGCTGATAGAACCGCGAGTCTTCAGCGGCGACGAACGCCTTGACCAGCAGCGGCGGCACTTCGGCCAGAGGGATGACGATGCGGCGCTCCTTGAAAAACTCGGCGATCATGCGGCCGTCATCGGCATAGACCCTGGTGATGACCGGCGGCCGATAATCCTTGAGGGAATTTATTTTGGGTAGATCCTGGCTGATGTATTGGTAGCCGCCCACCGCGGCCAAGGCCGCGATCAGGCCCAGAACCACCAGCACCAGAAATGCCGCCAGGAGGAAGCGACGGAACAAAGGCTTCTTTTTCGCTTGGGGGGTTTTCGCCGGTTTCTGCGGGGCGGGCTGATTCGGAATCATGGTTGATAAACCTTTATGCCAAATCAATAGCAAAAATCCAGAGCGGTAACAATAAAAAATATTTGACTCAAGCGCGTTAAAGGTATTAGTAGATGAGTTTTTGACCAATCCTACAAGAGCATGGAGCCTCTGGATGAACCATAACGCCGGGTCAGGCCAAGATCAAGACAGGCGCAGCCTGGGGTATGCGTAGAGGTTGACGCCGAATGGTCGCGCTTGACTTCGACAAACTTGGGGGTCTGGTTCCGGCAATTGTACAGGATTATCGCACCGGTGAGGTCCTGATGGTGGCCTTCATGAACCAGGCCGCCTGGGAAAGCACTCTTAAAACCGGCCGGGCGACTTATTTCAGCCGCAGCCGCAAAAGCCTGTGGATGAAAGGCGAAACGTCCGGAAACGTTCAACTTGTAAAAGAAATCCGGATCGATTGCGACAATGACGCCGTCCTGTTGAAAATAGAACAGGTCGGCGCAGCCGCCTGTCATACGGGTCATCGCAGCTGTTTTCACAAACAGGTTCAAAACGAGTCCGTTCAGATCATCGGGGAGCCGATCTTCGATCCGAAGGAGGTGTACAAAAAGTGACCCAAAAGCTGAAGCTGGGCATACCCAAGGGGAGCCTTCAGGAGGCGACGATCTCCCTGTTCAAACGCTCCGGGTGGAATATCAGCGTCAACACGCGCAGTTATTTCCCCGAAATCAATGACGATTTCATTGAATGTGCGATATGCCGTGCCCAGGAAATGTCCAGATATGTCGAAAATGGGACCCTGGATGCCGGGCTTACCGGCAAAGACTGGATCGCGGAGAACAGCTCCCAGGTGCACGTCGTCGCCGACCTTGTCTACTCCAAGGTCAGCGCCCGGCCGGCCCGCTGGGTCCTGGCTGTGCCATACGATTCGAAGATCTGCCGGCTGGAGGACCTCGTCGGAAAAAAAATTTCCACCGAACTGGTCGAATACACTCGCCGCTATTTCGCCCAGCGCAACATCGATGTCATCATCGAGTTCTCCTGGGGGGCCACCGAAGCCAAAGTCGTGTCCGGACTGGCGGATGCGATTGTCGAGGTCACGGAGACGGAAAGCACCATCAAGGCTCACGGCCTGCGGATCATTCACGAGCTGATGCAGACCAACACCCAGCTGATCGCCAACCATGACGCCTGGAAGGACGCCGCGAAGCGCGAGAAAATCGAACAGATCGCCCTGCTGCTCAAGGGGGCGCTGCGGGGCGAAAAGATGGTGGGACTGAAGATGAACGTGCCCGCGGAGCGCATGGAAGAGGTGGTCGCCATGCTGCCCAGCCTGAAAGCGCCCACCGTCGCGCCGCTTTACCGCTCAAGCTACTTTTCGGTAGAGATCATGGTGAGCCGCGAAATCGTCCGAGACCTGATTCCTCGCCTGCTCACGCATGGCGCCGAGGGAATCATTGAATATCCCTTGAACAAAGTCGTGTAAGCCCTTTAAACGGCGTTGCACCGTTTTCTGTTCCGAAGAAAGAAGTGAAGGGAAAACCATGGTTTCCAAGAGAACCCAGGAATTGACCTCCTTCATCGTGATGGACGTGCTGGAGAAGGCCAATGAGATGGAGCGCCAAGGCGCTCACATTGTGCACCTCGAGGTGGGTGAACCGGATTTCGACGCCCCGGCGTGTGTGAAAGACGCCGCCTGCCAGGCCCTCGCCAACGGCCACACCCATTACACCCACAGCCTGGGCAACTACGAGCTGCGGGACGCCATCGCGGACTACTACCGCAACACCTACGGAGTACAGGTGCAGTCCAATCAGATCATCGTCACCTCGGGGTCATCGCCGGCGATCCTGCTGGTGTTTTCGGCCCTGCTGGACCCTGGCGACGAGGTGATCATTTCCGATCCGCATTACGCCTGCTACCCCAACTTCATCAAGTTCGTTCAGGGAGTGCCGGTCACCGTCCCGGTCTTTGAGGAAGACGGTTTTCAGTTCCGGCCTGAAGCCATTGCGGAAAAAATAACCCCGCGGACCAAGGCCATCTTCATCAACTCCCCCTCCAATCCCACCGGCAACCTGCTGGAAGCCGAGCGCATGCGCCAGATCGCGAACATGGCGGCAGGGCCCGAGGCCCCCATGATCGTCTCCGATGAAATCTACCACGGCTTGGTCTATGCCGGTAAGGAGCACAGCATTCTGGAGTTCACCGACCGGGCGTTCGTGCTGAACGGGTTTTCCAAGCTCTTTGCCATGACCGGGCTGCGGCTGGGCTATGTCATCGCGCCCCCCTCGCTCATCCGGCCGATGCAGAAGCTGCAGCAGAATTTCTTCATATCCGCCAACTCCATGGTCCAGAAGGCGGCCATCGCCGCGCTCACCTGCGCCGGCGAAGACGTCGCCCGCATGAAGTCCATCTACGACGAACGCCGCCGGTTCATGATCCGGCGGCTCCGGCAGATCGGACTGGGAATCACCGTCGAGCCGACCGGGGCGTTTTATGTCTTTGCCAACGCCAAGCGCTTCTCGCCGGATTCCTACAAGCTGGCCTTCGATATTCTGGAGAACGCCCGCGTCGGGGTCAGCCCCGGCATCGACTTCGGCCGGAATGGCGAGGGGTATCTGCGCTTCTCGTATGCCAACTCCATGGAGAATATCGCCGAAGGCATGAACCGGCTGGAGAAGTACTTTCGAGATTGCTCATCCGGCCATTGAGGCGCCGCATCCGCCCGGATAAAGCCCCGGCGGTATGTCGGCCGATCAGACTGAGGTCACGTTGATTATTCCGGAGTGATCCGATGCTCATTAAATCGGCGGAATTCGTTACCAGCGCCGCCCGGCCCCAGCAGTATCCGTCAGAAAATCTGCCGGAGTTTGCATTCGCCGGCCGCTCCAACGTCGGCAAGTCCAGCCTGATCAACACGCTGGTCAGCCGCAAGAAGCTGGTTCTCACCAGCTCGACCCCCGGCAAGACGCGCTTGATCAATTTCTTCTGCGTGAACAACGCGTTCATGTTCGTCGACCTGCCGGGCTATGGCTACTCGCGCGGCTCGGAGGCCGAACGCCGCAAATGGAAGCCCATGATAGAGCAGTATCTGTCGGGGCGAGAGAATCTCAAAGGGGTCGTCGTCCTGCTGGACATCCGCCGGATACCCAGCACGGAGGACCTGCAGCTGCTCGGCTGGCTGGAACGGCACGAAATTACATCTATCCTGGTCGTGACCAAATCCGATAAGCTGTCTAAGTCGTCCCAGGCCAAGCAGCTGCAGCTGATCGCCGGCACGCTCAGGGTGGATCCCGACGATTGGGTGCTCTTTTCCTCCAAGTCGCGCCAGGGCCGGGATGCCTTGTGGAAAGCGATCACAGAGCTGGCGGCGGCGGCGCCCGAAGACGAGCGGGCGTGAGTTCTGCGCGGAGCGCGCGAAGCCCTGCGAACCGGGCGGCCGCTCCGTGATTCACCCCCGCTGAAACGATCCGAACCTCGAAGAGGTTGACTGCCGTGGCGATCGACCATGCCCCCCAGATGCCTCCCTTCAAATCCGGCTATGTCACCATCGTCGGCGCACCCAACGCCGGCAAGTCGACCCTGCTCAACCGGATCCTGGGAGAGAAGATATCGATTATATCGAGCAAACCGCAGACGACGCGCCACCGGATTTTAGGTGTCTGCCACCTCCCCGGGACCCAGATTATCTTTTGCGACACGCCCGGGCTTTTCGTCCCGAAGGATCCGCTCAATGTCAAGATTGTTGACGCCGCCTGCAGCGCCATGGGTGATGCGGACGTGCTGCTGGCGCTGGTCGATGCCGCCCACCCGGATCCGGCCTCCGATGCGATTCTTGAAGAAAAACTCCGCGGATTCAAGTTGCCGATCATTCTGTCCCTGAACAAGGTCGACCTCGTCGCGGATAAAACCGCTCTGCTGGAAACCATCGCCCGGTGGTCGCAACGGCTGGAGTTTGCGGCGGTGGTGCCGGTATCCGCCTTGAACGGCACCCAGCTCGACGATCTCCTCCGGGCCATCGTCAAGGTCCTGCCCGAGGGACCGCCCTATTACCCGGACGACATGCTGACCGACGCGGCCGAGCGATTCATCGCCGCCGAGCTCATTCGCGAGAAAATCTTCCGCCTGACGGGTGAGGAGATCCCCTATGCCTCCGCCGTCACCGTCGAGGCCTATAAGCAAAGCACCGACGGAAAGCGCTTGCGCATCGAGGCGACCCTCCATCTGGAGCGCGACTCACAGAAGGGGATCGTCATCGGCAAGGGCGGCGCCATGCTGAAGCGGATCGGCACCGAGGCCCGCCAGGACATCGAGAAGATGACGGGCGCGAACGTCTTCCTGAAGCTTTTCGTGAGGGTGCAGAAGAACTGGCGCAAGGACACCAAAGCCATTGAACGGTTCGGCTATTGACGATCGAAGCATCTGAAAGGAATGGCCCTGCCGGGCGCACCAATAGAAAAGCGAAGCATGCGGCTTCGCTTTTCTATTGGCTCGAATGGGGGATCCGGCCTTGCGGCCTTCACGTCATGGGTTGGAAACCGGCACGGGTTCGGCCCCAGAAGCGGGCTTTTTCGGCCCCCACGGCAGCTGCAACCCTTCGGGCATGACGCTGAATAGCGACAGAAGAAGGGCCGCCGCATAGGGCAGAGCCTGAATCAACAGCAGCGCTGAGCGGATCAACCGTTCTTCGGTCTGGTCATTGCCGAAGTTGTAGTTGACCACCACCGCGAAGAGCAGCAGCACCATCATCAGGGCCTCGCCCCGGGCCATCATCAACCCCTTCACCACCGCGCGCTTGCCTTCGCACTTGGGCGTCCGCAGGAAAGGCATGCTCTTGGTGAAAATGCCGCGCAGGATCGCCGTTGCGATGGCATGGGTGAGGGCCGTTCCGGCCAGGGCGGCGCCCAGCCGCTGCCTGAAGGTGCAGGGCACCCGCGCGGAGTATAGCCACAGGAAATGCATCAGCTTGAACAGAAACGCGCCGATCGGAGGCAGCATCAGCACATAAAGCGGGGCCCCGAAGTATTTCGGAAACAACGCCATCCCGGTCGCCCATACGATGCAGAGCAGGTTCATGATCAGGCTGATGGCGTCGCCGAACCAGGGCAACCAACCCGCGATGAAATGATACCGTTGCCCGAGATTCAGCCCGCTCTTGCCGCTGAACGGCGAAAGCTCCTGCCAGTGGCGTTTCATGATCTGCACGGCGCCGTAGACCCAGCGGAACCGCTGGCGCTTGTAGCCGGCGAAGGAGTCCGGCGTCAGGCCCTTGCCGAAGCTTTCCTTGACATAGACGGCATCATAGCCGAGGCTTTGAACGCGCAGGCCGAGCTCGGCGTCCTCGCAGATGCACCATTCCGCCCAGTGGCCGGAAGAGATCAGTATCTGCTTGCGGATAAGGGTCATGGTGCCATGCTGGATGATGGCGTTGCGCTCGTTGCGGTGCACCATGCCAATCTCGAAAAAGCCGTGGTATTCCCAGTTGATCATTTCCTTGAAGCGGTTACCCTCCCAGGCGCGGTGGTCCTGGGGTGCCTGCACAACCCCCACCCCCTGGCGCTCGAAGTGCGGCACCAGCAGCTTGAGCCAGTCGGGACGGACGATGTAGTCGCTGTCGACCACCGCCACGATTTCCGCCTGCGGATCGGTATGCCGCAAGGCAAAATTCAGCGCCCCCGCCTTGTATCCCGCGATCTTCTCCAGGTGGAAAAAACGGAATCTGGCACCAAGGCTTTCGCAGTGAGCCTGCACCGGCTGCCAAAGCTCCGGATGAGGGTTGTTGTTGTCGATGACCAGCACCTCGTAGTTCGCATAGTCCAGCGCCGCCAAACCGTTCAGGGTGTCAATCACCATGTCGGGAGGCTCTTTGCATATCGGTACGTGAATGGAAACTTTCGGTGTGGCCTGTTCGTCGTTGGCCGCAATGGGTGTGAAACGGCGTTTGAGACCTTCCGGCCAGATCATCTCGGACATTTCGAATCCGTTGACCAGGATGATCATGAGCAGCCCCGCCTGCATCGGCAACAGCAGCGCCCAGATGATCGTCTCCCAGACAAGGAACTCGCCGATCGCCGGCGAGGCGATCACCCAAACAAAAACCGAGGCCGTGGTTTGAAGCAGCAGCGCGAAGAACAGCTTGCCGCTGAAAGGCTGCGACGGCTGGCTGCGAAGGTACAGCCAGACCAGCAGCATGCCCGCCAATACGGCGGCAATTCCGCTATAGAGCAAGGTCCCGGCCTGAATCGGCCCCTCGAAGGCAAACTTGGGCTTGCGATGCACGTCGTAGATTCCCCAGAAGGCACCTACCACGCCTTCATGAGGCTTTTTCCAAGGCTGGTCAAAAACCTCCATGATGCAATAGTCGAGCTGGCGCTGATCCGCGATGTTCAGGAAGCGCCGCAGGAACGCGGCCTCAGCTTCCCGGCTCGGCTTGGCCTTGCCGAAATTTTCGCCGTTGCTTGGCCACCCCACTTCCGCGAGAAACACCGGCTTGTCGGGGAAGGCCTCCCGCACCTGCTTGACTCGGTCTAGAACCCAGCCGATCGAATCGGCAAAGGGAACCCGCTCCCAGTAAGGCAAAACGTGGATGGCGATGAAATCTAAATGCTTGACCAGCTCCGGGTTGTTGATGAACACGTGCCATGGCTCGGCGGTTCCGACCGGCACCTTTACGGCGCTCCGCACCCGGTCCAGGTAGGCGATGATTTCCTGAACGGAAAGATCGGTGCGATAGATCGCTTCGTTGCCGACGATAATGCGCTTGATGGTCGATGGATAGCGGTTGACGTTTTGAATGAGGTTGTAGATCTCATCCTCGTTCCGCTCGTAACGTCCGTCGATCCAGGCGCCGGCGGTGACTTCGAATCCCAGGCGTGTCGCCATGCCAGGGATGGCTTCCATTCCATCCAGCGACGAATACGTGCGAATCCCCTTGGTCTTGCCCTTCAGAAAAACCAGGTCTTCCATGATTTCTTCCGGGGCCGGGAACTTATTCTCGATGGGATCTTGTCCGTTTCGATACGGGCTGAACGAAACATAGTTGAAGGTGCCCGACCAGCCGGGTTCCGGATTTTCTGGACGATTGAACACGGACCACAACGCGATATTGAAGGCGCAGGTAATGCCCAAGATGATCCACATGGATTTGCGCATGATGCCGTATTACTCCTTGGCTAGAAAACTCTAGCCATTTATGATTTTCTTTCCGCTTAACGGTGGCTGCTCATCGTACCGGTGAAAAAAATGGCCTCTCATTGAAGGCCACTCCACTGAGCAGTAATCGGATCGTCAAGCCTTCTCTACTTAAAAGTTCATCTGCTTCCCGGTACACCCTTGGTCTGCTTGAATCTGAGCGCTTCTAAAAACAATAAGCAGAGAAATCAACCCCCTGCTCACCTTGCATACACCGCAACCACCTCAAATTTTGGAATGAACTATATCACGTTTTTATAGGCCGTCAATACCAATGTTGCCTGCTTCTGAATACAGCCCCTGGCCGCCGGCTGCAGATCGCACGGTGCCCACGCGTTATGCCCTTTAGTCGCTTATCTTCTCCATAACGGTTACATCGAAGCAGAAAATATTCTTAGAAAGCAGCACGGGAATACACCAAGATTAATAGTTAACCATTTGTTTTTATGTAATTTTTATCGCACATGTTGGTTGGATACCGCTGCACAAGATAGGCATTTGGGGAAATACCATTTCGCGTTTTTTTAGCATCTGAGGCGATATCATTTTAATATTATTAGTAAATTTGTAGATTATGATTGCTGGAATAATTGTTGCTAAACTGGCAGCCACCCGGGTTGATGGAATCCCCCGGTCCGAGCAAGGCTATTGCAGTTCGCTTTCTTTCAATAATGACACCGCAAAATAGGACGTAAATGCCAAAATACCGACCATTATACGTCGTTGAACGCCATTCACTTTATAGATGTCGTCTCGTTTCAAAACCATCCCTTGTCTTCAATCAGCTTTGCGGTTACCCATCAGAAGTGGGCATGTCTCTCTTTGAAGCACTGGTGGTGCTTTTCATTCTGGCCGCCACGGCCGCGGCGGTAGTACCGAACGTCGTTTCCTGGCGCGCCGGCATGCGCCTGCAAAACGCAGTCAACGAACTGATGAGCGACTTGCAGTCCGCAAAAGGCCTGGCAGCCAAGCATAACACCACCATGACCGTGCAGTTCGAGCCGGAGGAAAGCCGGTACCATATTTGCTACACAGATGCAGAAGGCGTTATTATTTGTTTAAAAAATGAAAAGCTTCCTCCCGAACTCTGTATAGACGCGTCCCATCCCGATTACACCCTCTCCGGCCACCGGATGGCTTTCACCTCGCGTGGCGGAGCGACCTCTGGCACGCTGGTGGTGAGAAACTTTGCCGGAAAAACCCGGAAAATCATCATCAGCTCCATCGGCAAGATAAGAACGGAACATTGAAAATGAAACCGTCTTGGTTCCAGGGAAGCCCACTGAATAGTCTTGCTATTGGCTTCGCGAGTCCAGTGGGCTATCTGCTGCAGGAAGTCATGATAGCGCTTGCCATTTTTTCAATCGGCGTCGCCGGCCTGGGGACCTTAATGCTTTCCACCTCCGCCAACAACACCGCTGCGAACATTCTCACCCAGGCGACGCTGCTCGCGGTTGAGCGTCTCGAGAATCTCAAAATGGAGTCGATCCCGGACCTCACAACGGGATCCTATTCCGATCCCAATAATCCCATAGATGCGCGAGGTCGCAGCGGTGGCATATTTCATCGCACCTGGGTCATCGAAGACCCCGTCGGCTACGATACCGCACGCCGCATCCGCGTGACGGTCAGCTGGAATCGATCGGGAGCGAATCGGACGATCGAATTGACCACCATCACGAGAGGCGACGGCACATGAAATGCCAAAACAGGATTGGCGTCCGCACCGAGGCCGGCTTTACACTGGCGGAACTGGTAATTGCTCTGGGCCTGATGTCCGTCGTTCTCGCGGTCATGGTTGCCTTTTTCATGACTCTCATCCGATCCTCGGTCGCTCAAAATGCCGCCGCCGGGGCTCAGCATTCGGCCAGGGCTGGAGTCGAACACATCGTCCATGACCTGCGCATGGCCGGACTTGACCCTCTCGGTACCGCCGGCGCCGGGATTGAAGAAATCGCCTCCACCGGATCAAAGCTGCGTTTCACGTCGGATCGCTGCGATCAGCCGATCAACTCGTCCGGTTGCGACCAGCCGTCTCCCGATGGCGACCTTAACGATCAGTCGGAGGAGGTGACCTACTTCTACGACGTTGCGCGTCGAAGCCTGCGCCGTTGTTATTATGAAAGCGACCCCCATCGCGTGACGTGCGTGAATTTAATCGACCGGGTCGTTCCGAACCCTGAGGAGATGCCCTTGTTCGCTTTCCTCGATGATGAGAACAACCAAGTCACAGATAATCTCAACCGCGACCGCATTCGAACGGTGATTCTCACGATAACGGTCGAGGAGCCTGCCGGGATGAAAAAGACAGCTTCGCGGACCTACTCATCGCGGGTAGCCCTTCGCAATACCGGCTTGTAATTTGATTTTAGTTTCTACGAACGGAGTCGACCCGATGCACATCCCGACCTTGCTCGAAAACGAAGACGGGCACCTTGCCATCATTGCTGCGATCGTGATCATGACGTTGCTGGCCGTCATCAGCATTTCGGCATCACGCGTGGCCAACACGGAAATCGCTATGGCTCGTAACGAGGCCGTTTATCGGCGCAACTTCTATCTGGCCGAGGGCGCAGCGTTAGAGGCGGCCGATCACCTGGCCTATTACGGAGACCTTGTCGAAAACCGCCAGCCCTGGATGGAGTTGACGACCGGGGCGCTGAACACTGACAGCGTCAAGGAGTACTGGGACAACACCGCCGTTGACGGGGGTGCCGTAATCCCCGAGCCATCCGTAGCAGATCTGCATCACACGCTTTTCATCGTCGGCCACGAGGGGACGGTAAAAGGGTTCTCCATCAATATGGACCGGCCGACAGTCCATTCCATTGCCGTTTTCGGGCGGTGCGCCTGGAACGGCACTTCCGTTATCAAACTGGGTTACAAAGCGGCGTACTAGCCAAAAACTCTAACCGTATCTTTCTTGAAAGGCATCATGGCAAGATCAAAAATTGCGGGTTCGACGATGTGCCTGTTTCTTTTCTTATCCACGGCGCCTGTATCAGGAATCGAAATATCAGACATTCCGGTATTCACGCGCATACTCCCGCCGCCGGCAAACATCATGTTTGTTCTCGACGATTCCGGAAGCATGAACTTTGATATCCTTGTACGCGGTGGATATGATGGCAGTTTTCCCAACCCTCTCGGCTCTGCTGGCCAGCGCGGTTTCTGCTACCTGTTTGATGATACGGGCGACAATGTCTACGGCGTTTCCAGCCAACCCGATTGGTATTCCGGACCGGACGGCAGGAAATATTGGAAGTCCCAATGGTACTCCGTCAACGTAATGTACTACAATCCAAACGTGAGCTACGCTCCCTGGCCCAGCACCAGCCGTGCCGTGTTCACGAACGCCGATATGGATCATCCCCGAAGCCATCCGTCTGCAAACGAAGGCTGCCGGATGGACCTGGAAGGGACCTCACTCAGCGTCGATGGCGTCAATATTCCCCATGCCCATTACTATGTTTTTTCTGTCGCCGCTGGCAGGCCTTACTTGGTAACGCTGGAAAAAGAGAGCTCCTCAATAAAGCATTATGCCGTAACGGTGAGCGGCGACGGCCTTGCGGAAAAAGTGAGCACCCTCCGCTTGGACACCTCCCCGCCGATGGATGTGGTGACCGGGCGGACATTTGACCAGGAGCGGCAGAACTTTGCAAACTGGTTTACGTATCATCGTCGCAGGGAGTTCGTGGCAAAGAGCTCAATCGCCGGAGCTCTCCAAACGCTGTCCGAGGTGCGGATCGGGATCTATGGAATCAATCAGCGCATTGTCTGCCCGCTGGCGCCGATACGGGTTTTCCAGGATTCCAAAGTGGTTGACAGCACAGAGCTTCTTTTCGAAAAGCTCTATGGCTATCAGTCCGAAGGCGGCACTCCGCTCAAGGAAGGGCTCGACGTCGTCGGCCGCTACTATAAGGAGAACACTGGCATTCTCGGCGGAACAACCGGACCCAAGCCTTATGGGAGCGGGGAAGATGGAGCCGGCTGCCAGCAGTCGTTCGCTGTCGTTCTCACCGATGGATATTACAGCGATCTCGCGCATAAACCGTCTTATATAGGCAACGCCGACG
>Ga0209450_10001384_pt1 | contig 12121 bp, 4 predicted proteins | sample FrelakmetLWP11LW_FD_187149 | JGI IMG/M metagenome (GOLD analysis project Ga0209450, IMG submission 187149) | Freshwater lake sediment microbial communities from the University of Notre Dame, USA, for methane emissions studies - LWP11 LW (SPAdes)... | ecosystem: Environmental > Aquatic >... | reverse complement strand
CGGTGCCGTCGGTGATGCCGATTACCGGGTTTCCTCCGACGGCGGAAAGACCTGGGGTGCCATCCAGACGGCCTCCTGGGGCAGCACGATCACCGTGGATAACACGATGGGGCACGAGGTTGTGCTCTCGCTGACGGCGGCGGGGCCGGCGGATTCGCTTGCCGACAATGATATCTTCTTCGTGAACGCCAGTGCCCCGGGGGTCTACGGCGGAAACGGCGAGGATCTTTCCGTTGCCACGGGCCGCGGGAGCCGCATGACCTACAATGTCACGGGGGAGGAGGCCTTCACGGACCGGGGCAGGGGAGCCGTGGATCTCTTCGCGGCGCTGGAGTCCCTGAAGACGGCCCTGGAGAACGGGGACCGGGAGGGCGTCAATGCCCAGGTCGACCGCCTCACCACTGCCCAGGATGGCATCCGGCAGTTCGTGGCCGAGAGCGGGGCCCGGAGGAGCAGTCTCAACATCTCCAAGGAGAACTACCAGGTTCTCGACAACAAGATCAGCGGCCTGCTGTCCGAGATGGAGGATGTCGATCTCGAGCAGATCATCGTCGAGTTCAAGATGCAGGAGACGGCCCTGCAGGCTTCCTACGCCATGTCGGTCCAGATCGGAAAGATGTCGATCCTGGACTACCTGGGTTAGAAAGGTCTCAAGTTTTCTGGAAAACGGGTCGATATACAGCAGTGAAAGGGCAACGAAATCCGGAAAGGAGGTGGACAGTCAGGGCGGATTCGATCCCGCCAAGCAGGGTTTCATCTCAACGAGATCCCGACGCTCTTTCAGACCCGCCGGCAAGAATGCCGGTCAAAAATCCAGAAAAGGAGACTTGAATCATGGCAATCAGTGACATCTCTTTGACCGCAGGAATGCGGAGCAACCTCGTCAGCCTCCAGGGCACAGTCGATCTTCTCAACCGAACCCAGGAAAGACTTGCCAGCGGCAAGAGGGTGAACAGCCCCCTGGACAACGCGACCAACTACTTCGTTGCCAAATCCCACATGGACCGCGCAGGCGACCTGAGCGTGCGCAAGGACGGCATGGGGGAGGCCATCCAGACGGTCAAGGCCGCCAACGAAGGCATCACCGCCATCACGGACCTGATCGCGAGCGCCAAAGGTATCGCCCAGTCGGCCCTCTCGGCAGGGACCACAGAGGCTGCCACCCTGGCCACGCAGTTCAATGCGATCCTGGACCAGATTGACTTTGTCGCCGCCGACTCCGGCTACAAGGGGACAAACCTCCTGTCCGCCACGGCGGCGGAGCGGACCCTCACCGTGAAGTTCGACGAGTCCGGTGACAGCTCGCTCACCATCACCGGCTCCAACGCCACGACTTCTGCTGCCGGCCTGAACATCGCGGATGCGGCAAACAACTGGGCCACCTCCACCGATATCAACACGGCCATCACCGCTCTCGACGGGGCGCTGACGAACCTGAGAACCAGCGCCAAGACCCTGTCATCCAACCTCAACATCATCACCACGCGTGACGCCTTCACGCAGTCGATGATCAACGTTCTCTCAGAGGGCGCCACGAACCTCACGGCAGCCGACACCAACGAGGAGGGTGCCAACATGCTCATGCTCCAGGTCCGACAGTCCCTGGGCACGACGGCACTGAGCCTCTCCGCCCAGGCGGCGCAGTCTGTCCTGAGGTTGTTTTAGTAACGGGGACCTGAACGGGAGTGCCTATATCCCGTCGGATTCGGCCCCCATGCAAGACCAGACTCTCGCATAGGCCGTGCATGAGGAGGGGCGTTGAGCCCCTCCCCGTGCCTGCCTGGCAGGAGGGCAAGCTATGGAAGGAATCAGAACAGCATTGGATCGGGCGCTGATTGCCGTCGAGCAGGCCAAGAGCTCGATGGACACTGCGACGAAGCGGATCAGCACGGGCAAGAAAATCAACGCCCCCGCGGACGACCCGGCCCGGTGGGCGGCTTCCCAGCAGGGACGCTCGATCGACGGGCAGCTCCAGGCCGTCAACTCCGGCCTCGAGTCCGTCGCGATCAGCATCCGTGGCGCCGACAAAGCCATGGAGGCCATCGAAGAGCACATCGATCAGATGATCGAAACCGTAAAGCTGTTCCCGCCGTACCCCGAGGGTGACAATTCGGAAGAGCGGATCCGGATGCTCCGGAGCTTCAACGGGATCCGGCAGCTGATCGACCAACTGACCATCCCGCCGAATGACGACCTGGGACAGACGATCTTATCCGATCCGTCAGCCAATCCGGAGGTGCCGGATTCGTGGCCCGTCATCGTCAATGAGCAGGGAGACGTCAAGACGATCGGGCGCCAGGAGGTCCACACGGGTCCCACGGGGATCAATATCCCCGAGCGCACCGAGGCGGACATCACTGAGAACGGTCAGGTCGGAGGCCCTCTGAGCCAGCAGAAGCTCGACGATATCGCAGCCAATCTAGAAAACGCCAAGGCCATCCTGAGGCAGCGCAGGGATGCCCTCGGGAGCGACGCGGCAGCCATCGGTCGGGCGAAGTCGTCCAATGAGGAGGCCGCCGCTTTTCACAAGGCTTACGCCGAGAAGATGGAGGCCGCCGATGTCAACGAGACGGCCGCACAGGTTACAAGCATCCAACTCAAGCAGTCCCTGGCCCTGGAGTCGCTGGGAAGCATCACCTCCCTGCGCTCGGAGCTGGTCGCGCTGCTGAAGTGAGCCCATGGCACTGAGAATCGAACTGAAGCCGCGCGAGCGGTTCATTCTGGGGGGCGCCGTTCTGCAAAACGGCGATGCGAGATCGGAATTGATCCTCGAGAATAACGTTCCGATTCTGAGGGGGAAGAATATCCTGAGCCTCGAGGAGGCCGACACCCCCTGCAAGCGCATCTATTTCCTCATTCAGCTCATGTACGTGGAAGGGGGCAATCTCGCGGGGCATCAGGACACCTACTGGGCCCTGGTCCGCGACATCGTCGGGGCGGCGCCCAGCATACTCGGCCTCATCGACGCCATCAACGAACAACTCGTCGGCGGCCATTACTACGAGGCCCTCAAGCTGACCCGGAAACTCATCAACGAAGAGGAGAGGTTAATCCAACATGCAGACTCAGGTGCAGGCTTACCAGAACACCCATAAGATGGTGATGTCGGATCGTGAAGTGGAGGCGGCGGTTCTCACGAAGGGGGCGCTGATGCTCCGCAACTGCCAGGAGAACTGGACGAGCGGCGGAAACAACGGCATGCTCGACGAGGCCCTCCGGTACAACCAGCTCGTCTGGAGCATCTTCCAGGGGGAAATCACGCGGAAGGACCATCCGATGCCCAGGGATCTGCGGCAGAAGATCCTGACACTGAGCCGCTTCATCGACCGGCGCATCTTCGAGGTCATGGCCTATCCCCACTCCGGAAAGCTCAACGCCATCATCAATATCAACCTCAACCTGGCCGCCGGACTGAGAGGGTCGTCCGGGGTCGAGGAGGACTGAGAAAAAGTCTGCGCGGTGGAGAGCAAATATAAGGGCGGCCGACGCTTCAGTCAGGCCGCCCTTTCTGTTTTATTGAATGAAGCCCAGATCCAGAGATAAGATTCCCGGCGGCATGGCAGAAAAGTCATTGCGAGCACCCGCAGGGTACGCGGCAATCTCGATCGAAACACCGAGATCGCTTCACTTCGCTCGCGATGACAAATACTTATCGTTGGACGCGGTCAACGGTTGAATACCCCGAAACATGTTTCGCATGGGTCATTCCCTGCGAATGCGGGAATCCAACGTGCACTCATCACAAATTCATCGTTGCACTGAACAGCCGCTCCCCTGCCGGCTCCGGTCCGGCGAAGGCGGGGTCGGGCCGCAGGCGGCCCGGGGCTGCCAATCCAGCAGGCTCAGCAGTCGATCCGCCTCGTCCTTTTTTCCTGCCTTCCGCAGCTTCTCGATGACGGGAAGGATCTGGGAACGGAGCTGGAGCCCCTTCTCGTGAAGCCGCTGCAGGCATTCGGTACTCTTCCCCGCATGACCGGCCAGTGCATGAGCGGACGCAAGGAGGGTCAGGGCAGGGGGATAGTCCGGTTCCTTTTTCAGGATTTTTTCCGCCATCCGGATGGCCTTGCGGAGATCGCCTGAGAAGAATTCCGCGGCTGCGCAGTTGAGCAGAAGCTCCCTCGTTCCGTTCGCCTGGCTGGCGACCTTCCGGGCTTCCTGGAGTGCCTCGTCGAAGCGATCCGCATTCAGGCAGGCATTGATGAGATTCACGGTTGCCAGCTTCACGTCCTGCACCGGGTTGCCGTCGAGGAATCTCTTCCACAGCCGGATCGCGTCGTCGTACCGGCCCAGTTCGCCCGCCTGGATCGCAAGCTCCAGGATCGCGCGCGGGGAGCCACCCGATTCCTCGATCTTTTTCATACCGAGCAGATAGTAGCGCTTCCCCTTTTCGAGAACGCTCTCCCGGTCGAGCTTTCCCGTGTGGTGGACCGGCACGTTGCATGCGGCGATGGTCATGCCGGCCCCGAGAATTGACTGCTCGACGAGTTCGTGCACGGCGCCGGAGAAACGGATCCGGGGGTCGTTCCGGAAAAGCCGCACCTTGCCGTTGGGGTACCAGCCCGTCCCGGCCTCTTCGTCGCGGTAGGAGCCGTCATTGGCCACCCACCCCGCGGTGTTTGCCTCGACCACGTAGTTCCTTGTGGTGAGATCATAGCCGCCGGTTCCGGCCGGGCTCTTCGCGATGAGATCCCGGAGCCTTTCATGATCCCGGGACGATACAGTCTCGTCGGCATCGATGACCAGGATCCATTCGCCCGTTGCCCTTGAGAGAGAGAAGTTTCTCGCACTCGCGAAATCATCTGTCCAGGGGAAGTCGAAGACCATTGCCCCGAGGGACGCCGCGACTTCCTTCGTGCCGTCCGTGGAGCCCGTGTCGACGACGATCATCTCGTCGGCGAGGGTCTTCACGCTCTCGAGGGCCCGGGCGATCGAGCGCTCCTCGTTTTTCACGATCATGCAGAGGGAAAGGCAGGGCCGCCCGCTGCCGGAGCGTGTCGATATTGTGGTTTTCTCGGGAGGGGCTTCCGTTTTTCCTGCATCGTCGAGAGGGACCGCAGCCATCAGCGCCCCGATGTTTTCTGCCGTCGTCGGGATGCCGAGGGATGCAAGCATCGCGGACCAGCTTTTCCGTGCCGCCTCGAGAATCGTTTCGGCGTCCTCGTTCCGGCCGGCTTCATGGAGCTTCTGTCCGTAGACCTGGCAGAAGGGGGCGCCGTTGATGTTTCGCTTTCTTAATGTTTGGACCATTTGTTCTGCTGAGCCTTGCTCTCCCGACAACAGCCGGGCCGCAGAGAGCAGAACGAACGCTGGCGGGTAATCGGGTGTTGCGGCAACCAGGCCCTCCAGGCGGCTGACGGCCTCCTTGTAACGGCCCGTGTAAAACTCGCAGAGGGCTGTGTTCAGCCCGGCCTCCTTGAGGCCGGGATCGACCGACAAGGCAGCCAGAGAGGCCTCGCGGGCTTCACCGTAGCGCCCCGTTTCGATGAGGGCGTGACCCAGGTTGAGGAAGGCAAGGTGGCGATTCTCCTCGCAGCCCGATGCAAGGTAGCGATGCCACAGAGCGACGGCCTCGCCGTATTTTTTCAACCGGGATGCCTGAACGGCAAGCTCGTAGACCGAGCGGGGATCGCCGCCCATTTGATCGATCTTCTTTTTCCCGAGCCGGTAGTAGGACTCTCCTTTGGACGGTCCGCCGCCGCCCGTGACGGTGCCGTAGTGATGGACGATCACGTCGCAGGAACGCCACGCGAGCCCCGCCCTCTTCATGGACGACTCCACCATCTCGTGGACCGCCCCCTCGTAGCGGATGCGCGGGTCGTTCCGGAAGAGGCGGACCTTGAGGCTTGGGAACCAGCCCGAAGCCGCTTCTTGCGACCCGTATGAGCCGTTGTTGGCGGTCCAGCTCTCGAGGTTCATGTCGGGCGAATAATTCCGCGTCGTCACGAGCCAGCCCGCAGAGTCCTTCCGGCTTGCGGCATGCTTCAGGAGATCCCTGAGCTTCAAGCCGTCGGCGGGCGAGACCGCCTCGTCGGCGTCCAGCACGAGGATCCAGTCGCCCGTCGCCTTCGCCAAGGCGATGTTTCGTGCTGCGGCGAAATCGTCGCTCCACGGGGCATCGAAGACCTTCGCACCGAAAACAGCCGCAATATCCTTCGTGCTGTCCGTCGAGCCCGTGTCGACGACGATAATCTCGTCGACGGCGGTCCTGACGCTCGAGAGGCAGCGAACGAGATGGGGCTGCTCGTTTTTGACGATCATGCAGAGGGAAAGCGTTTCCCCGCCGCCTTTTTCCCGGATCTCCAGGGGACCGATCTTGCCGCGCACCTCGAGGGCGGCGGCGATGAACCCGTCGTCCACGTCGAAGGCCGCCATGGCGGACTCGATTTCCGCCATCGCCGAGGGATAATTCTCCTGCGCCATGAGGAGGTCGATCCGGAGAAAGGCGATGGTGCGGTTTGACGGATAAAGGTCCCGGGCTTCGCGGAAGACGGCTTCCGCCCGGGCGAGGGCCCCGAGCGACACCGCCGCCGCGTGATAGCGGTCGGCCAGATCCGATTGACAGGGTGTCAGGACGAAACCCCTCTCCAGGAACTCGAGGGCTACGGCGTGGCGGCCTTCTGCCCACGCGAGCACGCCCAGGTTCGTAAAGGGCTCGCCCCAGGAGGGATCGGCGTCGGTCGCCTTCTTGAAAAGGGATCTCGCCTGTTCCATCTCACCTCGCTTGAACGCGAGCACACCCTTGAGGTTCAGAGCCTGTAGCGATTGTGTACTCATCGCAAGGGCACGATCCGCCTTGCGGCCGGCCTCGTCGTCCTCGCCGAGCCCTTCGTAAATACAGCCAAGCAAGGAGACGGTTCTTTCCTCCTGCTCCCCGGGGTCACTTTCCCTGAGAAGATCCAGGGCCTCCCGGAAATGCTTCGCCTGCATCAGCATCTCCGCCAGGGCGAGGTAAAACCCTCTCTTCCAGGGTGCCAGTTTGATTGCCTCGAGGCAGGCCTCTGTCGCGCCTCTGAGGTCGCCCTGCTGGAAGCGCTCCTCTGCCTCTTTGAAGGTGAGCATGGCAAAAAAACGCTTATCTTCCGGAGTGTCGGCGTTGAGACAGCCCCCTTTTGCCGCAAATGCACTCCGTTTCCTTTCCCCGGCTGCACCACAGGAGATCCTCTGTCCGTCGCCGTTGCCTGATCGGTAGACGAGTACGTCTCCGGCGATGAGATTCTGGAAGCCTGAATAGATCGATCTCAGGCACCAATCGTCCGGAACACATTCCTCCCTCTGCGGTCCCTCATGGGTGAGCCCGATATCATCGGCCAAGATTCGCTTGAATATCATGCAGGATCTCGAGAGGCGATCGGAAAATGCGCGGCGGTGCCTGTTCCGCTTCTGGAAAGCAGCGGCATGGCTTTCAAGGGTACTCGTGGACAGTCCCTCGGCGCCGGGCACGTTCTGCCGGCCTTCCGTGTTGACCATCATGGGCCCCACAATCCCGATATCGGCGCTGCTTTCAAGCGCTTCGAGCATGCCTGCGGACCAGTTTTCCGTCACCACCATGTCCGGTTCCACAACGGCGACGTATTTTCCTGTGCAGGAGCGAAGCCCGAGGCGGACCGGATCGGAAACAGGGGGTTGACCGTCGGCTGGAACGACTCTGCACAAGGGATCCCTCTGGCTGATCTTCTTCAGCCATTTTTTCACGCCTGAAGCCGCCTGGGATTCGACGAAAACCATTTCATGCGGCTCCGGCGTCCATTTGCGGATCGAATCGACGCAACTCCTGAGATTCGGGGCCTCCCCGGAAACCGGGATAATAATGGACAGAAGCTCCCGGTGAATGCCTTCTTTCCGGCTGGTCGAATTGTCGTGTCGTTTCTGTCGGACGATCGGTTTTCCGCGCAGTTCACGCACACGCTTCCTCACGGCTTCCGCGGCGTGGTCCCAGGTGAAGTTCGCCCGGATGAATTCAGCGGCCAGGGCACCCTTGGCGGCGGCTTCTTCCCTGTGAGTCTCCGCATGTCTCATCAGCCGGGCCAGGCCTTCCTTGTCCGGCTCGGCAAGCCAGGGGAAATCGACCGTTTCGAATTCGCCGATCCGCTTTTCCGGCAATCTCATTTCTTTCGCGGGAATCAGATAGGCTGTTTGATCATCGCAAAAGTCGAGCGCCGCTCCGTGGCCGGTCACGATGACCGGGAGCCCGCTGGCCATGGCTTCTGCGATGGGCAGGCCGAAGCCCTCCCCCCTGTAAGGGTGAACGAGGCAGTCGCAGGCCGTGTAGAGACCGGCGATTTCCGGGTCACTGAGCGTTTGCTCGATGTACTCGATCTCGGGAGACTCTGGATCGGCCTGGAAGCGGCCGATCCAGTCCTTCGCCGTTTGCCCCTTGTAGAAGGTCTGTCCCCCCATGTCCTTGATGACCAGGCAGACATCGTCCCCGGATGAGAATGCCTTCGTGTAGACATCGAGCAGGGTATCGATGCCCTTGCGGTGAATGGTGCCTCCCACAAAGAGGAATTTGAACGCTTTCTTTGTCTTGAGCGGATAAGGGGCGTTGTCGGGGTTGAACAGGCCGATGTTCACCCCGTTGGGCACGACGAACACCCGTTCAGAGGGGACGCCGCTCAGGATGTAGCAGTCGCGCACGTAGTGGCTGGGGACCCAGACCTCGTCGACGTGAGCGGACATATTGCGGACCCATTCCCTGGGGATGCTCCCGAATTCCCATGGCTGGATGATGACCCAGTGACCCTCGGGCGGGGGCGTGAAGCTGGGTGGCCACTGATGACGGACGTGCACGTCGGCGGGGCCGGAAAGGGGCTTTTTCGTCCTTTCCGTGATCGGTTTGAAACGGGGTTCATCCTTCGGGGTGAACTGGTCCCGTTCGTAGGGTACGATGGAAACCTCGCACCCCCCCTCGATGAGGCGCAGGCACAATTCCCGGTTGACGAGGGCAAGAGAGTGATGGACAAACTGGGAGCCCTCCCAGCGAATCTTCAGGTCCGTGGCTGACGGCGATCTGTCCCGCCATGCGTCGTCGAAGGACTTGCGGAATTCCCTGAAATCCTTCACAACGGTGATCTCATGCCAAGGGTCGAGAAAAACATGATCGGAGGCATCCTTCCAGTCTTTCAGGTCGTCACCCCTCAGCGCGTGAAAGACAAACGTGGGAATGCCTGCCAGAGCCGAGAACGTCTTGCCCCATGAGTCGGCTCCGATGAAGAAATCACTGGCTGCAATGAGCTTCATCTGCTCGGCGAAGGAGTAGCTGCGCATATCGATGGCATTGCCGAAGCGGGGGTATTCAGCGGCTTCATCGGGCGTGCCGATGATGACCGGCCTCACGCCTTTCTTTTCCAGGTGCGAGAGCAGGCGTCCCCAGTCCTCGGTGCTCAGGGCATTGCGCTTGCTTCCCACCATTCCCTTGAGACTGCCCCTCGGCTGGAGGGTCACCTGCCGGGGTGCCAGACGATTTTTCCCGAAGTTCACCGCCCATGCGGGCCGTTGCTGAATGCCGTACGCCTTGAAAATGTCCAGATCGGCATTCCATTCCCTGTAGTCGGCCGTTGTCGTCGGCGTTGCCCCGAGCCCGAGGCAGATGTCGGAGGACTTGAAAAATCTCCGTGCGATGAAATGCCAGGTGTAATTCTTCGGGAAAGGGATGAAGTAGACCTTCTTCAGCTTCGGAAAGGCGTCGAAGAAAGACCTCATCATGACCGTCGAATTCGAAACGCTGACGATCGTTTGCTCCGGGTCGCGATCGTAGAACGTCGACAGCAACAGGAGGGCGTCGCCGGAACCGCCGAAATGAACATGGCACGAGGGCAAGCTCGACAGCAGGTTATGCATCCGGACGATTTCTTCCGGGCTGACCTCGTCAGGCCAGAAATGATCCGGCAGATAGGCATACTTGCCGTCCTCCCGGTCGATGAGGGTCTCGAGCTCAATGCTGTACAATTCCGTTTTCCAAATTTTGAAAAACAGACGGGCGGCCCTGATGTTGAGATCGTTGATGACTGCCCGAGAGGCGCTTGATTTTCCCTCGTGATGGATGACGACGCTTGCGGGCTCATAAAAGACACGCTTGCCGCCTCGACGGGCCTTGAAACACAGGTCCGTGTCTTCGAAATACATCCCGTATCGCTCCTCGAAGCCGCCGATCCGCCGGAAGAAGTCCCGCCGGATGAAGATACAGGCGCCCGTGACGGCATGGACATCCTGTGGCACGTTGACACGGGGATCATCAGCGGATTCCCGAAGGTGTCGGTGCAGCGGCCAGACAACATAGGAAGAGTGGGCATTTCTCTGGAACTGGATGCCGCAGTGCTGGACGGTCCGGTCCGGATACAGAAGCTTGATGCCGAGAATCCCGATGGAATCATCGCTTTCGAGCCTGTCCAGTGCGCGATCAAGCCAGCCCGCAAGCGGCTCCGTGTCGTTGTTCAGGAAGACGAGATAGTTTCCCCCGGCGACATCGGCTCCCCGGTTGCAGGCCTTTGCAAACAGGAGATTCTCCTTGTTCGTCAGGACCCTGAGTTTCGGGTATTGTTTTCGGGCCTCCTCAAGGAATGCCCCGGTCCCGTCGGTGGATCCATTATTGACGATAATCACTTCATGAATCCGATCCAGTGGAGTGTTCCGATGGAGGGATTCAAGGCAGCGGGATGTGTATTCCACTTGGTTGAACACAGGGATGATGATAGATGTCAAGGGCGCATTATCCGTATGTACTGGGGAACCATTGGGCACATCACGCTTAGGCGGATCAGTCGTAGCATCCGTCTGTTCATTGTTCTGGAAGGGGGCTTGAGTTGTCAGGCTGTTGGGCTTCTTTACTGCCAAGGGTTTTCGGAAAAGATAGCAATGCGGGTTGAACCGATGCAATGAGAAATTGAGCTTTTGTGCGAGCAGGATGAGAGACCTTTCGGAATGTACCAGGCAATGGCCTATAGCGGGGCTGAGGTACTCCCAGGTATCGAGGTTCTGACCATCCACGAAACTGCTTTCTACAAACAATCTGCCTCCGGGCTTCAGCACCCGGTAAAATTCGCTGAAGTAGGCAGCCGGATCATAAAGGTGCTCTATCACCTCAACCATATTGATTCCGTCGATACTGCCATCGCGGATATCTTTGAGTTGCAGTTCCGTGTCCTGGTCGATGTCCAGGCACTGAACACCCTTCGACGCGAGGAATCTTCCATATTCGCCCTGACCACACCCAAAGTCCACGACCTTCTGTAATTCGAAAGGGGCCTCATGCATCAAACACGAAAGTCGGAAGTTATCCATTGCTGGCGTGTGTCTGCCTTCACTTCCTTGATTCTCAGTGACGAGCACTTTGGGATCGATCGATGAGGTAAACACAGAGCCGCAGTTCGTGCAGGAGTAATAGTGATGATCCAGTTTGATCACGCTGCGCCGCGCGATCCGGCTGCAGACGGGGCAGGGTTTTCCGTCGTCGTCGTCGGAGTTGCCGCCGTCCATCGCTTGCAGGACCGCGAGGTTCTCCCTGGCTTGATCGTTCCGCGGCTCTATGGACAGAACCTTATTGTAAAAAAACCGCGCGTCATCGAATTGTTTTCGCGTGGCGCAGATGTTTCCGATTCGAAGAAGTGTGCCAACGTCATCCGGCTTGAGAGCCAGAGTCTTGTTGTAGAGGTTGAGCGCACGTTCGATATCTCCTGCCTCCGCAAGGTGCGCGTCGGCCAGGTCCCGCAGAAATCCAATCTTTTCAGGGGCAATCTGAGCGGCCCTCTCGAGATGGAACAGCGCCGTTTCAGGCTTCTGCAGAAGACAATAGAGGTTCCCGAGGTCGTTGTGGGCTGCGGCATGATCCGCGCAGGTATCGAGTACCGTTTCGAGCCATTGAACCGCCCTGTCCGTGTGTCCTCTTTGCGCCAGGGACCGGGCCTCCCGAACCAAGGTTTCGGGGTCGCGCTTCTCCGGCCCCTCTATCTTGGTCTCCAGGGCGTCGAACATTTTTCCTGCAAGTTCATTCGAAGGATCAATCTCCAGAACCCTCAGGTAGCACTCCCTCGCCTCATGGAAGGCCCCGGATTCTACCCGAATATTTCCCAGGATGAGAAGGGTTTCTGAATCCTGAGGATTCAGGGACAGGACCTGCTCGTAGTGG
>Ga0209450_10001383_pt1 | contig 12126 bp, 10 predicted proteins | sample FrelakmetLWP11LW_FD_187149 | JGI IMG/M metagenome (GOLD analysis project Ga0209450, IMG submission 187149) | Freshwater lake sediment microbial communities from the University of Notre Dame, USA, for methane emissions studies - LWP11 LW (SPAdes)... | ecosystem: Environmental > Aquatic >... | reverse complement strand
CGGGCCACAGCCTCAGGACGTTCCGCAGGTAGCGAGTCGTGTCATCGGCCAGCTCGATGGCGCTGTTTTCTTCGGGGATGGGGGGACAGTAGATACGGGGGATCATCCCTTACGCCTTTGCCGGCTTCTTGTAGACGTAGCAGGCCCACTCCTTGTCGGCGATGACCTTGTGGCTGATCAGGTCATCGCGGGTGAAGGCCTTTTCCACGTCCTGCCGGTTCTTCTCGATGATCCCGGAGATGACGAGGTAGCCGCCTTTCTCCATCATCTTGACGAGGTGCGACTTGATCTTGATGAGCGTCTCCGCCGTGAGGTTGGCCACGATCAGCTCGAAGGTCCCCTTGATTTTGATGACGTCGCTGTTGACGATGACGACGCGGTCACCCACGTGGTTGACGGCCACGTTCTTGTGGGCGATCTCCACGGCCTGGTCGTCGATGTCGACGCACATGACGCTCGCAGCGCCGAGCTTGGCCGCCGAGATGCCCAGGATCCCCGTCCCCGTCCCCACGTCCAGGACGCGCCACTTCTGGAAGGTCCGGTCCTTGAGGAGGATCTCCTCCATCGCCTCGAGGCACATGCTCGTCGAGGGGTGCTGCCCCGTGCCGAAGGCCATGCCGGGGTCGATCTCGATGACCGTCTCACGCCCGGCGGCGGAATAGCGCTCCCAGGAGGGTTTCACGATGATGTTCTTGCTGATCCGCAGGGGCTTGAAAAAGCGCTTCCAGACCTCGCTCCACTGCGGGTCGATGATGACCTCGGTCGCGAAGGTCGGCTTTTTCAGGCCGGGGAACAGTTCGGCCAGGTTGTTGATGTAAGACTGGAGATCGGAGATGCGTTTCTCGTCTTCGGTTCTGGACGGGAAATAGGCGTTCAGGACCCGCTCATCCTGGGGCTCCGGCTCCGGTACGTCGGAGACCCCCGTTTGCAGAAACTCCTCGAAGACCCCCTGTGCCCCCATCTCCGTGAGGTAGTTGGAGAGGGCCTCGGCCAGCTCAGTCGGCGTGCAGAGCTTGAAGTGGGCCCATTTCTCTTTTCCTGTCGGGGGTTTGTCCATGCTGCCGGGCATGATGCCTCCTTCCGGTTTTCCTGCGGGAATCGGGGAAAGGAAACCCTCCTCGTGAGGAAGATCGGGTTTCCGGAGCGGGGGAGGCCGAAAGAGCCTCCCGAAGTTCTCAAGGTCGCTATATAGCCTTTTTTTCGAGAGATTTCAAGTAACTTGAATTTTGGAACCCGTCGTGATAGCCTCGTCAATCTATCACATCTTCCGGGAAAGCTGCGGATTTCATGAGATATTACCCGATCGGCCTCGACATCTCCGGCAGGCGCTGCCTCATCATCGGCGGCGGCGAGGTCGGGGAAAGAAAGGCGCAGAGGCTTCTCGAGTGCGGGGCCCGCGTGAGCGTCGTGGGGAGGGAGTTGACGCCGGCCCTTGCCGGGCTCAGGCAAGAGGGACGGATCGACCACATCCCGGGCGATTATGACAAGGGTCTTCTCAAAGGCGCTTTCCTCGTCATCGGGGCAACCGACGACCGTGTGGTCAACGAGCGCATCTTCCGCGATGCCCGCAAAGGGGGGGTGCTTGCCAACATCGTTGATGACCCGGAGCGCTGCGACTTCATCCTCCCGGCCCTGTGCCGGCAGGGGGACCTGGTCATCACCGTGGCCACGGGGGGCAAAAGCCCGGCCCTGGCGAAGAAGCTGCGAAAGGAGCTCGAGGAACGCTACGGGCCCGAGTACGAGACGCTGCTGAAGATCATGGGCGAGTTGCGCGGGAAGATCATCGACCGGAGGGAAGGTTCCGACGAGAACCGGAAAGTTTTCGAGGCCCTCGTCGATTCCGACATCCTGGAGCAGATCCGCAAAGGGAAGTGGAAGAAGGTCGAGAAGATCGTGAAGGACATGACGGGCGTCACCATCGACCTGCGGTCGACGGAGGCTTCAGACTTCGGGATACAGGCTTCGGGAAGAAAACGAAATAACGCGGGCCGGAAGCGGCCCGACGGGAAAAAGCCGGCCATAAGCAAAGATACAAAGAGTGCGAAAAAAATTAGACCGGCAAGACCATAACCCATTTGTCAACCCCGCGCATGCGGGGATCCACGCTCTAAATGGATTCCTGGTCAAGCCAGGAATGACATGATTGCCTTGCCAGTGATAAAGGGTCCGAGGTCAAGGGGCGGATGATGGATTGGAGCAACATGGATACAGTGTTCTTCAAGGCGGCACTGGTGGCCTACCTGGCGGCGACCGTGGGTTACCTCGTGTCGCTCGTGGTCAGGCGCGTCGTCCTTGCAAAGGCCGCCACGTGGATCCTCGGCCTTGCCGTGGCGCTCCACACGGTCCATTTTCTCTTTGTCTTCAACGAAAGAGGCGTCAACGTCGCCGTGAACCTCTTCGAGGCCATGTCCTTCTTTGCCTGGATCGTCGCGGGGGCCTATCTCGCTTTCCAGATCCGGACCAAGACGAGGGTCCTGGGGGCCATCGTGGCGCCCTTCGCCGTGCTCCTCATGATGCTCGCGTCGCTGAGCCTCGAGGGGACCCTGGCCATTCCCGACGCTCTGCAGGGCAGGCTCGTGCCCATCCACGTGACGCTCTCCATCATCGGTGAGGGGCTTTTCGCGCTCGCCTCGCTTGCCGGCATCATGTACTGCATCCAGGACCGCCAGATCCGGCAGCGTCGGATGGGGGCCCTGGCCCGATACCTGCCGTCGCTGGGGGATCTCGACAACATCAATCATGTGGGTCTGCTGTGGGGGTTCCCGATCCTCACCCTGGGGCTCATTGTCGGATCGCTCTGGGCCAGGACGGCCTGGGGCGGGAGCAATTGGGCGACGGACCCGAAGACGATCTGGTCCTTTACCGCCTGGTGTTTCTACGCGTTTATTCTGCATCAGCGGCTCGCCATCGGCTGGAAAGGGAAGAAGATCGCCGTGCTGTCCATCGTCGCACTGATGGTGCTGATTTCGGCCTTCATCGGCGTGAATTTCATGAGCTCGGTGCATAAGTTTACCTAGCGGACCTTGAGCCGCTGCCGTTCGTTCCTGACCCGCCAGTGTCCCCGGGCACCGTGAGTGTGAAGATCGGAAGAGCGGAAGATCAGAAGATCGGAAAGAGTTGAAGAAAGCTTTTTATCAGGCATGAACGTTATCCTTGTCGGCATGAACCATAAGACGGCGCCACTGGAGATCCGGGAGCGGCTCTCCTTTGCCTGCGGCGACGGGGTGCGCCCCCTCGAGGAGATCCTGAGTGCGACGGCCGTCAAGGAGGCCCTCTACCTGTCGACGTGCAACCGGGTGGAGGTCCTGGCCCGTGCAGAGGACATGGAAGAGGCCATCGCCCGGGTGAAGGCCTTCATCCTGCGCCACGGCAACCTCGATGCCGCCGAGCTGGAGAAGTGCCTTTACGTCTACTGCGGCAGCGAAGCCGTGCGCCACCTCTTCCGGGTGACCTCGAGCCTCGATTCCATGGTCATGGGCGAGCCCCAGATCCTCGGGCAGATGAAGGAGGCCTACCGCGACTGCGTGGAGCAGAAGGCCTCGGGGATCATCCTCAACAAGCTTCTCCACAGCGCCTTCCGCGCAGCCAAGCGGGTGCGCACCGAGACGGCCATCGCCAACAACGCCGTGTCGGTGAGCTTTGCCGCCGTGGAGATGGCCAAGAAGGTCCTGGGGAGCCTCGATGGCAGAACTGTCCTTCTGGTGGGTGCAGGCGAGATGTCGGAGCTCGCCGCCCGGCACCTGATGGCAAACGGTGCGGGGAGGATCATCGTGGCGAATCGCACCTACGCACGGGCCGTGCAGGTGGCCGAGGAGTTCCAGGGGATCCCCGTGGGATTGGACCTCCTGGAGGAAAAGCTCCGGGAGGCCGACATCGTCATCAGCTCCACGGGGGCTGCGGGCTACATGATCACGCCGGCCATGATCCAGGCGGCGCTCAGGCGGCGGAAGAACCGCCTTCTCTTTCTCATCGACATCGCCGTGCCCCGCGACGTGGACCCCGAGGTGGGCCGGATCGACAACGTCTACCTCTTCAACATCGACGATCTCCAGGGGGTGGTCGACGAGAATCTGCGCAACCGTTTCCGGGAGGCCGAGAAGGCCGAGGGCATCATCGGAGATGAGGTCCTGAAATTCGCCGAGTGGTACAACACCCTCGAGGTGGTTCCCACCATCGTGTCGCTCCGGGAAAAGGTGGAGTCCATCATGCGAGCCGAAATGGAGAAGTCGGGCTCGTGGCTGAAGGGCCTCGGCGAGGAGGACCGGAAAAACATCGAGATCCTCACAACGCAGATCATCAACAAGATCCTCCACGACCCCGTCACGGGTCTCAAGGAGGAGAGCCAGTCAAACGGGGCCATGCCCTACGTGGCGGCCATCCGGAAACTCTTCCGGCTCGGCGGCGAGGGGGATGAGAGCGGATAAGTGCGTGCACGACGATAAAAGTCGATCCAGTCGTGTCATTCCCGCGAATGCGGGAATCCATATGAAGACTGGATTCCGGATCGAGTCCGGAATGACAAAATAAGCAGAGTGATATTGGAAAAGGAGAACGAGCCATCGGCAGGGTACTGAAAGTCGGGACGCGGGGAAGCCAGCTGGCGCTCAAGCAGGCGGGGCTCGTCATGGAGGAGCTGCGAAAGCGCCATAGCGGTCTCACCCTGGACGTCCACATCATCAAGACGACGGGCGACAGGATGCAGGACGTCTCTCTTGCCCAGATCGGCGGCAAGGGAGCCTTCGTGAAGGAACTCGAGGAGGCCCTCCTGGAGCGTCGCATCGACCTGGCCATCCACAGCATGAAGGACGTGCCGGCCCTGCTCCCGGAAGGCCTCGTGATCGCCGCCATGCTCGAGCGCGAAGACCCGCGGGATGTCCTCATCTCGAAGGGCAACTTCAAGCTGGAACGGATTCCCCCGAGGGCCCGGATCGGAACGGGGTCGCTGCGGCGGGGCTCGCAGCTGAAGAACATTTACATGGACGTGGAGATCGTCCCCATCCGGGGAAACCTGGACACGCGAATCAAAAAGATCGAGCGGGAAGACCTCGACGGGATCATCGTGGCGGCGGCGGGTCTCAAGCGGATGGGATGGCAGGACCGGGCGTCCCAGTACATCCCCGCGGAGATCATGACGCCGGCCGTCGGGCAGGGGGCCCTGGGGGTCGAAGTGCGCAAAGACGATGATGTGCGGGAGATCGTCTCCGTTCTCAATCACGAGAAAACCTTCACCGAGGTGAGCGCCGAGCGGGCCTTTCTGGCCGTCTTCGGCGCCGGCTGCCAGGTTCCCGTGGCGGCCTACGGGAAGATCGAGAAGGACGCGATCACCGTGACGGGCCTCGTGGCAAGCCTCGACGGCCGCATGCTCGTCAAGGACCGCGTCAGGGGACCCGTTGCAGAGGCCGAGAAGATGGGCCGCATCCTGGGCGAGCAGATCCTGGCCGCCGGCGGCAGGCAGATTATCGACGAAGTCTACAGGCGGCTTTCGCACTAGGATCGAGGACCAAGGAACGAGGTCCGAGGACAAAAAAGAATCCTCGATCCTCGCACCTCGAACCTCGTACCTGCAGCATACACGAAGCGATTGGCGATGCAAATGGAGTGATTGGGTGAGCAAGAAGGGAAAAGTAAATATCATAGGCGCAGGCCCCGGGGACCCGGGGCTCATCACGCTGCGCGGGATCCAGTGCCTCGAGCAGGCCGATGTCGTCGTCTACGACTACCTGGCCAACGAGGAATTCCTCGGCCGGGTCGGGAAGGAGGCCCGCCTGATCTACGTGGGCAAGAAGGGCGGCGACCACACGCTCCCCCAGGGTGAGATCAACCAGATCCTTGTCGATGAGGCACTCAGGGGCCACACGGTGGCTCGCCTCAAGGGGGGCGACCCCTTCATCTTCGGTCGCGGGGGCGAGGAGGCCGAAGCCCTCCAGGAGGCCGGGATTCCCTTCGAGGTGATCCCGGGGGTCACCTCGGCCATCGCGGTGCCCGCCTTTGCGGGGATCCCGCTGACGCATCGGGGCTACACGTCGACAGTGGCCTTCGTCACGGGCCACGAAGATCCCACGAAAGGAAAAAGCGACATCGACTGGACGAAGCTCTCGGGGATCGGAACACTCGTCTTCCTCATGGGGGTAAAGAACCTCGCCAGCATTGCCCGGAATCTCGTCGAGGGGGGGAAAAGCCCGGAAACCCCTGCAGCGCTCATCCGCTGGGGGACGACTCCCGACCAGGAGACGCTCACTGGCACCCTTGCCGACATTGCGGCGAAAGCGAAAAAACAGGGCTTCTCCCCGCCCTCCATTCTCGTCGTCGGCGAGGTCGTGTCGCTGCGGCCGAAGCTCGGCTGGTTCGAGACGAAGCCCCTGTTCGGAAAAGGCATTGTGATCACGAGGCCCGAGGAACAGGCCGGTGAGTTTGCGAAGCTGCTCTCCGCCGAGGGCGCCCGGGTGATCCTCTTCCCCACGATCCGGATTGTGCCGCCCGCAAGCTGGGAGCTTCTGGACAGGGCCCTGGACAACCTGGGGTCCTATCACTGGATCATCTTCACGAGTGCAAATGGCGTGAAGCATTTCTTCCGGCGGCTTCGCGAGGCGGGAAGGGATGTGCGCGATCTCAAGGGGATCCGGATCTCCACCATCGGCCCTGCCACAGCCGCGGCCGTCGAAGGCATGGGAATCCGGGTGGACATCGTCCCCGGCGAGTACATCTCGGAGGGTGTCGTCAGGGCCTTCCAGGACGTTGATCTCAAGGGCAAGCGCGTCCTGCTTCCCCGTGCCGAGGAGGCAAGGGATGTCATCCCCGACGGGCTCGCGAAGCGGGGCGCCTCTGTTGACGTGGTCACCGTGTACCGGACGGTGCGCTCGGAGAGCAGGAAAGAGTCTCTGCAGGCCCTGCTCGATGCCGGGAAGATTGACGTCATCACCTTTACAAGCCCCTCGACAGTGAATAACTTTAGAGAAATAATGGGCGGCGCGGCCCTGCCCGAAACGGTGCGCATCGCCTGCATCGGCCCCGTCACTGAGGCCGCGGCGCAGCAGCAGGGATTTACAGTACACATCTTCCAGGAAGCCTTCACAATTCCGGGAATGGTAAAGGCGCTCGTAGACTACTTTTCATGAAATAAACCACAGAAAGAATAACGTCCAATGATCGGGATCTCGAAACTATACTGCGGGGCCGTGGAGGCTGCCGACGTCCTGCGCTACGGGCGCCACTCGTCGAAGCTTCCCTCGCACCTGCTGCAGTTTTCTCAAGACAAACGGCCCGTCGTCGTCTGGAATGTCACTCGCCGCTGCAACCTCAAGTGCATCCACTGCTATTCGAGCTCGCAGAACATCCTCTACAGAGATGAGCTCACGACGCAGGAAGGCAAGCGGCTCATCGACGATCTGGCCGCTTCCGGCTCGCCCGTCCTCCTTCTGTCAGGCGGCGAGCCGCTCATGCGGCAGGACCTGCCGGAACTTGCGCAGTATGCCGTGGACAAGGGGATGCGCGTCGTCATCTCTACGAACGGGACCCTCATCACGAAGAAGCTCGCAAAGGTCTTCAGCGACATCGGCCTTTCCTACATCGGGGTGAGCCTCGATGGCCTGAGGGAGGTTCACGACCGCTTCCGCGGAGTGAAGGGGGCCTTCGACAAGGCGCTCCGCGGCATCCGCAACGCCCGCGACGCCGGCATCAAGGTGGGCATCCGTTTTACCGTGAGCCGCAAGAACTGGCGCGAGATCCCCGGCATCTTCGACTTCATCGAGAAGGAAAACATCCCCCGCGTGTGCTTCTATCACCTGGTCTACTCGGGGCGCGGCTCGGCCCTCATCGAGGAGGACCTCACCCACGAGGAGACGAGGCAGCTCGTCGATCTCATCATGGACCGCACGAAGGATCTCTTCGACCGCGGGATCGAAAAAGAGGTTCTCACCGTGGACAACCATGCCGACGGGCCCTACGTGTACCTTCGGCTCCTGCGGGAAGACCCCAAGCGGGCCGCCGAGGTCCTGGAGCTGCTCCAGATGAACGAGGGCAACAGCTCGGGCCATGGGATCGGCTGCGTGAGCTGGGACGGCGCGGTGCACGCCGACCAGTTCTGGCGCATCCATACGTTCGGCAACGTGAAGGATCGGCCCTTCAGCGAAATCTGGCTGGACCCGTCCAATGAACTCCTCGCGAAGATGAAGGACAAGAAGCCGCACGTGAAGGGGCGCTGCGCCACGTGCCGCTGGCTCGAGGTCTGCGGAGGAAACTTCCGGGCCCGCGCCGAGGCCGTCACGGGCGATGTGTGGGCCGCCGACCCGGCGTGCTATTTGACGGAGGAAGAAATTAAAAAAGTGTCTGAGTGAGAAGAAGTGCCTAAGTGTCTGAGTGAAGAGACAAAATAACGGTGTCATTGCGAGCCGAGCCTTGCGAGGCGTGGCAATCGACGTTTGAGACGGAATTGACCGAATAGACTGAATAGACCAAATAGACCAGACAGACCAGACAGACCAGTTTGTGGGAGGGGCGACCATGTTTTTTCCGGCATACAGACCCAGGCGTTTGAGAAAAAATGAAAATCTGCGAAGGCTCATCCGGGAGACGAAGCTCTCCGTCGATGACCTCGTCTACCCCCTGTTCGCCGTCGAGGGGAAAGGCGTGAAGAAGCCGATCAACTCCATGCCCGGCAACTTCCAGATGTCCGTCGATCATTTGCTCAAAGAGGTGAAGGCCGCAAAGGATCTGGGCATCCCGGCCGTCCTGCTCTTCGGCATTCCCGACGTGAAGGATGAACTCGCCTCGGGCGCAGTCCGCTGCGACGGGATCATCCAGCGGGCCACCAAGGAGATCAAGGACAAGGTTCCCGACATCCTCGTCATTACCGACCTGTGCTTCTGCGAGTACACGAGTCACGGCCACTGCGGCTGCCTCAAGGGCGGCGATGTGGACAACGACGCCACCCTGGAAATGCTGGCCGAGACGGCCGTTTCGCAGGCCAAGGCCGGCGCCGACATCGTGGCCCCCTCGGCCATGATGGACGGCCAGATCGAGGCCATCCGCGACGGCCTCGACGAGGCGGGCCTCGAAAACACCCCCATCATGGCCTACTCGGCCAAATACGCCTCCTGCTTCTACGGGCCCTTCCGCGAGGCAGCCGAGAGCGCCCCGCAGTTCGGGGACCGCAAGGGCTACCAGATGGACCCGGCCAACAGCGACGAGGCCATGCGCGAGATCGGCCTCGATATCGAGGAGGGGGCCGACATCATCATGGTCAAACCGGCGCTTCCCTATCTGGACATCATCCGCCGGGCCCGGGAAGAATTCGATCACCCCATTGCGGCCTACAACGTGAGCGGCGAGTTCGCCATGATCAAGGCGGCGGCCCAGATGGGCTGGCTCGACGGAGAGCGGGCCATGATGGAGTCACTCACAGCCATCAAGCGGGCAGGCGCGGACATCATCCTCACCTACTTTGCGCCGGAGGCAGCGAGGCTGCTGCAAAAATAAAGGGAACGGAATGATGGAGTAATGGAAAAATGGAATATTGGGTATCAAGACTAATTTCTGTACCCATCATTCCAACATTCCAGTATTCCAATATTCCCAACAAAAGATCACATGAAGCTGGAAGAAAAACATAAACACGGGCATCCCGGCTTGGGTGGCCCCCAGGGTGACCGAATGATTCTCCCGGGCACCCTGCGCATGGTGGCCTGGGAGGTGACGCGAAGCTGCAATCTTGCCTGCGTCCACTGTAGGGCTTCCTCCGTCCACGGCCTCTACGAGGGGGAACTGGACACGGGGCGCTGCCTGCAGCTTCTGGACGAGATTGCCGCCTTCAGCCAGCCCGTCATCATCCTCACGGGAGGCGAGCCGCTCCTGCGCCCGGACATCTTCGAGATTGCAGCCTACGGCGACGCGAAGGGCCTGCGGATGGTCATGGCCACCAACGGGACGCTTGTCGATGACGCAGCGGCAGCAAAGATCCGCGATGCAGGCATCCGGCGTGTGAGCATCAGCCTCGACGGCATCGATGCGGCCCGTCACGACGCCTTCCGGCAGGTTCCCGGCGCCTTCGAAGGGGCGCTGACGGGAATCGAGGCCCTGAAGCGGGCAGGGGTGGAGTTCCAGGTGAACACGACGATCACGCGGATGAACCTCGACCAGATCGAGGGGCTCCTCGCGCTGGCGCAGAATCTCGGCGCGGCGGCCCACCACATCTTTCTCCTTGTTCCGACGGGCCGCGGCAGGGAGATGGCCCACCAGGCTATCTCGCCTGATGATTACGAAAAGACCCTGGTCTGGTTTTACGAAACGGGCCTGGCGTGTCCCATGCAGCTCAAGGCAACCTGTGCGCCGCATTTCTACAGGATCTATCACCAGCGCAAGAAGGAGAGGGCGCAGAAGGCCCTTCCCGAAAACCCCCTTCACGCCATGACGCGGGGCTGCCTCGGCGGGAGCTCCTTTGTCTTCATCTCCCACCGCGGGCAGGCCCAACCCTGCGGTTATCTCGAGCTCGACTGCGGGCAGCTCAAAGAGAAGCCCTTCGAGGAGATCTGGAAACACTCGGAGATTTTCCGTGACCTGCGGGACTTGCGAAAATACGGCGGCAAGTGCGGCCGCTGCGAGTTCATCACCGTCTGCGGCGGCTGCCGGGCCCGGGCCTACGAAAAGACGGGGGACTACCTGGCCGAAGAGCCGCTGTGTATATATCAGCCAAGGAAAGGCGAAGGGCAAAAGGCCTAGGGCTTATGGTCAAGAGGGGCAAGGAGTTCACCATCTTTTGTTTCCTGCCTTAAGCCATTCGCCATAAGCCATACGCCATTTTTGTATGGACGCAGTCGATAAAAAAATCCTGAATATTTTGCAGACCCGATTTCCCATCGTGCCGGAGCCCTTCGATGCTGTCGGCGCGGAGCTGGGGATTTCCGGCGGCGAGGTCGTCGATCGGGTGAAGCGCCTCAAGGACGACGGGATCATCCGGCGGATCGGCGCGGTCTTTGACGGACGTGCGCTCGGTTACACGAGCACGCTGTGCGCCGCCCGGGTGCCTGAGGAGCAGGTCCGGTCCTTTGTGGAGGCCGTGAACGGCTATCCCGGTGTGACCCACAACTACCGAAGGAGCCACGAGTACAACGTCTGGTTTACCTTTATCGCCCCGGACCAGGCCGCGCTCGAGAAGGCTCTCGCCGAGATCCGGCAGACGACGGGAATCACCGACATCCTCAACATGCCGGCGGTGAGGACGTACAAGATCAACGCCACCTTCGAACTGTAGAGGGCTGTTGACCGGGGGCGCATCCTGCAAGGAGGCGCAACCATGTTTGGTTCTTTCCTTGCCGGGAAGCCCCGCGAAGCGGAATGAGGCTTCAAAAAGGGGCATCTGCGGCGTTGCCCTCGTCCCTCCTCGCTCAACGTACGCCCAAAGTACGCCTCGCTCCTCGGGACTTCGGGCGCCTTGCATCTACCCCTTTTTGAACAGCCCTAAAGGAAAACTGACCGGGAAAAGAGGCCATGACGAAACCATCACCGCAGAAACCGACGCTCTATCTCATCGACGGCAGCAATTACGTCTACAGGGCCTTTTTTGCCATCCAGGGGCTCACCAACTCGCGGGGGGTCCCGACAAACGCCGTCTTCGGCTTCAACAACATGCTCACCAAGCTCCTTCGCGACCGAAAACCCGAGCACATCGCCGTCGTCTTCGACGCGAAAGGCCCCACGTTCCGCAACGAGGCCTTCGAAGACTACAAGGCCCACCGAAAGCCCATGCCCGACGAGTTGAAGCCCCAGTTCGGCATGATCAAGAACCTGGTGCGGGCCTACCGCATCCCCCTTCTCGAGATCGGGGGGATCGAGGCCGACGACGTGATCGGGACCCTGGCCCGCAGATTCGAGGGCCAAGGCGTGAACGTCGTCATCGTCTCGGGCGACAAGGATCTCATGCAGCTCGTCTCGGACGGTGTCGTCATGATCGACACGATGAAGGACAAGACCTACGATGCCGCCGGCGTCGAGGAACGGTTCGGCGTCGGCCCCGACCGGGTGGCCGAACTGCTCGGCCTCATGGGTGACACATCGGACAACATCCCCGGGGTGCCCGGCGTGGGCCCCAAGACGGCACTGCAGCTGATCAAAGAGTACGGCTCCGTCGAGGGG
>Ga0209450_10001382_pt1 | contig 12131 bp, 9 predicted proteins | sample FrelakmetLWP11LW_FD_187149 | JGI IMG/M metagenome (GOLD analysis project Ga0209450, IMG submission 187149) | Freshwater lake sediment microbial communities from the University of Notre Dame, USA, for methane emissions studies - LWP11 LW (SPAdes)... | ecosystem: Environmental > Aquatic >... | reverse complement strand
CGCGGATTGCGCAGCAGGGCCCTGGCGATGGCCAGGCGCTGTTTCTCGCCCCCCGATACTTTTTTGCCGCCCTCGCCGAGCAGCGTATCCAACCCGTTGGCCGTTTCCTTCACCAGTTGCCAGGCCGAGGCCTTGGCCAGGGCGGCAGTGATCTCCTGGTCGCTGGCGTCGGGTTTGACGAACAGCAGGTTTTCCCTGATCGTGCCCGAAAAAAGCTGCGTGTCCTGGGTCACGAAGCCGAGTTGGCGGCGCAAGCGGTTGATGCGGATGTCCCGGACGGGGATGTCGTCATAGAAGATCCCGCCCCGGGTCGGGGCGTACAGGCCCACCAGCAATTTGACCAAAGTCGATTTGCCGGAACCCGAAGGCCCGACAAAGGCTATGGTCTCACCGCAGTGCGCTCCGAACGACAGGTTCACCACGGCATCCTGGGTGCCGTTTTTGTAGCGGAAGCTGACCCGCTCAAAACGCAGCCTTTCGATCGCGCCGATCTCGACCGGTTCCTCGGGCCGGTATTCAGGCTTTTTGGCCATCAGCTCATCGAACAACTGCAAGGAGGCCTGCGCCTCGCGAAAGGCCAGGATGATGCTGCCCAGGTCCTGCAGCGGGAACATGATGCGGGTGGAAATGAACTGCATGGAGATCAGCTCTCCCGGCGACAGGGCGTTGTGGAAGATCAGCCACAGCAGCACGAAAAGGATGGATTCCTTCAGCAGCAGCAGGACGGAACTCTGCAGGAAACCCAGGCTGCGGATCCTTTTTATCTTTTGCATCTCGAGATCGAAAATGCTGCGCGTGAATGTTTTCAGCCGCCGGATCTCTGGATAGGTCAGCCCGATGCTCTTGACCAGCTCGATGTTGCGCAGCGATTCGGTGATGGCGCCGCTCATTTTGTTGGTTTCGCTGACGACGGCGCGCTGGATGGTCTTGATCTTGCGGCTGAGCAGCCCGGTCATTCCGCCCAGAAGCACGACGCCGATGAGGAAGACCGGGATCAGCGCCCAGTGCTTGGTGATGGCGTACCAGACCAGGAAGGCGACCCCCACCACGGAGGAAAACAGCACGCCAATGAATGAACTGATGAATTTTTCATTGTCATGCCTGACCTTGACCAGCAGAGAAAGGACATGGCCGCTGCTGGTCTCCTCGAATTCATGATAGGGCAAACGCAGGGTCTGGCGCAGGCCTTCGTCGAAGACGGACAGGCCGAATTTCTGGACGACCAGGCGGGTGACAAAGTCGGTCAAGGCCTGGATGAAGCGGCCGGCCAGGCCCACGGCCACGGCGATCCCCAGCCAGCGCAGCGCCCCGCGGATCAGTTCCGTTTCACCGCTTCCTTCGGGGTTCAGGGCCAACTGGTCGATGATCTTGCCGAAAATGATCGGGTCGACCAGTTGCAGGACCTGGGCGATCGCCGCCAGCGCCATGGCCAGCCCCAGCCAGCCGCGAAATGGTTTCAGATACGTCCAGATGATCCTCATGCCGCCATTATCCGCCGGGCCGGTCGCAGAATCAATCCCGGCGCTATTCCAGAAGCGCCGACATGAAAACGATCTCGATTTTCTGCTGCTTCAGCCAGGGCACGGCGGCGCGCAGGGCTTCCAGGGTGGATGCGAAAGGATGGCCGATGGCCAGGGCTTGCCCGTTTTTCCGGGCCAATTCCAGCAAGCGGCGGATCTGGCCGATGCTGTAGTCATAGGTTTGCACGTCGTCGAGAAAAACATCGCGGCTGGTCGTCCTGATTTTCATTTCTTTGGCCAGGCTGTAACCGACCGTCGTCAGCGCGGTCTTGGAATCGAGGAAAAACAAGCCCGACTTTTTCACCGCCTCCAGGACCCGGCGCATGGCGCGGGGATCCGAAGTGACCAGCGAGCCCATATGGTTGTTCAGGCCGCGGGCATGCGGGACCACCGCCCGGGAGTTCTGGAGCAGGGCTTCGATCTCTGCCGCGTTCGAGTCGAGCAGGACGAACTGGCCGCGTGGGTGGTGATTGGCCGGATCCTGCGGCTGCATCGGCAGGTGAATGATCGCTTCCAGACCGAACGCATGGATCTTCTCCGCTTCGCCGCGGGCGAACGGGGCGGACGGGATGATGGCCGCCGTCAGCGGTATGCCCAGATCGCGCAATTGCTCCGCCATTTTGTCGGTATAACCGATGTCATCTATGACAATTGCCAGGCGCGGGATTTTTGGGGTTCTGCTTTTTGGCGGCGCGGCAACGGCAGCCTCACCATTGACGGATTCGGCCATTTCCGCTAATTTTCGGGTCAGCAAGATAATATGGCTGAGCCGCCTGTCAAAACGGATCTGGTAAAGGTAAACCGTCTGATCCTTCATGCCCTGAACTTCGCTTAACTGTGACAGGCCCCGATATTTTTCAACCAGCGCATGCAAGCTCTGGGTCAACGGGAAATATTCCGGCTCGCCGACGACGATCCTGAAATGAGTCACCCCGTCCCGGTCCTTGAAAAAATCATGAAGCATCTTGTGCCGGGCCAGAGTTTCCGTCCATTCGCGCTCGAACTTCCCGCTTTCCGGCAAGGTCCGGCGCAAAGGGAAAACCTTGCTGAATATCAATGAATAATTGCCGGCCCGGTAATCAAGGAACTCGAGCAGCGTCACCATGATCAGGGCGACAAAAAACAAAACAGCAAAAAAAAGGATAGCGGTTCTTCGCTGGGACTGCTTGCGTCCTTTTTTTTTGTTTTTCATTGCCACATCGTAAGGGATGATTTTATCATCTTTTTTCGAGCCACAGCAATGGATCCTGGGATTCCAAATTTTTCCTGATTTCAAAGTGCAGACATTTCCCGAACAGTGAACCGGAATTGCCGACCAGGGCCACCACGTCGCCGGAATTGACGCGATCACCGTTTTTTCTCAAGATCTTGTCGCAATGTCCGTAAAGGGAATAAAAATTGCCAGGATGCTGGATGATCAACAGATTGCCGTAGCCTTTGAAATAATCACAAAAAATGACCTCCCCGCCATGAACCGCTTTGATTTCATCGTATTGCAGCGGCTTGATTTTGATGCCGTTGTTGAAAGTATACGTGTCAAAACGGGTGCTCTTTTTTTTCCCGAAACTGGAAATGATCTCGCCGTCCAGCGGCCATGCCAATTTTCCGCGCAGCAAGCCGAAATTCACCTTTTCCAGCGAAGGCGATCCGATCTTCTGATTTAAAAATTCGGTCAGATTCCTTTCTTCGTTCTTCAGTTCGTCGAGCAACTGGGCATGGAGGTCGCGCTGGCGGTTTATTTTGCCAATCATGTTCAATTTATCCTGCTTTAATCCTCGCAGGCGGCTCAATTTGACCGCTTTGTCATTTTTCATGATGGACAGCCGGTCCAGTTCGGTTTTCAACTCGGTCTTGATCCTCTGCAGCTGGATGATGCCATGCCGGATGGCCTTGATCTCAACGACCCGATCATCCATCAAGGCCACGATCAGGCGATAATTGCGAAACAACTGGTTTAAATTTCCGATATTAATGAAAAGTTTCACATAGCCCAATTCGCCCATTTTATACAAGACGCGCAGGATGCGCTTGACATTTTCCTGAGAGCGGGCAACTTTGCCCTGCAAGACAACTTCTTCTTTTTGCTTGCGGTCGATCTTGTTTTGGGTTTCCGCCAGCACCAGGTCCATTTTTTTCAGCTCGATGGTCGCGACATCGATTTCCAGTTCCAAGGTGTAAATCTCATTCAAAATGGATGTTTTTTCCTTTTTAATCGCGGCGAGCTGGCCGGATATTTTTTGAATATCAAGGTTGATATCGCGCAGTTTTTCCTGATGGCTCGCGAAAACCAGCAATCCGGCCAAGACAATAGCGATGATTCTTATCTTCATTTTTTCCGGAAAATGTAGATCAAGCCACCCAAAATGCCCAGCACCAGGTTGAAAGCCACGTCGATCATGGAAAAAGCGATGGCCAATGAAGCCGAGTATTGATAATAGACGAAGAGCTTGACTAAAAACAGGTCGCGCACGCCGATGCCATTAATCGACAATGGGACGGAAAGGATGAACAGAAGAATTGGAATGGCAAAAAAATAATCAATGAAGGGGATGCGGACCAATTGGAGCGCCTGGCCGATGAAAAAATAATGGACCACCACGTTGAGCTGCAAAAAAAAGGCCCAGAAAAAAACTTTTTTGCTCAATTGCCGATGCTGCAGAAAATCAAGGATGATACCGTGAAACATGTCCAGGTGCCGCAAGGTTTTCTGCAGCCACGGGCGCGGGCAGCGCATGCCGGCCAGGAAGCCCCGCGGCAGTCTTTTCCAGGCCAGCAGCAGCAGCAGAATTCCCGCCAGGCTGACCAGCAGGGAGACATAAAGCAGCGGCATCTCGCTGATAAAACGGATCTTTAACAACGATGAAATCATGGCCAGGACCAGCAAGGCCGCAATGCCGCTCATGCGCTCATAAACCACGACCGCCAGCGATGCCGTCATCCCCTGTTCGATCTGGCGCGTATCCCTGACCCGGACCACATCACCGCCGAAACGGGTGGGCAGGAAATGGTTGAAAAAAGTCCCCACCAGCAGCGATTGGGTCAGCTGCCATAATGTGAATCCGGACCCTTTTTCATCCAGGATCAGTTTCCAGCGCTTGGCCGAAAAAAACAAGCCGAGGCTATGCAAAGAAAAAGCCAGCAGGACCATCGGCCAGGATACGTCGTTAAAAACGATCAGGATGCTTTGCGGTTGGGCGTGATGGAACACCAGATAGTAAAGCAGTCCGAAGCCCAAAAAAAATCGCAGTAAAAAAAAGACGATTTTGCGCTTCACGGATTATCCCGGGGATGAAACTTTTTGTAGGTCTTGAGCAGATCGCCGAAATTCAGCGTGGTGTATTTTTCGGTGGTGACCAAATTGGCGTGGCCCAGCAGTTCCTGTATCACGCGCAAATTCGCTCCCCGCTGCAACAGATGCGTGGCAAATGAATGACGGAGCAAATGAGGATAGACGCGCCGGTTTGAACCGCTCAATTGGCGATACAGCTGCGGCAGGATCCGTTCCACCGAACGCTGGCTGAGCGCTCCGCCCCGGGCATTGACAAAAACCTGCTCCCCCTGATAATTGAGTTCGTTGCGCAAATGTTGCATATAACGCGATAAAATCGCCGCCGCCTGTTCATGAAAGGGAACCAGCCTCTCTTTTCTGCCCTTGCCCATCACCCGCACCAATCTTTCGCCGAAATGGACATCAACGGTCTTCAATTCGGTCAATTCCGAAATGCGCAGTCCGGTGGCATAGAGAAATTCAAAAAGGGCTTTGTTGCGCAGTTGCAAAAAATTATCTTCGGGCAAACCGTCAAGAAATCCCTGCATTTCTCTCTCGGTCAGGATCTTGGGGATGTTGCGATCGAGCTTGGGCGTGCCAATGCCCTCCATGGGGTTGTTTTTCAGGACCCCGATCTTTATCAGGTAACCATAAAAAGATTTCACGGCATAGATTTTCCGGGCCATCGTCGTTTTGCTTTTCTTTTGCTGCACCAAGGAAGCCAAAAAATCGCGAATGCTGTTCTGGTTGGCCGGGAGCCGGTTCTCCTTGAAGTAAAAACAAAACTGGCGGATATCCATGCCATACGCCCTGACGGTATGCGGGGAGTATTTTTTGATCTCGTGCAGGTACTCGAGATAATTGTCTATATAGCCGATTTCCGTTTCCATTCTTCCATGGCTTCCAGGGCCCTTTCGGCCTTTAATTCCTTCTTTCTTTTTTTGTCTTTCATTTCCACGCCGCTATCAGCGAGCAAACCAAAAGTGAATTTGCTGGGCCGGAAATCAACCCAGCCGGCCTTGGCGATATAGCCCAGCAACGATCCCAGAGCGGTGGTTTCCGGCAGGGCGGACAAAGGACTCCCCAATGCCGCCCGGCCGGCGCAGAGGCCGCACCACAACCCGGAACTGACCGACTCCACATAGCCTTCCACTCCGGAGATCTGGCCGGCGAAATACACCTGGCTGTTTTTTTTATGCTGCGAAAAACCATTGATGATCAATGGGGCGTTGATGTAGGTGTTGCGGTGCATGCGCCCGAAACGCTCGAACTCAACGTGCTCCAGACCCGGCAGCATACGGAAAATTCTTTTTTGATCGCCGTATTTCAAACGGGTCTGGAAGCCGACCAGCTGGAAAAAATTCTTTTTCAGGTCATCCTGGCGCAATTGCGCCACGGCATACGGCCGCCGTTGCGTTCGCGGATCGACCAGACCGACGGGTTTCAATGGGCCAAAGGCCAGTGATTGTTCTCCGCGGCGGGCGATCTCCTCCACCGGCAGGCAGGCGTCAAAAAACGCGTTCGTTTCAAACTCGTGGACTTCCACCGTTTCCGCCTGCACCAGGTTTTGTACAAAAACGTGATATTGATCCGCATCGAGGGCAATATTGAAAAAATCGGCATCCCCCTTTTCATAGCGGGATGCGGCGAACAATTTAGAAAAATCGATGCTTTCCGCCCTGAGCAACGGACACGTGGCATCAAAAAAGAAAAGGTTTTTGCGCAGCGTCAGGTTCGCAAGGGCCCGGGCAAAATCGGGGCTGGTCAAAGGGCCGCTGGCTATGATCAGGGGCAGGTTTGCAACCGGGATTTCCTTTACCTGCTGACGTTTGACGGTGACCCCGGGCAACGCCGTCAATTCGGCGGTAAGTGCGGCAGCCAGGCCCAAACGGTCTACGGATAGGCTGTTCCCGGCGGGAACCTTGTATTTTTCAGCGTAACGCAAAAAAAAGGAGTCAAGCATTTTCAGTTCCCGTTTCAACAACCCGGATGCGGAAGTGATCTCGCTGGAACCCAGAGAATTGCTGCAAACCATCTCGGCCAGGAAATCGCTGCCGTGGGCTTCGGTCATCACCTGCGGACGCATTTCAAACAAATCGACCGCGACTCCCAGCTTGGCGATCTGGTAGGCCGCCTCGACTCCAGCCAGGCCACCGCCGATGATCGTGATCTTGTTTTTCACCTTTTTTGGATGAATTTGCATTCCGGATAACCGGTGCAGCCGACAAAATAGCGCCGGGTTTTACGCGAAAACCTTTTGGTCAAAGGCTTGCCGCACTGCGGGCAGGCGCCCATTTCTTCCTGGCTGTTTTCAATATGCTTGCAGGCCGGGAACCCCGAACAGCCGATGAAATACTGACCGGTTTTCCTGGAATATCTCTTGACCAGCGGTTTGGCGCACAAGGGGCATTTTTTTTCCTGGATCTCATCGGGGCTGATTTTTTCATTATTCAGCGTGACCCGAGCGGTGTATTTGCATTCCGGGTAACTGGTACAGCCGATAAACCAACCCTTGGTTTTTAGGGAATATTTTTTAAGCAGATCGCCGCCGCAGGTCGGACATTTTTCGCCGGTCAGCATTTCCACCTTCTTGCCATCCTTGACCTTGATCAGATCCAGAGCCAGTTTTTTATAAAACTGGTCGATGCCGCTGACCCAATCCAGCTTGCCTTCGGCCACCAGGTCGAGTTTTTTTTCAAGATCGGCGGTGAAATTGTAATTCATGATATCCTTGAAATTCTCTTCCAGGTAATCGACCACCTTGATGCCCAGATCGGTGGGGACGAATTTTTTTTCTTCGCTGTAAACATATTCCCGCTTGTTGAGGGTTTCAATGATCTTGGCATAGGTGGACGGACGGCCAATGCCTTTTTCCTCAAGTACCTTGACCAGTGATGCTTCATTGTAGCGGGCCGGCGGCTTGGTGAAATTTTGCTTGTTATCCATGGCCAGCAGTTTGAGCACCTCTTTTTCCTGCAGCAGCGGCAGGATGGTCTGCTCGCCTTCATTCTTGGCCATGGCCAGGAAGCCTTTGAATTTGATGATCTCGCCCTTGGTCACGAAAAGATAGGATCCGTTTTGAATTTCGAACTGAGTTTCCTCAATTTCAGCCGGGGCCATTTGTGAAGCAAAAAAACGCTCCCAGATCAATTGATAGATCTTGAGCTGGCCCGGGTTCAAATCCGTCTTGATCTCATCGGGGGGATAAAAGGGGGTCGTGGGGCGGATGCATTCATGGGCATCCTGGATCTTGGATTTTTTTTTGAACACGTTGGCCGTGGCCGGGTAATATTTCTTGCCCAGACCGGACACGATGTATTCCATGGCCTGTTCCCGGGCCTGGTCGGAAATGCGAAAAGAGTCCGTGCGCATGTAGGTGATCAGACCGGTGGTTTCGTCGCCATGAAGATGAATGCCTTCATACAACTGCTGTGCCAGTTGCATGGTCTTTTTCACCGGGAACTTGAAACGGCGGAACGCTTCCTGCTGCAACGTCGAGGTGATCAGGGGCGGGAGCGGCTTGCGCTTCTTTAGCTTCTTCTGGATGCGTTCGAGGATGTATGGATTTTTCTCAAGGTCGCCCAGTATGGAATCGCACGCATCCTGGGTGGCGATGGCTATGTTTTTGCCGTTGCATTTTTCCAGCTTGGCGGTAAAAACCGGTTTTTGGCTGCCCTCCAGATCGACGGCGATGGTCCAATACTCTTCGGAAACGAACGCCAGGATTTCCTTTTCCCTTTCGACGATTATTTTCAGGGCAACCGATTGTACGCGTCCGGCCGAAAGCGGGCCACCGATCTTTCTCTGCAGCACCGGGCTGATCTTGTAACCGGCCAAACGGTCCAGCAACCGGCGCATCTGCTGCGAATCCACCTTGTGATTATCAATGGCCAGTGGCTTTTCAACCGCCGCCAGAATGGCCGTTCGGGTGATCTCATTGAACAGCACACGGAAGATATGCTCATTATCCGTTTTAAGGATCTCCTGCAAATGAAAGGCAATGGCCTCGCCTTCGCGGTCCGGATCCGAAGCCAACAGGATCTGGCCGGCTTTTTGGGCCTGTTGCCGTAATTCCTTTATTACCTGGGCTTTCCCGGGCAACTCGACATAAAAAGGCTTATAGTTGTTTTTCAAGTCGATACCCAGGACCGCGACCGGCAGGTCGCGGACATGCCCCATCGATGAGCTGATCTTGAACCCGTCCCCAAGATACTTGGAGATCGTGTTTGACTTGGCGGGAGATTCGACAATAACCAATGTTTTTTTAGCCATAGGCAATCCTTCGGTAACCGTTCACATCTTCAACAAGCAAATTTTTCAAAACCAGGCCCATTAAAAGCGAAATGATTTCTGCTGTTGACCAATCGAGCGTTTCTACCAGAAAATCGATACCTTTTACCTCATTTTCCCCGCACAAGTCAAGTATTTTTTTTTCTTTGGGTGAGAGCAACGCTTCCATTTTCTGTCGCGCCGGGCAGCTGAGGCCGAACTCGACCAGCACATCGGCGGCGTTGCTGATCAATTTGGCACCCTGCTGCAGCAGGTAATTCGTTCCCTGGCTCAAAGCGGAATCGATGCTGCCCGGGACCGCCAGCACATCGCGGTCCTGCTCAAGGGCCAGCCTGGCCGTGATCAGCGACCCGCTGCGCAGGGCCGCTTCCACGACCAGGACCGCGCGGGCAATGCCGGCGATAATGCGGTTGCGAATGGGGAACAGGAACGGCCGGGGAACAACGTCAAGGGGGAATTCACTGATGACCCCCCCATGCTCAATTATTTTTTTGATCAAACCCGCATTGCCTTCAGGATACAAATGCAGCAATCCTCCGGCATTTACTCCGATGGTTGCGCCGTTTTCTCTGATCGCCAGCTTATGGGCCATGGAATCGATTCCATAGGCCATGCCGGAAACGATCACCAGTCCCGCCTGGCAGCATTCAGGCAATATCCTGTTCACGGCATTCTGTCCATAGGCGCTGGCGCGCCGGGAACCGACAACGGCCAATTTGGTCTTGGCCAGGACCTCGCGGTTGCCAGTAAAATAGATCAGGTCCGGAGGATCGTATATCTCGGCCAGTAAAGGAGGATAATATTCATCTTCCCTGAAAATGATCTCCATATGATTCTTTTTCAGCCGGGACACTTCGCTTTCGGCGATGCGCCAACCTGATTTACCGACAATCCTGGCCTCATCCGCAAGGAACCCTGCATTTTCCAGCTGCCGCGATTCCAGGGAAAATAACTCAGCGGCAGTAATCCTGTTTTTTGCCAGAAAATGCCTGGCTTTTGGATTCTTGAAAGTCAGAAGGTGAAAAGCAACCCGTTTTAATTGCCCTTCATCGAACTCAACCATTTCCCTCAAACTTTTTTTTCAGGTTCTCCGCCGGAATGAATTTGACTATTTTGGTGGGCGTGATGATCATGGGCTGGCGGGTGATGGGATTGATGACCCTTTTCTTGTTTTTTTTCTTGATGATCAGGGTTCCGAATTTGGAAAGGACCAGTTTTTTGCCTTGACCAAGGTTTTCCAGGGCAACTTCAATGAACAGATCGATGAAATTGTAAGCTTCATATTTTTTTATGGAGATGCGTTTCGCTATTTCTTCAGCCAGATATTTCTTGTTCATACCTACCTCCTGCTGCATGTGCTTTAACACAGAGAAAATGAAAAGTCAAGCAATAATGAGCTTTTCCGACAAAATTCATCATAGCGGTCCGCTGTGTGGTCATAACGGATTTTTCTGGGCAATTTCAGCAGCGATTGACTTTTAACACCGAAATAGTTATATTTTGATCATTCATCCTGCCCTGTGGCAAGGAGCAAGGCAAAGCATGAAAGAAGACATTTTTTTTATTTCGGTCGCCGACAACGAAAAAGATGAACTGATTTGTCAAAAACTGGAAAAGGCCTTCAAGGCCAATAACTGGCTGGCCTTTATCAAGGACCGGGATTTGGTGGCCATTAAAACCCATTTCGGTGAAGAAAATTCCCAAGGATACGTCAGGCCGCCGAATCTGGCCATGCTGGCCGGGCTGGTAAAAAATAAAAACGCCCAGCCATTTCTGACCGATACAGCTACCCTTTACAGCAGTTTGCGCGCCAACGCCATCGGACACATTGAATTGGCGGAACGCCACGGTTTTGGCTATGCCAACACGAAAACCCCGCTGATCATGGCCGATGGGCTGACCGGGGACGAAGAAATCGACGTGGCCATTCCCGGCCGGCTATACCAGAAGGTCAAGATCGCTTCGCTGATCGTCAAGGCGCAGGCCCTGATCGTGGTCTCGCATTTCACCGGTCACATGGTCTCGGGTTTCGGCGCCGCCCTGAAAAATATGGGCATGGGCTGTTCAAGCCGCCGCGGTAAACTGGCCCAGCACTCCACCGCCACGCCATCGGTCAAGAAGAAAAAATGCACCGGTTGCGCATCCTGCCTGGTCTGGTGCCCGGCCCAGGCCATTACCATGGCCGAGCAGGTCGCCCAGATCGACAAGAAAAAATGCATTGGCTGCGCCGAATGCCTGACGGTCTGCCGCTTCGACGCCATCGGCTACAACTGGTCAGAAACCTATGAACAATTGCAGCGCAAAATAGTCGAACATGCCTGGGGTGTGGCCTTGAATAAAAAGGGCAGGGTTATTTACATCAATTTTCTCAACCGCATCAGCAAGGATTGCGACTGCATGGGCGGCTATAAAAAGATCTCTCCCGATATCGGCGTTCTGATCGCTTTCGATCCGGTGGCCATCGATGCCGCCTCGCTCGACCTGGTGGAACAAAAAACCGGGCAAGCCCTTGCCAAACTTTCCTATGACATCCCTTATCGCGTGCAGATCGACTATGCCCGCGAAATCGGATTCGGCAATCCCGATTACCGCCTGGTCGAAGTTTGACCCCGGGCTTGGCCGCTGCCATCCGTAGTTTTCAGGCCCGATGCCTTGCCTTCCATCTCCACGATCATCTTCCGGGTCAGGGTGCGAAAACTGAGCAAATGCACGCTGACCGCCACGGCGATCATAAAAAGGACGATCTTCAGCCAAAGCACCTTGACGACAAAAAATATCGAATAGCTGATCGTCAACCACAACAAGGCCAGCGAGATCAGTTTCGAGCCGAGCGGGATCGCCTTGTACACCCGGTAATATTGGAGCCTTTTGCCCAGAAAGCGCTGGTTGAGCAGCCAGGCATAAAGGGTCTCGGAGCTGCGGAAAAAACAGGCCGCGGCCAGCAGGATGAACGGCGTGGTTGGCAGCAGCGGCAGGAAGATTCCCAATATTCCCAGTGCCAGGCTAAATACCCCGACCACGATCAGAAAATAGCTTTTCATCCGCCTTCCAGG
>Ga0209450_10001381_pt1 | contig 12132 bp, 6 predicted proteins | sample FrelakmetLWP11LW_FD_187149 | JGI IMG/M metagenome (GOLD analysis project Ga0209450, IMG submission 187149) | Freshwater lake sediment microbial communities from the University of Notre Dame, USA, for methane emissions studies - LWP11 LW (SPAdes)... | ecosystem: Environmental > Aquatic >... | reverse complement strand
GCATCAGCCGGTCGATTTGTCTGCGCGTTAATAAAATTCTCGAAGATTTGCTTACCGAGCGTCCGTTTTTTTTTCCGCATGCACGCATCAACCGCAGCTTCTTTCGGGGCGAGTCGCCGACGATCCGGATTCATATCAACAAGCCCGTCCGCGTCAGCCCAAAGAAAGTTCAGGCTCGCGTCCAGTGGTCGGTCAATGGAAGACGGAAAGCCGCATTGCCGATGCAGTTGGATAAGCAAGCTTCCAGCGGCGACTCCTTATACTTTGAAGCTTCGCTTCCCGGCAAAAATGGATGGATTCACTATTCCGTACAAGTATCATTGGATGCCGGCAAGACCTGGCAATTTGAAAAATTCGATGAAAATTCCCACGGTCTGCTCAAGCGGGTTGCCGATGAACGCGGTCAGCGAGTGTTAAGTCTTTACGCCGATGCATTCAATTTGAAATTAGACGATAATATGCGTCCGGCGCGGGATGAAACCGGGGCGTATGTCTACGGTACGTTTGATGATCTGGCCGAGCAATTGCCCGCGATTAAGAAAGAGGGATTTACTCGTCTTTATCCGCTTGGAGCCCTCGAATTGGGCTGGGCGGGCGAAGCGGGTCCGGATCCATCGGTCTTTTCCGTCTGGGATGGACGTACTGTGCGGCGCGATTTGGGCGGGATCGAAGGATTATTGCGCCTTAAGGCAAAGGCCGACGAACTGGGGATGAAAATATTGCTCTGCGTACTGAGCCATTTTTCACGTGCCTGGCACAGTTGGCCTTATACTCTGCCGGTGTATATCGTTGGGACTGATGGCAAGCTCAGCCGTCGTGCAGGCTGGGATGGCGAGTGGGACGAATGGCTTGACAGCTTTATGGTCAACATGCGTGATTTTGACAATGTGGAATATCTTGTCGAAATTTGCAAGGAATTGACCCATATGGGCTTTGGTCTTCGAATCGACGTTGGGCACGGTTTTGATACGGTTTTTCCTATTCGACAGGATTTGCCTCCGGCATCGAAACTGTTTGGCGAAGTTACCGTCAAGGGCTTTGAGCCAGTGGACTTGCGCGGTACCAATGAGCCCAGCATCTCAATTATGGCGGTCTGTTATCGGGTGCAAAAAGCCGTCCCCGGCGCATTGATTGCGTACAGCGAACAATGGCACGCCAATGAAGTCCGGATGATTAAGTCCGCGACCGTTCCCTATAACGCCATCATAAAAAATCTCGAAAATATTCGCAGCGGCCAGGCTGTTGACAGCCCGCTGGGGCTCAATAATAATCTTGATTATCTTCAGCGACTTCTTGATCGCTATGGCGGACAGACGCTTTCGATGTTTAGTACGCACGATGAAGAATCGCCCGCAAGTAATTATCAGAATATGATTTGGCCTGCCGCGGCGCTGCTGGTTTTCAGCAGCTATGGACCGATGATGTATCATGTCAGCCGTCTGCCCGGGCCGGAAGCCGGGTCTTTTCCGCGACGATTTGATATGGCCTATACCGAATGCTGGAAGCATTGGGTCAACAATCGATTCTCCCATCCGTGGTATGATGAAAATATGGCTCGTCTGGATATTTTAAGCCACTATCCCTATTTGCGAGGGTTTGGCGCCTATCTGCGGGGGCTGTTCGCTTTTGCGGACGATCACCCGGCGCTGACCAAGGGGACATTGACGCCTATCGCCACCGGCAACGGACGGATTGCGGCATTTGTACGCAGTTATCAGAAAGAAAAACTGTTGTGCATTTTCAACTTTCCTAATCCGGTTATCGATGGCCAGCAGGCTCTGGCTCGAACGTATAATTTCCGTCTGCGTCACGCTGATACTGGACAGCCTGTTGACGGTATTGAGTCCGATGAATTTTATGAACTGCGCGAACGGTACAACAACGTTGAAGGCAGGATGCGATGGGGACAAAAAGAATTCTGGTCGGGCCACGAACTGCTTGAACTGGGATTTGGCGGTGTTTTGGAGCCGGTGTCCAGCGGCGTTTTCGAGATTTTTTCCAAAGAACAGGCGATTCAGGAACGGCATGTGCTGTTCGATTCTTTCCGGCGTTTTTTCCGTTATGGCCGTGCCGATCGTATTCGGCATTGCTATGTGGCTCGGGTTTTTCTGGATTGCTGCAACCCGGACAAGATGGACTTTGAACGGTTTGTCGAGTTATTCGGCAATCTAATTTACTGGTCGGCTAAAGAAGCCGACTATGGGACGGCGACCATAGGTGTTTTGCTGCGAGAAATCAGCGCGGATAATGCGAGTATTCGCAAAGTTATTATCGAATGCCTAATGCGTATCGCTGTCAATGAAAATCGTCGTTTTGACAAGGAAATCTCGCGTTCGGCGGTCGATATTCTGCAATCTATCGAGATTGGCACCATCGTGCTGGTTTCGCCGGAGTCGCGATTTAGCGGCGCTTCCGGCGGCGTCGGCATCTATACCACTGATATTGCGGATGTGCTGAGCGAGTTGGGCTTCCATGTGGTACTGATTACACCGCTCTACGAGAAAAACCGAAAACAAATCCTGTCTCATTTTGCCCCCAAGTTTGAGGGGCATCAATTCAGCGTTAGATTTCCGGATTTCGATGAACGAACCCAAACCGCCGCGCCGGGTTCAAAAGTGGAAATCGTCAATATCCATCGGTCCAATCTGATCCGCCGCAAGTATGGAAAGCGGTCTCGAATTGAAGTGCTGTATCTGGAAAATGCGGCCTATCTTGATGCGCCGTACAGCGGGCAGACCGCCGAAGACAAGATTCGTCGCGCTCGCGTTCTGGCGCAGGGGGCCTTGGAAGCCTTGCGTGCCTATAACTATTATCCGTCGATTATTCAAACCAATGAATGGCCGACCTGGCTGATTGCCGCGTTTATGACGACCTGGAGCGAATTCCGCGACGATCCGCATTTTGCCAATACCAAAGTCGGCTCAATGATGCATAATCCGCATCCGTCTTACGGGATTACGCTGAACGAAGCCAATCCCGCCAGACGCAATTATTACTGCACTATTTTGGGGCTTGATCCGACGTTTTATTATGATCTGTGTGTCAACCGTTACAGTCCTGCCGGCCACCAGATCGATTTGATGCATACCATGCTCAAAACGTCTCATTTTATCGGTACGGTTTCGCTTGCGATGAAAGCAAGGATGCTGCGTGAAACGTGGCTATTTCACCATGCGTGGGATTTTGCTGAAAAAGAACGGACGGGGATGTTCTTTGCCCGCCGCAATGGTTTTAATATGGCCGCCCGGCAGCGATCCTGGTTCGGCACCAAAAAAAGTATTGTCGAAACATGGCATCCATCCGCGCGTAAGCGTCTGTTTTATAAATACTATGCCGCTAAAAAGATCGCCAAGCTTGACTTGCAGAATAATCCGCATATCCGGCTGACACCCGACAGCGGTTCGGAGGACCACGTTATTTTTGGAATGCTCCATCGCATCAGCAAGCAGAAAGGTTTTGAGCTGCTGGTCGATTGGAAAGTCTATACCGACGGCAAAAAACGCTATGTGCGTTTTGAGCCGCATATCATCAATGATGCTACCGTGCTTGAGTATTTTCTTGCTCGGGATAAGCGTATTCAATTCGTTATTTGCGGCCGTGTCGAAGAAAGCTCCGAAGCGAAGCGGTACGATATGCACCTTCGCCGGATTGCCGCCCGTCCCGATATGGCAGGGCGTTTCGCTTATTATCCCGAAGGCAATCTCAGCCCCGATTTGTATCGCAATCTGTATGTCGGTTGTCAGTATTTTGTGATGCCTTCCGGAGGCGAAGTCGGCGAGCCCTGCGGCATCAGTCAGCAGGAGGCCCACGCCGGCGGTACTCCTGTGGTTGCCCATCATCAGGACGGTCTCCAGCACACGGTTTCTGACAAGGACTTTGGCGATGAGGCCTATCCTTCAAATGGCGTTAAATTTAATGGTTTTTCCGGCGAATGTCTTTTGGATGCGCTGCTTGACGCCGTGGAAATTTATTACTATGGACGACGCATACTCTACAAAGACACACATGGAAAACCCAAGCGTCTCGACTATGACGATCTCGTATTCAACGCGTTTGCCCGTGATCATCGGTGGATCAAGCCCTTGCGCGACTATATTGATATGTATGCCAAAGTGCAGGGGGCGTCATTGCCGGAAGGGCTCAATGTGATGCGGTTAATCGAAGAATCTGCCGGCTCAGACGACGCTGAAATCGGCGATGTTATTTTGAAATATGGATTTACTGCCGAAGAGGCGATTGCCGAATTGATTGCCGCGATGGGATTAGAGGTCGCCGCGGTTCGCCGCAGCGCTGCCAAGACGCTGGTGCGGCTGGCAAATTCGCTCAAGAATCCATTTTTAGCCGAGACCCTCAAACTGCTCCATTCGGCGGCTGACTCCTCCAATCAATCTCAAGCTAAACTGGCTGCCTGGTGCATTCAGAATCTGAAAAAATAAGCAGTAAAAAAGCCGTGCAAAAAGGTTTTTTGCCTCGTTTGTACGGCTTTATTATTTGATTGGATTTCGGTTAGGCACGCACCAGTTTATTGTGGTTTTTTTTGATTGCCTTGTGAATGCTTTTTAGGACATAGTTTTCAGCCACGGCTTCCCAGCCCATGTGCTTGGCGATCGCATAGCCGCTGCGAAGCAGTCGATAGGCCTCGTCATCATTTTTGGGCAGACGAGCACAGACCTCCAAGGCTATTTTTTCGCTGATTTTGCGTTCGATGCGATTGCGATAATCACGGTCGATTTTGAGCATTTGTTCAATTTCAAGCCCGGCGTCGCCATTGAGTTCCGTGTAATCGGCATAGATTACATTAGGAAATTCTTTGCCCCCGGTGACGGCCTTGGCAAAGCCCGCACAGCCGCAAATCGATGTAACGATACACAATGCTCCAAAGCACAGTGGCTCTAATTGAGCAATCCCAAAAGGTTCATAGATGCTTTGACCAAATTCGGCATCAGAGCCTCGGCGAATGTCCATAAACTCCATATCGTAGGGCATCCGGTGGCCGCAGCACTGGCGGGTGAAACCAAATTGATTGATGAAGATCACCTTGATCGCTCGGCTTTTGGCGTTGAATTCCTGAACGCCGGCGTAATAAGCCGCTTCGCCGCCGGACAAATCGGGCATTCCTTCGCGATGCGCAACAGGCCAGTTATAAGCCGCTTCCATATTATAGATATCGCGGTCACGGCGGCGATGCGTTTCGGTGCTGAGAACCAGCAGTACGCCGGTTTTGCCCTGGGTGATAAATTCGCGGTCCATGTGTTCCAGCACGCGGAGATCGCGCCACAGACCTTTGCTCAAAACAAGCCGCGTTACATGACTGAACACAAAATCCGGTTTCCAGCCCAGCAGATTCTGGCAATACTCTTTCAGTTTTTCGCGGGATTGATTTTTCTCGGCAAGCGTCACCTCATACGCGGGGATACCATTGTAGGTTAAATCGATATCCGCCAGTTCGAACTCCGGCGCAAGAAACTTCAGCTCGTCAACCACGCAATCGCCGACGGCAAGGATATTGTCGCAGAATCGCGCCGCATCCACCAACGCATATTTGAAATAATGCGTCTGATCGCCAAAGACATCATTGACATATAAATCCTGCTGATGCGCTTTGCGCATCACATTATAGAACATCGTATCATGACCGGTGTGTCCTTCGACAATCCGGCGAACTGGTGCGACTTCATGGGCATAGAACACCGTCTTGAAATCAAACGGGTCGAGCTTGGCAGCCAGCGCCGTCGGCATCCCCATAAATTCATGCGAGACGATCACGGTACTGCTGTCTTTTTCGGCGGCTCCGATGGCTTTCAATGCGGCAATCGCCGGGATCGCCAGACGCATATACTGCTCGAACTCCCAGAAGTTTTCGTACAAATTGCTTTTGATGCCAAATTCAAAAAACAGCGACGCCTTGAATTCATTCAAAGGCGCCTGATCCATGCGTGTAATATCAATCAGAATAATTTCGGGTGAACTTTTGATCTGCGTTAGCGGATCAAAAAAAGTGCGTCGTCCGTACACAATGCCGACATCGTATTTATTTTCGATGTGCCGGAAACTGGAGACATAGCTGGTCTTAACATAGCCATCGATGGAGGAATACAGCACCTCGGCGCCGGGTCCCAGTCGCGAAGAGACATCCCCTTCGGTGGAGAACAGCGGACTGACTAAAATATTTCGTGATGTGGCGTCTAAATACGCTTTACTGGTAAACAACCCATCCAGTACTGCACCAATTCCGCCTATTTTCCCTACTGCCTCATGAGTTACATGAACAATTGTCGGTTTTTGTCCCATTATCTAATACCTCGCCTGATAAAATTTATACTAAATATACTTTCCGGTTTCGACCTGTAAAATCGCGAATGCCGATATTCGCAAGCCCATTGCTACTTAAAATATAACGAATAATCGGCTCAATGGGACGATTTCACTCAGTATTTTTACTGGTTTTTTCTGCATTTTGTTTCCAAATTAAAACAAAACCTATTTTTATCGGTCGCAAAAGATACCTCTATAAATTCCAGGTCAATGTCAGCCTTTTTTGAGCCATTCATTGAGATTTTTTACCAATACCTGGACATCTCGAATTTTTAAGATATGCTCCTTAATCACAGGCTTAACATCGATTTTTTCCATCGCCTTTTCCGTCTGTTCCCACAATTTAGCACGTTTCTTATCCGTTTCCGCCAGATACAAATCTGTTACCAACTCCTGCAGTCGCTGCAAGGCGACCTTGTCCAGATTCTGATAGTAATTGGATATAACCTTCTGCTGGTATTTCGAATACTCTTTTTCTGCCATTTCTTGCCTCGCTGTCTATTTGAGATTAATTATGTCTCAGCCGTAGTTGAAAGTTGGAAAAAGGAGATAGTTTCTGTGTCAAATTAGATATAATTTGCCCAGAACCAATGACCCATTTTAATCTTTACAGGGAAAGAACCGCCATAAGAGAATCGTACTCGATTATGAGCAAAAAAGACAGCAAAGAATTGGTTTGGTTTCTAAGTGAGGATGGCCCAGCTTCTGTCTTATCGTAAGCCGGCGCAAAAAAAGGGGTCGCGGCAAGTATAGCCCCGCCGCGACCTACATCTATGTAAACCCCTCCGGACGATTAGAACTCGCTTTCAACGAGCCCCCTTCCGGTTAGTTAGGAACCTTATCAATTTGGAAAAAGAGTACCTGCAAGTAATTGTTTGTGTATTCTACAAATATAAAGCCAGATGTGTCAAATAAAAAATAAAAATTACAGGTATTATTGGATGCAAAGTTGCCTGAATCCGATGCATCTGCTTCGTATTTCGGCTATCGTATTGGCAACCCTATCTTGGTAGATGCTTAATCCATTGAATGAAAATGAGTTATGTGTTTTTTTGGGTTGGTTTAAAAGGTTTTTTTGCATAACGGGTTTTTTATCCAAATTATAAAATCCGCAATTGACACTTCGGGGCAGTTGCCATAAGATGTTCGGGCAGTGGTTTTGGTAAAAAATATGGAAATCGCTGCGAAAAAGGATTGCGTGTGAACATTGTGGTAGTAATTCCTGCCCGATACGGCTCAAGCCGTTTTGAGGCCAAGGTACTGGCCAATAAAACCGGAAAATATCTCGTCCAGCACAGCTATGAGCGTGCGCTGTGCGCGAAGGGTGTCTCCCAAGTGATTATAGCGACGGATGATGACCGCGTGATGCAGGCCTGCCGGTCTTTTGGCGCTGCTTGCGTGATGACCTCGGTCGACCATCAAAGCGGTACGGACCGGATTGCCGAAGCCGTAAAAAACAACCCATGCGATATCGTGGTCAATCTTCAGGCTGATGAGCCTGAAATAGATCCTGCCCATATCGAAAAAGTCGCAGGCTTGCTGGTCAATAATCCAGATGCGGCGATGGCGACACTGATTGCCCCATTTGAAACGTCGGAGCAGATCGCCAATCCGAATATTGTCAAATGTGTGATTGATAGCCGCGGCAAGGCGCTGTATTTTTCCCGCAGTCCGATTCCCTATGATCGGCAGACAAATGGCATTGGCGACGTCAAAGGGTGCTGGCGGCATCTGGGGATTTACGCCTACCGAAAGTCCTTTTTGATGGAATTTACCCGTCTTATGCCCAGTTTTCTGGAAATGAGCGAGAAACTCGAACAACTGCGGGCGCTGGAAAACGGATATACGATTTTAACCGCCTCGGTCGAGCGTGTCTGGGATGGCGTCGATACGCCTGAACAATACGAAGCGTTTGTACAGCGTTACAAAGCATTGCAATAATAATTCATTGAGAGATAAATGAATATGTCAGACAGCAAAGAATTACTGGCCAAGGTTAGCGGCGTGTCAACGGATAATGAATATTTTATGCCTTTGCCTCCAGGCTACCAGAAAGGCAAGACCCGCTATGTCATTGTGATGGGGACGGTGATGAGCGGATTGGGCAAGGGGATATTCTCATCCTGCCTTGCCAAGCTGTTGCAGGATAAAGGGCTGAAAGTAACGCCGGTCAAGATGGAGGGCTATCTCAATATCGACTCTGGTACGCTTAACCCGTTCCGCCACGGCGAGGTGTTCGTCCTTGACGATGGAATGGAATGCGATATGGATTTGGGGACTTATGAGCGGATGCTCGACCAGAATCTGTCGCGTGCCAATTTTACCACCAGCGGGCAAATCTATCGTTCCGTTCTCGACAAAGAGCGGCAGGGCGATTATCTCGGACGCGATGTCCAGATGATCCCGCACGTTACCGGCGAAGTAAAAATGAAACTGCGGACGCTGGCGATGCAAAGCGGCGCCGATGTTGTTTTCGTTGAAATAGGCGGTACCGTCGGCGACCTCGAAAATGCCTTTTATATTGAAGCGATGCGCGAGCTGGCGTATGAAGAAGGTACTGGCAGCTGCTGTTTTGTCGCGCTGACCTATATCCTCGAACCGCAGGCATTGGGTGAACAAAAATCCAAAGCCGCCCAGCTTGGGATTAAGCAATTGATGCAAATGGGTATTCAGCCGGATATTATCGCGTGTCGTGCTGAAAATCCTGTGGGTGTTCAAGCTCGTCAAAAAATGAGTGTCTTCGGCAATATCCCCTTTGAGCGGGTTTTCAGTATGCACGATTCGGCCAGCATCTACTCGATCCCATCGATGCTGCGCGACTGCGGGCTGGATTTTGAGGTGCTGCGGATGCTGAAGATCGAAGATCGTGTCAATTTGCGTAAGGAACGCCGCGAGTGGGAACGCTGGTGTGACTTTACTGACAAAATCAGCAACGAAAAACGTGAAGTAACCATTGGCATTACCGGCAAATATACCTCTGTTCGTGACAGCTATGCATCGATTCTGCATGCCCTGGAGCATTCGGGTATCCATCTGGGCTGCAAAGCCAGAATCAAATGGATCGATACGTCTGACCTGACGGATGAAACGGCCGCGAAAGAATTGAGCGATGTGGACGGTATCATTGTCCCTGGCGGCTTCGGCACGCGCGGCATGGAAGGCAAAATCGCGTGTATTCGATATGCCCGGCTCAAAAACCTGCCGTATCTGGGGTTGTGTCTGGGGTTCCAGGCGGCGGTCATCGAATTTGCCCGCAATGTCTGCGGCCTGACCGGGGCAAATAGTACCGAAATCGACCAGAAATGTGCCGCACCGGTGATCGATATTCTGCCGGAACAGAAAAAAATTGAAGGTCTCGGCGGCAATATGCGTCTGGGCGGGCGCGATGTCGAAATCAAAAAGAATACCATCGCCTGGGAACTGTTCGGCAAGGCGGATTCGGTTCGGATGCGTTTTCGGCATCGGTATGAAGTCGATCCGCAGTATATTTCTGCTCTTGAAAAAGGCGGAATGGTCTTTTCCGGCAAGGCTCCCAATCAGCCGATTATGCAGATTCTCGAATTGCCAAATCACCCGTATTTCCTCGGCACACAGGCTCATCCGGAACTGACTGGTCGGCCGCTGCGTCCGCATCCTTTATTCGTGGGTCTGGTTGCCGCTGCCCGCAAACGCCGCTACGCCAAAGAGGCTCTGCCCGACCCAGTTCAGGCGGTGCAGAAATTGCAGAAAGAATTAGAGCCGAATCAGTAACACGGATAGACGTGATTAAAATACATCCCAATCGGACTCGGATTGAACACGAGGGCAGTCAGCACGCGGTTAAGCGAGGTCTTCTCGGAGGCCTGCACTGGGAAAATTTCGATTTTCTTAATCCGCTGGTCGAAAATCTGATTAAAGCGACTGGACTGTACTCTCGCGGTCATCGTAATGCGATGGATATTCGCTTAGAGCGCATCGATATTTCACTGGTTCGCCTGCCGGAGGTATTTAACGGATATCGGATATTGTGGGTTTCGGATATTCACGTCGAACGGTTTGAGGCTCTGTCCGACAAGATTCTAACTATCATCAGCCCGCTGGAATATGACCTGTGCGTCTTTGGCGGCGATTGCTGCTTTGAGCATTTTATGTCCGACAAGGTTCTCATTTTGACCCGGCGAATCATCGAAGGTTTGGTGCGCAAGTCGCCGGTTTTCGGGATTCTCGGCAATCATGATTATATACCGATTGCCTATCTTCTGGATTCACTGGGGGTTCGGTTGTTGTTAAACGAAAATACCCATATCGAACGCATGGGCCAAAAACTGTGGTTTGCGGGTGTCGATGACTGCCATTATTTTTATGCCGATGATTTGGACGCGGCGATGCGGGATGTTCCCGCCGACGCTTGCAAAATCCTGCTGTCGCACTCGCCGGAAATCTATAAACAAGCTGCCGTGCGAAACATTGATTTATGCCTTTCCGGCCATACCCACGGCGGACAGATTTGCCTGCCGGGAGAGATTTCGATTATTTCCAGCGCATCGGTGCCGCGCCGTATCCGCAGGGGCTTATGGCAAGAGGGAACAATGAAAGGCTATACCTGCCGCGGCTGTGCCGCCAGCGGCGCCCCCGTGCGATTTAACTGCCGCCCGGAAATAACGCTGCTTACGTTGTCGCGGGAATGATAGTGAATAAGTCATGCCACAAAAAGTTAAGCAGTATCGCATCTCTCGTTTCACTATAGGTTCTTTAGGAACAAGAAGCTCCGCACAAAAGCGACTATGGGTGGAATAGAAACTGCCATAATGAATAATCCGACAGACTGGATTGTTGTGAACATCACAATGCTGAAAAAAGCAAGCATACTAAGGATCGCCAGCATAATTATAACCATGCCGGCGGCAATCAGCTCTTTGGCGGCATACTTGTTGGCTTTGTACCAAAACTCGGGACAGGAAAGAGTTTTTTTTGTGCGAAATCCATAGAACCGGTTTGGTTTTATCGCGTCGATCAGCAAGGGTATGGATACCAGAATAATGATTATGCCCATCAGAATCGCGATCGGCATGAGTATGAATGTGATTGGCAAGTAATTCATATTGTCTCCTTTAGTGCAAATCTGATTATAATTTTATTCACTTTTGAAATCGCTTTTATCTACAGACTGCTTTTTGGTGAATTGGCGGTATTCGATTTTTTAGTAATGCTTTCACTGTCATCTTTTACCATAACATACCAGGCTGGTTTTCGATGAAGAATGGTATAGTCACCGCTCTTCCATTCAAGAAACAGATACGGTATGCCATTGATATGCTTAATAATATAATGTGCGGTTGTAAATGTATGACGATTAATAACCAGTCCCTTGGTCCATTGAAATCCTGTTTTTGTTCTGCCGCCCTCATAAAATGTTTGCCCTTTGAACCACAGGTCGCATTGCCACTTTTTTTGGCCGGGAACAAAATCGTTTAAATTATTCACAAAATCCACACTCTTCCATTGACCAATAATATTAGGGTCATTCACGAATGGAATCTGGTTGGCTAAATCAACATATCTGCCTTGCAGTGTCATAAAAGTGACAACGGGTTCAACTGCCACCTCATATTGTTGGGGTGCAACTCGTATGCCGAAGTATGGACGTGAAACGTAGTCAAGGATTTGACTGACGAGTATAAGGGTAGCAAGGATTGTCAGGCTAAAACACGCATTGACAGCAAAATGCCGCCATATCCCGTATGGCTTTACACTATTTTCGCCAAGAAGCTCTGCATAATCTGAAGCAGGGCCCATGTCGGAAATGATGCGTTGTAAATTTTCCATAGTCTGCGGATT
>Ga0209450_10001380_pt1 | contig 12134 bp, 7 predicted proteins | sample FrelakmetLWP11LW_FD_187149 | JGI IMG/M metagenome (GOLD analysis project Ga0209450, IMG submission 187149) | Freshwater lake sediment microbial communities from the University of Notre Dame, USA, for methane emissions studies - LWP11 LW (SPAdes)... | ecosystem: Environmental > Aquatic >... | reverse complement strand
ATGGAGTTAAGACATACCAGTGGGAGAACAGCATCAATGGAATAGCATTTAATACTATCGCCGGTGCTACTTTCGCAACATACACTTCACCTGCACTTACACAGGATACATGGTTCAGGAGACTTGCCACGGCAACCCTCAACACAGTATCGTGTACCGAGATATCTGACACCATTCTTGTGACGGTGAACAACTTTGATCCGGGTACCATAAGCGCAGATCAGACGATCTGTGAAGGTGATACTCCGACATCATTTACAAGCGTTGCTCCCACAGGCGACGGCACATTCACATTCCAGTGGCAGAGCAGTCCCGACGGAACATCATTCTCAAGCATCAGCGGAGCAACACTCGCCACCTACGCTCCGGCTTCGCTCAATGTAGATACGTGGTTCAGGCGCCAGGTAACTTCGGAGCTCAACAGCATGAGCTGCATCGAGTTCACACCTTCAATCAAAGTCACTGTCAACAATCTCCTTCCGGGTACAATCGCAGGAGTTCAGACAATATGTGAAGGAGCAGTACCTACTGCGCTCACATCAACGGTTGCAACAGGCGACGGAACGATAACATATCAGTGGCAGGAAAGCACAGACAACATAACTTTTGTCAATGTAGCTTCCGGAGGCAACGCTGCAACATATGCACCTCCGGCTCTTAATGCTGACATGTGGTACAAGCGAATTGCTACATCTGATCTGGGAGGCAAGCTATGTCCTGCAGAATCAAATACGATAAAGATAACAGTAGTTAATTTCGATCCGGGTTCAATTGCTACAGATCAGACAATATGTGAAAGTACCGCCCCTGCAGCTCTGACGAGCGTCACTCCTTCAGGTGACGGGAGCTTCACCTACAGATGGTTCCGCAGCACTGACGGATCAAGCTTTACAGTGATCGGGACTGCAGTCAGTGAAACTTATAGTCCGGGAACCCTCACACAGGATACCTGGTACTACAGGGAAGTAACTGCAACTGTCGGAGCTAAATCATGCGTGGAAAATACTGATACTGTTCTTATAACAGTCAACAACTTCTTACCGGGATCGATATCAGCTGAACAGACAGTTTGTGAAGCAGGCGATCCTGCTCAGATCAACGGTGTTGCACCAACCGGCGACGGCAGCTACACTTACAAATGGTATGAAAGTCTCGACGGTACAGTCTTCACCGAAATAATCGGAGCGACAGGTCCGGATTATGATCCTCCGGCACTGAATGTTGACACATGGTTCAAACGTGCAGTCACTTCAACACTGAATGGCAACACATGCACTGAAGAAACCAATGCAGTGAGAGTATATGTGATCAACTATAATCCGGGAACGATCGGTGTTGATCAGACGATCTGTGAAGGATCAATTCCGGCAACATTCACGGGAACAGCACCTTCAGGAGACGGAGTATTCACTTACTCCTGGGAATACAGTCTTGACAGCATCACTTGGGTACCAATTGGCGGAGCAACATCTTCAACCTATACCTCTGCTGCACTCAGTGCCGATACATGGTTCAGGAGAACGGTTATATCAACGCTGAATACATATTCATGCAGCAAGATGACTCCTCCGGTTAAGGTCACGGTCAACAATTTCGACCCGCAAAGCATAGCTGCCGATCAGTGGATATGTGAAAATGGCACACCTGCTGCATTCACAAGCACGGCGCCGACAGGTGATGGAACATTCACCTACCAGTGGCAGAGCAGTCTCGACGGGATCACCTTCTCGAACATTACAGGTGCAACCAGCGAGACGTATGCAGCCGGAGCTCTCATGGCTGACTCATGGTACAGACGCCAGGTAACTTCAACATTAAACGGCAATACATGCACCGAGGCTACACCTTCTATAAAGGTTACAGTCAATAATCTGACTGCAGGTTCAATCGGAACTGCACAGGCGATATGTGAAGGAGATATTCCAACGCCGTTTACCAGCGTCACACCAACCTTTGATGGTGTAGTTTCTTACGAATGGCAGTCAAGCCTTGATGGCACAACCTTTGCTCCGATTGCCGGCGCAACCAATGAAACATACAATCCGCCTGCACTTATCGCAGATACATGGTATAAACGTATAGTCACCTCCACACTTCCGGGTGTGACATGCAGCAAGGAGTCCAATATCATCAAGATAACGGTAAATAATTTTGTACCGGGAAGCATAAGCGCTGATCAGACTATTTGTGAAGGAAGCGTGGCAGCAGGTATCACAAGCGTGACACCTACAGGCGACGGAACATTCGGCTACAGATGGCTGAACAGTGCTGATGGTGTGACCTATGCAGCAATACCGGGAGCAATTAATGAAACATATAATCCCGGAACACTTGTGTCAGACACATGGTACAGAAGGGAAGTCACTTCGACTTATGCAGGCAAAGCTTGTGTGGATACGACAAATGCTGTGAGGGTTACAGTTAACAACTTCAATCCGGGCTCAATCGGAAGCGACCAGACTCTATGTGAAGGTGGCGATCCTGCAGTGATTTCAAGTATAATAGTACCTTCAGGTGACGGAACCATTGGATACCAGTGGAAGTCCAGCACCGATGGCGTAAACTACCTGAATATCGCCGGAGCAACTTCCGAGACGTATGATCCGGGAGTCCTCACACAGGATACATGGTACATACGTTCTGTTACGTCATTGTTAAACGGAAATACCTGCACTGAGGAAACGAATTCCGTAAGGATTTACGTGAACAACGTCGTCGGCGGAACAATAATCTCCGATCAGACAATCTGCAATGGCGCTGATCCCGTGGCATTCTTCAGCATAGTCCATGGAACCGGCGACGGTATAGTTACATGGCAATGGCAGGATAGCCCTGACGGAGTAACCTTCACCAACATTCCGGGAGCCACATTACTTAACTATGATGCTCCGGTTCTGTCAGCTGACACCTGGTACAAGAGAGTTACAAGTTCAGTTCTCAATGGTGTCACATGCACTAAAGAGACCAATATAATCAGGGTGACCGTCAATGCAGTAACAGGAGGCACAATTGCCGCCGACCAGATCATCTGCTACGGAGCTACCCCGGCTCCTATAACCAGCACCAATAACGGAAGCGGAACGGGTACGATTACATACCAGTGGATGAGAAGCAATGACGGAATTATCTGGAACACGATTGCCGGACAAACTGCAACAACATATACTCCTGGTATTCATTACATGGATACATATTACAAGAGAGTGCTGGTAAGCATTCAGAACGGAGTGATGTGTCAGGCTGAAAGCAATTCTGTGAAGATGACTGTCAATCCGCTGCCTGTGGCAATTCTTTCAGGAGGCGCAACAATATGTCCCGGAGATCCTGCAATACTCAAGGTCAACCTGCCTATAGGAACAGGTCCGTTCACACTTGACATTCTGGGTCTTGGTACAGTAAATAATTACATCAGCGATGCAGACATTGTAGTGTATCCGGCAGTTACGACAACCTACTCGCTTGTGAGCGTGACGGATGCAAATTCATGCACATCAAATGTGGGAGCAAATCTCATGGGAAACGCTAAAGTAACGGTAAGAATACTACCTGCGATTACCTCCTCACCTGTCGACAGGATCCTGTGTGAATACGGGGTAACAACATTTGGTGTTACTGCTACGGGTACGGATATTACATACCAGTGGTTTGTTGATTCAACAGGAGTATTTGTTCCATTGGCTGATGGCGGAGTATATTATGGAGCAACATCCAATACGCTGAGCATCTTCGGTGCTACCAGGGATATGGACGGTTTCAGGTTCCGTGCTGAGGTGACAGGATGTGCCACCACAGTTACATCGGGAAGCGCATTGCTCACCGTGAATATGGTTCCGGAAATAACTAATCAGCCGCAGGATACGACAATATGTTCGGGCGCCGGAGCAGCATTCTCTGTAACAGCAACCGGCTCTAATGTAACTTACAAATGGCAGGTCAAAATAGGGGTTGCACCTTTCGCAGATATTTCCAACGGAGGCATTTACAGTGGTGCAACGACAAACACTCTTGTGCTTACGGGAGTTCCGGCCGGCATGAACAACTCCATCTTCAAGGTGATTGTCAGCGGAACTTGCGGAACACCTGTTCATTCGAACTACGTGATCCTCAGGGTCAATGTACCTCCGACCGTGATTAAGCAGCCCAATCCTGCTTCTATATGCGACGGTAGCGGACCCGTTTACTTCCTGTCCAACGGATCGGGAATGATCGATTCGCTGAGATGGCAGGTGAGCACCGACAACGGGGTGTCATGGAATGATATTTACGACAATGCTATTTACAGTGGTACAACGAGTCAACAGCTTGCGCTGATCGATATACCTATAGCATACAATAACTACCGGTACAGGCTTGGGCTGAAGGCCTTCTGTGCAACAACCTACTCCAATGGAGCAGTGCTTACAGTCAACTCCCTGCCGGCTATTTCATGGGCAAGCGATCCGTTGCCTGCATGCGGTAATGTGGCACAGGTGATAACTCCTATTATTTCTGGTGGTTCAGGCACCTATACGCAACATGTATGGACGGGAGATGTCGGTCCTCTGAACAACTATTTCATTCAGAATCCTACATTCAAGACCCTGATCGGAGGCACTTACAAGCTTTATTACAAGGTCAAGGATAACAATGGATGCTTTGGCAATGACAGTGTACAGGTTGTCGTAGATGCACCTGATGCAACCTTTACCCAGGACGTGAACATGGGATGCACACCTGCAACTGTGAACTTCACCAAGGACATGACCGGCATCGCAAGCTGGAGCTGGGACTTTGGTGACGGCACACCGGTTAACACTACGGATGCAAATCCTGTACATGTGTTCACAAATGGAACTGCATCTACAATTCTATATCGTACAGTTAAGCTGACGGTTACCTCCGCAGGTGGATGTAGTGATACCAAATCGGCAATGATGACTGTCTACCCGGCTGTTATTGCAACCTTTACGGCGAGCGATGACAGCATATGTTCAGGAAGCCAGCTGGTCTTCGCCGCAAATCCCGGAGCAAACATCTATACATGGGATTATGGTGACGGAGTAAGCGGTATTGGCGGAAGCGTGGTACAGCACCTGTATACCAATTTCACTGGTTCGCCGGTACCGATGTCAGTACAGCTTATCACCAGCTCATTCTATGGCTGTACAGACACCATGCAGCTTCCAATAGTTGTAATGCCTGTACCGATGGCTCAGTTCAGTGCAGATTCGACTACTCAGACTTTCCGTGCTGGTGGTAACCATGTGGCCTTCACTGACGAGACAACACCGTCAAGTACCTTCTGGACATATCATTGGGACTTTGATGACACAGGTACATCAATATCACAAAATCCATCACATACCTTCACAGGTATTGGTACCTATGATGTGGTGCTTACAGTGACAAACGGGAAGTGCTCCAGCCAGGTAAGTCATCCGGTAACGATTCTTCCGGAGCCTCCTGACGCTATGTTTGACATAGTACCGGATGGTTGTGCACCTCTGTATGTGGAGATCAACAATACAACAATCAACAAAGATACTCCGGGTACAACATTCAGGTGGGACTTTGGTGACGGAAGCTACTCAACGGCTGAGAATCCGACATACACCTACTTCACACCTGGTACTTATGCCATCAGGCTTAGAGTAACTGGTCCGGGCGGGATATCGGATACCTCACAGGTTGTCCATGTGTTTGTTTCACCTCAGGCATATTTTGAGGTAGCACCCGCACTGGTCTATGTGAATGACGAGAAGGTAAGGATGTTCAACCTTACGCAGTTTGCAGATTCCTATCTGTGGGACTTTGGTGATGGAGACACGTCGAGGGTTAAGGAGCCGTACCATAAGTATATGGAAGAAGGAGTTTACGACATCACGCTATGGGCTTACTCGAACAATGGCTGTACTGACAAGTACGTTCTGTCGCCGGCAGTAACCGTAGAGCCTCCGGGAGAGATAAGGTTTGCAACTGTATTCACGCCGAATAAGACCGGTGAGGAGAATATAGATGTGAATGACATCAATTCCGGGAATATGGACAGGTTCTTTTATCCGCCCATCAAGGAGAAGGTTGTCAATTACAAGCTCCAGATATTTAACAGGCAGGGGATGCTGATCTTCCAGAGCAACGACATCAACAAACCATGGAACGGATATTACAAAGGCAAATTATGTCCGCAGGGAGTTTATGTATGGTATGTTGAAGGGAAGTATGTCAATGGCAAGCCATTCAAGGATATAGGAAATATAACGCTGCTGCATTAGCAGATTGCCCCCCCTCCCATCCCGATAGCTATCGGGAGCTATCGGGACCCCCCTCGCCTTCGCGTAGCCGCTTCGGCGGAGCAAGGCAAGGGGGAGCTAAAGGGTGGTAACTTAATAAATTCCTGGAAAGCTGGCACGGATTTGAGATCCGTGCCAGTTTTGTTTTATACCCCTGCTTTCGTCTGGAAGCAAGGTCTTTCATAGTCACTCTTCCTAAGTTAACAGGGATAGATAAATAGCCGGAGATTCTGCCCCGCTTCGGCGGGGCTTTTAAGTCTAATAATCCCGGTTACATTCAAGGTTTTTATTGTAATTACTGTTAAAGCCGGAAACTTTTCAGTCAAATAATCAGGGTTATATGCAAGGTGTTTATTGTAATTACTGTTAAAGCCGGAAATTTTTCAGTCAAATAATCAGGGTTATATGCAAGGTGTTTATTGTAATTACTGTTAAAGCCGGAGGCTTTTAAGTCTAATAACCACGGTTACACCCGTGGTAAATCGACACAAAATTTATCAACCCCGGGAGAGGGTTGAAGTTGTAAATCTGAAATTATATTCATAATTTTATTCCTGTGCTAAATGTGGAAAATATGTCGACTTATACTCAGTTCTTGTATCAGCTTGTATTTGGCAGTAAAGGCCATTTACCATTTCTTTCATAAGAAAATCAGGATATCCTGTTTGGGTATATTGCAGGAGTATTAAAAAAGAAATCCTGTCATTCCTATATTGTAGGCGGTGTCAGTAATCATGTTCATATTATTACACACATTCATCCTGCAATCTGTCCGGCATATCTAATAAAGGACATTAAGGAAGCAACTCATGCAATGATACTAAGGGAGAGAACATTATTTCTGAATTTCCCGGGCTGGCAGGTTGGATATAGCGGATTTACTTATCACATTTCAAGTAAAGACTCATTGATAAATTATGTAAGAAACCAGGCTGAGCATCATAAAACAATCTCATTCAAAGATGAATTAATCAGGTTGTTACAAGAGAATGATGTAGATTATAATGAAGAGTATTTGTTTACCTGAAGTTCTTCAACACCTCTGGTGTTGTAAATTGACTCACGCCTATACCATGGATGTAACCATGGATATTAGACTTGGATGCCTCCGGCATCTCATATTTGTTTCACTTTTCAGTTTTCCGTTATTGTACTTTCATAAGAAATAGATCTTAGGTTATTCTGAAAGAGTTAATCTATTGTCACAATATAAACTCTTAATGGATTTCGAGGAAAAGATATGTATAATGAGTGGTGGAGGGGCAAGGAGTGGGTTTTAAGGCTTAGCCTCATGCCTTCTTCCCCCATCCCCCAAGGTATAAGGGGGCAAAAAATGGTATGGATTAAGATTCGTGTTATTAAGATGTTTATTAGGAGTTATCACACAGTATATGAGCTATTTAGACAATAAAAATACTCCATTCTTGTTTAGAATACGTCTAAATTACGCTCCACAAGAAAAATACTTGAAAAATCCGTGTCACAAATCGGGACCTTATTACATGTATAGGTAGAAGTGTCTGCTAAATAACCTTAAAATCATAAGAACTATGGACTTTTATGATCAAATAGGGCGAATCGAGCGATTAGATTTATTGTTACGCACAAGGTCAACAGGTACACCGGAAGAACTGGCGGAGAAGCTCGGTATATCAACCAGTCAGGTATATCAGATAATCAAGTTAATGAAGGTTAAAAAAGAGGCACCTATTTATTATTCCAGGGCTTATAGGAGTTATTGTTATCGTGAAAATGTGAGGTTTATCTGTAAATTCCAGGTGCTTGATGATGCCCATGAATAAAAAAATCTAAAGAAAATTAAGACTACGAAAAAATCGGAGTTAGTAGTTCTAAATTAGCATAGACGTTATTATTCTTTATAAAAAAGTTGGAATTAATTACTACTAAAAGAAGATAGTAATTAATAATGGTATTAAAGATAATATCTCCAGCTTTAATTATTTTGAAAAAGATTAGGCTATTTTCATCTGTAATAATAATATGTCTAACTGCTAAATGTAATGTTATGAAAAAGAAATTTTTACTTGAAGTACTTTTCTGTTTAATTGGAGTAATATCACTTATTCACTGTGATAGACAGACAGAATTAAGCTTTGAAGATCAATTAATTCGAGAATTTGTCGAATCTAAGGATTTTCAAATGAACAACTTTTTAAGCTGTAAATCCATTGATTATGGTAAATCAAATGTTTATTATGTCAATGAAGATCCAAAGAAGCCTGTAATTAATATAATCTTCAGTGAAAATGATCAAATTATTGGGACTGTTGAAGCTATAAAAAATCTATCATCTGAAATAAAACTTCCTAATGAAGGTCAATATTTTATGTTATACCGCGATTTTCAGCATTTTAATTTGAGTGAATTAACAGGCAGTATTGATCTATATGATTTAAACTATGATAATCACAACATGGGATTTGGTGAAGTTGCTAAGGGTTATCTAATAAAGGCTTCTTTAAAACCAATGAGTTCAATCATTACTTCAAAATATGAAGAAATAATTAGTAATAATAATTTATACTTAAAGAGTAAAAAAGATGAAATATTATTGAATCAGACTTCTAAAACTGAAAGTGTTCTTTGTGATTTAAACGAAAATGGCAATGTGTCATTTTCAGAATGTTACAAATGTTTTAATAGTGCTTGCGGAAGCAACGAGACATGTGTTGTAATGTGTTTTTTGATTGGAGATGCTATGGGATGGAGTGTATCTCCAGTTAAAATACCTTGGTGTCAGACATCAATTGCAGCCTCATGTATATATATTTCAATAGCTTATTAAATAACTAGATTATGGCAATTTATGGTATTATCGGCGTTGTCGTATTACTTTTTGGAGTATTTAGTCTTTTGACTTACCAAAGGGCAACTAAAGATTTTTCTTTTAGAGAGTTTTCATCTTTAAAGGAGAAAAACAAATGGAAAAGACTTATTTACTTTGTTCCGTTTGGACCTTTATGGTACCTAATAAAAGTCAAAGATAAGTTTAAATTAAAAACTTAGAATAATATCTTTCTAGGGAGACTTCAAAATAGTTTTGGATTTCTTCATAGTCCCAAATGATGTTAATCCACAAATTACGTATGATACGGTAGGTAGTCTCGCTGCTACCTCTTGTGAGAGTAGGAAAGGGACTAAAGTCCCGCTGCAAAGTGAGGTGCCCGCAGTCCCGGGTTAAAGCCCGGGATTGCTTTTAATTGCTGAATCAGGAGAAGAAGATATTAAAGAAAATTACTAATGTAATCGGAAAACTTTCCGCTGCTACTCGTGTCTTTACAAGGAGTTCATTGCAACCCCGGGTCCGGCCACTGTTACCCGGGGTTCTCTTTATTAACCGGCTACAGGCGACCGGCAACCGGTCATTGTTCTTTGTTTTTCTGCGTATTTTTCAATAAATTTAGATCCTTATTTTCTGATTATGAAAAAGTCACTGTTTAGCCTCATATGTGCTCTTATCCTGTTCATTTCGTGCACAAAGGAGACTCCAATGTCAAAACTTCTTGAATACAACATCGGCAGCAAAATCTATTCCTACAATGGCGTTGCTTACAGGTATACTGATTATAAAGGAAATGAAAAGCAGGGCTTCGACTGGCATATTTATAACCACGGACAAACTTCGATCTATATACAAGCGTACGACACCACATACATTGAAAACGTATTCGATTTCCCGGCATTTGAAGCCACTTTAACAGTAGAACTACCTGACGGCAAGTCTAAAATATACCAGGCTGCCGCAGGACAGTTCCGGATAACGGGCCAGGAGATGTGGGATGTACTGGGCGACTTCCACTTCAAGATGAGAAACATTGCCGACGCTGATGATTCCCTGATGATAACCCAGGGATTTTACAGGATCTTTCTCGAAGATCATAACAGGTATTTCTCTAAATAAAACATGTAACATGAAGAAAAATACATCTCTGTCAGTTATAAGCACCATACTATTCCTCATCGGAATAATTGCTGCTTTCTTCGGATTTCAAAACCAGGGAAACCTGCCGCTGAGCTATATCCTTTTAGGTGTTTCAATAATCTACCTTTTATCCGGATGGTATATCTTCAAAGGCTATCATCCTGAAGGACACCCCCTTTTGCTCTTTTTAATGGGCTATCTCTATGCCAGCGTGTTCATGGCGTTCACTTTTGTGACTGCCGGCTGGTCCATGGCAAATACATTCATTGCAGTAGCAATCGCCTGGGCAGTAATTCAGATCGTAATGGTTAGTGTAATAAAGAAGAAACTATCAAGGGAAGGATTTATGCAATTTCTCATCGAAGGCATACTGATGCTTGCAATGACCATTGCAATCTTGATGCACGTTCTAAAGTAGATGCATGCCTTTAGACCGCTGAACCTTTGAACCCCTGCGCCTTAATTAAATACCACAATTTCCCAAACCTCAGCGGATAGTACAACAACACCTTCAGGGAACTCCTGCATTTGTACCTTTTCTTCATAAACTCCAGAGTGGGGAACAGGTCGCCAAGTACAAAAAGAATCTTCCGGTAAATACCAGGTATCTCTTTAAGGTTATTGCGGTATATCAGAGCCCTGTTCTGCAATGAATTATCTTTAGGACTTTTCAGGAAAAAGATGAATTTATTGATTGAAGAAGGATTATACCATTTATTGATATAATCATTCAGCCATTCAGGGAACGGTATTCCCCACAGGTCTCTCAGCGGCTCGAGCCGCCAGGCAAGGATCTCTCCCATACCAGCCTCTCCTGCATATGTCAGGAGATCATAATTGATTATTTCATCCCTGTGTTTTTCCAGCAGAACCACGAGATCGGTATAAAGCCTAAGCTGCGACTCGTTGTTCATCTCGTGAAGATATAAATGCTTGACAAGATACAGGAAGAATATCTGCGGCTTCGGAATATATGTCTTCTCCGGATTAAGCCATGTTTCCACGCTGGTGTCGTAAAGCATTCTGGTCAGTACATTCTTCCCGGCACCAAAAAGCTCATGATGAAGCTCAATGGAAAATCCATCCTTTGTAAGCGTAGGCAGATGTTTACCCATATCCTGGAAAATGGGCTTGTAAAAGACTGACTTCAGAGGAAGAGATACAAAACCATTGTCCATAAGTACATTGCGCGCTTTCAGACAATCCTCCCTTGTAGCCAGGACGTCAACATCAGTCATCTGCCGCAGGCCTTTGTTCCCGTAAACTGACAATTCCAGCGCCAGACCTTTAAGAAGCACGATCCTGATATTCTCCTCATTCAGCAGCTTCAGCACTCCCGCCATCGCTTCGCTGTTGCAAGTGTTCCTGCTTAAGTTGACCATAAGTGAATTACGGAAGCCGTCAACGATAACTTTTGGAACATATTGAAGAAAATCAAGCTTTTCGAGGTTATGATAAATCAGGGCTGAAACGCCATGCTTGTTTGCCAGGATTGAAAAGTATTGCCAGTCGGTTGCTGTTTCAGCAAGTGCCCTGAGCATGACAGTTATCTCAACGTCGAAGGAAAGCCGGCAAAGTCCGAGAAGAAGGATCTCCTCATCCCTGATATTTAGCTTGCTGTTCATTTATCAAACCGGCTGCTCTGCTTTTTATACATTTCAAAGTACATCCCCTTCCTGTTCATCAGTTCATCATGAGTGCCTGTCTCAGCAATTGATCCCTTATTGAGAACAATTATCCTGTCAGCCAGGCTGACATTAGTAAACCTGTGGCTTATCAGAACAGCTGTCCTTCCCCTGACTATCTCCCTGAATCTGCTGAATATCTCATATTCGGTATCTGCATCGAGGGCGCTTGAAGGTTCATCGAGAATGATAACGGGTGCATCCCTGTAAAGAGCTCTCGCAAGCGCAATCTTCTGC
>Ga0209450_10001379_pt1 | contig 12141 bp, 14 predicted proteins | sample FrelakmetLWP11LW_FD_187149 | JGI IMG/M metagenome (GOLD analysis project Ga0209450, IMG submission 187149) | Freshwater lake sediment microbial communities from the University of Notre Dame, USA, for methane emissions studies - LWP11 LW (SPAdes)... | ecosystem: Environmental > Aquatic >... | reverse complement strand
GACGATGGCGATCTCCGGACTGTTCTTCGCTGGGCAGATCAACGGCACCACCGGCTACGAGGAGGCCGCGGCGCAGGGTCTGCTGGCCGGCATCAACGCCGCACTTCAGGTTGCCGGACGAGACGCTTGGTCGCCCCGCCGTGACCAGGCTTACATCGGCGTCCTCGTCGACGACCTGATCACCCGCGGGGTGGCCGAGCCTTATCGAATGTTCACCAGTCGCGCCGAGTACCGACTGAGCCTGCGCGAAGACAACGCCGACCTGCGCCTGACCGAGATGGGTCGGGCGCTCGGCTGCATCGATGACCGCCGCTGGGATGCGTTCTGCCGCAAGCGCGAGGCGGTCGAACGCGAGTTGCAGCGACTGAGCGCGACATGGGTGAACCCTCGGCAGGTCGCGCCCGCCGAAGCCGAGCGGGTTCTCGGAAAGGCGCTAGAACGTGAGCACACACTCTCCGATCTATTGAGGCGTCCAGAGGTTTCCTATGAGAGCCTCCTGTCATTAGTAAGCGCTGACAGTCGACCCCTTGGCGGCCCCCCGGCGCTCGGGGCGGATGACGCGCGGGTGGCCGAGCAGGTCGAGATCGCCACCAAGTACGCGGGATACATTGCCCGGCAGCGCGACGAGGTGGCACGCCATGAGGCGCACGAGTCGACCCGGATTCCCGACGCCATTGACTACGCGCAGGTCCGCGGCCTGTCGTTCGAAGTTCGGCAGAAGCTGGCGGCAATGCGGCCCGAGACGGTGGGCCAGGCCGCGCGAATCTCCGGAGTCACGCCAGCGGCGATCTCGCTGCTGCTGGTCCACCTGAAACGCCGGTCGAGGGGAGCCGCGCCGGTCGGCGCGGGCGGCGAGCTTGCCGCCTGAAGCGAGCGCCGAGGCGATCGGCGCCGGCGCCGCCGGCCTGGGCGTCGCGCTGGATGCCGCGCAACTGCATAAGCTGGCGGCCTACGCGGGCCTGCTCGGCCGCTGGAACGCGACGCACAACCTGACCGCGATCCGCAGCAAGGAAGAGATGCTCACTCACCACCTGCTCGATTCGTTGTCGCTGGTGCCGCACCTCGAGCGCGTCACGCAACGCGCGAGCGCCCGCGTGCTCGATGTTGGCAGCGGCGGCGGACTGCCGGGAATCGTGCTGGCGATCGCCGTGCCGCAGTCGCGCTTCACCCTCGTCGACGCAGTGCGGAAGAAGTGCGCCTTCCTGACCCAGGCCCGGCTCGATCTGCACCTCGACAACGTCGAGGTCGTGCATGGACGGGTCGAGGCGCTGCGCGAGCCGCCGTTCGACGTGGTCGTGTCCCGCGCCCTGGCAACGCTCGCGCAGTTCGTCGACTGGACGAGGAGCCTGCTCAAGCCCGGCGGCTGCTGGCTGGCGATGAAGGGAAGGCGGCCGGCCGATGAGCTGGCGGGGCTGCCGCCGGACGTGCTGGCGACCGTGGTGCCGCTGACGGTGCCGGGCCTCGGCGAACAACGGCATCTGATCGAGATGAGAACAGCATGAACAGGACCTGGCTGCCCTTTCTGGCGGCACTTCTTCTCGCCGCCTGCGCGACGGCGGAGCCGTCGCCGCCGCTGCAGACGGTCTCGCGCGTCGAACTCGAGCGCTACGCCGGCACGTGGCACGAGGTCGCGCTGTATCCGAACCGCTTCCAGCAGGCGTGCGCCAGCGACACCACGGCCACCTACACGCCGCTGGGCGACGGGCGGATCGGCGTGCGCAACCGCTGCCGCCGCGCCGACGGCTCCGAGATGTCCGTCGACGGTGTGGCCGAGGTCGTCGATCCGGCGACCAACGCCAAGCTGAAGGTCAGCTTCCTGCCTTCGTGGCTGCGCTGGACGGGCATCGGCCGCGGCGACTACTGGGTGCTGCACCTCTCGCCGGACTACCGGGTGGCGATCGTCGGTGAACCGGGCCGCGAGTACCTGTGGATCCTGGCGCGCGAGCCGACGCTTGCCGAGGCCGACTACCAGGCGCTGATGGCGAAGGTGCGCGCGGCCGGCTATGACCCGCAGCGTCTGCGGCGCGCTGCGGCGCGCTGAGCGACGGCCTGGGCTACGGCGGCGGCTGCCGGTAGCGCTGGTCGACCTCGACCTGCAGGCCGATGGCGACACGGTTGGTCAGGCTGGCCAGATACACCACCTGCATCAGTTCGCCGAACATCTCGTCGGTCATTCCCCTGGCGCGCGCCGACGCCGCATGCGTGTGCATGCAGTAACTGCAGTTGTTGGCCGCCGACACCGCGACGTAGACGAGCTCCTTGGTCAGCGCGTCGATCGCGCCAGGCGCCATCACCCGCTTGACCTCGCGCCAGGTGGCTTCCAGCTGCGCCGGGTCGTTGGCCAGCGCGCGCCAGATGTCGTTGACGTAGTCCGTTGCGCGGCTGGCGCGGATGTCGGCAAATACGGCGCGCGCCCGGGCGGGGGCCTGTTCGTCGGTCAGCAGCGGCACGAGGGCCATGTTTGCTCCTTCGCTCGATCCGGCGCGCCGGCGGCGGGCTCGGTCGTCGCTGCGATGATGCTCCGACGCCTGCCGGCAGACGGCGCCACCCTCGGCAGGCAGCGAACGTAAAATGACGCGTTTGCCGTGCGCCATCCTCCTCGCATCGCAGTCCGCCATGCAACGCACCGTCGCCGCCATCGCGCCGCCGGCGACCGCGCGGTCGCCCCTACCCCGTCGCGCCCGCGCGGCGCGTCCAGCGGAGAGCTGACACCGTGGCGCGCATCTTCTGCATCGCGAACCAGAAGGGCGGTGTCGGCAAGACCACCACCGCGGTGAACCTTGCCGCGGCCCTGGCTGCGCAATCGCAGCGGGTGCTGCTGATCGACCTCGATCCGCAGGGCAACGCCACCATGGGCAGCGGCATCGACAAGCGACAGCTTGCCCGCTCCGTCTACCAGGTGCTGCTGGGAAGCGCCGGCGCCCGCGCGGCGATCGTCCGCGCCGAGGCGGGCGGCTACGACCTGCTGCCCGCCAACCGGGACCTGGCGGGCGCCGAGGTCGACCTGGTCGACCTCGACGACCGCGAGCGCCGGCTGAAGTCGGCGCTCGCGCCGGTGCTGGGCGACTACGACTTCGTCCTGATCGACTGCCCGCCGTCGCTGAGCCTGCTGACGATCAACGGCCTGTGCTGCGCGCACGGCGTGATCATCCCGATGCAGTGCGAGTACTTCGCCCTCGAGGGCCTCACCGATCTCGTCAACACCATCAAGCGCGTGCACGCCAACCTGAACCCGGGGCTGAAGATCATCGGCCTGCTGCGGGTGATGTTCGATCCGCGCATGACCCTGCAGCAGCAGGTCTCGGCGCAGCTGGAGTCGCACTTCGGCGACAAGGTGTTCCGCACCATCATCCCGCGCAACATCCGCCTGGCCGAGGCGCCGAGCCACGGCATGCCCGGCGTCGCCTACGACCTGGCGGCCAAGGGCGCGCAAGCGTATGTCGCCTTCGGCGCCGAGATGGTCGAGCGGATGAAGACGCTGTAGGGCGATGGCACGGTCGGCCTTCGAGTCCCGCCGCTCGCTCGTGGCGCCCGGCACGCGCCGCCTGACGACGGATCGACGCTGATGTTCGATCCGGCGCAGCTTCCGCCGCAGTTGACCCCGACAGGCGACGCCCTCGCCGCGAGCGTCGAGGAGGCGGGCCTGAACGCCGCCCAGCCTCTCGAGCAGCTGCTGTACGACGGCTGGCTGCTGCGCCACTGCCCCGGGAAGGCGCGCCGCGCACGCAGCGTCAATGCGATCGCCGATGGCCGGATCGAGCTGGCGGCCAAGATCGACCGCTGCCGGTCCTTCTATGCACAGGCCGGCCTGCCTTGCCTGTTCCGCATCACGCCGTTCAGCCGGCCGGCACGCCTCGACGGCGCGCTTGCTGCAGAAGGCTTCACCGCCGAGGAGGAAACGCGGGTGATGACGTTGCGGCTGCAGACCCGGCCCGGGCGGTCGAACCATCGGCTGCGCGAGATGGGTGTCGACGAACTGGCGCAGCGGGCGGGCGAGCTGCGCGGCTCGCCGGCGGGGCAGATCGCGGCCCACGCATCGCGGCTGGCGTCGATGTCGCCGGCGCTGCGGGCGCGCCGCCTGGCGCTGGAGGAGGACGGACGCGTCGTCGCCGTCGGCCAGTCGGTGCGGCAGTCCGAACTGGTCGGCCTGTACGACATCGTCACCGCCGAGTCCGCGCGCAACCGCGGGCTGGGCACGGCCCTGACGACCGAACTGCTGCGGCTGGCGGTCGAGGACCGGGCGTCCGTTGCCTACTTGCAGGTTGCGGCCGATAACATCGCGGCGCGCAGCGTCTATCGTCGGCTCGGCTTCGCCGACCGCTATGCCTACTGGTACCGGGCCGAGCCGGTCGCGCCGCGCGAGTCGGCAGCCTGAAGGGGGCGCAATCGTGATCAGGAAGATGAAGGGACTCGGACGCGGGCTGGACGCGCTGCTGGGATCGGAGCCGACGGCTGCCGCGGCGCCGGGGCCGCAGCAACTGCCGCTGGACCGGCTGCAGCCCGGGCGCTACCAGCCGCGCACCCGGATGAACGCCGAGGCGCTGGCCGAGCTCGCCGATTCGATCCGGGTCCAGGGGGTGATCCAGCCGATCCTGGTCAGGCCGGCCGGTGGCGAGCGCTACGAGATCATCGCCGGCGAGCGCCGCTTCAGGGCAGCGCAGATGGCAGGCCTGGCCGAGGTGCCGGTGACCGTGCGCGACGTGCCCGACGACGCTGCGCTGGCCATGGCGCTGATCGAGAATATCCAGCGCGAGGACCTCAACCCGCTCGAGGAAGCGCAGGGCGTGCAGCGGCTGGTGCGCGAGTTCGACTTCACGCACGAGCAGGCGGCGGCGGCGATCGGCCGCTCGCGCAGCGCCACTTCCAACCTGCTGCGCCTGCTCAACCTCGCGGCGCCGGTGCAGGAGATGCTGATGGAAGGGCGGCTGGACATGGGCCACGCCCGCGCCCTGCTCGCCGTCGACGCCGCCACCCAGGTCCAGCTCGGCCACCAGATCGTTCTCAGGGGGCTTTCGGTGCGCGAGGCCGAGGGGCTGGTGTCGCGGGCACAGCGCGCGCAGCCGGCGGGTGGCCGTCCGCCGCCGGCGCGCAGCCGCGATCTGGAGCGATTAGAGGAAGAACTCTCCGACGCGCTGGCCGCGACCGTCCGCCTGCAGGTTGACGCGCGGGGCAAGGGCCGGGTCGTCATCCAGGTCGCGGGGCTCGACCAGCTCGACGGCATCGTGGCGCGGCTGAAGGGCTGAAGCCGCGGGCCGGCGCACCTGTTGCGCCGCAACCCAAATTTGACCCGCACTCGACCCACCTCTTAAAATCCTACGGCTTTAAGGAATTCGTTGTGCTGCGGGAGCGGCTGCCACCGGGAGAGCCGGGGCGGAGCCGGAGCGGGTCGATGTTTCGCGTGGTACTCCTGCAGTGCGTCGCTGCGTTGCTGGCCACATCGGCGGCGTGGGCGCTGGGCGGCACGGCGGCGGCATGGTCGGCCCTGGCCGGCGGTGCGGCCTGCGTGGTGCCCAACGGCCTGTTCGCGCTGCGGCTCGCTGCCGCGGCGCGGCGCCCGCAGGGAACGAGCGCCGCAACGTTTTTCGTGGGCGAGTTTCTGAAGGTGGGTTCCACGGTGGCGCTGCTGGCGCTCGTCGTCTGGGCCTACCGGGATCTGGTTTGGCTGGCGATGATCGCCTCGGTCATCGTGACTCTGAAGAGCTACTTCATCGCCCTGATCTGGCGCTGAATAACGGAACGACACCATGGCGACCAGCCAGGCACCGACCGCCACCGAGTACATCGTCCATCACCTGACCCACCTGGCGACGGGCAAGCAGAAGTTCATCGTCGACTTCTCGGTCGTCAACATCGACACGGTGTTCTTCTCGGTCGCCTGCCTGGCGCTGACCCTGTTGCTGCTGCGCCGGGCGGCGCGCGGCGCCACCGCCGGCGTGCCGGGCCGCTTCCAGGCTTTCGTCGAGATGATCGTCGAGATGGTCGAGGAACAGAGCAAGTCGATCGTGCACGGCGACCGCACCTTCATCGCGCCGCTGGCGATCACCGTGTTCATCTGGATCATCTTCATGAACGCGATCGACCTGATCCCGGTCGACCTGTTCCCGTGGCTCGCGCTGAATGTGTTCGGCATCCACTACCTGCGGCCGCTGCCCACCGCGGACCTCAACGGCACGCTCGGCATGGCGATCGGCGTGCTGCTGCTGATGATCTACTACGCCGTCAAGATCAAGGGGTTCGGCGGCTGGTTGCACGAGCTGTTCACCGCGCCGTTCGGCGCCCACCCGCTGCTCTGGCCGTTCAATTTCCTGCTCAACCTGATCGAGTACCTGGCCAAGACGGTGTCGCTCGGCATGCGACTCTTCGGCAACATGTATGCGGGCGAGCTGCTGTTCTTCCTCATCGCGCTGCTCGGCGGCACCTGGGCGTTCCGTGCCGACAGCTCGCTGCTGCTGGCGCTCGGCCACGTGCTCGCCGGCACCGGCTGGCTGCTGTTCCACATCCTGATCGTGCTCCTGCAGGCGTTCATCTTCATGATGCTGACGCTGGTCTACATCGGGCAGGCGCACGAGGGACACTGACGGCTTTTCGCTTCGCACCACGCTTCATTTCCAACAAGGAGTCTGTAAATGACCAACGTCGCATTCGTTGCCCTGGCCTGCGGTCTGATCATCGGCCTGGGCGCCATCGGTGCCTGCATCGGCATCGGCATCATGGGCGGCAAGTACATCGAGTCGGCGGCCCGCCAGCCCGAGCTGATGAACACCCTGCAGACCAAGATGTTCCTGCTCGCCGGCCTGATCGACGCGGCGTTCCTGATCGGCGTCGGCATCGCGATGATGTTCGCGTTCGCCAACCCGTTCGCGGGCTGAGCGGGCCAGGCATCCTCCGGCAAAGACCATCGATGTCGCCGGCGGACCCGCACGGGTCGCGCCCGGCCCTTTCCGGGTCACAGTCATGAACATCAATTCCACGCTGTTCCTGCAGCTGTTGGTCTTCCTCATCGGCGCCTGGGTCACGATGAAGTTCATCTGGCCGCCGCTGATCCGCTCGATCGACGAGCGCCGGAAGAAGATCGCCGACGGCTTGAAGGCGGCCGAGGCCGGCAACCAGAGCCTGTCCGACGCGCAGCGCAAGATCGCCCAGATCGAGGCCGACGCGCGCTCGCGTGCCCAGTCGATCGTCGCCGAGACCGAGAAGCGGGCCCAGGCGCTGGTCGACGAAGCCAAGGCGCAGGCCAAGGCCGAGGGCGACCGACTGGTCGCGGCCGCCCGCCAGGAAGCCGAGCAGGAGATGCAGCGCGCCAAGACCACGCTGCGCGACCAGGTCGCCGTGCTGGCCGTGGCCGGCGCCGAGCAGATCCTGCGTCGCGAGGTCAACCCGCAGGTGCACGCCGATCTGCTGGCGCAGCTCAAGGGCCGGCTGTAGCCATGGCCGAGCTGTCCACCATCGCCCGCCCGTATGCCGAGGCACTGTTCGCCGCCGCCTCCGGCGACAAGTCGGCGGACGGCACGCTCGACCAGTGGCTGCCGCCGGTTGCCGAGATGGCGGCGGTCGCCCGGCATCCGGAAGTCGTGCAGGTCGTCAATGATCCCAAGCTGGGCAGCCAGCAGGTCTTCGACCTCGTGCGCGGGCTGATCAAGTCGCCGCTGCCGCCTGCGGCCGAGAACTTCCTGAAGTTGGTGGTCGACAACGGTCGATTGGCCGTGCTGCCCGAGGTCGCGCGCCAGTTCCGGGCGATGAAGAACGCCGCCGAGGGCCGGGCCGACTGCCTGATCGAGAGCGCGTTGCCGCTGACCGATGAACAGGTGCACGAGCTGCTGTGGGGACTGTCGCGCAGGATGGGCCTGAAGCTGATCCCCGAGGTCAAGGTCGATCCCGAGTTGATCGGTGGCGTGCGCGTCAGCGTCGGCGACCGCGTGCTCGACGACACGATCAAGGCGCGGCTGGCCCAGATGCACACTGCGCTGACCGCATAGTTTTCGAATCCGGAGTCCCGCCATGCAACTGAACCCGTCCGAAATCAGCGAACTGCTGAAGAGCCGCATCCAGGGACTCGCCGTCTCGGCCGACGTCCGTACGCAGGGCACCGTGGTGACGGTGACCGACGGCATCTGCCGCATTCACGGTCTGTCGGACGTGATGCAGGGCGAGATGCTCGAATTCCCCGGCGATACCTTCGGACTGGCCCTGAACCTCGAGCGCGACTCGGTCGGCTCGGTGATTCTCGGCGACTACGAGCACATCCGCGAGGGCGACACCGTCAAGTCGACCGGCCGCATCCTGGAAGTGCCGATCGGGCCTGAACTGATTGGCCGCGTCGTCAATTCGCTCGGCCAGCCGATCGACGGCAAGGGGCCGATCAACGCCAAGATGACCGACGTGATCGAGAAGGTCGCCCCGGGCGTGATCGCCCGCAAGTCGGTGGCGCAGCCGGTGCAGACCGGCCTGAAGGCGATCGACGCCATGGTGCCGATCGGCCGCGGCCAGCGGGAACTCATCATCGGCGACCGCCAGACCGGCAAGACGGCGGTGGCGGTGGACACGATCATCAACTCCAAGGGCAAGGACCTGATCTGCATCTACGTGGCGATCGGGCAGAAGGCCTCGACCATCGCCAACGTGGTGCGCAAGCTCGAAGAGACCGGCGCCATGGCCTACACCATCGTGGTGGCGGCCACCGCATCGGAGTCGGCGGCGATGCAGTACATCGCGCCGTACTCCGGCTGCACGATGGGCGAGTATTTCCGCGACCGCGGCCAGGACGCGCTGATCATCTACGACGACCTGACCAAGCAGGCCTGGGCCTACCGGCAAGTCTCGCTGCTGCTGCGCCGCCCGCCGGGCCGCGAAGCCTATCCGGGCGACGTGTTCTACCTGCACTCGCGCCTGCTCGAGCGCGCCGCGCGCGTGAACGAGGGGTACGTCGAGAAGTTCACCAACGGCGAGGTCAAGGGCAAGACCGGCTCGCTCACCGCGCTGCCGATCATCGAGACGCAGGCCGGCGACGTGACCGCCTTCGTGCCGACCAACGTCATCTCGATCACCGACGGCCAGATCTTCCTCGAGACCGATCTGTTCAACGCCGGCATCCGGCCGGCCATCAACGCCGGCATCTCTGTGTCGCGCGTGGGCGGCGCGGCGCAGACCAAGGTCATCAAGAAACTCGGCGGCGGCGTGCGTCTGGCGCTGGCCCAGTTCCGCGAGCTGGCTGCGTTCGCGCAGTTCGCCTCGGATCTCGACGAGGCCACCCGCAAGCAGCTCGAGCGCGGCCGCATGGTCACCGAGCTGATGAAGCAGCCGCAGTACCAGCCGCTCGCGGTGTGGGAGCAGGCGGTGACGCTGTTCGCGGCCAACAACGGCCACTTCGACGACATCGACATCAAGCAGGCGCTGGCGGCGGAGAAGGCGATGCGCGAGTTCCTGCGCAGCAAGCATGCGGCGCTGGTCGAGCGGATCGAGTCGACCAAGGACCTGTCGAAGGACGACGAGGCGGCGTTGACCAGCGCGATCACGGAGTTCAAGAAGTCCGGCGCTTACTGAGCGGCGCCTGACGGAGAGCCTCGATGCCGAGCACCAAAGAGATCCGCGGCAAGATCAAGAGCGTGCAGAGCACGCGCAAGATCACCAAGGCAATGGAAATGGTCGCCGCCAGCAAGATGCGCAAGGCGCAGGATCGCATGCGCCAGGCGCGGCCCTACGGCGACCGGATCCGCAACATCGTCGCCCACCTGGCGCTGGCCAATCCCGAGTACAAGCATCCGTTCGTGCTCCGCCGCAGCGAGATCCGCAACGTCGGCGTGATCCTGATCTCGACCGACAAGGGCCTGTGCGGCGGGCTGAACACCAATATCCAGCGCGCCCTGCTGCAGCTGGTCAAGCAGTGGGAAGCGAGCGGGGTGAAGTTCCAGGCCACCGCCGTGGGCAACAGGGGCTTCGGCTTCCTGCAGCGGCTGAACGCCAACATCGTCTCGCACGTCGTGCAGCTGGGCGACAAGCCGCACCTGGAGAAGCTGATCGGGCCGGTCAAGGTGCAGCTCGATGCATACGCTGCAGGAACGCTCGACGCCCTGTACATCGCCTACACGCGCTTCGTCAACACGATGAAGCAGGAGCCGGTGATCGAGCAGCTGCTGCCGCTGTCGGCCGAGCGCTTCGCGCAGACCGACGAGGAGAAGCGCGCGTTCGCGTGGGACTACATCTACGAGCCCGACGCGCAGCGGGTGGTCGACGAGCTGATGACGCGCTACGTCGAGGCGATCATCTACCAGTCGGTGGCCGAGAACATGGCCAGCGAGCAGAGTGCCCGCATGGTGGCGATGAAGGCCGCCTCGGACAACGCCAAGAAGATCATCGAGGAACTGCAGCTGGTCTACAACAAGACGCGGCAGGCCGGCATCACCAAGGAAATCTCCGAGATCGTCGGCGGTGCCGCGGCGATCGCTTAGGACAGGACGAGCCGGCTGTGCAAGCGACGCCGAGCACGAGCCCGATCAGGTCATCCGCGTCGCCGTCGTGAAAACAGGTTTTTGAGGATCGAGGTCAACATGTCAAAGGGAACCATTGTTCAGTGCATCGGCGCGGTGGTCGATATCGAGTTTCCGCGCGAGGCGATGCCGAGGGTCTACGACGCGCTGGTCCTCGAGGCCGACCCGGGCAACAGGCTGGTCGAGCAGGGCCTGACCTTCGAGGTCGAGCAGCAGCTCGGCGACGGCGTCGTGCGCACCATCGCCATGGGCTCGAGCGATGGCCTGAAGCGCGGCATGATGGTGCGCAACACCGGCGACAACATCATGGTCCCGGTGGGACCCGGCGTCCTCGGCCGCGTCATGGACGTGCTCGGCCGGCCGATCGACGAGCGCGGCCCGATCCAGGGCGATGAACGACGCGGCATCCACCAGCACGCGCCGAAGTTCGACGAGCTGTCGCCTTCGGTCGAGCTGCTCGAGACCGGCATCAAGGTGATCGACCTGATCTGCCCGTTCGCCAAGGGCGGCAAGATCGGCCTGTTCGGCGGCGCCGGTGTCGGCAAGACCGTGACCATGCTGGAGCTGATCAACAACATCGCCACCCAGCACTCGGGCCTGTCGGTGTTCGCCGGCGTCGGCGAGCGCACCCGCGAGGGCAACGACTTCTATCACGAGATGTCGGACGCCAAGGTCATCGTCCAGGAGGACCTGTCGCAGTCGAAGGTGGCGATGGTGTTCGGCCAGATGAACGAGCCGCCGGGCAACCGGCTGCGCGTCGGCCTCACCGGCCTGACGATGGCCGAGCGCTTCCGCGACGAGGGGCGGGACATCCTGCTCTTCATCGACAACATCTACCGCTTCACGCTGGCCGGCACGGAAGTGTCCGCGCTGCTCGGCCGGATGCCGTCGGCGGTGGGTTACCAGCCGACCCTGGCCGAGGAGATGGGCAAGCTGCAGGAGCGGATCACCTCCACCAAGACCGGTTCGATCACCTCGATCCAGGCCGTGTACGTGCCGGCTGACGACCTGACCGACCCGAGCCCGGCGACGACCTTCGGCCACCTCGATGCCACCGTGGTGCTCAGTCGCGAGATCGCCTCGCTCGGCATCTATCCGTCGGTCGACCCGCTCGACTCGACCTCGCGCCAGGTCGATCCGCACGTGGTCGGCGAGGAGCACTACACGGTGACGCGCTCGGTGCAGGCGACGCTGCAGCGCTACAAGGAGCTGCGCGACATCATTGCCATTCTCGGCATGGACGAGTTGTCGCCGGAGGACAAGCTGGCGGTGGCGCGCGCCCGCAAGATCCAGCGCTTCCTGTCGCAGCCGTTCCACGTCGCCGAAGTGTTCACCGGCTCGCCGGGCAAGTACGTGCCGCTGAAGGAGACCATCCGCGGCTTCAAGATGATCGTCGACGGCGAGTGCGACGCGTTGCCCGAGCAGGCCTTCTACATGGTCGGCACGATCGACGAGGCGTTCGAGAAGGCCAAGAAGGTTCAGTGATGGTGCTCCGTGATCTGTGATCCGTCGATCACAGGCACGGCCCACCGATCACGGACAACGGATCACGGACAACGGATCACGGACATCGGATCACTGCCATGACCACCATCCACGTCGACGTCGTCAGCGCCGAGGAATCGATCTTCTCCGGCGAAGCGGAGTTCGTGGTGCT
>Ga0209450_10001378_pt1 | contig 12141 bp, 7 predicted proteins | sample FrelakmetLWP11LW_FD_187149 | JGI IMG/M metagenome (GOLD analysis project Ga0209450, IMG submission 187149) | Freshwater lake sediment microbial communities from the University of Notre Dame, USA, for methane emissions studies - LWP11 LW (SPAdes)... | ecosystem: Environmental > Aquatic >... | reverse complement strand
GCTGATGATCTTCCGCTCGGACATCTCCATGGGTTTCAGAGACGCCACGGGAACCCGAACCTCGGAAGCGTAGGCAGCGTTGTACTGGGTCGCGAAGGTCTGCCAGTGGTTTTCCGGTTTGGCCACTACGATACAGTCCACCAAAATTCCGGGTACCACAACATCCTTGGGATTGAGAAAGCCGTCCTCCACGATCCGCTCGACCTGGGCTATGACCACCCCTCCGGAGTTGTGGACCGCCTGGGCGATGGCCAGGTTTTCCAGGTACAGGGCTTCCTTCTCCATCGAGATATTTCCCTTGGAATCCGCGGAGGTTCCGCGGATCAGGGCCGCGTCGATCGGAAAGGTTCTGTAGCGGAGGTATTCCTTCCCGTCCAGGGTCAGAAGTTCGACGATGTTCTCCGTGGTCTTGGCATTGATCTTGCCGCCGCCGTTGCGGGGATCCACGAAGGTTTTTAGGCCCACGTGGGTGATGTGCCCGGGGCGTTTTCCCGCGATGGCCCGGAAGAGGTGGGAGACGCAGCCTTGGGGCAGATTGTAGGCCTCGATCTTGTTCTCCATGGCCATCTTGCCCAGAGCCGGCGCGAGGCCCCAATGGCCTCCTATGACCCTCTTCACCATCCCTTCGTGGGCAAAATGGTTCAAGCCCCGGGTCTTTCCGTCCCCCTGGCCCGCCGCGTAGACGAGGGTCAGGTCCCGGGGTGCCCCGGATTCCTTGAATCTCTGCTCCAGCGCTACCGCAAGCTCCTCCGGGAAGCCATTCCCGACAAAGCCTTCGGTGGCCATCGTAGCCCCGCTTTTTATGCGCGCCACGGCGTCCGCCGCGCTCATGATCTTGTCGCGTTTCATATTGACTCCTTCATCCGCTGTGTTTGCGGCGGGGGGCGCATGCGGCCCCGCGCGCGGCCTTTGAGGAAGTCGGGTGGGTTTGTCCGGTCCAGATACTGTATAATCCGGAAACACGGAAAGATCAAGATTTTTTTTGACAATTCCGCCAAAACGGCATTACAATGACCACGGTCAACAAACGTGGTCATTGACCATGGTCATTATCTTTAGGAGGACATTATGGAAATCAAGGGAGCTGTCGCCGTCGTAACCGGCGGGGCAAGCGGGATAGGGGAGGCGGTCGCCAAGACCCTGGCCGCCAAGGGCGCGTCGGTCGTCATCGGGGACATGAACCAGGCCGGCATCGACCGGGTGGTCGCGGAGATCAAGAAGGCCGGCGGCAAGGCCGCCGGGAAGGTCGTCAACGTCACGGACGACGCAGACACCGCCGCCTTCATGGATTTCGCGGTCAAAGAGTTCGGGGCCATCAACGTGGTGGTTCCCTGCGCAGGCATCATCAAGGACGGGCTCATGATCTCCCCGGACAAGGAAACCGGCAAGGTCAAACGGGTCCTGTCCACCGCGGACTTCCGGGCCGTAATCGACGTGAACCTGGTGGGTCCCTTCATCACGATCCGCGAAGCCGCTTCCCGCATGGTCGACAACGGCTGGAAGGGCGTCCTCATCACCATCTCCTCCATCCAGAAGCAGGGCGGGGTGGGGCAGATCAACTATTCCTCCACCAAGGCCGCCATGGCCCTGTGGCCCAAGATCCTTGTCGGAGAGTTCCAGATGAAGGGAATCACCGGCATCCGGGTGGCCTCGATCGCCCCGGGCTACGTCGGCACTCCCATGGTCAAGGGCATGGACCAGGGCGCCCTGGCCAAGATCCTTTCCGGCGTGCACCTCGGCCGCCTCATCGAACCGGAAGAGATCGCGGAGACGATCGCCTTCATAGTGTCCAATGACGCCGTGAACGCCACCTGCATCGAAGTGGCCGGCGGCATGATCAGCGGCTTGATAGCAAAGTGATAGTATACAGGAACTAACCACAGAGAACACGGAGGACACGGAGTAGGGAAAGGGGACGATGGGATTTCTATGCAATTTCAATCTTTGTATAGAAAAGAAATAGAATTAAAGATCGCCCCTCATTCTATTTCTTCATCTTCACTCCGTGCTCTCCGTGCCCTCCGTGGTTAAGTCCGGTAACCTTCCGTCGTTCGGATTGCCCGCCGCCGGGAACAGTTCCGGCAGGCGGTAGACGTCCTTGACGCCGTCCACAAGGATCGCGCCCATACCCAGCTCCAGAGGGACGGCAAGGTCCACATCGTAGCGGTCTCCCACGGAGACGCAATCCGCTACGGGCACGCCCAGCAGGCGGGCCGCCAGTTCGAAGGGCTCCCGGGCGGGCTTGGAGACCATCGTGTCGTCCAGGCCCACCACCGCCCGGAAGTTTTCCTCGACCCCCAGAGCCCGGAGCGTATTCCGGCCCACGGAACCGGGATTGTTCGTCACCACCGCCAGGGCGAACCGAGAGGCCAGGATGGACAGCGCCTCGGCAAGCTTTTCGTCCCGGTAAAGCCAATCTGCGGGCTTGTTCAGCCGCTCCCGCCAGGCCACGCTCGTGGGAATGTCCACGCCCAATTCGGCCATGGCGTTCCCCAGGGATGTGACCTTTCCGGTTTCCCCGCCGATCCGATCCCGGACCGTCTCGATCTGGGCGCGGACCAGGGTCTCGTCGACGCCCCGGATGCGGGCAAACTCCCGGATCAGAACATCGATCTGGAACGCGGCGTATTCCGGGTGGGTGTAGAGGGTGGAATCCAGGTCGAAGAGAATCGCCCTCGGCGAGGCCGGGAGCCGGAAGACCTTCATTCCTGGAAGAGGTTACCCTGGGGCGGGCTGGAGGCCTGCTGGGCTTGCTGGGACTTCTTGAACATCTTGGCGATAAGTCCCCGGTTGTCCAGCATAGGCGACAGGGAATGGTTGTGGTACACCAGGGAGATGATCTGGGCGAACAGGGTCGAGACGTCCGCCTGCAGGTACCATTCTTTCTTGAGAAGTTCGTCGTGGTGGATGGCGTTGGTGCCGATGATGCGGTGGAATCCGCCTTCCCGGTAGGCGTCGTCAAAGTCCTGTATTGCGGTGGAAGAGAACATGGGCAGGGAAACGGCACAGATCACCTGTCGGGCGCCCTGTTCCTTCAGGAACCGCATGGCCTTGAGCAGGGTGCCGCCGGTCCCGAGCATGTCGTCCGCCATGAACACGATCTTGCCGTGAACGTCCCCCAGCAGCTTCATGTCCGTGATGTTGGACTCCTCGGCGTTCTTGGTGATCCGGGAATAGTCCCGCTCCTTGTAGATCAAGGCAAGGGGCTTCTGCAGGGTGCTGGTGTAGAATTTGTTCCGGTCGATGGCCCCCGTGTCCGGGGACAGGACCACCAGATCGTCACAGTTCACGTCCACCACCGTAGCGAGCTTCTGGATTACCTGATAGCTGGCGTGCAGGTTTTCCAGTCTGAGCTTGTTGAAGCAGTTCTCGATCTCCCGGGAATGGATATCCAGGGTGATGATCCGGGAAACACCCATGTTCTCCAGGGTCTGCCCGATCCGGGCCGCCGTGAGCCCTTCCCGACCCTTCTTCTTGTGCTGTCGGGAGTATGGATAGGTGGGAACGACGACGGTGATCCGCTCCGCCCCGGACTGCATGGCGGCGTCCACCGTGACCAGCAGGTTGAAGATATGGTCGTTGATGGAAAGGACGCGCTCGTCCCGCCCGTCGTTGAACCGAACCGGCTGGTGATTCTCCACGTCCTGGATTATGTAGAGGTCCTTGCCCCGAACGGAATCCAGGATTTCCGTCTTGATCTCTCCATTGGCGAACCAGGAATGCCGCGCGTTGATCTTGAACCGGGGGGCGCGGAATTTGTTCACGTCCCCGGGGATATACAGCATGGAGGACTGGATGTCGTTGGCGAAGTTGCTCTTCCGTATGACCAATTCGGCAGACAGGTGGTACCGCTCCGCCAGGACTCGGGTCTTGCGTTCGAACCTTCGCTTGTATATGGAGGCGAGCCTCTGAAGGACAAGCTCGGTGAAGCGCTCGCCGCCCGGACAGGCCAGAATCCCGAGTCTCGTGGGGTCGGAGTAGTTCATTGGACTCGCCTTGGGGAGAGGATGACTTGAAACTACACCCCGGGAGATGCCTTGTCAATAGATCGGCCCTTTCGCGGAAACCGCCCTCATGGTACTGTTGAATCGGGAAACAATAGGAGGGACGATGAAACGGACCGTACTTTCCATGTTGGAGGAGGCGGAACGCGCCTACCCGAACGTGAACTACGTCATCAAGAAGACCGACGCCGGTTGGGAAGGCTGGACCTTCGGCCGAGTGCGCTCTGAAGCCCGGGCCTTGGCCTCCTTCCTCCTCGGACGGGATCTGAAGAAGCAGGACACCGCGTGCATCCTGGCCGAAGGCAGTCCGGAATGGGTGGCCGCGGAGTTCGGCGTGCTCATGGCCGGCGGCATCTCCGTACCCCTTTCCATCAAGCTCCTGTCCGAGGAGATCCCTTTCCGGGTGAAGCACTCCGGAGCCGGGGTCTTCATCACCACGGGCAACCAACTGGAAAAGGTACTGGCCGCCCTCGTATCCGCGAACGCCCCAAAAACCTTGGTCGTCTACCTGGACGAGGATGCGGAACGGCCCGATGCGGTCTGCGCCAAGACAGGCTTCCCCCGGAAGAACATCGTCTTATTCAAGGACGCCCTGCTGGAGGGCCGTTCCGCCCTTCCCTCCCGGACCCCCGCCCTCAAGGAAATCGAGGATTCCGTAGCCGAGGACGATACCGTCACCATCTGCTACACCAGCGGAACCACCGGCGATCCCAAGGGCATCATGCTGACCCACCTCAACTACTGGGCCAACTGCAAGGACGGGATCGAGCTTTTTGAAAAGCCCTACTACTTCACCACCCTTATCATCCTGCCTGTGGACCATTCATTTGCCCACACCGTGGGCATCTACGCGGCCCTGCTCTGCGGGATCTCCCTCTACTTCGTGGATCCCCGGGGCGGAGGCATCGCCATCCTGCGCAACATCCCGATCAACCTCAAGGAAGTGGAGCCCATGTTCCTCCTCACCGTGCCGGCCCTGTCGGGGAACTTCATGAAGAAGATCGTGGCGGGGATCGAGGAAAAGGGCGGCTTCATCGAGAAGCTCTTCAAGGCCGGGATCGCGGCGGGCGTCGCCCTCAACGGCAACGGGTACAACTCCGTGCCCTTCGGGGTGAAAGCCCGGGGCTTCCTGGTCCACGGGATCGCCAAGGCCCTGATCTTCAACAAGATAAAGAAGATGGTCTTCGGGAAAAACATCCGGTTCTGCGTGGGCGGCGGCGCCCTCCTGGACGTTAAACAACAAGAATTCTTCGCAGCCTTCGGTGTACCCATCTTCCAGGGCTACGGCCTGACCGAGGCGGCGCCCATTATATCCTCCAACACCCCCAGCAAGCACAAGTTCGGCACCTCCGGCATCGTGGCCTCCACCGTCCAATGCCGCATCCTCCGGGAGGATGGAACGGAATGCGCCGTCGGGGAGACCGGCCAGATCGTAATCCGGGGGGAGAACGTCATGAAAGGGTACTTCCGCAACCCCGAGGCATCGGCAAAGGCCTTGCGGGACGGAGCCCTCTACACCGGCGACTTGGCTTATTACGACAAGGACGGGTTCCTGGTTGTGGTGGGCCGGGAAAAGGCCCTCCTCATCGCCGCGGACGGGGAAAAATACAGCCCCGAGGAGATCGAGGAGGCCGTCGGTACCTCCACGGATTGTTTCTCACAGATCATGGCCTACAATGAGCAGAGCAAGTACACCGCGGGGATTGTCTCCCTGGAGACCGGCCCCGTGGAGCGCATGGTTAAAGCCGAGGGGATCAAGACGGCGGCGGCCCTGATGGACCGGCTGGTACGTGAATTCTACCGCTTCAAATCCGACCCCAAGGCCAAGAAGGTTCCCGCCAACTGGATCCCCGCCACCTTCCTTATCGTGCCCGAGGGATTCAGCGACAAGGACGGGACCGTCAACTCCACCATGAAGCTGGTTCGCCACAGGGTGGCCAAGGTCCACGCCGAGGGAATCGCCTACCTCTACACCCCCGAGGGCTCCCGGCCGGCCAATCCCCGAAACCTGGAAGCCCTGAGGAAAATGTTCAACCTGGAATAGCTTTGGAGAAATCTGCAGGTATCAACCACAGAGTACACGGAGGTCACGGAGTCAGAGGGGGAATGGGATTAACAAAAAAATTCGTTACGACGACGGATGAGGCGCTCGACCCAGGACAAGCGCCGCGATCAGGAATGCCAGTCCCCGGGACAAGACTCGTATCGGAACGGGTGTCCTGCATTCACCCGGCCATATGCGGGCGGGATCCAGGAGCCCCCTGCCCTTCCACCACCGGTAATCCTGGGAGTCGTCGGGATTCCGTCTCCAGTATTCCCTCATGACCAGAAAATACACCAATTCCGCGAGGCCGGGACGCTCCACGCGTCGGCTCATGCGGGCTTTCGCCAAACGGCCGGCCAGTATCCGCAGCGCGGGCCGGAAAGCCTCTTCTCCGCCGGGTTCCAACGAGGCACCCGCGACAAGGCACAGGGATCCCGAGACCACGGTTCCCCAGGCCCGCAGGGCCGAAGAGAGCACCCCGATCGCCCGGCCGGATCGGACCACCCCGGTGGTGGTCACGACGGCGGCAAGGCGGCCCCACAGCCCGGGTCGATGGTTCATCCAAGCGTTGCGGTCGAGGAACGTCTTCATGAGCCCGGATACGTCGTCCACATAGACCGGAGATGCCAGGACGATCAGGTCCGCCCCGGCCATTCCTTCAGAGAGGGTCCCGACGTCGTCCGTAAGGGGGCAAGCCCGCTCTCCTCCGTCGAAGCAGATACGACAGCCTCGGCAGGTACGAATATCCACCCGGGCAAGATCCGTCGTCTCGATCTTGGTTTCCTCGCCCCTATCCCGTAAAGCCGAGAAGAGTTCTTCCGCCAGGATCCGGAGGGTCCGGGCGGTATTGCCCCCCGACCGGGGGCTCCCGTTCACGAGAAGAACCCGGGTCACAGGACAGCTATTTCATCGAGAAGGTCCCCGACTCCTGGAAGGCCAGGGGTACGGGTTCCTTCCGGATTTCGTCGGGCAGCTTCAGGGAGGCGCTGCCCTTGACTTCGAAGCTCCCCTTGCGGTCCGAGAAGATCGCCCTCACCCCCTTGGACAGCTTCTTGGAGCTGAAGGTGTTGGTCACCGTCACCAGGGTCCGGGCGCCCTCCTGTGCAACGCCGGAGCTGTCCCCCAGGACAAGGGACTCCCCGTTGACGAAAAGCTCATATCCCAGCTTCTGGAAGGAAAGGGCGCCTTTGGCGTCGTTCCGGATCTCCAGGGTGAAGCTCACGGACAGCGGCACGTCCAGCTCCGCGGGATCGATGACGGGTGCCTCCGGCTTCTTGCCCGCCAGGACATCCGCAAAGACCTTCTGGGCCTTGGCCGGGTCCGCCTTCTTTCCGGCCTGGGCGATGGCCTGGGCGACCTGGGCCGCCGAGGGCGGCTTTACCGCGAACCCGACCAGGGCCACGTGAGGCTTGATCGCGGGTATCTTCTTCTCCAGCTTGTAGGTGAACCGGACGTCCTTCGGCAGACCCGGCAGCTTCGGCAGGGGAATCACCAGGACTCCGTCGATCACGGTGTTCAGCCACTCCTTGGCCGCGTAATCCTTCACCAACTTGATGATCGCGTCGTACGCCAGGGTCACCGTAAAGGTGTTGGATTTCTCCTTCCTCGCGGCGACCTTGAATCCCCCCTGGCTCTGGGCCGAGAAGACCTTGGCCCCCTCCACGGAGAAGTCCAGGCTCATGCCCGAAAAGGCGAGATCCACGGGGTAGGGATTCTTGACGGCCAGTTCGAACAGGAAGGTCACGTCCCTCAGGGTCAGGGCTTCCACCTGGAAGCGGCGTATCTCGGCGGTCGGCTTCTGCAGCTGCGCCCAGGCGGGCACGGCCAGAAACACAAGGGCGAGCAGGCATAAGCTCCTCATCGTTTTCAAATCCATCCTCCCTCGCCCGGCGCCTGTCACAGGTTCTTCGCCTTCACCCGTTCCAGGGCCCACAGCACATACTTCCGGACCCTCGGGTTCGGATCCTCCTCGAGCTCGACCAGCAAGGAAGCGCCCTCCGGGCCGGCCAAGCGCTCCAGGGCCCGGGTCACGGCCACGCGGACCTCCGGGTCAGGATCCCGGGCGGCCAGGACGATGCCCCGGAAGGCCGGCAGGCTCCCCACCCGGGAAAGCGCCGCCGCCGCGTCCCTGCGGATCTTCGGGTCCCGGTTCTTGAGCTCCTGGATACGGGTTTCCACATAGCCCAGCGCTTCCAGCACCTGTACGATATACGGTTTCAAGGAGGCGATATCCTCCTCCAGGAGTTCCGCCATCGTCCGCTCTCCGGCCTCGCCCATGCGTCGGAAGGCTTCGGACAGCAGGTGCTTCAGGTCGCCCGTAGCGTCCTTGAACCGCTCCACCGCGCGCTCCAGGTCCCGCTTGCCAACTCGGGATGAAAGGGCGGCAAAGAGCTCCTCGCGAAGTCCCGCCTTTTCCCCGAGGGCGTCCGCGAGAAGGTCAAGGCTTCCGGCGTCCGTAGCCCGGCCCAGGCCCGCAATCAGGGAACGCTTTACTTCCTCCACCTCGTTGGCGTCATCCAACACGGAGCGCAGTCCCTCCAGCACCGCGGAACCGCCCTCCGTGGCCAGAGCCGCGGCGGCGGCGATTCGAACCCTCTCCACGGGATCCCGAAGGAGCTCGAGCCCCCCGGAGGCCAGGGCCTTGCCCTCGTGGAAACCCGCCAAAGCCCGGGCGGCCGCCACTCGGACGTCCGGGTCCGCGTCTCGAAGGGCGGCCTTTACGTCCCCAAGGAAGGCCTTGGATCCGGCGGCCGGCAGGGCCGCTATCAGCGCGGCCCGGGTAGGGGCGTCCACGCTGCCCAGGATTACCTTCGCCTTCCGTTCAAAGGCTTTCATATCCGCTCCCGCAAGCACCGGGGCGAATTCGGAGATCTCCTCGGCGTCTAGCAGCGGCAGGGATTCCAGGGCCCGTTGCAGGGCTCCGATCAGCTTCAGCTCGCCGATCAGGTAGAGAGCGTCCTTCCGCACGACCCGGGGAAGGGAAACCCGGTCCGCCCGCACCAAGGCCAGGGTGAGAGGAACGACCTGCTCCCGGGGCTGGCCCAGGAGGGCGGCCCGGAGCTGGGCCCGGAGTTCGAAGGTCGGGTCAAGGAACAGGCCCTGCAGGGCGGGGAAGACGCAGGGGCCCTGGTTTCCCTCCAGGGACATCAGAATGCTCGCCGCCAGCTCCGGCTGGGTTCTCCGGGCGTCAAGCTCGCCTACGACCAGCTCGCAGGCGTCCTCTCCTCCCCGATCCCGGGACGCGGCCAGGACGAGGTCATAGATGCCCAACCGTTCCGGCGTGTATGGCGGGGAACCCATGCGGGCGAACCACCTTCGAACCAGGGTCGCGATGAGCTTCCGGTCCCCCGCCCTGCTCAGCAGCCGTGCGGCCAGATGGAAGGATCCGTCGCTTCCGATCGTTTCCGTCCGGGAGAGAAAACCCGTCACCTGCAGCTCCACGGCGGAGTCCAGCAGGCGGAACCGGCGCTCCAACTCCTCGGCGTCGCCCAACTCTGCGGTCTCGAAGACCCGGGCCAGGGCTCCGCTCGCCTGGAGGCACTCCGCCGAAGCCAGTCGTTCCTCCGGCGTGCCCGTCTCCAGGTATTTGAAGGCGATTCCCTCGTCCACAGGATCCCCGGGGTCGAGGAGTTCCAGGGAATGGAGGACCTGCTCAGGCTCCAGGGAGCCTAGATCCGGGGCGTACAGGTCGGAGAAGTCCCTCCGGATCCGGGCCCTTATCGCCTTCCGGACCTCCAGGACGGGATCAGAAACCAGGAGCTTGTAGAGTTCCGCATAGAATCCTTTCCGATCCGGGGTATCCCAGCCCTCGACGATGAGCCGGCGCACCAGAGGATCGGGATCCACAAGGCAGCCCCGGAGGCTCCGCTGGGTCCGCTCGTCCCCCGCCCCCAGAAGCACCCGGACAGCGAAGACCCGGACCGCCCATTCGGGGTCCCCAAGGAGTTCCCGGACTTCGTCCATCCGTTCCGATAGCAGGGCTCTCGCCGCGGGGCCGTCGAATTCCCTCCCCGGACCGGAAAGGGCGATACGGCGGAGGGCGAAGGCTCCTGCGTCGGTTCCCGCCCACCCCAAGAGCTGGCGGCCGAGGCCGTTCTTTCGAAGGGAAGCCCGGAAACACGCGAACAGCCCGGTGTCCGGAAGGAATTCCAGGACCCGGGACAGGGTGCGTCGGTCGCCGCCCCGCTCCAGGACCGCCATCCACCACTTCCCGAAGCCGAGGGTTTTTGGAAGACCTTGGAAGGGGCCCGGATTGCCGCGGAAGCCCCCCCGGGCGCGCCGGAGCACATACCGCTCCCGGAGAATTCGGGTCCCCGGGGAAAGCCCTCGGCCGCCCAGGGCGGCGGGATCCAGGGCCGCTGTCCTCACAAGGCGGCGGAACTTCGTTTCCGCCAGGAACGCCAGGACCAGGGCCGCGGCCGCGGCCGCGGCGATGCCCGCGGCGATCCAGGTTCCCGTGGATATCCCGGCGACAAAACCGACGATACGTTCCATGTTGATCCTCCGGATTTCAACGGCGCTTGACGGCCCTGTAGATATGTATAGGTTCGACCTTTCCCTTCACCTTGACGGGTTCCCGATCCTCCAGCTGGAAGGCGCCTCCCAGCAGTCCCCGGGTGTCTTCGGTGATGATCACCTCTCCGGCCTTGGCGACCCCTTCCAGCCGGGCCGCCACGTTGACCGTGTCCCCGATCACCGAATAGTTCATGCGCCGGGAGGAGCCCAGGTTGCCGGCTACCAGGTATCCGGTGTGCAGGCCGATGCCCACCTTGAGATGTTCCGCGTCCCCCCGGAAGAAGGTCCGCTTCGGGTCCTCGATCAGTTTCTGGATCTCCAGGGCGCAGGCGACGGCGTTCACCGCGTCCTCCGCTTCGCTGGTCAGCGGCACGCCCCAGGCTGCCATGATGCAGTCCCCGATGAACTTGTCGATGAAGCCCCTGTACTTGAGCACCACCTCCACAGCCTGGGAGAAGTAGTCGTTCAGGACCTCGACGATGTATTCCGGGCTCCGCCCTTCGGAGAACGAGGTGTAGCCGCGGATATCCGCGAAGAACACTGTCGCCTTCTTGCCCGCCCCTCCCAGACGCACCTGGTCCGGAGATTCCATGAGGTGCTGGACTACCTCGCTGGAAAGATAGCGGCTGAACATGTCCTTTATTACCCGGCGTTCCTCCACGACCACGGTTATCTTTTCCTTGAGGGCGCGCTCCCGGCTCTGATCCGTGAACAGAAGGGTGAGCCCGTCCTGGCGGTCCGAGCGTTTCCCTCGGATGGGGGACAGGTTCAGGGAAAAGTCGAGCTCCCCTCGGGGTCCGGCGGCGATCCCTTCCACCCCTAGGATCGTGGAACCCCTGGAGAGGGTGTCCGCCACGGTCCTGAGGATCCTGGCGTCCACCCGGGGGCCCAACAGGTCGGTCAGAGGTTTGCCGACGTCCTCTTCGGTCAGGTCGAAGGCCCGGGCGGCTTCCTCGTTGAAGTAGCGGACGGAGCCGTCGCGCTCGGTGGTCAGAAGAAGGTTGGTCATGGAGGAAAAGACGCTCTCCTGGTACCGCTCCAGGGACTCGATGACGGCCGCGTGCTCCTTGAGTTCCTTGAAGAGCCGGGCACTCCGGAGCATACCCGCGGCCAAAGCGCAGAATGAGCCGAGAAAGTTCATCCGAACATGGTCGTAGTGGTTCACGCTCCGGGAGTTCACGAACAGGATCCCCACCCCCGCCTTGGGCACCGCCACGGGAAGAGCCATGCCGGAGACCATGTCGGGGTGCAGAAGTATCCCTTCCAGGGGGCAGGCGCGGCGGCGGTTCAGGACCACGGCTTCTCCGCAGTCCTCCAGGAACGCCACGGCTTCCCCGGTCCGGGACAGGGCGGCGGGCACGGACCAGGGTCCCCGTTTATACGAGAGGCGGAGAGGTGTCTTCGAACCCCGGGGGTCCCCGATGTAGAGGTAGAGGGCCGCCAGATCGGAGCGGGTTATGTCGCAGGACTGCTCGACCAGGACGGATTCGAGCTCCTCGAAGTCCGCGCCGGCGGACAAGAGGGCGGCGGCCCGGGAGAGTTCGTCAAAGGCGCCGCGGCGGCTGTTCCCCTGCCCGG
>Ga0209450_10001377_pt1 | contig 12147 bp, 6 predicted proteins | sample FrelakmetLWP11LW_FD_187149 | JGI IMG/M metagenome (GOLD analysis project Ga0209450, IMG submission 187149) | Freshwater lake sediment microbial communities from the University of Notre Dame, USA, for methane emissions studies - LWP11 LW (SPAdes)... | ecosystem: Environmental > Aquatic >... | reverse complement strand
TGGTGGTGGCCATCTGGGCGTTGAACCTGTCGCTGGTCAAGATCGCCCTGAGCGAGATTCCGCCGCTGCCTTACAACGGCATTCGCCTGCTGCTGGCCGCCGCGGCCCTGCTGGTCTGGCTGTTGCGGACCGAAAAAAACCTCAGCCTGCGCCGGCAGGACCTGCCCAAAATCATCCTCCTTTCATTTTCCGGCTATGCCCTCTACCAGTATTTATTCATCAGCGGTATCCACCTGACCACAGCCTCCAACACGGCCGTGATCTTCGGCAGCGCACCGATCATGATCTCGTTGCTCAGCTCCTTTTTCAAGCATGAAAAAATAAAAGCGCTTGGTTGGCTGGGCATCGCTTTGGGTTTTGCCGGGATATACCTGGTCATCAGCGGCCGGGCCGGCGGTTTTTCAATTTCCCAGCAGACCTGGAAAGGCGACCTGCTGCTCTTTATCGCCGTGTTTTTGTGGGCGCACTACTCGGTTTCATCGCGGCCGCTTTTGAAAATCTATTCGCCACTGAAGTTCACCGCCGTGACCATGGGGCTGGGCTCCCTGATGTTTTTCCCCTTTTCCTTTTCACAGCTGCTCCGGCTCCCCTATGCGTCTATATCGGTTCGCGCCTGGCTGTGCATGCTGTATTCGGGCCTTGGCGCCCTTTCCCTGGCCCTGGTGCTCTGGTTTTTTTCGGTACGCAAGGTAGGCAACAGCCAGACGGCCGTTTATTCCAACTTGCAGCCGCTGCTGGCCATCGTCTTTGCCCATTGGCTTTTGGGCGAGGCGATCACTCCGACGCTGCTGCTGGGGGCGGTGATCGTACTTGTAGGCATTGTTCTCACCCGCCGCGGCCGGGAAACCGTTTCCGAAAAGCCCGGCGCTGGAACGCAGACATGAAAAACAGCAAATGGCAATTGGCGCTTTCGGCCGTTCTGGTGGTGGCCGCGATCGGCCTGCATTTCGTGCATTTTTTGATCTTCCATGACGCCCACCATATTTTCATCTACCTGCTGGGCGATCTGGCATTCCTGCCGCTGGAAGTGCTTTTCGTCACCCTGATCATCAATCAACTGCTCAGCAGCCGCGACAAGCGAATCAAGCTGAAAAAAATGAACATGGTCATCGGCACGTTTTTCAGTGAGGCGGGAGGCGAGTTGCTCCGTTCGTTCCTTGAATTCGAGAAGAATAGTGAAACCCTGAAAGCCTTGGTGCTGCATGACCGGCGTTGGGCCGACGCGGATTTTAACCGCTTGGTGAAGCAATTGCCGGGCTACGCCTATGATATCGATATCCGCAGCGGCGCCCTGTCGGGATTGAAGGAATTCCTGATAGCGCGGCGCGCATTTTTTCTGTCCCTGCTGGGCAACGCCAACCTGCTGGAACACGATAAATTCACCGACCTGCTGTGGGCCGTTTTTCACCTGACCGACGAGTTGGGACACCGCGAAAATTTTGACCGTTTGCCGGCCAGCGATCTGCAGCACCTGGCCCAGGACCTGCGCCGTGCGTTCGGTCTGCTGCTGCAGGAGTGGCTGGCCTACATGCGCCACTTGAAGCGCGATTATCCTTATTTATTTTCACTTGCGATACGGACGAATCCTTTCGATAGCGAAGCTTCAGCGATTATTAAATAGTTCATTACAAGGATAGTATCACTGAACGCTTCGTAAAACTCAGCGGTGTGATACTATCCTTACCTGTTTTCCTTGGCGATCCGCACCAATCCGTTCGATCAGGAAACTTCGGTGATTATTGAATAACTCGGTTCGAGGATACTTCGGCGGGGATGCGGCTGTGGCAACACACGGCAAGGCCTGCCTTGACTTTGCCCATGCGGCTGCTTAGAATCCCATTCATGAAAAGAAGCGTTTTGCAAGGGCGTATCGCCGGAAAATTGAGGACTGTGGCATGGTTTTTGATATTTTTCCTGTTCATGGTCTTTTTCGGCCACGGCGAAAAAAAGGACATCCCGTCCGGCGCCGGCGCTGAAAAAATAGATCCGCTGCATGAAAATGCCCTGGCTTTCCTGGACTATGATTATGGTCCGCTTCGCTTGCAGGCCGATCAGCTCGCCCGGGAACAGAAATATTATGAGGCGGCCCAGTGTTATCTGGCCTTCTTGAAGTTCAACCACGATGACGTAACGGCCATCTATAACCTGGCCTGCTGCTACGGGAAGTTGGGAAAAGCCGATTTGGCCGTCCAGTCCCTGGTCATGGCGGCCAGGGCCGGTTTTCGTGATTTTAAACTGCTGGCAAGCGATAATGATTTTGCCGACATCAGAAACACTCCGAAATTCAAAAAACTGCTGGAACTGCTACCGGTCTGGGAGGAGGATTGCGGTGAAGTGATCTTCGTTAAAACAAGCAAGGTCTCGGAATTGCGGGTCAATCTTCCTGCGGAATTCGATCCTTCCCGGAAATACCCCTTGCTGATTGGGCTGCACGGCAATGGCGGGATCGCGGAGCACATGATGAACAAAATGAATCAAGTCTTGAAAAACGAACCGGTAATTTTGGCGGCTCCCCAGGGCGCCTACCCTAATTACACGCAACTCCGCGGCAAGCATTTTTCCTGGGAAATCCAGACCCGGAACAAGGAGTTATGGAAAATCGCCGATCCCCTGGTTAGTGAAAATCTGGGCGAAGTGATCCGCGTGATGCAAGAAAAGTATTCAATCTCGGAAGTCTATATCCTGGGGTTTTCACAGGGCGCGGCCTACGCCTTCCTGTCCGGTTTCAGGTATGCCGAGATGGTGGCCGGAATTATCAGTATCGGCGGGATGTTTCCTGAAAGCGACACCGATTTTTCCATGCTGACGGAGAAGGAAATCGCCGCCGGCAAGAAATTCAGGGTTTTTGTCGCCCAGGGCAACCGCGACCATTTGATCCCGGCGGGCTTGGGTGCCCAGGCCAGTAAAAAATTAGTCAAGCTCGGTTACCCGGTCGAATACCTGGAATACGAAGGCGGGCATGAGATCAGCCCGGACCTCATGAAAGAAATTTACGCCTGGATGATGAAACAGTAGGTACGGGACCGGATCCTTTTCCCGCATGGCCATGGTTGACAGAGGGTGTTGTTCCTACTAGAATTGCCATTCGGGCCATATTGTTCATGCCAGGAGGAATACGATGAAAGCTCTCTTTCGTATCGTTTTCGTGTTTGTATTGATACTATTCGACCTGCATGCCGCGGTTCCACAGCAGCCCCTGACTTTTGAAGCGCTGTACAGCTTTCCCGGTCCCCGGGACCTGGATCTTTCTGCAGATGGCCGGCTGCTGGTCTATACCGTGACACGCACGGATGTCGCTACGAACTCCTCCACCAGCGCGGTTTGGATGATGGATGCCCGCAACGGAAAAAATAACCGTTTGATCCGGGAAAATGCCCATGCGCCCCGCTGGATCCCCGGCAGCGGCAAGATTGTCTTTCTCGCCGATGCCGCTGGCGTTGACCAGCTGTACAGCTATGATCCGGTCAGCGCTGAAATCAAAAAAATGACCGCGATTCCTGAAGGCCTTTCCGATTATGTCTGGTCACCTGATGGCCAAGGCATTCTGCTGGCCCGCGCCGTATACCCGGAGGATAATAGCCCGGAATATTTCGCCCGGCAGCAGGCGGCCAAAAAAGAAAAAACGCACAGCGGCCTGGTCTTTGAAAAATTGCTTTTCCGGCCCTACAACCACTTGGATGACGGCACGATCACGCACGTCTTCCTGGTTTCATTCGCTACGGGGCAGATGACCGATCTGACGCCCGGGGAAAACTGTGCCCCTGCCGCTTACCTCGGCGGCCAGCGCGACATGGCGTTCGCTCCCGACGGCCTGACCGTGGCCTATACCGCCAACACCGACCCGGTCCAGGCGGTCAGCACAAACAATGATATTTTCCTGGTGAAGCGTGACGGCAGTTCCACACGCCGGCTCACCGAGAGCCGCGGCTGTGACGTTTACCCGGTCTTTGCTCCCGACGGCCGCTATCTGGCCTATGCCGAGATGGCCCGGCCGGGGTATGAAGCTGACCAGAAGGACCTGATCGTGATCGATCTGCGCGACGGCAGCCGCCGCAATCTGACCCGTGACCTGGACCTGGGCGTGGACGACATCATCTGGTCACGCCGTTCGGCAGCGGTATTCATCACCTGCCAGGAAAAGGGCTTTGACGCCCTCTATAAAATCGATTTGAAAACCGGTCGTGCGCGTTGCCTGGCCAGGGAGCGCGTATTCTCCAATGTAGTTTTAAGCCCTGATGAAAAATCGTTCTATTGCATCACCAGCGCCACGAACCGTCCGGCCGAAATTGCCCGCTTCGACCTGGGGAAAAACAGCTTTACCCAATTCACCCACTTTAGCGATGAATTTGTACACAACTTCACGCTGCCGGAACCCAGCGAGGTTTTTTGGTTCAAGGGCGCCAACAATGATGCGGTGATGGGTTTTCTGACCCGGCCTGTGCCTTTCGATCCCGCAAAAAAATATCCGCTGGTTTTTCTCTTCCATGGCGGGCCGGAAGGCGATTGGAACGGCGGCTGGAGCAACTACGGCGGCAATGCCAATCTGTTTGCGGCGCAGGGGTATGTCGTGGTAAAGCCGAATATCCATGGTGCTACTTCTTACGGCGCCAAGTTCAAGGAAGCCATTCTCAACCAGTGGGGCCGGGTTGACCAGGAAGACGTTCTGAAATGCCTCGACTACCTGCTGGCCCGATACTCCTTCATTGATCGCAATAAAATCGCCGCCAGCGGCCGTTCCTATGGCGGTTATCTGGTCAACTGGCTCAACGGCCAGACCGATCGTTTCGCCTGCTTTGTTTCGGTTGACGGTATTTTCGACCAATTGATGTCTTACTACAGCGCCGATGAACTATGGTTTCCGGAAATGGAATTTGCTGGCACGCCCATGACCAACCGCGACGAGTATCTGCGCTCCTCGCCCAGCACCTTTGCGCAGAATTTCAAAACCCCGACTCTGATTTTCCATGGCGGCCGGGATTATCGCGTCGATCTTTCGCAAGGGATCGCCATGTTCACCGCTCTGCAGCGCCTCGGTGTGCCGTCCAAGTTCATTTATTTCCCGGACGAAGGGCATTATTATTATAGGTTGAAGAACTGGAAATTTGTTTACGAACAGCAGTTTGCGTGGCTGGAGCGCTTTCTGAAAAAATAAAAGCGGAATTGGCCCTGCTGTCGTAGGGGGAAGAAAAGCCGATGGGTTCAAAAAAACCACAAGCGGTGCTTATTTACCTGCTCTTTTTCTTTTCCGGGATCAGCGGTTTGATCTATGAAGTGATATGGGTACGGCTATTCGGTAATCTCTTCGGTAACTCCATCTACTCGGCGGCGATCGTAACATCCGTTTTCATGTTGGGACTTGGGGTGGGAAGTTATCTTGCCGGCATCTGGGGTGACGGTAGATACAAAAAAGGAAACTCAAGCGGATTCTTCAGGACCTATGGCTACGCCGAATTGGGAATTGCGATGATGGGATTGCTTATTGCGCTGACCTTGCCGGTTCTTAAAAATTTCCTGGGATCATTGGCCCACTACTCGCTTGACGCTCGCGGCTGGCACCATCTGTCTTTTTTCTCACATTTCAGCCAATTTTTTGCGGCGATTCTCCTTATGCTGCCGGCAACCATGTTGATGGGGGCGACACTTACCCTTCTGATTCGGCAGCTGGTTTCAGAAGATGTGCAAATGGCGGGTTGGAGAATTGGTGTTCTATACGGCTTCAATACCGCCGGAGCGGCATTGGGATGTTTTTCCACAGATCTCTTCCTGGTTCCAAAGATAGGTCTTTTGCGTACGCAACTACTTGCTGTGATGATCAATCTGGCAGTTGGATTTGCGGCAATTCTCATCACGAAAAAAATGGTTGTTTTAAAATCCCAATCGAGCCATACCCTATCTTCGGACCGCTCGCGTGAGGCTGCAAAACTCGAGTTTCCCTCCGGAAAAGTGACGCCCATTGCCTTGGCGCTGTTTTTCTCCGGCTTCGCTTCGATGGGCATGGAAATTGTCTGGTTTCGTTTATTGAGCTCTTCCCTCGGCGGATTTCGCGTGATTTTTTCAATGATGTTGACGGTGATTCTGGTTGGAATTTGGCTGGGCTCGCTGGCGGGGGGATATTCCGCCAAACATTGGGGCAAGCCCGTTGAACGCTATATGCTTGTCTTGGCTGTTTTTATTTTTTCGACGCCGCTCCTGCTTGTCGCATTCAATGGCCATGTCGCGGAAGCGTATTTAATGAAGCGCATTCTGCAGCTTCCATCCGCTGTCGGATTGCCCTGGCTGACGCAAATGTGGGGAATTATGCGTCCCATTCTGGGCGTGATCGGGTTGCCCTCATTGCTGATCGGTTTCTCGTTTCCATTGGCCAATGCCTGCGTGCAGCGATTGGAACAAAGTGTGGGTCGCCGAGCTGGTGGTTTGTATTTGGCAAATACACTGGGAAATGTTTTTGGAGCAGTGACTGCTGGATTTATCCTGTTGCCGAAGCTGGGCAGTCAACGCAGCGTCTTTTTATTGTGTTTCGCTTCATTTCTGGCCATAATTTTCCTGCAAGTTTTTAAAGTGAGAGAGCAGCCGAGCGTTCACTGGCGTTCAAAACATGGTCTTTTTATTGCGTGCGTGATTGTTTCCTGCGCCATATTTATTTCATGGAACCTGCTGCCGGCCAATTATCTCATGATGAAAAGTTTCACCAAGATCGCAGCCGATCAACGAGTTTTGGTCGCCAGTGAGGGACTGAATGAAATGCTGCTGGTCATGGAAAACCCTTCCGGTACACGATTTCTTTTTACGAATGGGCATTCGATGTCTGCCACTTCTTTCAAGGTGCAGCGATACATGCGCGCGTTCGCGCATATTCCGCTTTTGCAGATAAGATCTCCCCGATCTGTGCTGGTCATCTGTTTCGGGGTTGGGAATACCCTGCACGCGGCATCCCTGCATCCGACGATCCGGCGACTGGATACCGTCGATCTCTCGGGGCACATACTGAACAACGCATCTTATTTTCGGGACAGCAATCGCGATATTCTTGAGGATAAAAGAGTTTCGGTCTTTATTAATGATGGACGGCTCCATCTGCAAATGATGCCGCCGGTTCTCTATGACCTGATCACCCTTGAGCCGCCGCCCATTGCTTTCGCCGGTGTCTCTTCGCTTTATTCCCGGGAATTCTATGAGTTGGCACGAAGTCGCCTGAAGAGTGGCGGCTATGTAACTCAATGGCTGCCATTGTATCAGGTCTCTCCGGAGATAGGCCTTTCCATGGTCCGGGCATTTGTGGATGTCTTCCCCAATGCCGTGCTGCTTTCCGGCATGGGCAATGAGCTGATCATCATGGGCAAGGCGGGCCCTTCGTCTGTTATGGATCCCGATCTGTGCTCAGCCAATCTCAACAAAGCCCCTCTGGTTCAAGCCGACCTCAATCGAATCAAGATGGGGAATTTGACGGAAATCATCGGGACATTTGTGGCTAACAGCAAGGATCTGCAGCGGGCAACACTCCATGTCGAACCGGTGACCGACGACAATCGTTCCATGGAATATGGGCGGTTTTCCAAATTCACGGATACCGGGCTGCCCCGGGCGCTGTTTCAAATAGATGGCATCGCCGCCTGGTGTCCAAACTGTTTCATGAATGGCAAGCTTCGCCCTGAAGTCGGTTCTCTTGACAATTATTTGGCCGCCCTGAACATTCTTTACCGGAGCAATGCGTTTCTTAATTTAAGCAGAGTTTTGGGGCCTGTGAGTGGCAGCGATATCGATTTTATTGACCCGGACGGCAGCCTGGGAACGGTTGTCAGCCGCAGCCCATATCTATTGGAGGTTCTTTCGTCACCGCTGACGGGTTCGCTGGAAAAAATCATGCTCCGTAAAGAGGAAGGCCCTTGGTCGGTTCAAGGCTTGCGCGAAACTTTTTATCCCGATGCCGTTCGCAATATCCGGATCGCCATGAAGCAGATACGCTCGAACCGCCTGGCGGATGCAATCAAGTGGTTTCGCATGGCGGTCGAATTGGACGACCGCAATGTGTCGGCGCGTTTTGGCCTGGGCTATGCGCTCTATTATGCTCAGGATTATCAAGGGGCCCTGGAACAATATCAGCATGGTTTGGCCATGGCGCCGGACAACCGCGAGGCCTGGTTCAGCCTGGCCGCTGTCTTTCATCGGCTGGGCCGGCTGAATGATGAAGTGGTCGCCTTGAAGCAGATCCTGCGCCAGGATCCGGAAAATGCGCGGGCAACGGGCCGGCTGGACTTGCTGCGGCAGAATCGGGCCGGCCGTTAAGCGGATTCAGTCCAGGCCGGCGCTTTCGAGCATGATCTGCTGGATGCGGGCAATGGAGGCTTCGGTGTCGCTCAAGATCCCCTCGCGCAGCTTCATGTTGTCCAGCAGCTGCAGGGCCAGGTTTTTCAAGCTGACGGCCGCCGGGTCTTTTTTATGCAGCGCCACCATTTTATGGATCAGGGGGTGTCCGGGGTTGATCTCCAGGACGCGCTTGGAAAGCTGGTAGTCCTTGTTGACCATTTTCATTATTTTTTCCATCTGCACCGACGGGCCGTCGCCCGGGTTGAGCAGGATGCAGGGGCTGTCGGTCAGGCGCCTGGATACTTTCACTTCCTTGATCTGGTCGCCGTAAATGGTTTTCAGGTAGGTGATGAAATTGTCGGCGTCCTTTAAATACGCGCTATCGGTGACCTCGGATTTTTCTTCCAGGGGAATGTCGGCGCTTTCGGCCATCTTGAACATTTTCTTGTCGAATTCATGCAGATGATCGATGACGAATTCATCCATGGGGTCGAGCAGGTAGAGCACTTCGAATTCTTTTTTGCGGAAAATTTCCAGGGCCGGGTTCTTCTCGATCGTCTGGCGGTCCGGTCCGCCGAGGAAATAGATCTCCTTCTGTCCCTCGGGCATGCGCCGGATGTACTCGTCCAGATCGGTCCATTCGTCGGCTTGGGTCTTGGAGGATGAGAACAAGAGCAGCTTGGCCAGCTTCTCCCGGTTGTCATAGTCGCTGACGATGCCCTCCTTGAAGTTCTTGCTGAAATTTTTCCAGATGTTCAGGTACTGGTCGCGTTTCTTGCTTTTGACTGTTTCCAGGTGCTCCAAGAGCTTTTTCAGCACATGTTTTTTGATCTTGTCGATGCGCACGTTGTTTTGAATGGTTTCGCGGGAAATGTTCAGCGGGATCTCCTCGGAATCGATGATGCCTTTGACGAAGCGCAAATACTCGGGCATGATGTCCTTGGAGCCTTTCTGGATCAGGATTTTCCTGGAATAGAGATCGACCCCGGGCTCGCTTTTCATCAAACCCAGCATCTCGAACGATGTCTTGGGGACAAACAACAGCGCGGTGAATTGCACCGGGGCGTCCGAGGACAGGTGCAGATGGGTTTCGGGGTCCTCCTGGGTGTTTTCCAGGAATTTGTAGAACTCGAAATAGTCTTTTTCCTCCAACTTGGATTTGGGCTGGGTCCAGATGGCCTCTTTCCTTTCGATTTTTTCCTGGTCCAGATAAATGGCGAACGGTACGAACTTGGAGTGCTTCAGGATGATGCTTTTTAAATTATAAATTTCCAGGAATTCCTTTTCTTCTTTCTTCAGCAGCAGCTCGATGCGTGTGCCGCGGCCTTGCTTCTCGGTGGCTTCGATGGTATAGCTGCTTTCCCCCTGGGATTTCCACAGCCAGGCCGGGCTGTCTTTTTGCCAGGATTTGCTGCTGATGTGGATCTCCCTGGCCACCATGAAGCTGGAGTAAAAACCGACGCCGAATTTGCCGATCAGGTCGATCTGGCCTTTGGCCGGAGTGGCGGCGATCTTTTTCAGATAATCGAGGGTGCCCGAATGGGCGATGGTGCCGATGTTTTGGATCAGCTCTTCCTTGCTCATGCCGATGCCGTTGTCTTCGATGGTTAGCTTGTTTTGCTTTTTGTCGACGGTGATCGTGATCTTCAGCTCCTGGTCCTTGTCTTCCAGGCCGGGATCGGTCAGGATTTCGAACTGCACTTTGTTCAGCGCGTCGGCGGCATTGGAGATCAGCTCGCGCAGGAAGACCTCCTTGTTTTTGTACAGTGAATAGACCAGGATATCGAGCAGTTGCTTGACTTCGGATTGAAATTCGAATTTTTCCTCTTTTTCCTTATCCATGATTTTCTCCTCCTTGGCTTCAGGCCTCATTATAGCATTTGTGTCAAGGTGGCCGTTTGCTTTTTCGAGCCGCTGGCGGTTGATTTTAATTGAATAAATACTTTAAATTTTATACAATGATTTCTGCAAAAAATCTTTCATGCAAATGCATTGAGGAGGATCCATGGCGATTGTCGTGACCGGAAAAAATTTGAAGATCGAGGATGTGTATAAGGTGGCTTATGGGCTGGAGAAGGTTGAACTTCATGCCGATGCCGTCGAGAGAATTAAAAAATGCCGGGCTTTCATCGAGAAGCGCATTGAGGCCCGCGAGATCATGTACGGGGTCAACACCGGCATCGGCGAGTTTTCCGAAATGGTGCTGACCGACGAGCAGGTCGGGCAGTTTCAAAAATACCTGATTTACAACCATGCGGCCGGCATCGGCACGCCGGTGCCCATCCCCGAGGTCCGGGCGGCGATCCTGGGCCGCATCAATGTCCATGCCAACGGCTGTTCGGGCTGCCGCCCCGACATCACCCAGACCATGGTGGCCATGTTGAACAAGGGCGTGACGCCGGTGGTCTGCAACAAGGGCAGTGTCGGCGCCTGCGGAGATTTGGCGCCCATGAGCCAGATCGCCCTGCTGCTGATGGGCGAGGGCGAGGCATTCTACGAGGGCGAGCGCCTGCCCGGCGCCGCAGCCATGAAAAAGGCCGGCATTACGGTCCCGGGGCTCAAGGCCCGCGACGGCCTGGCGGCGATCAACGGCAGCAACCTGATGACGGCCATGGCCGCTCTGCAGATCTATGAGACCGAACGGCTGCTCAAGCAGGCCGAAATCGCCGCCGCCATGACCCTGGAAGCGCTGATGGCCAACATGAAACCCTATGACGCCCGCTTGCATACGCTGCGCGGGTTCCAGGGCGCGGTCACTTCGGCCGAGAACATCAAACGCATCATCGCCGGTTCCGACCTGCTGGGCAAGGTCAAGGTCAAGGTCCAGGACGCCTACAGCATGCGTTCGACACCGCAGGTCCTGGGCGCGGCCCGTGACCAACTGCGCTGGACGCGCAGCCAGATCGAGATCGAGCTCAATGGCGTGGGCGACAACCCCATTTTCATGCCCGACGACCAGGTGGTCCTGACCGGGGCCAATTTTCAGGGCTCGCCGATCTCGGTGCCGCTGGACATGATGGGCGCCTGCGTGACCATGGCTTGCGTCATTTCGGAACGGCGCTTGAACCGTCTGCTCAACCCGGCCCTGAGCATCGGCCTGCCGGACTTTTTGACCAAGGGCGCCGGCATGTATTCGGGGTTGATGCTCAGCCAGTACACGGCCGACATGCTGATCGTCGAGCAGCGCATCCTGTCCATGCCCGCCTCGATCCAGTCGATCCCGGCCGCCGCCGACCAGGAGGACTTCGTTTCCATGGGCATGAACACGGCATTGAAAACACGGCAGATTATCGATAATGCCTACGGCATCCTGGGCATCGAGTTCATCGCCGCCGCCCAGGCCCTCGATTTCCGCGAATTCACCCCGGGCAAGGGCACCCTGGCCGCCAAGGCCGCCGTGCGCCAGGTCGTCGCCCATCTGGAAGAAGACCGGCCTCTTTACCCTGACCACAACGCCATGATGGAGACGGTCAAGAAGCGCGACATCCTGCATGCGGTCGAGAGCGCCATCGGCGAGCTGAAGACGTATTAGTACCTTAAAACAAATTAGCTTGTTAAAAAACAAGTTAATTTGTTTTCTAAGGTACTTATCCCCCCTTGCGGGGACTTCGCAGCGCAGCTGGGTTAGATTGAATAAACATACGGGCGGGGGCAAGCCCCGCCCCTACATTTAATCATTGATCGGGCCGTGGTTGACCGGAAACGTTTCGCCGACAATAAAAGAAAGGAGTAAAAAATGAAAGAAAAACTTGGAGCTGTTAACGCCCTGTATCCTACGCCCACTACCCTTGTCGGCGCTATGGTCAACGGCAAACCCAATTTTATCAATATTGCCCATATTGG
>Ga0209450_10001376_pt1 | contig 12164 bp, 12 predicted proteins | sample FrelakmetLWP11LW_FD_187149 | JGI IMG/M metagenome (GOLD analysis project Ga0209450, IMG submission 187149) | Freshwater lake sediment microbial communities from the University of Notre Dame, USA, for methane emissions studies - LWP11 LW (SPAdes)... | ecosystem: Environmental > Aquatic >... | reverse complement strand
GCTGCCCCCCTTGAAACGCAGGCTTTCCAGCGGAATGCGGACCTCGACCGTGTAACCGCTTTCGTCGATCCGGGCGGCGCTTTCCCAGACAAAGTCATGGGCGGCATCCAGGTTATCGGCGTACATCGCCGAGGTCATCCCATCCAGCTGAACGCCGCTGGGGTTGATGTAAAACTCAAAGGTGGACTGGCGGTTGTTGAGGCCGTCGATTGCCACTCCGACCCAATCGTCGCTGCCGTTCGAGTCCCGCTTGGCCAGCGATGTCTTGATCTTGGCCGGTTCAGGGTCATGGCAGCGGAAAGCGAAGTACAGGTTGCTCCGGTCATAGGCCATCCACACATCGGTCGGGAAGTCGAGCTTGTCGCCGTACACGGGGTTGAACGTGATCCATTGGGGGCTGATCGGAACCAGGCCCCAGACCGGCTCGGTCAGCAGGCCGTCGATCTTGACCTTTTCCGCTATCAGGTCCGGGATAATGCGCTGCAATTTTTCATCCAGTACAGCGGCATCGAGTGTATGCGCAGCCGGCCAGATCACCGCCAGCATGATGATCATCAGCGCCATTCGTCCAATCATAGAACTTCTCCTCGTTCGGGCTGCACCCGAAGCAGCTGTTCATCGCAGAGGCTCATTCTAGCGGATTCCTCTCTTTGGTTCAACAAAGCGGGCGGATGCAGCTGGAAACATCCGGAGTTGCGCCCCGGATTTGCGCTCCCTCGCGGCGCTGACCGAGATCTTGATCTTGGCGTCGCGCGCCAGCCGGCCCACTTCCGCCGTGGTCCGGGTGGGCAGCTTGCATTCCCTTTCACGGCCTGCTACCCTTGGCAGGTACGGGAGTGAAAATAATTATTCCTGGGAGGTGTCCCATGGCAAGCGACGGCAAGGTATGCGTTTATTGCAGGGAAGTAAACCCGGTTGATGCCCGGGAATGCCGCAATTGCGGCCGCTATTTCATTCGCCGTCCGGGAGCGGAGCGGGTCAGCGACTCCCCCGGAGTGGAAGTGCTGAAGCAGCCGGAAGTCCTCTGTGCGCTGGTGCTTTTCGTCTCCCTCTTCCTCCCCTGGTTCACGGTACTGATCTTTTCGCTGTCGGCGGTCCAGCTTCTGGGATTATTCAAGGGAGTGGGTGGTTCAAGTAGTAGCTACGGCACTGGTGCAACGCTGGCCTTGGCGCGGTTTTTAATTGCCCTGATCCCCGCGGGTTGTTTGGCCGTCATCCTGATCGCCCTGCGCGGCGGTTCTGCGATCCTCATCGCCAAACTCACCGGCCTGCTGCCCCTTGTCGTCTTCCTGCTTTTTTTTATTCAGGGGACGAATGTCGTAAGCATGATGGGCGCCGGCTTCGTCATCGCCATCCTGGCCGGCCTCGGCCTCTTCGCCTTCAGCCGCGGCAGATAGTGAGTACCAGGTCAGGTCTCAATTTGACGAAGACCATATCGGGGAGCATATTCTCGGGAAATAGCGCTACATTTTTTTGCAATTCGTCCCCGGACTAGAAGGGCAGAGACCCGATCGGCGGTCGTCTAAAGGCGAGGGCACGCTGTCCGGCTGGATCTCATGGCTGTGCGGCGAGCAGGCGCATGCGTAGGGAGGCGTCGCGCGCCTTGAGGGGGTGCACCGCCGTGACCTGTTTCGGGTCGAGATCGTCGGGCAGCGCGGTCCATTGGATCCAGGCCCGGCGCGGAGAGCGGGCTGTGCCATCGGCATGGAAATTGACATCGCCCAGGCGGTGGCCTGCCGCAGCGAGGTAGAGCGACAGCAGGCCGTCCTCGACCGCGTAAAGCCCGATCGGGCCGGCCAGGTCATCGGCGAAACCCAGGGCGAAAGCGTCGGCCAGGCCGTCCCGGGTGACGGCATAGATGCCGCCCAGGACGAGTTCTCCCGGGCGCAGGCCGTGGCGCAGGGCCGCGAACAGCAGGCCTAGGCGGGCATAGCGCGGGCGCCGGAACGAGAGCCAATGCAGCCGCCCGGAAGGCAGTTCACGCAGCGGGCCCAGCGGCAGGCAGTCGACCCACGGGCGCAAAACGAAGAAACCGCGCCGATGGCGCCGGCCATCGGGAAGGAAGCGGAAAGACCCGGCCATGGAGTAGCCGGCAGCGAGCACGGCGCGCAGGTCGCTGAACAGCGCCGCGTCGAGCACCAGGGCGTCCGGATCAATCTTGACCAGTATGCGCCACCCCGGCCGGGCCGCGGCCGCAGTGTAGACCCGCGCCATGATCCGCGGCAGGCCAGCCCAGCCCAGGCGGCAATCCATCCAGTACGGCTCGACCCCGGCCACTGCCTCCAGCCGCCGGCGAAGTTCCGCCGGATAGTCGCTGGCGCTGCCGTCCCCGTAGATCAGGGCCGGGGCGGTGATGCCCAGATGGCGCAGCTGAACCAGGCCGGCGTGGCCCAGCTCGGCGTCGTCGGGAGAGACCACCATGACGAGGAGCAGGTCATGCGTATCGCGGCAGATTTGGGGGATGCTGGGCGTTGGCATCAGCTTAGGCTCTCCGGCCACCACGACGCCGCCGTCAGTACACGATGCCGGCGCATTTCCCCGGTCAAGGAACTTTCGCTCCTCTCGAGGCTGGGCCGATAGAAAAAGGAAACGACTAGGATACGCATCGGGCGCCGGGTCGCATTCGGGAATTCAGGGAATTATGGTCAGGTCCTGAAATGACAGGTTGATCATTGATCATTTTTTAGAGTTTTCATCAGAACCTGATCCGAAAACCGCCGCGTGCACTGACCCCGGAAAAATCGATCTGCGTCTCGCTCATGTTGCTGATGGAGGATCCAGACGGCGGCTCAGGGGCGAAATCGATGAAGCGGACCAGATGGCCGGAGATATCCCGGTCAAAAGTGTAGAAACGGCCTTCGCCGCTGTCAAAGATGGTATCGTTGTGAAAAACCTCAAAACTCCCTTCAAAACCGCTTATTTTCCCGTAGCGGCCCAAGGCCTCAATGAAAAAGAAGAAATTGCGGGCGATGGCGACTTCCAGCCCCAGCCTGGCGAAAATGCACGGGCCGCCGGCTTTACCCTCGGCATTGAACCGCATCGAGCCCAAGCTGCCGATGAACGCCTGGTTGATGGTGAGTCGGGCGAAGGTCCAACCGCCGCCGGCCTCAGCCAGCAAGTTGAGGCGCCTGCCCAGGGGCGGGGTAAAGAACAGGCCGAGGGTGACCGGAACGGCCGAGACGGCCGGATCGAAGGTAATGGTATAGGTGTCGGCTGGCGGGCCAGGCTGGGTAATGACCAGTCGATTCTCGCTTTTTCCACTCATGTAGGCCGCGCCCAGCGAAACGCCGAACCGTTTGCCAAAGTGGAACAGCAGGTCGGCGCCTCCTTCGAAAGCACGGTTGAGGTCGTTTTCCTCGATCGTGTAGGGGATGCCGAACTTCCCGGCCAGGTACTCGTTCAGTGTGACGTTCGATTTGGTGTCGTTGATGTCGCCGCCATCGAAAAAGTTCAACCCGCCGGAGAGCCGAAGCCCGATCCCGAATCCGCTTTTGGCGGGCTTGGCCTTGGGCGCCTCCTTTTTTTCCACCGGAAATTTTTGGCCCGGAGTTTCTCCATCCTCTGCCCGGGCTGGCAGGTTGAGAAATAGCAGGGACATGAAAACGAACAGAACAATTATTTCCCCCTTTTTATCCATTGGCCCTCCTTTGATGGATCAATTATAATCCAGCAAACTGAAATATTCAAAGAGCTTGTGCATCCTGTTTCTGCGTGCAACGGCAAAATTATTTGCCGCATATACCACAAGCGGGATGCTGACGACCCCGGAGATACTGACAAAAAATGCCCGCGTATGGTACCATTATCCCATGTCCAGGAGTGTTTCCGTTGATCCCGTTAAGGAAACCTGTCGCCTGATCCGCCTGGCCCGTTCGTACTGGAACGCGCACCGCAATCCTGCCTGCCGCACCCACCGCGACATGGCCATGAAGCTGTACGAGGGCCTTTCACCGGAGCAAAGAAAGGAAGTCCCCCAGGTGCTGCGGATCTGGCTGCGCTACCGCAGCGAAAAATACTTCGGTCCTCAGCGAACGGCGCCGGGAACAAGGGGCAGGAAGAAAAAGCGATAGCGGGGGCAATGGGGACGACACGATCAGGGCTTTGTTTTTTTCAATTGATTCGCGATTGCCTTTTAGGGAAATAGAGATGGTTTATCGCTAATTCAGTGAATCCAGCTTTTTTTTGGTGACATGGATGAATAAGTGTTCGCCCTCGATCCAACGTTGCAGTTCCTCGGATTTTTCCTTGATATACCCTTCCTTGTCCGGACTGACATAGGGGGTGCAATCCATCTGGAGCGTGCGCCACTGCGCATCCCAGCGCTTTATGTTTGCCTCCGCCTCGGAGATCTCGCTCTCCATCTGTTCGCGCTTTCTTTTCCGGTCCGCCCATTCAGAACCGGAAATTACCGCGTATCCGCTTGCCGTCACGTCCGAGCTTGCGGATCCATTCACGGGCGGGAGTGGAGGATCCACCACCAGTTGGGTGAAATGGTATTTTGCCCCGGTGATGGAGAGTGTGTCCATGTTCCTGTCATTGACGGCCAGCCTCGACGCCGCGCCGGCCCTTCGTCTCGCCGCCTCCCGCTTCTGCTGCAGGACGAGGTCGAGGTTTTCTCCAAAAAGGGAAAAGGCCCCGAAAATGAACAGGAGTGGGACTGCTTTAAGCGAATTGACCTTATGGAAAAGAAATGCATGCCGCATGGTTCCTTCCTTCTTGTTTGCATGCATTCGCCATGCCAATCCCAATGGAAAAAAGTGTCCTCCTTATGTGACAGCCCCGAGGTCTTTTGGGACAACGGCTGCCTTGAATTGTCAATCGTGTTTTTTTAGGAATCCTGCCGCCTGTTCCGCGGCCGCATCCAGGACACCACTCTCGAAATCGATGAACTGGCAGTCAGGACAGGGCACAGAAAACCTCGAGTGATTCCCGTCGCGACGGAACACCCAAAGGAGCTGGTAACTCCCGGCGCCGTCGGAACCGTTCATGAAGACAAAAAGCGAAGCGGGATCATCACCTAACCGGATGGCGAAGTGTTTTTCAATCAAGCTTGGCTCAAAAACGTCACGGTAAAATATCACGGGAACCGTTACTGTATTTCCATCGAACATAAGGTCCATGCGCTCGATCTCGATCTTGGGAATCCCGCCGTCGGTTCCCAATGCGACTTTTCCGTCGAGCAGGAATCCGCCATCCTGGCTTTGCTCAATCCTGTGGGTTTCCCTGATAAACAGCCGCGTGCGGATGGCCAATCATGCCTTATGCCCGCAACTGCCTGATGAACTCTTCGACCTCGGGGATGCCGCCCTGGAAAATTAAATACCCATTGTAAGGAGAGTCTTGAGCGGCGATAGACTCGGGGGCGCCTAATTTTTCTCCGGATTCCGGCGTTTCAAGCCGGCTCCCGTCGAGGCCCGAGCCTTCCTTTTCGCCGGGGCGGCCCCGAGAGGAGCGAGTGCCGCCGATTGCAGACCGGATCTTTCCCGGATCATTTCCCCGTTCAGGGCAATGAAGAAGGCCTGAAGGGCCAGGGCGTCGGGCGAGCCGGCCTTTTTCACCCTGGATTCTACCCGGCAGAGGAACCCGGGGACAAGGGTGTCATCGATCTCGTAATAACCCAGCTCAACATCGGTCAATTTCCGGAAAAGCTCGCGCCCCGGTTTTGCAGGCGCCGTTTCAGCCTGGGCCGCCCGGAGCTTGGCGATGAATTCATCCGCCGATGCCATCTTGCGGGCCCGGATCTGGTCGGCCGACCGGCCGCGCACCCGTCCCCAGTTGGCCAGTTTGAAGGCCAGTATTTCCCAGCTTCCCGGATGGAAGCGGACGGTCATCCCGGCATTGAAAACGGGACGGTTGCCGACCTGGCGATAATAGCGGACTTGCTGGGATACGACGCGGGGACCGCCGGTCTTGCCTTCGACTTCAACCCGGGTGTGCTCCGTTTTCCAGAATCCCTCGGCGCCACGGTCGCCCAAAAGGCCGCCGCTTTGCAAAAATGTCTTGGTCAACTGGGCGGACTCGCTCTCGCCCAAGGGAGAGCCTCCGGGCCCCTGCAGGAATTTGACGAACGAAAAACGCCGCTTGGCTTTCTTGAAAATCAGGGGGACTTGACCGTCCGCTTTGATGGGCGTCCCCTTTCCGGCGCTCAAAAAGACCGCCGGCGCCGTATTGGAAAACAGGGTGTAGACTGTCCCGCCTTCGCTGTCGGGGGCCTGGACTTTTCTGGCCTTGGCGGGATCCATGAAGCGCCGGACGAGAGCCTCGAATTTCTTTCCGGTCTCGTCGTAAGCCGCGGGATCAATGTCCATCACCTCCAGATTTTCCTTGAGGGCGTTCGTCCATTTGAGGCGGATTTCCGCGGGGATTTCAATATCCTGCGCCGCCAGCGGAAGCCCGCTGAGGGCGAAAAGAAACACGCCGGCCGCCGCACCGAATTGCGCTTTAACTTTGTTGGACATGGCTGTTCTCCTCCTTTCCTGATTAGCGTTCCCGGATGACCATGAGGCCGTACCGCGGGTCGTTGTACCAGAGGTCTTCTTTTTTATGGGAGTTGAGTAGATTGTCCGGCCGGTAAAACTCATGGTAGAAGCAAGACGGCTTGTTATCATAGTATAAATCAATGTCTTCATCATCAGCCGCTTCCAGCCAGGCATCGATCACCGGAAGGCCCAATTTGAGGTAGAACGTAAACCAGTAACTCAAAAAAGTGGTCCGGCCCGGGTTAGTCATATGCGGCAATTTGAAACCGAGGGCAGCGTGCAGCCCTGCGAAGGGGCCCCGCCGCCATGGGCGGCTTTCCCACCGTTCCCACCAGGTCAATCCGTTCTGGTCCTCCAAAGACGTCACGGAACAACTGTGGAACACAATCCAATCCAGGTCCCCGACGCGGTCATGGGAAGACCAGGAGCCGAGGGAGGTAAGATTCATATCCAGGCCTTCACCGAAATTGAGCTCTATGGACGACGGCGATCCGTGACCGGCGATAAAGACGAGATCCGATTTTTCGGCATGGGCGAGATGATCCCACAAGAGATAGCTCCGCGCCCCGAGCAGGCATTCGTCCTGGGTGACAAGGTCATCAAGGCTGGTCCGGAAGGCATAAGCGCTTTCACTGAACCAGTAGCCGTTTTCGGTGAAATAGGTGGAGAAGCCGAGATCGTCGCTTTCCATCGAGTATTTGAACATGTGATAGGGGAACAACGCCGCGTAGGTCTGGGGAATCTCATCGCCGACGCAAAAGTTTTTTATCCAGATCCTTCCCGGGCCGAATTTCGTCCCGTGGTCGGAAAGGGCCACCCAGACCTCTCCGGGCGATTGGGGCTTGGTGCCATGGGTAAATGAGGCGATATCGGTCCGGCCGTCCCCGTCGAAATCGCCGGTCATCGGGATCTCGTTCGCCACGCAGAACAAGTCGGACCAGAGCGCGCTCTCTCCGAAAGCCCGGCCGGAGGAGAGGGCGACATAGACATCGCCGGGGTTGTTGGGATATTCGTTGCGGCAGAAGGTCACGATATCGTCCTTGCCGTCCCCGTTGAAATCGCCGGCCATCGGGATCTCCCCCAGGAGGCAAAAGCGGTCGTGCCAGCGCGTCTTGGTTGCAAAGGCGCTCCCCGTGGAGAGCATGACGGCCACGTTGCCTTCGCGGTCTCCGCTTGCGGAGCTGCGGACGAACGAGGCCAGATCGTCCTTGCCGTCGCCGTCGAAGTCTCCGACGACGGGCCATTCGTCGCCCGAGCAGAATCCCGTGGCCCAGCGCGCTTCAGGGTAATAGCTCGTTCCCGTGCTGATCAGGACATAGACCTCGCCGGCCTTTCTAACGCCCTCGGTTTTCGGGACGATGACCGCGATATCGGTCTTGCGGTCGCCGTCGAAATCGCCCAAAAGGGGGAATTGGAATCCAACCGAGGCGTGTTGATCAATAAAATTGGCATCCTTCCAAATGCCCTCGGGACCGGCGAACATGACCTTGTGGGGCTCCATGTTCGCCTCATTGCGGCGAAAGACGTAGCTTCCTTCGCCCGTTTTTTCCCTGGTAAAACTGAAAATGTCGGCCCGGCCGTCGCCATTGAAATCACCGACGGCGGGAATCCCCGGCAGAAAGGAAAAATTCTGCGCGGACACGAATTCGCAGAGCTTGAAGGCCGCTCCGTCGGAGACGGCGACGCAGACGTCCGCAGAGCCCATCTCCGGAACCCCATAAATCGGCTGGGCAAAGGTGACGATGTCGTCCTTGCCGTCCACGTTGAAATCGTGGCGGTGGCGCGCCTTGCCCATGGCGACATAGTCGGGTCCGGCGGGATTGGGACTGTCTTGGGCCGTGAAATGCTGGATTTTGCAATGGATCAGCTTCGCCGGCTCGTTCGAAACGATTTGCCCCAGAACCGTGGCCCGGGCGGATAACCGGACGCCCTGCATGTCCTCGGCCTTATCGAACTCCAATCGCCATGACTTTCCCGCACCGTCGAAGATGGTGATGGAGCGATCGACGCCATCGCTGTAGGTGATGGTGCCGGTGACCGTCTTCATGCCGGCGGTGTCGGCCGTGGCGGTCGTCTGGAAGTTCACGATCTGCCCGGACCTCAGGATCTGGGGACGGTTCGGGTCAAACTGGCCCTTGACCGTCACTCGGACATTGAGCCGGATCTTGGAGCAGGTTTCGAGGTCGTCAAAAACGACCGTCCAGACCCGCCCCGCGTCCGTTCGGACCTGGACGTGGAGGTCGGTGCAGTCGACGGCCGTGACCATGCCCTGAATCTGACGGTTCGTCTGGGCGGCCAAAAGTCCAACGAACAGGAGCAGGGCGAAAAACGGCAAGAGGCGAGAGAATTTGCGCAGATATGCGGTCATGATGGTTGATCCTCCTGAATCCTTGATTTTTATGACACAATCAGAAAAATCAATTTTCTCCATAATGGCATGCTAAAGGAAATTATTTTTAATTTCAATAGATGCATCACATACCATCCGCTGACGTAGGAAGCGGAGCCAATTTGTCTGCTCCTAATTCGCCATATAAATCTAGTGTTTATGAAACTTACCAATGAACTCTTCGACCTCGGGGATGCCGCCCTGAAATATTAAATATCCATTATATGGCTCGCGTTCGGTGATCTCGCCGGCGCTGGGGGTCAGCATCAGGCATTTCAGAAGCCGACTCCTTTCTGTTTAATGATCTTTTCGGCCTGCCCGGCCACTTTTTCCGCTATGATCTTGCAGGTGGCCACAGAACCCTTCTCGATATACCTTTGTACATTCCCTAAAGAAGAAAAATCACACTGGGTAATTTCACGGCATAGGGTGCTTCCAAATTCTCCCTTGAACCACTTCGCCATCCTGTGCCCGATGTTCATCAGCCTGTTGAACTTGTTCAAATGGTCGGCGAATGCATTGCCGCCGGCGATCATGATCGCTAACATGCGCATGACCCGCAAGTGACTGGTTTCAATCTCGCCCAGTTTCAGGCCGACCGCCATCAGTCCGGCGCTGAGGGCACTGCAGGTCAGTCCGTTGAACGCCGTCCCGCCGATAAAACCGCTGGTCCCATCCAGCAATTCCCGGGTTACTGGAATCGTGCCGGCCAACTGCTTCAGAACGGCATGGGCGCAGTGAAAATCATTGGCGGACAGGTGGGAATACAGAAGGAGAAAGGCTTCCCTGGTCTCGCCTGAAATGGCTTCGGTGCTGTCTTTATGGTCGGTTTGCCGGTAAAGTTCCGGGGCATGACGGGCGACCTTTATGCATGGGAAGGGCACCCGGCGGTCGCCGAGAATTTCTTTGCACAAGACCCCGTGATGGCATTCCCTGAATCGCCGGTCATAGTCGTGCCCGGCTTGGATCACTATGGGCAGTCCGTCATGCTCGGCACTCAGACCATACTCCAGCCCGAACTGAATCAGCGGGGACGTGATCCCGCCGCATTCATAGCCGGTATTTCCGATCCCGCCCGGCAGTCCGGCAGTCATCCGGATCAGCCATTCTTCTTTACTTTCTTTCAGATCCAGAATTGTCTTCATCACAGCAGGAGCACAATGGCCCATCTTCAGCAAGTTGGACAGGCCGCGCTGGCGATACATCCTTTTTGTCCAATAACTCAAGGCCGTGGCAGCTGGAGCGAATTTTACAGGGCTGGGCTGTGATGTCGTTTCTGTCGATCTCATGGCTGATCTCTCCCTTGGAATTTTTTTTTCAATTTCAATTCATCGTTATAAATCCCGTTCACTATGTTATTGCCAGGCACCCAGGATGAAGCCCGACACGGCCATACCGACGAGTTGATTCCCTGTTCGGAGCAGAAACAATCTGAACGGGATCTTCTCCCAGACCAATTCGCCGCTTTCCATCGGCACGACGAAGCCGATCCAGGCGAGAAGGCCGATCACCATGCCGCTAAAACCGGTGTTGGCGTTTGTAAGTTTGATCAGGATGACCAATACAAAAATCATCAGCAGATGACCTATCAAACCTGGTACAAGCCATTTTTTTGCGGGTGCAAGCTCTTTGCCGGTCAGCTTCGACCATTCTTTTCCGAACAATTCAGGGCGAAACCATATCAATCCCATCACGATATGAACGATCCATGCCACAAGAACGGCCAGGTAGTTGATGGCCGAAAATTGAAATTGATTCATGATTGTTTTCCTCCATTACTTAATCGAAAAAATATCCTGCTTTTCATTTTTTGAACGGCATCTTCTTGTCTTTTTTATCACCGGCCGGGACAGGAAGGATCAAGGCCTTTTCGCCCTTTCCCATGAGCGTGAAGATGATAAAGGCCAGGACGACCAGACTGTAAATGAAGAACGACGCGCCCGGGATAAGAAAGGCCAATCCGATGGCCGCCCACATAACGGCGGCGTAAAAAAAACCCATTCTATTGCCGCCTCTGATCATGATCGGATCGATGTTTTTATCCGCCAACCCGCGCTTGCCGGTGATGAACGCCCATGTGGCCCAGCCGAGATTGAAAATGAGCAGCATGTTGGCGCCATAAACGACGGCGGTCACGGTCACAAAACCGTTCTTCGCGGCCAGGGCAGTCGAAAAAGGGATCAGGGAGACGAACATCAGGAAGAGGATGTTCAGCCAGACGAGGGTCGTATCAAACATGCGGACGACGCTGAAGAGTGAATGATGCATGAACCAAAACACTCCGAGGATCATGAAGCTCAAAACATAGATGAGAAATTCGGGCCACAGCTTGCCCAGTTCGCGCAATAGTTCGCTTTCCCTGGACAATCCTCTGGCGACCGGTACGCCGAGCTGCAGGACCAGAAGGGTCATCACGATGGCGAAAACGCCGTCGGCCAGGGCTTTCAAACGCTCGGGGGAAACCACCAGAGCTTCTTCTTTTTTTGCTGCCACGTTTGCCCTCCTTTTCAATTGTCCTCCAATGTTTCCGATCATGTAAAAAAAAGATAGCCTGGTGCCGTTATCCGGTTGAGCGGGATTTCCAGGTTGATTTTCTGCGGGTCGCTGGTACGGATACCTTTAAGAACAAGGTGTTTTTTCATTGTTGCTGCCGGTTTCCCATGGGGTCGAAGTCTGTTGGTTTTCGGGCTCCGGAGCGGGACAAGGCTATTCGCTGACAGTAAAGGCGATCTCCTGCAGGACCTGTTCGTTTTGCAGTATTTCAACCTTCCACGAACCCACGCGCAGGGTCACCAGCGACGAGGTGCGCCAGTTCGTCGATGTGCCGATCCTGGTTTCTAGACGAAAATATTCTTCGTCCTGGAACAGCCAGCGGAACACCAGGGTCTGCTCCGCGCCCGAATTGGCCACGGCCATGAAGCAACAGGCTTTTTGGTCGGCCATGGTGAAATTCTCGACGATGTCGACCGGTTCGCGATTCTCGACCTGTTTGCACAGCACCAGGCGGTTGATCTTGAGGCCCGACCCGGTATCCTGGGTCTCTCCCTCTTGGCCCAGCAGGATCGGGGCCGCGGCCAGGCTCAGCGCCAGCCAACCGGCCAGAAAAACCATCGAACGGAGTGGATTTTTTTTCATGGTCATCTCCTTTTCATGGGATAAACCGGAGAAACAACTGATAGGAAAACCATAGCATCACTATGCTGAGGTCTTCCGAAGCATCCAGTGATGCTATCTCCATAACGGGATTTTAAGGAACTTTTTTTGAAATAGCAATGAGCGATAGTGAAGCATTTGCA
>Ga0209450_10001375_pt1 | contig 12165 bp, 11 predicted proteins | sample FrelakmetLWP11LW_FD_187149 | JGI IMG/M metagenome (GOLD analysis project Ga0209450, IMG submission 187149) | Freshwater lake sediment microbial communities from the University of Notre Dame, USA, for methane emissions studies - LWP11 LW (SPAdes)... | ecosystem: Environmental > Aquatic >... | reverse complement strand
CTGGTCTGTCGCTGCGTAGAGGACCTCGGCGTTGACCGGCGACACGGCCAGTCCTGCAAGTGTCAGGTTCGTGATCCCGGTGCTGGATTCGCTCCAGGTTGTGCCATCACCAGAGGAGAAGACCCCGTGGGACGTCGCGGCCAGCACGCCTGAGCCCGAGCGCGTGAGTCCGAAGACATGTCCGCCATCAGGCAACCGGAGGGTCAGCTTCCAGTCGAGTCCATCTTCGGAGAAGAACAGTGCCCCGGATTGCGTGCCGAGAGCAAGTCCGCGTGCGCCGCCCGGGAGGAACTGGATTGCAGCACAGTCTGACGGGAGCGACCCCTTGCGTGACGCGACCCACGCCTGGCCTCCGTCTGTCGACAGCCCTGCGCCACTGCCAGTCACGGTGACGACCACACGGAGCTCATCCCCCGGATCGATGCCGATGCCCGTCACTAAGGGCTCTGACCCAAACGGCAGAAGAACTGCGTTCCACGTTTCACCTCCGTCCCGCGAGACGAAGAGACCGTTCTGCTGCGTTCCCGCGTAGACCGTCCTGCCGTCGCTCGTGATATCAACGGCCATGATGCGGTCGCCCAGACTCCGGTGACCAGTCCGGCTCCACGAACGCCCTCCGTCCCGCGAGACATAGAGACCGGCATCGGCCGTCCCTGCGAACAGCGTGTCAGGAGAGTCGGCAGAGGAAGCGAGGCAGGACACCGACCGACTGCCCAGGCCTCGACTTGCGTTCTGCCACGTCTGACCGCCGTCCTCGGACAGGAAGAATCCTGCACCATACACGGCCTTGCCGACGATTCTGCCCTCCGCCCTCGGGTCAAGCTCGATGCCTGCAACGTAGTGGCCGGAGGATGTTCCACTGAGTGCGGTCCAATCGCTTCCGTCATCGGAGGAAACGTAGACCTTGTCTTCACGCGTTCCAGCATAGACGATTCCGCTGTCGTTGGAGAGACTGGCAATCGCCGTGACCGGTCCACCAAAGAGCCCTTCGTCCGATTGCACCCAGACTGTTCCCTCGACGATGCCTTCAGCATTGGTGAAGGCACGCTGCATGACGACGGCCTCGCCGGCGCTGACATACCAGAGAACAGCCATGACGAACACAACCAGAACCGCTACTAGCAAACGACCAACGTGTTTCATGACTGTCTTCCCCCAATCCCTGAGCTCCGCCACTCCATAGGAACAACGCAAGCTGGAACAAATGGTTACGCCGCGCTCCCACACCAACTGTTCGGATTGCAAACGATTTCCGCAAGACTATACTCACAGCATACCACGATGACGAGGTGAACCATGGATTCTGGACAGCAGTTTCTGTACGAAACGCGCTATGCGGCCGATATGCCCGAACAGCACTCCGACCAGGAGAAGGGACTGCCACAGCCCCCGCTTGAACTGCCACCGGATGCGGGGGTCCCCATGATTCCTCTGCCGGACCCCAAGACGCTCGCCATTGCAGGCATTGATCTGCGCACTGCCATCGATCGCCGTCACAGCATCCGATTGTATCGCGACGAAGCGTTGAGCATGGAGGAGTTGTCCTATCTGTTGTGGTGCACCCAGGGTGTCAAGGCCGTCACGAAGCGCCCCTGCACGCTCCGCACCGTGCCATCCGGTGGTGCGCGCCATGCTTTCGAAACCTATCTGATGGTCCGCGCCGTCACCGGCCTGGAGCCGGGCATTTATCGGTTCCTCGCCATTGAGCATGCACTACAGCTCGTCAAGCCGGGGACACAGACACTGCAGGATGTCACAGGCCTGTGCGGCGATCAGAAAATGGTCGAGCTGAGTGCCGTCACCTTCATCTGGACTGCCGTGCCCTATCGAATGGTCTGGCGCTACAATCAGCGCGCCTACCGCGGCCTGTTTCTCGACGCTGGCCATGTCTGTCAGAACCTGTACCTGGCGGCCGAGGCCATCGATTGTGGCGTCTGCGCTATCAATGCGTTCTTTGACGACGAATTCAACACGTACCTTGGCTTCGACCCTGCACAGCAGTTCGTCATCTACTGCGCCTCCCTAGGCAAGAAGCCAGCCGGCATCAATACGTAGTCTCCGCAGCAGAGCATCCCAGGCCGTCGATTGGATGATCTCCGGGCAGGGCTCCTGCGAAGGACCATTCACTTGACACATCGTCGGGCACAAGTAGTCTGGAACATAAGGGAGGCACACGATGCCCAATGCACTGGTAGTATTCTATTCTCTGGACGGTGACGTACGATTTCTCGCCAGGTCGCTCGCCAAGGAGCTGCACCTCGACAGTATGGAGCTGGAGCTGGTCAAGCCACACCCGACACACGGGTTCATGAAGTACTTCAAGGGGGGATTCCTTGCCGCCACCGGTGCCACGCCCCCGCTTCGTCCGCTCGCCCATGACGCAGGCCACTACGACCTGATCTTCGTGGGAACGCCGGTATGGAACAGCCACCCGACGCCGGCCGTGCGTTCATTCCTGAAGGGCGCCGATCTCAAGGGAAAGCGGGTTGCCTTTTTCACCTGCTATGGCGGCAGCGACGTCAAGACACAGAGCATCCTCAAAACGCTGGTTCCGCAAGCCACGGTCGTGGGCGGTGTCGGCTTCAAAATGCCACTCAAGATGGACAAGGAGCAGTGTGTCACCGACCTGCTTCGCTGGGCCAGAGACATTCTGAACGGCTGACGCCGGCTTCCAAAGGTTGACGTGGGCATGGGGGAGGCTATTCTTCCCCTATGCCCAGACGAAAAGCAGCAGTCATAGCCCCTGCCAGAGACACCTCATCCGACGAGGCGGCCCTCCGCGCCCTGTACCGTAGGGACCCGTCGCGCATCCTGCCAAATCCACTGTGGAAGACTGTTGCACGGCTGCAGTCTCTCGAGTGCAGGTTCATCTCGGATGGTGCGCAGGTAACGGGCGTCGAACTGCGCGAACCGGGCAAGGTGCTCATCTATGGCACACGGACGCAGGACCCCTTGAGGGCTGCGTCGATCAAGCTGGATGGCGTCCCCACTGTGTACGTCCACAACGATTTCGTGGCTCCCCTTGCCCCATGGTTCGACCGCAAGGAGGCCTTCTTTCGCCTGGTCCACACCGGCAGCGAGCTGCCACTGCACGCCACTGTCCCCGGGTATGCAATCCGCGAGGTCGACATGACGACCGAACTCCCGCTCGTGGCCACGATCCTGCATGCCTGTTACGACACGCCAACGCCGGGCACCGATGAGATCACGACGTGGACAAAGAGCCAGGTCTTCGCACCGCACGCCTGGCTGTGGATCGTCAACCGCAGGGCGAAACGCCCTGTCGCTCTTGGCATCGCCGAGACTGACCAACTCACCGGAGAAGCGTCCTTGGAGTGGGTGCAAGTCCTGCCCGCGTTCCGGAGTCTCGGGCTGGGCACCATGCTTGTCCAGGAGCTTGTCTATCGTCTGGAACAGAAGGTCGCATTCACGACAATCACCGGTCAGGTGAAGAACCCCTGTGAGCCCGAGCATCTGTTCCGCCGTTGCGGCTTCGCCGGTCGCGACGTCTGGTGGGTCCTGCACCGATAGCCCCACTGCTCCGTCCTAGATCGTCAGTATTCCGCCATGGTCTTTCAACCAGCGTCTGCGCACGTCATAGTCCGGCAGGACAGATGCGACGACCACCCAGAACCTGGCTGAATGGTTCATTTCGCGCCAGTGCGCCAGTTCGTGCACGACCACGTAGTCGACCACATCCATTGGGGCCATGATGAGGCGCCATGCGAAGCTGACGGTACCACTAGTACTGCACGAGCCCCAGCGTCGCTCGGCCCCCGTGATGCGCAGCCGGGGGACGCTCACGCCGACCAGAGGTGCGTAGTGCTGCACACGCTCAACAAGCAGTTCGCGTGCCCGGGCGCGATACCACTCCTCGAAGACCGCTTCTCCGCGGTCGAACGCTGCCATGTCCAAGCAGAACCCTTTCTTCTCGTCGAAGATCAGCGGCGTCTTCTGGAACGCCAGAACCACGAACGGCCACTCCCGCCCCAGATACGGGAATAGCTCTCCTGTCAGGAAGTCGTGCCGCGGCAGCAGAGATACGTGACTGCGCGCCGTTGCAAGCTTGTCCTCGATCCACCCCGCCTTCTCCCGCAGAAGTGACTCCACGAACCACAGCGGTGTCCGTGTGGGCGCCCGCACCACCAACGTTGCGTCCGGTCCAACCTCCAGCCCGATGGACCGGCGGCGCGACCGCACCAGCACATATGCGCCCGCCACAGGACTCGTGCGCTGCTCCCCTTCCGGCTTCTTCACGCTCATGATGAATTGTGAATCACCATGGTGTCAGACACCATGGTCTTCACACTCCAGTTGTCACTGCCGGGCACTCCCCGCTTCTCAGTTTCCACGTTTTCCATGCGAATATTCTGACTCGATGTCGCAGAAGCGCAATCGGCACGTCTCCACTTAACGATGGGTTAACGCTATGCTGGTACCATCGGGGTGCGCAGGGAGACCTGCGACATTGGGAGAAAGGAGGAGAGCGACGATGAGAGTACTGGTAGTGGAAGATGAACCAACGATGTTGTCCGCGCTTTCCGACGCACTGACACACGAGCGTCTGACGGTCGATACCGCGCTGCATGGCCGAGACGCGCTCAGCAGGGTCCATATCGAGCAAGCGTATGACCTGGTCCTGCTGGACCTGATGATGCCCCACATGGACGGCCTCACGTTCCTCAGAGCCATCCGATCCGAAGGATACGTTATGCCGGTGCTGGTGCTGACGGCCCGAGACCTCACGAACGACAAGGTCGCCGGCCTGGACGCAGGGGCCGACGACTACCTGACCAAACCCTTTGACCTCGACGAACTGCTCGCCCGCGTGCGCGCACTGCTGCGCAGAAATGGGAATCGCAAGACGTCGGTCCTGCGGGCGGGAGAAGTGGAACTGGATACCGTAACCCACATCTGCCGTGTGCAGGGCACAACGGTGGTGTTGGCCACGAAGGAAGAGCAGCTGCTCGAGTATCTCCTGCGCAACCAGGGCCGCATCGTGCCACGTGAGGAACTCGAAGATCACCTGTGGGACGCCAAGGCATCGCTGTGGTCGGACACCCTGCGCACGCATGTCCGGTATCTGCGTGCCAAGCTGGACACAGACCCTGAGCACCCACTCATCACGACCGTACGTGGACTAGGCTACGGCATCGTCGCTCCCTCCGACGGGGAGGACGGATATGACTCGTAAGGTTGCAGGAACGCGCTCTCGTCTGGTTTTCGCCGCAGTTCTGCTGTTCGTAGCCGCGATCGTCCTGGGGAGCCTTATGCGCCGTGCAACGCCAGGCGCAGCCGACCCGGACACGCAGGAGATCACGACCGCCGAAGTGAGCGCAACGATCCGGGAGCGTATCGCGAACCTGGATGCCAAGATGATGGCCGAAGAAGCAGTACGAGGTGCGATCGAAGACCAGCTGCCCGTGCTCGGAGCCAGAGGGTTCATCCGGCTGAGCATCGCAAGCAGGAACATCGACGTTCTGGTCGGCACTGACTACAACATCGACAACGTCATGGGAAGTATTATTGGTGAGAACTTCTGGCATGAGCGCCTGTCGCTCGCTCCTGTGAATGCGCCGGACGAACTCCAGCCACTGTACTTCACCTACATGAATTCCGGCATCGGCGCCACCTGGGGCGAACTCATCATTGCCAGCGCCGGCCCCACTGACGCTCAGGTCAGGACATCTGTGGCATTCATGATCGCCATGTGGGCGTGCCTATGCGCTGCAGCCGTCTGTGTCATCGCGGTGTTTGTGATGCCTGCGAACCACATCACTCGCAGGGCGCAGTCATGGACGCTGCTGCGTCGTGGATTGACCCTGGCACTGATCGGCGCACTCATCGCAGTTCCCGTTGTGTGGACCCTTATCTGCAAGACGCACGCCGCCGCACGCGAACGGTTCGCCAGAGGAACAGATCTCGTCGTGACATCTACGGCGAACACCATGTCCGAGTGGCTCTCGGCGGGCGAGGTCTCGGCGGCATACCTGCACGCGACATATGCCATGTCCTACCCGGACTGCTCGTTCCGCATCCTGGTGGACGGCAAGCTGAAGGATCGGGCAGGCGTCGACTACGGTCCCGCCGCATATCAGAAACCTGGCGACCCGGCATCATGGCGCAACCTGGCTCCCTTCGTCGAAGGTGGCACACCACGGCCCGCGTACCTGACGACCGCCACCAAAGACAACGTCCGCGTTGAACTGGTCACACCGGAGCCGGTGTACTGGCAAGACGTCCGCTTGCGCTATACGCTTCTCTGGGCTGTCCCCGCGCTTCTTGCAGCACTCTTCGCACTGGGATACGTGACGGGTCGCAGACGCGACCACGCAATTCCCTCCTCCGAGGAGATCCTCCGTCGTACCGTCGTACGTCAGGCACTCCTGACCGTCCTTGTTGTCGGCCTGGCGCTAGTACCCGCCGCCGGATGGTTCGTGCAGACGTACGAGGCGGCCTCCGTCGCCCGCCTGGACAAGACGCTCCAGCATGATGCCGCCACGCTCAGTGGCATCCTCACCAGCCTCGACTCATCATCAGCTTCGACGAAGTCTCTCCAGCTTGCCGACTATGCACTGACCGTCGCCCGGACCGGCATGACGTACTCGTTGAAGTTCCAGCAGAAGGACGGACAGCCGGGCGGCATCACCATCAACCCAGCAGAGAGCATGCTCAGCGTCGTGACAGCCACGGACACACCTACTACCCGCATCATCCCAAATCATACGGACTGGTCCCTTCCGCCCGGCCGCAACCTGATCGTGCGCGTGATTGGCGCAAGTGGCCGTCTGAAAGACGGCGTCGTCTTTACTTTCCTGCTTGGAACGACGATGCGCCCCGTCGAGCAGGACATGCACGAGTTGTGGAAGGCTGCCGCGTGGGCTGGACCCGTCGCTTTCCTGTTTATCGTCCTGGCCGGTCTGATCGCCGCGAGTCTCGCTCTTCGCCCGGTCACGGAGTCCATGCGACGCCTGGAGCAGTTCACCGGAGACGCCGGGCACGAACTGCGCACGCCGCTGAGCTCGATTGCTCTCAACGCACAGGTCGCACTGAACCAGGATGAGCAACCCGAGGAATTCCGCAGGCATCTCACCGCTATCGCATCACAAGCGGAACGCTCTACGCGACTCTCGGAGTCACTGCTCCTGCTGGCACGCCTCGACCGCGAGCAGCCTGCTCCACTTGGACCGGTCCAACTGCGAGACATCTGGACCGATCTACACAGCGCGCATGCTGAAGCACTGAATGCAAAGTCGGTGACACTGCAGACACCATCCGAGCCGCGGCTCGTCACGGCCAATCGAGAACTGCTGACCGTGGCGCTGGACAACCTGGTTGAGAACGCCGTCCGCTATGCAGCCGAAGGGACGACCGTCGCCATCACTGCTCAGCAAACCAAAGCCCGGGTGACCATCGCGGTCACCGACCAGGGACCAGGCATGCCACCGGACGCACTGCCCCACATCTGGGACCGCTTCACCCGCGTCGACGCCAGCCGCAGCCGGGAATCAGGAGGCAACGGCCTGGGCCTGGCCATCGTCCGCAAGGCGGTGGAAGCCATGCATGGCCATGTCGCCGTCACCAGCGAGGTCGGCAAAGGCAGTACGTTCTCCATCATCCTGCCGGTTTCCTAGCGCTCATCAATTGTGAAGATCACGGTGTCTGACACCGTGGTCTTCACAATTCAGACTAGTCGTAGGCCAGACGGATTTCCTCGGTAGCAAGCGTGGGCTGGATGAGCTCCTGCCATATGGGAGACTTCCAGGACCCAAGCGCGTCGTGGATCCTAAAGTACTTCTGAGGGATGGGGTGCGTTCCGACGACAACCGGGATACCAAATTGCTCGGGAATGTATCGCCGGAAGAAATCCACACGTGTGCACGGTGGATAGCCAACGAGCATGCCTGTAGCAAGATGGATGACCGTCACCCCGTTCTTCTTCATCTCGGCGGGAGCGTACTCGATGTTGCCCCCCGGACACCCGCCGCACGTGGTACAGCCGACGAGTTCCACTTCCTTCCCCGCGTACATGCTGAACGCCCCCTCGCGGTTCTTCAAGGCGCGCAGGCACTTGCCAGCCGCACACGTATGGTACCTGTCACAAATGATGATGCCAACGCGGACGATCTCGTCGCTCATGATACCTCCTCATCACAGAACGGATTCATGCAAGTGAGTCTAGCAGTATTCTGTCTGGCCTGCCACAGCATGGCCCTGATCGGCAGGACGAAGCGCCTGCAGACACAAGGAAACCACCAGGCGATGAACCTGGGGATCTGGCTTGAGTACTGAGACAGGGCTTCTCTGTCGATTGATCTGATAGCATCCGGCTGATTTCGATCCTTGTCGTTGCAGGAATACGATGCCTAGGGCGCGGGAACTGAGTTCGGTGTGGCAAAGGCTGTCGATGTCGTCGCGACATATCCGACCAGCGCCTCAGTGACTGCAGTGAAGGACGGCATCTGGACGTCTTCGACATGACCGGTGTCCGCCTGTCGCGTAACATCGGGGTCGATAGGAAGCCGTGCAAGGATAGGGGCGCCGATACGATCGGCCAACTCCTGCGCGTGGCTGGCCCCGAACAGCTCAAATCCCTCTCCACAGTGCGGGCACGTGATCATCGCCATGTTCTCGACGATGCCAAGAATCGGCTTGCGCATCTGCTTTGCCAGGCCGGCAGCCTTCTCGACGATCATGCCGGCCAGCTCTTGTGGCGTCGTGACCATGAGGATACCGTCGACGGGCAGGGACTGGAATGCCGTCAAGGGGACATCAGCGGTCCCTGGCGGCAGGTCTATGATGAGGACGTCCAGGTCTCCCCACGCCACGTCCGTCCAAAACTGCTTGATAGCAGACGTAAGCAAGGGGCCACGCCAGATGACCGGCTGGCCGGAATCGTCCAGGAACAGGTTCATGGAAATGATCTTGATGCCTGTCGTCGTCTCGGGCGGGAGGATGCCGACCATGGAAGACTCGGGTCGTGCGGTCATGCCGAAGAGACGCGGGATGGACGGCCCCGTGATGTCCGCATCCAAGATACCCACCCTCAGTCCGCGACGTGCCAGCTCGACTGCCGCCATGGCGGAAACCAGGGACTTTCCCACACCACCCTTGCCACTGGCAACTGCAAGAACGTGCCGGACGTGGTTAACCTGTGATGTCAGGCTCTCATTCTCAGCCGTTTCCATGGGCCTCTCCTTCGTGATGGCAGCCGTGGGCCTGTCCGGTCATATTCGCAAGACTTCCCGTCCGGTAGGCCTCGACAATCTCGTCCAAGCTGCTCATATCGGTCTGCATGACCTTGAGCCCTGACGCGAGCAGCACGTCCATCGCGCCCCTGCCCATACCACCAGCGATGACGGTGTCACAGCCATGCGCTGCGTCGGCGAGGCGCTTGTGCACCTCTTCATGCGGGAGTCCGCTGTCCAGAGAAGCATCGCCACACACGTGCGCGAACTTGTCCCTCAGCTCGGTCGCAGTCACCTCGCCATCAGTAATTTCGACGACCTTGTAGTAGTGGGCGCGGCCAAAGTGCTGACATAATGTCATGCCATCGTCGGTCGGTAGTGCAATTCGTGTAGTCATCCTGATACCTCCTGTTGTCTCTTCCTGCTGTCTGTGGACTGGTATGGCGTTCATGTCCTCGTCCCACGCCCGTGCAACCGTCAGCGGATAGCCGCGGACGAGCGCTGCTGCAACTTTGCGTCGAGCGCCCGCAAGGATACGTTGGAACGTACTCTGGGAGATGCCCATAAGGTGTGCCGCTTCCGTCTGATCCAGACCCACCAGGTCACTGAGATGCAATGCCTCCATCTCATCAGCCCCGAGAACGTGCAACGTCCCTGCGCCCTCCGGACAGAAGGTCTGCATTCCGTCATATGTACCACACCTTCGAGCAACCTGTCGTCTGGGCATGTCATCTCCTTGTATGATATGAATATATATTCATTTCATGACGTGTCAACCATCGAACCGTCGCGTGCCCTTGCCTTCCTGGGGTCAAGCGTTAACATTTGTGGAATGGTACCATTCTGTTTGAGGAGGGTAGTCATGGCGCGACCGATCCGTCTGCAATACCCCGGAGCATACTATCATGTTACCGACCGCGGCGACCGCAAGGAAGCGGTATTCACATGCGACACCGACCGTATCAGTTTCCTTCAGCTCTTGAACAGCACCGCCCTATCCTGCCACTGGCGAGTCCTGGCATACTGCCTGATGGACAACCACTACCACTTGATGCTTGAGACGACTGCGCCGAACCTGGCGACAGGCATGGCTCGCCTGAATGGTGTGTACACACAGAGGTTCAACCGTGTCTACGAGCGTGTTGGGCACGTGTTCCAGGGACGCTACAAGTCGCAGGTTGTCCAGACAGAAGGACATCTGGTGGAGGCCTGCCGCTACGTCGTCCTCAATCCGGTTCGCGCAGGACTTGTGAACGATCCTGCTGACTGGAAGTGGAGCAGCTACTGCGCGTCGGCTGGACTGGCCGGAGCACTCTCGTGTCTGGATGAAGCGTGGGTCCGCGAGAGAGTCACTCAGACTGGTTCCTTTGACGGGTACATCGACTGGATTCGTGAGGGCATAGGAAGACCGTGCGGTTTTCTGCACCCGCAACGTACTTCGGGGATCCAGACACATCAGCCTCCAGTTGAAGTGCCCATAATGCCCGACCAGACTGCGCCGCCGCTTGCAGATATCCTGACCGGATGCGTGTGGACTCGTGGCGGCAACGAGATACTGCGCTCGCGCATCCGGCAAGCCTTGGACGCAGGATATAGCCAGCGAGCCATCGCCAAGGAACTCCGCGTCAGCCACGTGGTCATCAGTAGATTCTCCTCTGGGGTCAAGCGTTAACATTGATAGAGTGGTAACTTTGCTCGGCCTCCCACGAGAGAGTTAACATGCTCGGGACGTAGACCTGCGTCTCGATCTGGCAGAGCATTCTAGTATTGAGCAACGCCGGATAGGAAAATGTTACCACTTGGAAATGGTAACGCTTGACCCCAAGGAAGGGGCGAAACGAAAACCCCCGGGATACTCCCGGGGGTGCGACTAACTGAGATGGAAGGGTCAGCCTGCAATACAGCTGCCAGTGCCGATCCGGCGCATACGCTGACCAGCGCCGTTGCCGCGTGCTCCTTGCCCGACTCCGCGACCGCCGCGACCAGTTCCCTGTCCAATTCCGGTGCCGCCGGCAAGAACATTCTCGAAAGCAGGAAGGTGCTTGTTGGCAGAAGCTGCCTTGAGGTTGCCGAAGACCTGCAGGATGTCCTGGTTGTCCACGGTCTTGATCAGTCCGTCATACAGGGCAATGTCCTCTTTCTCCACCGTGACGCCGAGCTTGAGGGCGTCTTCCACTGTGGCGACACCTGCCATCAGGGTGCTGGTGCGTGCAGCCTGTGTATCGGCAGGGACTGTGAGCTGATACTTTGTGAACAGGGCAGTCAGTGCCGCAACGTGCTGTTCTTCAGACTTCACGACACTGGTGAAGGGACGAATGCTGCCAAGCTTTGCGATAACTGCAGTGTAGATATCACGGGCCAGATACTCCTCCTGCAACGTCTCCACCAGAGCGTTCTTCTCGGCCTGAGACAACGCCTCGACGGGCAGGTTGGCGATCGTCGTGCAGGTGATGGCTGGAGTCGTGCGCCGAGCACCTCCATATGCAGATGCAACACCAGCACCGGAACCGACCAGAACTGCAACTGCGAGTACTGCTACTAGTATTCTCTTCATATACGTTCTCCTTGTGTGTGGTCTCGGGGAAGCTTCCGTTACGGCAGCCTCTCCTGAGTGTACTACGCCGTGACCCAACAATCCGTACTCACACAATGGTCACAAAATGGCACAGTGCAGTCATAGAGCTGGTCGCACGGAATACGTGCGTCAATTGCTATTCCTTGACACTGCGCCGCGAAAGGAGAGAACCATCCGGGGCGCCCCTTGTCCAGATACCTGCAGCGCGCCTACGGATTGGTCGCCAGTGCAGCAACCTTCCAGGCGCCGCCGCCCTGAGGGATGAGTTCCACCCAGCGAACGTTGCGGCCGCCGTCCCATCCATACTTCTCCGGCGGGTCCGACGTCTTCACGTCCAGCGTCACCTTGTAGAACTCGCGCTCCGACGTCCACTGCTCGAGGCTGGCCTGCTCCACCCTCACG
>Ga0209450_10001374_pt1 | contig 12170 bp, 10 predicted proteins | sample FrelakmetLWP11LW_FD_187149 | JGI IMG/M metagenome (GOLD analysis project Ga0209450, IMG submission 187149) | Freshwater lake sediment microbial communities from the University of Notre Dame, USA, for methane emissions studies - LWP11 LW (SPAdes)... | ecosystem: Environmental > Aquatic >... | reverse complement strand
AGAACAGAATCAATGTTCAGTTCAACGAACTGCCGGATCATTTGGTACAGGCGCTGCTCGCAGCAGAGGATGTAAGGTTTTATGATCATCACGGAGTTGATACGAGGAGTCTGCTCAGGGTACTCATCAAAAGCATCATTTTAAGGCAGGAAGAGGCCGGTGGTGGAAGCACAATCACCCAGCAACTGGCTAAAAATATGTATGGGCGGACGGATTACGGGTTTTTTAATACGCCGGCCAATAAATTTAAGGAGATTATTCTGGCAAACCGACTGGAACATATTTACAGCAAAGAAGATATTCTGCAGTTGTACTTTAATACAGTGCCCTTCGGTGAAGATGTTTTTGGTATAGAAAGTGCCGCACAGCGCTATTTTAATAAAAGTGCCGATAAATTAAAGGTTGAGGAGGGAGCTGTGTTGATAGGCATGCTGAAGGCCAATACCTATTACAATCCCAGATTGCATCCGCAGAATGCCATAAGAAGAAGAAACGTAGTTCTCGACCAGATGCTACGTTATGGATTTATCGGGGAAAGGTCCAAAGATTCGTTGCAGCATTTGCCACTGGAACTGGATTATGCCAATTTGACCACACAGGGCACTGCGAACTATTTTCTTGAGCTTATTAAAAAAGACCTGCTTGAGATCATAGATAAAATAAATAAAACCGAAGGTACAGAATACGATTTGTACAAAAGTGGCCTCGTCATAGAGACAACTTTGAACGCAGAATTGCAGGAACTCATTCTTGAAGCGTACAAACTGCATTTAAAAAAAATGCAGGTCCTGATCGACGGGCAGTACAAGCGCGCTAAGGGAAAAAGACAGCTTGAAATAATTGCGGAGTCTGAGCTGAAGCGAACGGGTAAGGACCGGGAGATGGAGATAAAAAAAAGAAGGGAACTGTTTTCCTGGGATGGATTTTATAGCGACTCAATTTCTGTAAAAGATAGTCTGGTGCAGGAGCTCACACGTTTACATGCAGGATTTTTGGCACTTGACCCCCGCACCGGAGCTATTCGTGCCTGGGCAGGCGGCATTGATTTCAGAAGGTATCCCTATGACCAGATTTTTGCCCAGCGACAAATTGCTTCTGCTTTTAAACCTGTTTTATACGCGGCTGCTCTGGAATCGGGTGTAGGTCCGTGCCACTATCTTGATAACGAGCCCCTTGTTTTTACAGACCTGAACAACTGGGCCCCGCAAAATTATGACAAGTCCTTTGGTGGAAAATATTCTGTGGCAGCTGCCCTGGCACATTCGATGAACATCCCTTCAATCAAGCTGTTTCTGAGCTTGCCGTTTACAAATATCGATAAAACCTGGACGAAGCTTGGGTTCAGTCAGCCACTGGAAGCAAAGCCATCAACAGCACTCGGTACCGCCAATGCGAGTATTTATGAGTTGGCCATAGCGTATTCGGCCTTTGCGAACGGAGGAAGGAGGATTCGTCCGGGATCTATTGTTACTGTCAAAACATCCGACGGGAAAATACTCTATGAAAATCGTTTTACTACAAAAGGAGAAAGGGTTCTGACAAAAGAAACAAGTTTATTAATGACCGCCATGCTGCAAAAGGCCGTAAGGGAAGGTACAGGAAGGGCTTTAGTACTACAGTATGGCATTCAGGTGGATGTTGCAGGGAAAACGGGCACCTCACAGGATTACGGTGATGCCTGGTTTGCAGCCTATAACAAACACCTGGTGTTGGTTACCAGGGTGGGTTGTAATTTGCCAAAGGTACATTTCAACAGTGGTGTTTACGGTTCGGGCGGGGCTTTGGCATTACCACTGGTTGGTTTAACCCTGAAAGAGCTACAAAATAGCCCTTCGTTGAGGAAGAAAGTAGGTGTAAAATTTGATGTACTCAGCGAAGATCTGTCGCAACAATTGGCATGTGAAGATCAGGTGGAGGATTCTCGCATTGAAAATATGCTGGATGAGTTGTTTAAAAAGCAGGGAACAAGCTCCGAAAAGGCAGCCAAAAAGGCCGAAAAAAAATCAAAAAAGGGTGAAAAGGAGTCGTTCTTTAAAAAGCTTTTCAGAAAAAAAGAGAAGAATTAAATTCAAAGGATTGTCCGAAAGAGATACCAATATATATATGGTGTCACTTTAGAAAAATTTTGAATATAAGAGATACCTTCCGGCACAGCATTCTTAGCCGGTTTGTTCTCAATTAAACGAATTTGCAAGAATAGCGATTCCTCCAAAAACAAACAGAAAAATAAGGACTATGCTGACTGCGATGAGCATAATTAGCAAACTGCCTTTGGCGTAATTCTGTTTATTCAGATTGGTGTTGCTGTCAAAGGCCCAGATCAGCAGCATTATAAAGCCGACCAGGGGTAGTGAGCTGATGAATATGGTTATAGCCCAATCCTTAACAGACAGTATACGTAATTTTTCGTTATTCAGTTGTTCCATGGTTTTTGGTTTTAAATATAAAAATAGGCAAAGTTTAGCAGATTGCGGTTTAAATAGAAAAATTAATTATCTTTGCAGCCCACAAACTAAAAATAAAAGTTTAACAAATAATAGAACTGATGAAAGGAGGTGCATCGCAATGTTAATAATTCCTGTGAAGGATGGCGAAAACATAGATAGGGCTTTAAAAAAATTCAAAAGAAAATTTGACAGCACCAAAACGATGAAAGGTTTACGAGACCGGAAACAATTCACGAAGCCATCAGTAGTTAAAAGACAGCAAAAACTTAAAGCTAAGTATATTCAAGGTATCAGAACCGACGAAGAGAAAGGATAGTTTAATGTTTCTTATAAATAATCCGCTTGCTATTGCAGGCGGATTTTTTTTTGTTTTTAAGGGGATGTTTCTAAAGATTTTTGTAAATTTGAATAAGGTGTAGATTTAATCTACGGCCAAATTCAATATTGATTTTCGTAATAGCAGCCCATTGAGCATAGCTTCATTTGTACAATATCTCCAACTTGAGAAAAAGTATTCTTCTCATTCGGTTACAGCCTACCAGAGAGATCTTACTTCTTTTTTAACTTTTTGCGTGCAGAATTTTGGCAGGACAGATATTGAGAATCTGGATTATTCCTTTATAAGGTATTGGATAGTTTCTCTGGTTGACAATAAGCTATCCAACCGATCCGTTAACAGAAAGATGAGTGCCTTGAAATCCTATTATAATTTTTTACTTAAATCCAAACAGATTGATTCCCATCCAATGGCCACCCACAAGTCATTAAAAACCTCCAAGCGGGTGAACGTGCCATTCAATATGGATGAGATGAAGGAAGTGATGGAACTTCTGGCCTCCGGAGATGATTTAATTTCATTGAGAAACAGGTTGATAGTTGAAATGTTGTACACCACAGGCATGAGAAGGGCTGAGCTGATTGGGCTGAACGATAGTGATATTGATTTAAGTGCGGGTGTCTATAAGGTAACAGGTAAAAGGAACAAACAAAGGTATATTCCCATTTTGAATTCAGTTGTTCCCACGATTAATCGGTACCGTGAGTTAAAAGGTAAGACACTGGGAACAGAGGAAGCGTTTTTTAACACCGAGACAGGAAAAAGATTATATCCAACTTTAGTATATCGAATAGTAAATGATTATTTTAGTAAAGTGTCCAGCAAGGTCAAAAAGAGTCCTCATATTATTAGGCATTCTTTTGCTACACATTTATTAAATGAAGGTGCAGATCTAAACTCAGTTAAGGAATTACTCGGCCACTCAAGTTTGGCATCTACACAAGTGTACACGCATAATAGCTTAAATGAATTAAAAAAGATGTATAACCAGGCTCACCCGAGGAGCGTTAAAAACCAAGAACTATGAAAGTATTTGTGCAATCGGTTAATTTTAACATAGATAAGGATTTAGTTTCTTTTACCGAAAAGAAAGTATCTAACCTGGAGAAGTTCAATGAAACAATTATTAATGCAGAGGTTTTTTTTAAGGTACAGAAGACAAGTGAAAAGGAAAATAAGATTACAGAAATAAAAATTAATATACCTGGAAGTGATTTGGTGGCGAAGAAACAAAACAAAACTTTTGAAGAAGGGGTAACATTATGTGTAGAATCCTTAAAGAAACAATTGCTTAAAAAGAAGGAAAAGCAAAGCTTTTGATTTTTTAAAAATAAACAAAAAAAGTTTTGTAGAAAACATAAAACTTTATACATTTGCAAACCGTTAGAAAAACGGTTTGTTTTTTTGTGCCATAATAGTAAGAAATTCTCTAAAAAGAACAAAAAAACAGTTTATACGCCGATATAGCTCAGTTGGCTAGAGCAGCTGATTTGTAATCAGCAGGTCGCGGGTTCGAGCCCCTCTATCGGCTCATGTTCTTTGATATTAAAATTTTTTGGGGAGATACTCAAGCGGCCAACGAGGACAGACTGTAACTCTGTTGGGCAACCTTCGCAGGTTCGAATCCTGCTCTCCCCACATTTTTTGAAAAAAATTATTGCGGGAGTAGCTCAGTTGGTAGAGCTTCAGCCTTCCAAGCTGAATGTCGCGGGTTCGAGTCCCGTCTCCCGCTCCAGACCTTAAGCAGGAAAAGCGAAGGCGGTATACCTTGTTTGGCTGAAATTTTTCAGCATAATTATACCGGAATCCAGAAAATAAAAAGCCGGTGTAGCTCAGGGGTAGAGCGTTTCCTTGGTAAGGAAGAGGTCACGGGTTCAATTCCCGTCATTGGCTCTTGATTTTGTAGGTGAGCGCAGTCAGGGCAATGGAGTGGAGTTTTACTTTTTGGATAGGTTAACTTACTCTTGAATATTTATCACTACAAACAATATTATTAACACAATTATATAACTAAGACATAAAAATTAATCATCATGGCAAAAGCAACTTTTGATCGTTCGAAACCACACTTAAATATTGGTACTATTGGACACGTGGATCACGGTAAAACTACTTTAACGGCTGCTATCACTACGGTTTTAGCTAAGCTTGGTCTTTCTGAGGTTAAATCATTTGATCAGATTGATAACGCTCCGGAAGAAAAAGAAAGAGGTATTACAATTAATACAGCACACGTTGAATATTCAACAGCAAAGCGTCACTATGCACACGTAGATTGTCCGGGTCACGCGGATTACGTTAAGAACATGGTTACAGGTGCTGCGCAGATGGACGGAGCTATTCTTGTGGTTGCGGCTACTGATGGTCCGATGCCACAAACCCGTGAGCACATCCTTTTAGGACGTCAGGTAGGTATTCCAAGAATGGTTGTATTCATGAACAAAGTGGATATGGTTGATGATCCGGAATTGTTGGAGCTTGTTGAAATGGAAGTAAGAGACTTACTGAATTTCTATGACTATGATGGTGATAACGGACCAGTTATTCAGGGTTCAGCTTTGGGAGCATTGAATGGAGAGGAAAAATGGACTGCAAAGGTAATGGAATTGATGGATGCTGTTGATAACTGGATTGAGTTACCACCTCGTGATATTGATAAGCCTTTCTTGATGCCTGTTGAAGATGTATTCTCAATTACAGGTCGTGGTACAGTAGCTACCGGTAGAATTGAATTGGGTGTTGCCAACACTGGAGATGCGGTTGAGATTATTGGTATGGGTGCTGAGAAACTGACCTCCACAATTACAGGAGTTGAAATGTTCAGAAAGATATTAGACAGGGGTGAAGCTGGAGATAACGTAGGTTTGTTGTTAAGAGGTATAGACAAAGATACCATAAAGAGAGGAATGGTAATTTGTAAGCCAGGATCGGTTAAGCCACACAAACTTTTCAAAGCTGAGTTGTATATCCTGAAAAAAGAAGAAGGTGGTCGTCACACTCCTTTCCACAAAAACTACCGTCCACAGTTCTATGTTAGAACAACGGATGTTACAGGTACGATTATATTACCTGACGGAGTAGAGATGGTAATGCCAGGTGATAACTTAACTGTTAAAGTAGAATTGCTTCAGACAATAGCCATGAACCTTGGATTGCGTTTTGCGATCCGTGAAGGTGGTAGAACAGTTGGAGCCGGTCAGGTAACTGAGATTTTAGACTAAGTAATGAAGCTTATATAATTTTTCAAAAGGTTTCTGTCGGATATTATTTTGACAGAAACCTTTGTTAACATTGTATAAAGCATCTTTTTAAAAATAAGAGTGCTCTTTTTTCCAAAACAGGTACGCCCAAAGCGCACTTTCAGACTGAAATTTATAAGCGCACAATTTACGGGTGTAGCTCAGTTGGTAGAGCACTGGTCTCCAAAACCAGGTGTCGGGAGTTCGAGCCTCTCCACCCGTGCATAATTAGAAAAATATGGATTTAGTTAATTATATTAAGGATTCTATTGAAGAACTCAAGAATCATGTGACATGGATGTCCTGGTCTGAGGCTCAAAAGAATACTGTCGTAGTTGCAGTTTTTACACTCATTTTTTCGATTGCAGTTTTTTTGGTGGACAAAACCTTTGAACTGGGATTTGAGAAATATTTTGATTTATTTAATTAAATAGGAGTATGTCTGATATTATAATGAAGTGGTATGCTGTTCGGGCGATCGGTGGCCAAGAGAACAAGATCAAAACCTACATCGAGAATGAAATATTTCGTTTAGGCTTATCAGACTATGTAAAGCAGGTATTGGTTCCCACTGAAAAAGTAATTCAGATTAGAGACGGGAAGAAATATAATAAAGAAAAAGTCTATTTTCCCGGGTATATCATGATCGAAGCTAATTTAAGCGGTGAAGTACCCCACGTAATTAAGTCAGTTACAGGAGTTATCGGATTTTTAGGCGAGACAAAAGGAGGAGATCCTATTCCATTGAGAAAAGCAGAAGTGAACAGAATGTTAGGTACGGTTGATGAACTGGCAGTACAGAATGAAAACGTTGCAATTCCATTTGTCAGAGGAGAAACTGTAAAAGTCATCGATGGTCCATTTAATGGATTCGATGGTACTATTGAAAAGATTAACGAAGAAAAGAGAAAACTTGAGGTAATGGTAAAAATCTTTGGTCGAAAAACACCACTGGAATTGAACTTTATGCAAGTTGAAAAAATATCATAACTGTTACACGAACTCAGATAAACATAGCTTCCAAATTTGTTTGTCTACAACATGATTAAAAATGGCAAAAGAAGTTAGTAAAATAGTTAAATTACAGGCACGTGGAGGTGCAGCAAATCCTTCACCGCCTATTGGACCTGCATTGGGTTCTGCCGGGGTAAATATCATGGAATTTTGCAAGCAGTTTAATGCAAGAACCCAGGATAAGGCCGGTAAAATTTGTCCGGTTGTGATTACCGTGTACAAGGATAAATCCTTTGAATTTGTTGTAAAAACCGCTCCGGCAGCTATACAGCTACTGGAAGCGTCCAAGTTAAAAAGCGGATCCGGTGTTCCGAACAGGAAAAAGGTTGCTACGGTTACCTGGGATCAGGTCAGAGCGATAGCAGAAGATAAAATGCAGGATTTAAACGCCTTTGAAATTGAATCGGCGATGAAAATGGTTGCTGGTACAGCACGTTCTATGGGAATTAAAGTTAAGGGAGATGCTCCTGTTAAAAAAGGTTAATTATGGCAAGAGTTACAAAAAAACAAAAAGACGCAAGAGCTAAAGTTGATGTGAACGTTGCACATAATTTATTGGATGCATCTGCTTTAGTTAAAGAAATCACCAACGTAAATTTCGATGCAAGTGTTGATATCGCAGTGCGTTTAGGTGTAGATCCACGTAAGGCTAATCAAATGGTTAGGGGTGTGGTAACATTGCCACACGGTACAGGTAGAGAGGTAAGGGTTCTTGCCCTTGTAACTCCTGATAAAGAGGCCGAGGCAAAAGAAGCCGGAGCTGATTACGTTGGATTGGATGATTACCTTCAAAAAATTAAAGAAGGATGGACAGATGTTGATGTGATTGTTACTATGCCAAGCATCATGGGTAAGTTAGGTCCTCTGGGAAGAATATTAGGTCCCCGAGGTTTGATGCCAAACCCAAAAACCGGTACTGTAACAATGGATGTCGCTAAAGCGGTTATGGATGTAAAAGGCGGTAAAATTGACTTTAAAGTTGATAAAACCGGGATTGTTCATAGCGCGATTGGGAAAGCATCATTTGAGGCTGATAAACTTGCTGAAAATGCTCATGAGTTAATTCATACCCTGATTAAATTAAAACCTTCAACTGTAAAAGGATCTTACATCAAAAGTATTTACATTTCAAGTACGATGAGCCCTGCAGTTGCTGTTGATACCAAAACCATTTAATCAGTTAATTTATCGAATAATGAAAAGAGAAGATAAAGCATTAGTAATTGATCAATTAACGAGCAAATTAGCTGAGACAAATGTGATCTATATGACCGATATTTCCGGTCTGAATGCAACAGAAACATCTAATTTACGCAGAGCCTGTTTTAAAGCAAATATAAAACTCGCTGTAGTTAAGAACACCTTGCTTGCAAAGGCAATGGAAAAATCTGATAAGGATTTTGGAGAACTGCCTTCCATTTTAAAAGGCAATACCTCAATCATGATGTCTGATACAGGAAATGCACCTGCAAAAGTAATCAAGGAATTCAGAAGAAAATCTGCAAAACCTGTACTTAAGGGAGCATTTGTAAATGAGGCCGTTTATGTTGGTGATGACCAGCTGGATGCTCTTGTAAACATCAGATCTAAAGAAGAAGTAATTGGCGAGATCGTAACGATCCTGCAATCACCTGCAAAAAATGTTATTTCAGCATTGAAATCAGGTGGAGGCAAAATTGCCGGTATACTGAAGACATTATCAGAAAAAGAATAAATACACACTAAAACTAAATAATTAAAAATTTAAAATTCAAAGAAAATGGCAGATTTAAAAGATTTCGCAGAAAAATTAGTTAGCTTAACAGTAAAAGAAGTTAATGAATTGGCAAAGATTTTAAAAGAAGAATATGGAATCGAGCCTGCAGCTGCTGCAGTAGCTGTTGCTGGCCCTGTAGCTGGTGGTGGTGCTGAAGAAGTTGTTGAGGAAAAAACAGAATTTGATGTAATCTTAAAGGCAGCTGGTCCGGCTAAGTTGGCAGTTGTTAAATTGGTTAAAGAATTGACCGGTTTGGGCCTGAAAGAAGCTAAAGATATCGTTGATGCCGCTCCTTCTCCATTAAAGCAAGGTATTTCTAAAGACGAAGCTGAAGGATTGAAAGCAGCTTTGGTTGAAGCAGGAGCTGAGGTAGAGGTTAAATAACTATTCTTACTTAAACACTTAAGGTTTAGGTCTTTAGGTTAATGCCTTTAGACCTAAACCATTTTTGCATATATATTCTTTCATATATTTTAATTTAAATATTTCTCCATTGGCAACGAAAAAAAATAACCAAAGAATAAATTTTTCATCAACCAAATTGTCTACTCCTTATCCTGATTTCCTTGATATTCAGATCAAATCATTCCAGGATTTTTTTCAACTGGAAACCAAATCTGACGAAAGAAGCAATGAAGGATTATTTCAAACCTTCCAGGATAATTTTCCAATTACAGATACGAGAAACAATTTTGTACTAGAATTTTTAGATTATTTCGTTGACCCCCCAAGATATAGCATTCAGGAATGTATAGAAAGAGGGTTGACTTATAGTGTGCCTTTAAAAGCCCGTTTGAAATTGTACTGTACCGATGAGGAGCATGAAGACTTTGAAACGATTGTGCAGGATGTATATTTGGGAACCATCCCATACATGACCCAAAGCGGAACTTTCGTTATTAACGGTGCTGAACGTGTGGTTGTTTCGCAATTACACAGATCACCCGGCGTATTTTTTGGCCAGTCATTCCATGCAAACGGAACAAAATTATATTCTGCAAGGGTAATTCCTTTCAAAGGTTCCTGGATCGAATTTGCAACCGATATCAATCAGGTGATGTATGCCTACATTGACAGGAAGAAGAAATTGCCTGTTACTACGCTGTTCAGAGCCATCGGATTCGAAAGGGATAAAGACATCCTGGAGATCTTTGACCTGGCTGAAGAAGTAAAAGTATCTAAAAGCGGGTTAAAAAAATATTTGGATAGAAAACTCGCTGCAAGGGTTTTGAAAACCTGGTTTGAGGATTTCGTAGATGAAGATACCGGTGAAGTTATTTCTATTGAGAGAAATGAGATTGTTTTAGACAGGGATACTGTACTGGAAAAAGAACATATTGATGAAATAGTTGACTCAGGGGCAAAAACAATTTTGTTGCACAAAATTGATAATGAAACCGGAGATTATGCCATTATCCACAATACCTTGCAAAAGGACCCTACCAACTCGGAAAAAGAAGCTGCAGAGCATATCTACCGTCAGTTGAGAAATGCAGAACCACCTGATTATGAGACAGCTAAAGGGGTTATCCAAAAATTATTCTTTTCGGATCAGCGTTACAACTTAGGTGAAGTTGGCCGTTACAGAATGAACAAGAAATTAAATCTGGATGTCAATATAGATGAACGTGTATTGACCAAACAGGATATTATCACTATTGTAAAGAATCTGATCAACCTGATCAATTCAAAGGCTGAAGTTGATGATATTGACCACTTGTCAAACCGTAGGGTAAGAACTGTAGGAGAACAGCTTTCAAGCCAGTTCGGAGTTGGACTTTCACGTATGGCCAGAACCATAAGGGAAAGAATGAACGTAAGAGATAACGAAGTATTTACTCCAATTGACCTGATCAACGCGAAGACCCTGTCTTCTGTGATCAATTCATTCTTCGGTACGAACCAGTTATCACAGTTCATGGACCAGACAAATCCTCTGGCAGAAATTACTCACAAACGAAGGTTATCCGCACTCGGACCCGGAGGTCTGTCGAGAGAAAGAGCAGGTTTTGAGGTACGTGACGTCCACTATACCCATTATGGAAGACTTTGTCCGATAGAAACACCTGAAGGACCGAACATTGGTTTGATCTCCTCATTGTCTGTTTTCGCTAAAGTAAATAACCTTGGATTTATTGAAACTCCTTACCGTGAAGTTCATGCAGGAAAAATTGATTTAAGCAAGGAACCTGTTTACCTCAGCGCTGAAGAAGAAGAAGGTATGAAAATAGCCCAGTCAAATCTGGATCTGAATAAGGACGGGAAAATCAACCTGGAAAAGGTAGTTGTGCGAGAGGAAGGAGACTTCCCGGTAGTTCCTGCTGAGGAGATTAATTATATGGACGTAGCTCCTAATCAGATTGCCTCAATATCCGCTTCGCTGATTCCATTTTTGGAACATGACGATGCGAACAGGGCCTTGATGGGATCAAACATGATGAGACAAGCCGTTCCATTAATGAAACCTGAAGCCCCGATTGTAGGAACAGGTCTGGAAAGAGGTGTGGCTTCAGATTCTCGTATTTTGATCAATGCTGAAGACGATGGTGTAGTTACCTATGTAGACTCAAATCAGATTGAAATCAAATACGAAAGATCAGAAAATGAAAGGATCGTTAGTTTTGAAAGCGATTCCAAAATATATGAACTTATCAAGTTCAGAAAAACCAATCAAGGCACTACCATAAACCTGCATCCGATTGTTAGAAAAGGAGATAAGGTGGTTAAAGGACAGGTACTGTGTGAGGGTTATGCCACAGAGAATGGAGAGTTGGCATTGGGTATCAATATGAAGGTTGCCTTTATGCCATGGAAGGGATATAACTTTGAGGATGCTATCGTTATTTCTGAGCGCGTGGTAAGAGAAGATATCTTTACCTCCATTCATATAGATGAATATGCACTGGAAGTGAGAGATACCAAACTGGGAGCGGAAGAATTAACACCTGATATTCCGAACGTTAGTGAGGAAGCTACCAAGGACCTTGATGAGAATGGAATGATCCGTATTGGTGCTGAGATCAAGCCGGGAGATATTTTAATAGGCAAGATTACCCCGAAAGGAGAATCAGACCCAACTCCGGAAGAAAAATTGCTCAGGGCGATTTTTGGTGATAATGCAGGTGATGTTAAAGATGCATCGCTAAAGGCTTCACCATCCCTTCGCGGAGTGGTAATCGACAAAAAACTGTTCCAGAGATCGATCAAGGATAAAGTTAAAAAGGTAAAAGAGACAACTGATCTGGCCAGACTGGAAGCTGAGTATACGGTGAAGATAGACAACCTGAGAGAACAGCTGATCGACAAATTATTTGTGCTTGTAAATGGTAAAACTTCACAAGGCGTGCAGAATGACCTCGAGGAGGAAATACTGGCAA
>Ga0209450_10001371_pt1 | contig 12179 bp, 13 predicted proteins | sample FrelakmetLWP11LW_FD_187149 | JGI IMG/M metagenome (GOLD analysis project Ga0209450, IMG submission 187149) | Freshwater lake sediment microbial communities from the University of Notre Dame, USA, for methane emissions studies - LWP11 LW (SPAdes)... | ecosystem: Environmental > Aquatic >... | reverse complement strand
TACTCATATCTGAAGTTTGAACAGGTTCTAATTCATTCTTAATATCTGAAAAATAATCTGATATTTTATTAAAATCATATTTATCTTTTTTCAAAAGTTTTGGTAGTTCATCCTGCGTCCAGTTTATCTTTTCATTATTGAAAAGTTCAGGATTCTCATAGGCAAAAGAAATGTTTGCGGCCTGTTTGAAAAACTCCTCATCCGGTTCAAATACATCGGTAATATAAAAAAGAGCTTCAGATTTTGATATCTTGGGTTGAAGTTCTCTAATCTTATCTACCAAACCCACCAAATCATAGTTTTTCATTTCTCGTTCAACAAACCCTAAAATGGATTCAAATCCATCGGACAACTCGGATGGATGATAAGTTAGTTTATCAGGAAAAACAAATTTAGAGGGAATTTTATTTTTGATAGCAAAATCCAAAAGATTTCTCTTCTGTGTGCTAAAAAGAGGAATAGAAGAGTCAATTGTATCTTTAGATTTGATTATTTTCTTACCTATTGCAGATGGCTTTCTAGATTTAGTTATAGGGGACGGCTGCGAGGAGGGCTGCGAGGACGGCTGCGAGGACGGCTGCGAGGACGGCTGCGAGGACGGCTCCTCTACTACTACTTTTTTCTCTTTTTTCTTTGATCTAGAAGCGGTAGGAATTTTTTTCGGTGGAGAATTCATCATTTCTATTTTGATTATGGATTTATTTTTTTCCGAGTTAAAAATGGATAACGAAAAAACATCTACCATCAATGTTAAAATTTTAAGAGAACAATTAGATAGATTAACACAAGTTAAGGATATTCCAATTAGAAACCTATCAGATAATTATCTTGAAGACTTTACCTCTGTATCTCATCACATAAGTTCATTATATGGTTCGGATGGTTATAATTTATTATTTCAGGAGATTCAGAATAGATTTCCAGTGCAAGCCAAAGCCACACCGGGAACAGTAAGTGGATACTTTTTGGGATGTTTTCTTCCCTCCAATTTTAAATACGGAGATACTTGTTCTCTAGGTTGTGTTACAGGTGCCCCAAGTTTCTATGATAGTGTGGATACTATACCCTGTCAAAGAAATGTATATATTGCGCCTTTTGATATTGGATACAAATTCACTAAATTGGTATCAGGAACGGAAGAACCTTCTACAGCTATACTTTTTATTCAACCTCCATTTCAGGGATTCTCTGCGGATGAAATATATGAACTCAGAAGTCAAGGGATTGATAAAGTCATTCTATCCTATTATGATGATAATAAAGGAGAATATTTTGTTTCAGAACCACTAAGTTACTCTGAAATTCAGCATCGTTCCTCAACTTTTAGAACAGTTCGAGTTGCATCACAAACTACTACAGGAGAAAGAATTTTTCAAACCGTTGGCTTAATCTTATTGATTCTTATTGCAGGATATGCATTGTGGAGTATGAGAAACAACTAAATAAAATATCATTAAAAAAAATATTCTTCAAATAAAATGTTTTGTTTGATATACTTTTCAGATATTCCCCATGTATTGGAAATTTCTCAAAACAAATCAACTCTAACTGATAGATTAGTCGAAAAATCAATTCAACAATGTATAGATGAAGCTGGAAGAAAGAATTTTGTAAATACACTAGAAAAATCTGAAAATTTGATTGATATTGTTTATCCTGTCTATCCTAATTTTGCTCTAAAAAAGCATTCGGATGAAAAAATTGAAGTCTACAAAATAGAAAAGAAACAAATTATTGAAAAAGGATACATTTACAATTCTACAAAAGATATCGTTGAAAGCTCGTTGGTTGGAACATATTATATTGTTCCTGTTGAAAATTGGAAATTTGATGACCTTCCTCAAAGACCATTAGAGGAACCAAGATTATTAATCAAACCATTTCATTCTCCAAACTATCAAATAGCTACTCACCTAAGGTCTAGAGTAAAAACATCATCTGAATGTTCTACATCGGGAAATTCAAATCTCCCAGTTGCAGGTCCAAGTGTAAATTATGACAAAGTTTTGTTGGAGCTTATAGAGTCTATCCAAAAAAGAAAAATAGATTAAATTTCATATATCAAAAATTATATGAAATTATTGAAATAGAGTTGCATGGAGTTGGTATGAAAATGGATTAATCTTTGGATTTGCTTATATATTAATTCTAATAGTAAATACTTCCGTCATTCTAAAATCTAGATATGATAGCTGGATTAATTTTACTATTTTTAGTGATAAGCAAACTAAATTACAGTTACAACGTTGCACAGTTTTGGTGCTATTTCTCTAACAGTATTCCATTGATTTTATTATTTTTACAAAAAAACAAATATGATTTTGTAATTACTTTTTCCATTTACGAATCAATTCATCCATGTCCATAATCCATTTGTTTTGTTCAGGATTTTCTTGAAGCCAATGAATCGAAATTCTTACCAAACTGTCAAAATAGTCCCACATTGCATCTCTATCATCTTCAGATACCATTCTTTCTCCAGATTTTGTTTTTAATAAAAATAATTCTCTAAAAGCATTCACACTATCCAATGGAAGACCTGCAAATACTTTTCCTGCAGAGTTGATAAAAAAATCTTCATCCCGAACCAATATTTGATTCCAATGTTTATGAGATTTATCAATAAACGAGCGAAGAACAAATTCTTTTTCCATTTTGAATAAAACAAATCCTGCAAAGTTTACCAAATATGGACTAACAATTTGGTAACCAGATTGATAAGATGTATTGACCAGCTCAGATACCAATTGAAAAAGTCCTTCCACATTCATAAAAAATCTTTCTACGGTTGTTGGAAATTTGTGTTTGGGTTTATTAGAAATAGTTTTATTTTCTTCCATACTATCCAACAACTTTTTGATTGTGTAATAAACTTTTTAGGTTTGTATAAAATAATAAAAATGGAATTTATCAAAAAAATAACTCTAGATTTTTAAAATAAGAAGAAACTTGAAATAATTCTATATCACAAATAAAATGAACAACAATTTATGGCAAAAAATATCACCAGAAGTCATTCAGGCCATGGCTACAGCTTTATCTAAGCAGTCAAATCCAAGAAATACAAATATAGAAGTCGAGATACAATTTGGGACATTTAAACCTCCCAAACCTGGAGAAAAGTTTGGAAGATTCGAATCTTCATTGAAACCTGAAGCTTTTCGTAGAGTATTGGATTATATGAATCTTGTGAATGGTGGACCCAACGACGATTCAGTGATTGAAGACAGATTAGATGGTAGCTTCAGACAATCTGAAAATATGGTGAAGAAAAGAACCAGATACTACTCCAAATACAAGATTTGGTCTTCCTATAATGTTTATAAAGACTATCAAAGAAATACTTTTGTGAATGCATCGACTAATACTGGAACAGAGCTGGCCAAAGAATTGAATACTAGAATTGTGGTAAGCAATGAAGTATCCTATGTTGATTTCGATGAATTTAATGATGAGTTTTTAAATATGCAAGAGATAAAACTAAGAAGACAAAAAAGTTCCAGACCACTAGAAGATTTTGAACCTAAAATTCTTCGAACCAAACATCGTGTTACCTTTGATATTCCAGAGGTTGGATATCTTGATTTGACTGAAGCAACAGAAACTGACCTGATTACAAATGATTCTTTATCAACAAAGTATGAAGTAGAGTTGGAAATTAAATCAAGATACTTTAAGCCAGAAAATCTAAAAATCATAGAGTGGTATAACAAAATTCAAAAGTTAATTCAGGATACAAACCTTATCTATACAAACTCTGAAAAAGAAAATATATACAAATATGTTGCAGACAAATTAAACCTTCCAAATGATAAAATAAGCTACTCCTTAATAGTGGAAGCTAGAGATTTAAAAATGGAAGATATGGTCTACAGTGGAATTGTTGGAAACAAAGAAACAGAGTATTGTGTAACACATAAAGCAGATGGGGTTAGAAAATGGATGGTATTTTCTCCAAGTGGTGTTTGGTCCATGATGCCTGGAACTCCTAGTTTAAATTTGTTGTATCGGTGCTCTGAAAAAAGAGATGTTGATGGAAACTACAATTTTTTCTGTCCCTATATCTCTGGATTTATTTTTGACGGAGAACTTATTCCCAGACAAAATCGTTTGGATAAATTAGATGTAGAGAATATATTTTATGTATTTGATTGCATTTGTGCAAACGGGGAAGACATCAGAAATGAACCAAGTTACGGGGAACGAATGAACAAAGCAACATCTTTCAACGAGTTTAAATTTGATGACAAAGAACTCAACAAAATATTGTCAATTCAAATCAAGGGTTACAAAGTTCTCAAAGGACCCAATCACTTTTTTGAAACGATGAAGTTGATGTTCTACGAACAAAACAAAAATCCATTTCAACCCACAAAATCAAAGAAATCTGAATTCACTTTACCTTATAAGGAAGACGGATTCATGTTTATTCCCCTCAATACTGTTTACAATCCATATGAAAACGAATCCGGTGATTATCCAGATATTTACAATCGAACGCTTGTAAAATATCCAGATATCTGTAAATGGAAACCAAAGGAAGAGAGAACAATCGACTTTATTGTAAAGTTTTCACAACTTGCAGATGGAGGTAAAAAAGTAATCCTAGAAGCTATCTACACAGAAGAGGGTGGTAGACAACGAATGAATAAAGTATTTGAAGGTTCTCCCAAATACCCATTAAATTCTAGAGTAGAAAGTAGTCATCCATTACTTTCCAACCTTCCTATAAATGCTATTGTAGAGTTTCGATGGGATGAAAAGAAAGAATTACTTGTTCCCACAAGACTAAGACCAGATAAGATATCCCCAAATCGATACTTTTCAGCCATTAATATATGGAATGGAATATTTGATGGGATTGAAGCGAAAACATTGGCAGGTGGTTCTTTTCAACTTATGAGAGCATACCATAATCGAATTAAATATGAACTTTATCACCAAATTATTCCACAAAGATGTCACAAGGTATTACTAGATATTGGCTCAGGAAGAGGTGGAGATATAAGAAAATGGGGTGACCTCGAAATGATTGTTGCAGTTGAACCTAACCCAGACCATAGAAAAGAATTGATAGAAAGACTCGATAATTCTTTGGCGAAAAATAAAGTTGTTATCGTGCCTACTGGGGGTGAAGATTATAAAACAATCACAAAGACCATAGATGAAAAATATGGAGATAAAGTTTGTGCTGTTTCTTTGATGCTTTCGTTTTCATTTTTCCATGGAAAGTTGAGAGAACAACTTAGAAAAACGATAGAAGATAATTTACAAATCGGGGGTGAAGTTCTAATATTTACAATAGACGGAGATACCGTAAAACAGGTATTTGTCCCAAGCTCAGGAGACTATGTTGAAAATACATTTCAGTTCCTGGATGCAACCATGACCTACGAACCCAAAGATGGGAAATTATTTATCGACATTCCTGGAACTATTGTATCTCAACAGGAAGAAGTGCCACCAAAGTTATCTGAATTGTTTGAAGAATGGGATACCTTTTTACCACTGGATGTTTCAAGAGCAGACAAGGAAAAATTTCTTAATCCCGACGAAAAATCTTTTTCTAACATGTATACAAGTCTTCGTTTGATAAATTTGGGAAATAAACGTTCAGAAATAGAAGTGGAAAGAGTAGTTCCTTATGCCAACTTGGACTTGGGTTACGCAAAACAATACAAGAAAGTTGGAACTACTAGTGTTTTGGAATATTTAAATTTTAATCTATATGGAATTAGTGTCTATCCCAGTGATTACTTGTATCTATCTTCAGTCCTAAAAGCAATTGATGAAACTTATCAAAATAATAACCTGATGGAATTTAGAAATCAATATGTTCAAGATGTTTGGGAAGAAATTCAAAGCACATTGACAAAACAAGAAAAAGATAATTACGGGTTTCCTTGGAACTCGGATATACTCGGACTTTTTGCAAAAGTTTTTAACATTCAGATACTCTATATTAATGGATCTTCTTCAATAACTTATGGAAATTCTGGAAAGAAAATCATCATTGCAAATCAATACATTATCGCCAATAGAAATGAAAGAGATTTACTAGAAACTGTATTTGAATAATTTATCATCAAATAAATAAAAATTATTTGATGTAGTTTTATCTTCGAAGTATTCCTTCAAGTTCGTCTGCTCCTCTTCTAAATTGTCCCCTCATAAAAATCATAGGAAGGGTTCGATACATACCAAAATCAGAAAACTCTGAAGAAAGGTGCTCTCTTAGTTCCATAGGTGTTGCATCTATTTGGTCAATATCTATTTCTACAAAGTCAAGTCCGCTATCTCTTAATAATTTTCTAGCTCTTTTCGAATATCCGCAATTTTCTCTATATATAATTACAATATCATTACCTCGAATGGTTTCTACAACATCATCCAGAGAAATCCCATTCATTCTAATTTTCTTTGGTTTTTTAGACTTTGACATCAAGTCATCTACAAAGTTGAAATAAGGTTCATCAATATATAAAACAGGGTTGTTTTTTTGTTTTGACATTTTAACCCCAAATATTTTTTTTTACAAAATTTAATACCTTTGTTTAAATAATTTATTTGCAACATCCCACAACTCCATGTGCATTTTTTGTTGGTAGGTCACGATCATTCTTGTTAATTTGTATTTGTATTTTTTCTTGATTTTGTTTTCAATTTCTTCAATCGTAAGATTAGGATTTAACAATTTAAGTTCAATGATTAAAAAGGACCACGAACAACACATGCCCATGATTTTTAATCCATATTTTGATTCTTCGTTGTTTTGCAAATGTTGAATTCCTTTTTCCCAAACATAAGGAATATAAACGATATCAAACTCTTTCAAAACTTTTCTAAGATTATTTTCAAAAATATTATAATATTCTTTTTCGTCACAGTCTTTTAAGCCATTTGAATCATAATAGTATGCATTGTCATTTTGAATAAAAATACATCCAACATGACCAGAACCTTTAGGGAAAATATGCGATACGATTAAAATAGAGAGTTTATCGTTGGATTTACATTTTTGAAATAATACTTTATCAAATAAGAAATTGTGATTATCATAATAAATAAGATTTTGGTTATCTGTTTGAAGGTCTGGGTCATACATCATAACATCTAATCTATCTATCCACTCAAGAATAGTTTCATTATGTATTGGGACAATGTTACAATTGGATAGAGGTATATTACATAAATTTTTGTATTTTTGCATCAAATAATATAAGAAAAATAGACATCCAACATCGTGCCATACAATACTCTGTTTATATCTATCTATAATTTTGTGATTGTAATCTATGAAAAGATTTTTAATTTTTGAGATTCGAATTAAATTTGATTTATCGACTAGGTCCTCAAACTTTAAATTTCTTTTGTGACTAGGTTTCATCAGATTATCCATATTTATATTTTTAAAATAAATATGAAATGGAATGACAAAAATGGATTTAAAATTCAAAATGAATACTCTTCCCAAAGAAATTCTCTCTGGGGAAATATTTTCTTATCTATCTATTGAGGAAATATTGTATTTTGGGTTTACATGTAAAAAATACAAAAATTGGAGTTATCAATATTTAAAACAGCTTGGAAAAGATACTTTGCACTTTCGAAAGCACAAAGAAAGAAAACAATTTTTTTCAAGGCTTCGTTTAACTAAAGATATTTCAGAAATATACTCTAAAATCTTTTATAAACTGGAGATTTCTGTTCAAATCATACACATATATAACAATAAAATCAATAATACCCAAATCAATTATTTAGAAAAAGATTATAATTGTTTTATGTATATTTTTGAACATGAAATGAAAAAAATACTAGAACCCCTTTTTGGTAAAATGATAATTCAACCAAGTGTATTCAAGTTTTTTATGGACCATGAACCTAATGGATTTAAAAATAAAAATTATAGTATGATTATTAATAAATATTTTCCAAATTTAAAGTTTTTTATATTATGTTTTTTAAGAAAACACTTTGAAAATGATGAATTTAATAATATAGATAAATTATTGGATGATTATGTAAATGAATTAAACCATGACCTATTCAGACTTATCATTCATTAAAAAAATCATTTTATATTAAAAATGGAAGTGGATGTTTTTTTTGACAACGGAGGGTTTCATGGGATGAGTTATCCTCATTCCGTTTTGTATTTATTGGAAAATGGGTATAAAATTAATAAAACTTACGGAAGTAGTGGAGGATGTCCTACTGCTTTGGGTTGTATATTTTATGATGACCCGGAAATTATAGTATCTTTATATAGAAAAAATATTGAAATAGCTAAATCTAAAGAATCTTATACTACAATTATTAGAAAGATTTGTAATGAAATATTTACAACAGAAGATGATTATTTAAAATGTAATGGAAGATTAAATATTGTAACATCTTACAGAGAAGGATTTAAATTTCTACCAAAAATATTCAACTATTTTGAATCAAATTATGATGTAATTGAAGCAATTATTGCAAGTTCTCATATACCTGTAGTTATGGATTATAAGGTAGGACATTTTATACATGATAGATACTATTACGATGGATATTTTTCAGGATGGAAGCCGGAACCCGATGTGTTGCATATCAAATTTTACAATTCGAATGAATATAGATTTTTAAACACTTTTTTTATTCCAGGTAATGATAAAATAGATAAATACAAAAACGCCGTCATTGAACTTACGCAAAAAGAACTCGATAGATTAAATTTAAAATTTAGGTAATCGGTATTTTTTAAAATTTTAAAAAAAAATTGATTCTTTGAAATTCATAAAATTTTTACCAAGAAAATAATAATCTAATTTTTATGAATTTTTCTAATTTTTTCAAATTTCGATTAACTAATCAAGATTTTAAATTTTATAAAAATAATTTTTTATTTTTGTCTTTGTAAAAGTGGATTTTAAAATCTCTTGTGATTTTAAAATTTTGTGTATTTATTTTGTTTTGTGCAATAATTTTATTTTTTCATAATCTTCTCTAATGTAACATGTGTGATTTTCGTTAGTAATAGATATAAAATCAAATAATTCTTCTGAAATAGTTTGTTTTAAATTTGTTCCTTGGCGAATATTTTTACCCAACTCGTAAGCTTGGTCACACAGTGTTATCATATTTGCACAAGCATCTAATTTTACTTCCAGCTCCAATAAATCTTTGACTGCATTGGAGTGTTTAGTGGTTCTTAATAGTTTCTTAAAATTTAAATTTGAAGCTCCAGGATTGGTTGCATGGACCTTTAATTGATTTTGTCTTTCAATCAAATCCGAATGTAGTAATTTTAATCCGTTGGATGCCATTTTGTATACATGATATTCTCTTTTTCTAAAGGTTGGATTTGATTTTATGAAATGCATAATTTATAGGATTTCTTATTTATTTAACTATTCTTGAAACATACTTTGAAGATTTACCTTTTGTTCTCCGAATAATTGTTCAAGATAAAAATCAAATTTATCATTGATTTGTATCAATTGATACAATTTCTCTAATATCATAGTTCTAAAATTCAAAAGTTTTTTATTATTTAAATTAAAATAATCTTTATTTTCTACAAGAAAATCTAATATACCCTTCCAGCTTTGTGAGTTATAACTTACAGCATTATCCATCATATATTTTTTAACCCCTGTAACAAAGTATTGTTCATAGTCGGACAAATATTTCTTTCTCCAATCATTGGTTTCAAAGTTAGAAGGTCCAAACTTTTCAGAATATTTTTGATACCAAATATCATTACATAAATCTTTTAAATCCAACTTGTATTCATAACCATATTCTACATTTTTAGCAGTGCTACAAAAAGAGTCCAGTTCATTAATTGTTATTCCTGATAAAATTTTAACAATTAATTCATATGGTAATTTGAAGAGATATTCGAATTTTTCAGACATTTTTATATATACGATATAAAAATTTTAATGAATCACTTTATTCAAATCGTTAACTATATTTTGAATATTGTTTTGTAATTGAGTCACATTTAGATTTGTGGTTATTATTTCTAAATTTTGAATGATATGGTTTATTTTTATTTCGTTCATGATTATCATTTTACTTTCTATATCATTTATAGTTTTATTTTGTTGAGTAAGGAACTGATGAATGAAATCGATTTCATTTGGAATCCTTTCAGAAGTAAGATGATTAAAATTATTTATACAAGGTATGAAAAAAATCAATGTAAAATAGACAAGTGCAGAAGTAAATAAGACGAAAATCAGAATAATCAAAGTAAAAATATAAGGGTCAAATACAATTTTTATTTTTCTTGGTTTTTTTGATTTAATCCATAAAGTATCTTCGTCCTGATTAAGAAGTTGAGATGAACCATACATTTTATAAGATTAGCCGTTTATAATAATTATTTTCGATTTTGATAAATAATGTAAACTAAAAATATTCCAAAAAAGTTCTTGGAGAATAAATCCAAAACATTATACATTGAATTTTTGTATTCAAAAGGTAGTAATGCTGCAATTCCATAAAGACCCCAAATAAATAAAAAGTAATAATAAACCTTTTTGGTTTCATCAGGTATATTGGTATCTTTGATATATTTTTGATACAAAATATAGTAATATAGAGCAAATGGTATAAATCCTAAACCAACAGCAATTTTTTCTTTCAGCACACCTATCTCTCCTAAATACCCAAAGAAAAGCATAAGTGCATTTAGTATCAAAATGGTTATGACAAGTAAAAAGTTATTTTTAATATATTCTAATATTGAATTTTCTTTCCTATTAACATCTAGGTAAACCATTAATGTAATCAACATAGTTGGTGTTGTAATAAACCAGTCATAATATCTGTATTTGGTTATATTTTTATTTTTTATATTTTGCACCAACCAAACATAAAATGAAAACTCTATCGCCTGGACCATTAATTCTAAAAATAAAAGTTGCTTGAAAATATTTGTTCTTTCCTCTACTTGAATAGTTAGACCCCAAACATCTATTGCACCCGTAATAAACTGAATCAATAATGATAAATATGCAGTGGTTTGTAGTAAAGGCATTTTAGTAAATTCAAAAATAATTTCATTGTAAATAAAATATGGGGCTTTTGATTTGGTTGATAATTGTTTTTGTAATATGGGTTATTTATCTAGAATTTTCACCAAGACTAGGTAACATCATTCTACGTCCAAATTCTAAAGGAACAACCAGTTTTAGTTTGGGAGGAATCGGAACTTTAATGGCTAAACCCTTTACCGATAAAACATTTTGGTATCCAAACTTATGGGATTTAAATATTTATGTATTGTGGATTATTACTGCAATCATTTATTTTTTGATTTATAGAAACTTAAATTTATTTTCTTCATTCAAACCAATGAAAGCGGTTTCTGTTTTATCTGGAGATTCCTCTGCTAAAGGAGTAGTTGAATTTACACAAGAAAAAGAAAACGGACCAGTTAAAATTCAAGGGACCATTACTGGATTAACAAGAGGATTACATGGTTTCCATGTTCATGAATACGGTGATACAAGATATGGATGTGATTCAGCAGGACCTCATTTTAATCCAGATGGATATGAACATGCTGGTTTAGATGATAGTAAAAGACATGCCGGAGATTTAGGAAATATTGTTGCAAATGTAAATGGGGTAGCTCAAATTGATTTAGTAGATAATGTTTTAACTTTGAATGGTAAAAATTCGATTGTTGGAAGAACACTAATTGTTCACCAAGATCCAGATGACTTGGGAAGAGGAGGATTCAAAGATTCATTGACTACTGGACATTCTGGAAAAAGAATTGCATGTGGTGTCATTGGACTTGCTAAATCTGATTAATTAATTTATCTATAATCATAAATGATAGATAAATTATTACAAGTTTAAATAAAACTGCACTAAGTGTTTCTCTGTAACAAAATTTTTCAATTTGAGTTTGGTTGGAACTAACCTACTAATTAAATTGCGTTTATCAAAAGTATTTGAACTATGTGCAATACATAATATAGCTTTGAAAGGGTCAATTTGAATTTGTTGGGTTTTGTATTCGTCAAGAAAAAGTTTCTCTTCTGCTTTTTCCGCTTCATCGTCAAATTTATGCGTTTTCAAATAACTTTTATGGTAACAAAAAGTTCCAGCTGTCGAATGATTTTGAGCAATTTTATTAAATCTATAGATTAATTTAGTATCTGTAAAATAAATAT
>Ga0209450_10001370_pt1 | contig 12183 bp, 9 predicted proteins | sample FrelakmetLWP11LW_FD_187149 | JGI IMG/M metagenome (GOLD analysis project Ga0209450, IMG submission 187149) | Freshwater lake sediment microbial communities from the University of Notre Dame, USA, for methane emissions studies - LWP11 LW (SPAdes)... | ecosystem: Environmental > Aquatic >... | reverse complement strand
ACGCCATGAGCAGCAACTTCAGCAGTATATGAGGTGCCAAAATTACCAAGATTTTTTTGCCGCCATAAATCCCGCACCCGGCATGTGCCATTTAACTTAAGGTCTTTCCATGAGACCGTCACTTTTCCGCTTTTGACTATATTACGATTAAACAACCCCACCGCATAAGAGCCGTCTTCCATGGCCTTAGCCCAGACCTCTGCATCACCATTCTGTGCGATCCGTTGAGCCTGCCGGCCCAGCGGGTCCTGATTGACTTGCAGCACCTCATCATTCGTCAAAAGACTGCGTGAAAAATCATCCAGTTGTTCGAGCGGACAACCGATCAATAATGGCGCAGCCAGCAAACACCAGAGGCTGATATGGGTGTATTGCTCGTCTACCGTCAGGCGTGATGGGTGAAGATTCGGACCCCAGCCGACATTGCCCACCACCAGCATATCCGGATCGTTCCAGTGTCCCGGCCCGGCATACGAAAATAAATCCGCCTGCCTAAAACCGATTCCCGCCATACTGCTCCAGGTGTCGGTAATATCACCGGTGGTCCGCCAGCAGTTACCGCCGACCTCAGCGCCCCATTTCCATACATCACCCATGCCATATTGACAAAGGCTGTAGACTATATCACGGTCAACCGCATCCAGTTCCTTACGCATTACAGCATAGGGCTTCTTTAATTCTTCCAGATTTGGATTGGGAGCAATTTTGCCATATCCGCACCAATCATATTTTAGATAATCAAATCCCCACTCGGCAAACCGCTGGGCATCTTTTTGCTCATATTCCCAACTGCCGACAAATCCGGCACACGTATAGGGACCCGGCGAGATATAAATTCCAACTTTAAGCCCAAGCGAATGAATATAATCGGTCAGCGCTTTCATATCAGGGAATTTCGCATTGCTCAGCAGATAACCATCCTTATCTCGGACGGGCCCGCCAATAACCGGATCATTGCTGTTTTCCTTACGCATCCAGCAATCGTCGATATTGATATACGTCCAACCATGGTCAATCAGACCGCTCTCGACCATCGCTCTGGCCGAGGCACGTACTTTTGCGTCATCCACCGCACAGGCCCAACTGTTCCAGCTATTCCAGCCCATCGGCGGCGTCAGGCAGATGGTATCACCAACAACAATTTTAAACTCACGTTCCGCCTTGCCGTGCTTATTGGTTGCGATAACCGTCGTTTTATATTCTCCTTTTTCCTGCAGCACACCCTGGATTTGTCCGGTATCCGCATTGAGCGTCAACCCCTTCGGCAGATTTTCAACCGTAAACTGCATCGGCTTTTCGCCCGTCGCCGTCAGCGTAAACAAAACAGGGCTCCCCGGCCGGACACCAAATACCCTTGCGCCCGTAATGCGAGGAGATGGCCCGGCCTTAGGCGTCAGAATATACGGCTTTACCGCTGGCGCCAGCAAAAGTTTTGGTTTGACGGAATGATATGAAATTCGGGCAGCAGCCCAGTCGGCGTGATCATAATCGGTACCATCACCACCATCGCTGACAAGTAAAAGCAGTATATTCACACGATGGACATCGAGTTTGACAGAGACCGCCTTTTGTCCCGACTTGAGAATCTCACTTTTCCATACCGACTTTCCGTCAGCTACAACCTCAAACTGCACACTGCCTCGGTTGGATGGAACGCTATCGTTTACGCCCACCATGGCTTCGAACCACACCGCTTTACCGGACAAATCTATCTCCATCCGCGAATTTGCATGGGTGCCAATCCCGCGATCATAGGTCTGCCCGCCAATCGTTATCGGATTTTGTCCTACGGATTTATTTTTCTGCGCAGAACCCCACCCGCATTCTATCCAGCTCACATCCATCTCATCCAACCAAGTCCACTTGACAGCCTCGGTTGATTTATCCCAAAGCTGACAGCCGCCCACGAACAACACTCCGACCAAAATCCATACCCAAACGTGCTTTTCCATTTCAGCCCTTTCTTTTTTATATTTGTGCATTCATTACAAACTGCGTCAGCAGCCGCACACCAAAACCAATCGATCCGGGAGCGGCCCCTTCATCGGCGCCCCAAACGCCAACGCCGGCGATATCCAGATGCGCCCATTTGGCGTCTTTGACAAACTGGCTCAAAAACGCTGCAGCGCTGCACACCCCGCCCCACCGTCCGCCAGTATTTTTTAAATCGGCGATCTTGCTTTTCATGAGCTCTACATACTCATCGTCACATGGCAGATGCCATATCCGCTCGCCAGTATTCTTGGACGCGGCTTTAAGCTGCTCAACCAACGCATCATCATTGCCCATCACGCCCGCTCGCTTTTGTCCCAGCGCTACAACACATGCCCCGGTCAGAGTCGCAATATCCACAATCCTCGTGCAGCCCAATGCTTCCGCATACGCAATCGCGTCGCATAAAATCATCCGTCCCTCGGCATCCGTATTTTGAATCTCCACAGTCTTGCCGCTGTATGTCGTAACAATATCGCCGGGACGATACGCCGCCCCGCTGGGCATATTTTCCGCAGACGGAATAAACCCCATCACGCGCATCTTCGGCTTAAGCTGGGCAATCGCCCGCATCGCACCCAGCACGGCAATACCGCCGGATTTGTCAAACTTCATATCCTGCATCCCCTCGCTGGGCTTAATGCTGATCCCGCCGGAGTCAAACGTAATCGCCTTGCCCACCAATGCAATGGCCGGGGCATTTTTCGCCGCTTTGGCCGGACCATACTCCAGCATAATCAGCCGCGGCTTATTCGCCGAACCCTGCCCAACGGCTAATATCCCGCCCATTTTTTTTGCCGCAAGCTGTTTTTCATCCAGCACCGTACACCGCAATCCAACCTGCCGCGACAGTTTTTTCGCTTCGTCAGCCAGAGATTTCGGCGTTACCACACTGGCCGGCCGATTGGCCAGCATCCGCGCAAAATTCTGCGCCTCGCCCAAAATCGCACCGGCTTTGACGCCCTTGCCTGCGGCCGACACAAACTTCACCGACGCATCGACGATGATCGCTTTGACGGCTTTGGCTTTATTTTTACCCGCATCACCGCTAAGATACTCATCAAACCGATATGCCCCAAAATACAACCCCTCGGTTATTGCCTGTGCCGTGATCGCCGCATCAAAATGTTCACAATTCTGATGCAAACAAACGCACAGCGTCTGAGCCTTTAATTCCACCGCCTTAGTCGCTGCCAGCGCCGCAGCCTTCCGCAGCGTATCGATCTCCGCCTTATCCGCCTTGCCCAGCCCGATCAGCAAAACCCGCTTTGCCCCGATTTTTCCATCGGTATAGAGCAAGACACTGCTGCCCGCCTTACCCGTAAAATCACCCAGCTTAACCAGCGAGGCAATCGCCCCGCCCAGGTTTTTACCCAGCCCAGACATCGCCCCTTCAAAAACCCCAACCGCCAAAACATCGGCCCCAATCTTCACCGCATCGACCTGTGCCACTTTAACCTGTATCTGTGCCATTATTTCGCCTTTTCTGTCTGCTGCTGTTTATGTTTCTTTTCCGCGCGGCAACGCAGATAGCTTTCAATAAAACTTTCGATATCCCCATCCAGCATCGCGTTGACATTGCCCGTCTGACAGTCCGTCCGGTGATCCTTAATCAACTGATACGGCTGAAGTACATAGCTGCGAATCTGGCTGCCCCAGGCGATCTGCCCCTTATTGCTGTATAGTTTGGCTAATTCCGCATCCCGCTTTTGCTCTTCCAGCATATACAGTTTGCTTTTGAGCATCCGCATCGCCTCGGCTTTATTTTTATGCTGGCTGCGGTCAGCCTGACATTGCACCACAATCCCCGTTGGGTTGTGGGTAATCCGTACCGCCGAACTGGTTTTATTAACATGCTGTCCGCCCGCACCGCCGGCGCGATACGTATCAATCCGCAAATCCTCCTCATCGATTTCAATCTCGACATCATCGTCATATTCCGGCATGACATCAACGGCTGCAAAACTCGTATGCCGCCGCGCGTTAGAATCAAACGGACTGATTCGCACTAATCGATGGACGCCAATTTCACAGGATAATTTACCGAATGCGAAAGGTCCCGCCACCCGCAGTGTAATTGACCGGATTCCGGCCTCTTCCCCCTCGGTAATGTCCATTTCCTCGAATGTATAGCCATTCCGCTCAAAATATCGCGTGTACATCCGCAATAGCATCGCCGCCCAGTCACAGCTTTCCGTCCCGCCCGCTCCGGCATGAATACTGAAAAAACAGCTCCGCAAATCATCCGGCCCGCTAAGCAATCCGGAAATCTCGATTTTCTCACATTGTTTATCGAGTACACCCAAATCCTGCTCAATCGTCGTGAACGTCTCGGCATCGTTTTCCTCCGCCGCCAGTTCAAACAGGTCTTGAATATCGCGGATAAATTTTTCCGCCGCCAGCGCGGGTTCGATGACGGACTTTAGCGCACTGATTTGAGAGACAACTGATTTGGCAGCTTCCTGATGATCCCAGAAACCCTCTTGAGCCATTTTCTGCTCAAGTTCCTGACGTTTGATGCGTTTGGCAGAGATGTCAAAGCCAGTCCCGGATATGGTCTATCCGGGCCGCTAACGTGGTAATCCAATCGCGAATTTCAGATTTTTCCATCTTTTCCCATACAAAAAAACCGTTGACAATCCAAAACGCAGTTCTTTCCCTGCCGCAAAGCCTGCCCGCGCCAAAACGCGGGGGCATTCCATTGATCAAAAAATCAGAAATTATTCTAATCCCTAACCCCTTGTTATGCAAACACTTTTCCCGCCTTATCCCTGCTTTTCGGAGATTGTTTGTTTATCCCAAATAAACGGCCTTAGTGGCCGATGCGAGAGTGGACATACCGCATCACAGCAGCAGCGGCAGATTGGATGTTTTCCTCGTCCGGCAGCATCAGGAGGATTTGCTGGAAGTACCCGGCATCAAAAATCTCACGGAGCATCGCGTCAAAATAAATATCATACGCCCAGCCAAGCTGGAGAAGTTTGACGTCGTTCATCGTCCGTAGGCAGCGGTAATCGACAAGTTCGCCTTTTGCTATCGCCTCTAAAATTTCCGGCGAGCAGCACGGCTCATCCGGAAACTCGATCTCCAGACGAAACGTGCAGGGGTTTTGATAGTAAAGCTGGAAATTCTCCACCGATATTTTATAGATATCCACTTTATCTGTATCGCGAATCATTTTGCTGAACAGCGCCGTCGCCTCGTCAAGTCCGCCCGGCAGGGATTTTTTATTATGATAGTCAATAGCCCGCTCGATCCAATGCTGTTCGTCCTTTTCGAGCGGCTCTAAAATCCGTTCCTCTCGCAAAATCGCAAGCCCCATCGCGGCATGATCTTCGCTGGTGGTATCTTTATAGGTGCGATATCGCTTAAATTGCGGAAATCGCCCGATATCGTGAAACAGTGCGATGGTCTCGGCAGTGCGGGTCGACTCCGCATCCAGCTTCAGCGCAGCGGCCAGCTTTCGCGTCAGGCCGCAAACCCGATGCGTATGGCATTCTTTCAAATGCAGATTATTGTTCAAAAATTCATCGCCATCCAGGCTGTAATACTGCTGAATGAATCCCCCAAACCATTGTACATAACATTCAAATTGTTCTTGCTTCATAATCTCTGCGCTAAAAATCAGGACTCAAATCATTTTGTTTTACAATTTACAATCTACAATCTACAATAAGCAAGTCAGAATTCCACTGAAAAATCAAGTGAAAGGATACCCGATGCCGACCGTCAAAGACATTATTGTTCGCAAGCCTGTACCCGCAGAAGCGGCAACAGCGAAAAGCTGGCCAATCTGGACGCATCGCACCGATAAATTCGACTGGGAATACAACGAAACTGAAAAATGCCTGATTCTCGAGGGCAAAGTAACCATTTATGACCGCCCCGACACTGGAAACTCCATCCGGTTTGCCGCCGGCGATTATGTTATCTTCCCAGTTGGCCTTAAATGCGTCTGGCATATCCTTGAGGCCGTCAAAAAACACTACGAATTCGAATAAGTCTCTATATATTCAAGGAATACGCAAATGAAAACCCGAAACCACTATGGGGTCATCTTAGCTGGCTGGCTATCGTTTTGCTGGATGACCCTTCCCTGCCGCAGCGCAGAAGCTGTTGCGGCAGTGGATGCCGCAGAAGACCTGACCTATGAAAAATCGGTCGTGATGCTCGAAATTGTCCAGCAGGAATGGGACTACAAGACCCCCTGGAAGCAGAGTGAAATGGGTCGCGGCGTCGGCACCGGCTTTATTATTGACGGAAAACGCATCCTGACCAATGCTCATAACGTCGGAAATATCAGGTACTTAGAAGTCAAAAAACAAAATGTCGCCCAGCGTTTCCCCGCCAGGGTCGTCTTTGTCGGACATGACTGCGATCTGGCAATTGTCGCCGTGGATGATCCGAACTTTTATGCCGACCTAATCCCTCTTGAATTTGGCGACATCCCAAAAGCCAACACCAAAGTAACCACCTGCGGATTTCCCTTAGGCGGTCGGCAAGTCTCGATGACAGAGGGCATTGTATCCCGAATCGAGGTCGGCAGCTACAGCCATACGCAAGCCGATATGCACCTGCTCGTTCAGACCGATGCCGCCATCAACCCCGGCAACTCCGGCGGACCTGTTTTGCAGGATGGCAAGGTCGTCGGCGTCGCCTTTCAGGGGCTGCAATCGGCGGACAATATCGGATTTATGATCCCGACCACGGTCATTGAACATTTCCTAACTGACGTAAACGATGGAACCTATAACGGATTTCCATCGTCCGGAATTGTGGTTTTTGAAGGCCTTCACAATCCCGCATATCAAGCGTATTGCAAAATTCCGCAATTCGTGCAGGGCGTTGTTGTGACTTTTGTTCAGAAAAACAGCACCGCCGAGAACATAGTGCAGGCCGGGGATGTGCTAACGCAAATTGGCGGCTATAATATTGATAATGATGGAATGATAAAAATTTACGGCCTTAAGTTGGACTGGTCAGAGGCGCTCGAACAAAAACAGGTTGGACAATCCGTCGAAATCACCTTTTCGCGGGACGGCAAACCCCAAACAGCAACCCTCCGTGCAGCGCTGAATATGCCTGTTTTGCCTTGGGGGCTCCAATTTGATGTAAAACCACAATACTATGTCTACGCGGGACTTACATTTACCCCACTGTCTCGAAACTACCTCCAGACATTCGGACGAAACTGGCTGACGGATATCCCCTTTACGTTGCGGTATTTGTTTCATAACTCGCTTCAGCTTAACACGGACCCGAACTTGAAAGAATTTGTGGTTCTGTCGGAAATCCTGCCCGATGAGATCAATACCTGGTGCAATCCATTTATGAGCAAGGTCGTCGAGCAAGTCAACGGACGAAAAATCTACTCCATCGCAGATATCAAAGAAGCGCTTAAGACAACCCCGACGGAGGGTTGCCATCTATTCAAATTTCTCGGCGACGATATCCAACTAATACTCGATGCCGATCAGGCCGCCCAAAAACACAACGCCATTCTCGAAAAATACCAAGTCCCCTCGGATACCTATTTCACCAAGTAGGGGCGAACCGATGTGTTCGCCCAAGGTAGCCGAAGCATCTTGCTTCGGAATAATTGCCGGATGCCGCCTTCAAGCGCAGCGTCGGGCTGGGTAAATAATCCCACAATCACCTAAGCCCTGTAAGGGCGACATAAAATACCCCGCGACCCGAAAATCTGCCCAACCGGGCTGGAAAATTGGGTTCGTTTTACGCATTGACGATTGACGAGGGTCGATTTTTGATTGAAAAATGGGGAAAATGCATGGGCGATAGAATGCAGAAATACGGGGAATTGAGTGGGTGGGACTTATGGGACGGATGGGACGTATAATTGGGGGTTGTTTTTGGGGATTGTCGTTATGTTTTCGGGTGGGTATTCCTCATTTTGTCTCGGACGTTTAGTCGGGCGCGGGTCATTCGTTCCCGCAGACCGCCTTCTTTGAGAAAATCCTGTTCCTGCCGCCGTATTTGCATATCCAGCAGATAATTGGTTTGATGAATCAGGCATATGGCGATATTGGCAACCACCTCGGCGGGGCGCGTTTCGACAAAATCTCTATAAGACTCATACGTCGTATGGGAATTATTGCCCAGCTTGCGGGCATAGCGAGCTTCTTTGGAGTCCTTGTTCCAGATTGCTAAATCGCGTACTCGCAGAAAATCGCGGTAATCTTCGAGAAGTTCTTCCAAACTGGCCCGCGCGACATTGGTCAGCTTAATCTCCATTTCTTTGGAAGTACCGGAGGCTTTACTGCCTTCGACGATGTTTTGCTTGCCCGATCGGGCGGCCTGCACCATCTGATCGATGGTACGGTCGCCTTTTTTTAGAAACCGCTCGCAAAACCGGAAAGTCAGGTCGTAAACGATTTGGGCTTTCTGATAAGAGAGTAATTGCTGATAGTTGCCATGTGCAGGAATGAAAGTCTGGGTTTCTGATTTATCCATAAGCCCTATGAGTCCTATAGCTCTTATTTTTCTTTCACCGGCTCGATCAGCAGGGTCAGTTTGCCCTGTTCGAGAGCGAACTGTTTCAATCGTATTTTATAATCGGACACCTTGCCCACAGGCTCAAACGGCTGGTTGTTCAGTACGCCATAGACAATCGGCGCCAGTTCGGGGTCGGATGGGAGCAGATACTCATCCGCGTATTTCTGGGCCAGATTTTTTGCCAGCCCCGTTACCGGAATTGCCCCGAGCTTCACGGAGTTAATATTGAGACTCAGTTTGCCTGCCGCGTCCATCGTCGGCCTGGCGGTAATAGACAGCACGCTGGAAGCATCCTTAAACCCGACCGTCGTCATCAGCACAACCGAGTCGGTCGTAAATGCCGCCACCGCCGCCGAAAAGGAAAACCCGCCATACGTCTGCGGCTCGGGACATTGTGATGCGAAAATCTCGTTAAGCCCCTGCTGCTCGATGACCAGTTCAAAGGGTTTATCGAGTTGGACACGATTGAAAAAATCCGGGCCCAACTTATGCGTCAGGTAGGGACTGACCTGTCCCTGAGCCGGTGGCTGTATCGGCTGATAGACTGTCGGCGTAGAACCCAGCAGATAAAGCGCCACCGCCGCCGCGGAGGCCCAAATAAGGCCTAAGGCGATGAAAAAAGTACGCAAACGATGGGTCTTTTTTGCTATTTTATGGGTTATTTCGGTGTTTTGGGTCATAAAAACAGGGTTATCATTTACGAATAAATTCAAATTCGTTCTTGCCGGACTATGGCAAAACGGATAATATAGCCGGTTCAAGAAAAGACGAATTGTAACAAGTATATAGACCAAAAGAAAGGACTTAGTTGTGGCAAGTCATTTTAGCGACAGACTCGTGGAAGGTGTAAAGAAGAAAAGCACCCCTCTGATTGTGGGGCTGGACCCTGTGTATTCCCGTCTGCCGCAGGCTTTGAAAAATGAACGTGGCGACGGCGAGATTGATCTTGCCGCCGCGGTCGATTCCATATTTGATTTCTGCACCCGGACAATGAAAATCGTCGCCCCGATCGTTCCTGCGGTCAAAATCAACATCGCGTATTTCGAGAAATACCTCTGGGAAGGCCTGGAAGTGTATTATTCGCTGCTATCCGAAGCGGAAGCTCTCGGCATCGAAGTCATCGGCGACGTCAAACGCGGCGATATCGGCCATACCGCCGAATGCTATGCGGACGCTCACATAGTCAACCCGGAATTTGACGGGATGGATTCGGTTCTGGCTCCGGACGCGATCACAATCAACGGCTTTGCCGGCGCAGATGGGATTATCCCATTTGCCGACGCAGCCGATGAACAGGGCAAAGGCGTATTCGTCTGGGTTCGCGCCAGCAACCCCTCAGCCGCAGCCATTCAGGATTTTGCGGATGCTTCCGGCATGAAGATGTACGAAAAGTTAGCCGCCGTTGTCGGCCAGATCGCCGAAGAACCCCAGCGACTCGGAACTGCTGGCTATAGCAGCGTCGGAATGATTGTCGGCGGAACCAGCCCCGAACAAACCGCTATTCTGCGTAAGAAATATCCGAAATGCTGGTTCCTCGTGCCCGGCTTCGGCTCGCAGGGTGCAACCGCCGCCGATTGCGTTCGTTTCTGCAACAAAGACGGTCTTGGAGCATTAATCAACGCTTCTCGATCGATTATTTATGCTTATGATGATGCAAAATACAAAGGCCAATTTGGCGACAACTGGGAAAAGTGCATCGAACAAGCCGCTATTGACGCGAAAATCGAACTTTCGAAAGCAATGTAAGACGTCGAATCGCTCAACTTATGAATAACTATCTTTCCGGTAAGCGCATCGTTGTCATGGGGTTAGGACGATTTGGCGGGGGCGAGGACAGTGCGGTTTTCGCCGTCAAATCCGGCGGCAAAGTCCTCGTTACCGACCTTGCCAAGCCGGAAGAGTTGGCCAATACCCTAAAACAGCTTGATGGGTTGCCCATTGAATACCGCCTTGGCGAACATCGCATTGAAGATTTTACGACCGCCGATGTCGTGATTGTCAATCCAGCGGTTCCGCCGGGAAACAAGTTTCTGGCTGCCGCCCAGCAAGCTGGCGTCAAGCTGGCCTCGCAAGTCGAATTATTCTTTCAGTTTTGCCCGGCTCCGATTGTCGGCATCACCGGCTCTAACGGCAAAAGCACAACCACCTCACTGATTTATCATCTGCTTTCGGCGGGCGAAGGCCAAAAACAAACCATCCCTTATAATAAGGTATGGCTGTCGGGAAATATCGGAAATCGACCATTTCTTGGGATGCTGGAACAAATTACGCCGAAAGATGTTGTGGTTCTTGAGCTTAGCAGTTTTCAACTGGAACAGCTTTCGCGTACTCAGGCCGCTCCTTATGTGTCAATTATCACAAATCTGACACCCAACCACCTCGACCGGCACGGAACATTCGAGAATTATTGTTCCGCAAAGGAGTTTATTTTCAGTCATCAAACGCTCAGTCCGAACAAGCCGTGTGTTTCCATCTTTAATGGCGAAGATCCGGTTGCTTTGAGCTGGTATGAAAAGTACAAATCGCAGCAGGGGCGCAAAAGTCAGCTTTTTAGTTCCGATAATGTTGATGGTAACTTCCTGCAAGTCTTTCCACTTATCGGACGCGCCAATCGCTCAAACCTTGCCGCGGCGTTGAAGGTCGTTGAGCATTTTGGCGTTGCGAAAGATCGTATCCTCAATGCCATCCAGACATTCCAATCGCTTCCTGATCGCTTACAACTTGTTGCCCGGATTAACCATATCCGCTGGTATAATGATTCGAAATCGACTACGCCGGTTAGTACGATTGCCGCGTTAGAGGGCATTGAAGAGCCAAAAATACTGATTGCCGGCGGCTACGACAAGCACACCCCATTTGATGAACTGGGGCGAATCATTGTCGCCCGCGCCAAAGCGGTGGTTTTGCTCGGGCAAACCGCCGACAGCATTCAAAAGGCGATTGAAAACGCGGGCGGCGTGGTTATTATCCGCCGGGTTGCGTCCATGCCGGAAGCAGTTAAGGTTTGTCGTGAATTGGCCATTCCCGGCGATGTCGTCCTGATGAGTCCGGCCTGCGCCAGTTGGGATATGTTTGAAAATTATCAGCAGCGCGCCCGCGTTTTCACCGAAGCGGTACTGGCCGGACAAGGCTAAAACTGCGGCTTGTCTGCCTATTGATCAGGCGGGTTATCGGACGCGGTTCGACATTTTTTTATTAGACCACAAATGTCTTGATACTTTCGCTCTATTGGGTCTCATAAATAACGCCTTTCCATGTCGCTATTATCGCAATTTTACTCCTTGTGCAATTATCATTTTTTCCGAAAAATATTTTTGATATCTGCTTAATAGCCTCCTTGCTTTGTCCGAATCCATACTTCAGGAACGCAAAAGCGGTTTGCTGAAAATAAACACGGACGTACAAGACAAGGAGAACACAATGGTTAGTAACACTGAACGCAGGGTTGAACCGAGACTTCGTTATAATTGGCCCGTATGGTTTGCCGAGGATTTTGCCGACGAGCTTACTCAGGGGCAGATGATCGATGTTTCCAGCGGCGGTGCGGCGTTTAGTTGTTATGCGGATCGTGCGCCGTATGCGGGCGATTCGATTACCGCGCGTTTCAGTGTTCCCAAATATACCGGCCGGCATAATTTTGATATGGCCAATTTCGTCCGTCACGGCAAAATCTGCCGC
>Ga0209450_10001369_pt1 | contig 12187 bp, 13 predicted proteins | sample FrelakmetLWP11LW_FD_187149 | JGI IMG/M metagenome (GOLD analysis project Ga0209450, IMG submission 187149) | Freshwater lake sediment microbial communities from the University of Notre Dame, USA, for methane emissions studies - LWP11 LW (SPAdes)... | ecosystem: Environmental > Aquatic >... | reverse complement strand
GAGACGGGTACGGCGCAATATTTGCCGTCATCGGGCGGGCGTATTAGCGATCGCGGTACAAGGAGATTGTTGATAGATAATTAGTTAGTTTAAGTGTTTGATATCCTGTCAAGGTGACTTTGCAAATATTGTGACGAGTAAATTACTTAAACCGACCGTGTTAGCCGAAGGCCATTATTTATTTTTTACCTGAGAATCACGGTGAATTTATTTTTCTTGTATCTTCTCTTTTCTTTTTTTGTAGTCCATATTTTAATGTCAATGGAAGTACAAATTAAATTACTTGAGGGGCTATTATAATGTGGTATGATGTCTATTGTGGGGTGATAAGAATAGTCAATTCTTATACCAGAGGATGATTCAATTTGCTTCCCATTAATGAAATATTTTCTATTAATCATTGAATCTGAAACAATTTTATTGTATTGAGCAGATTTTGACAATATCTCATCCAAAGTCCTATATTTCCAGTAACCACGATATGTTTCAAACATAATTTTGGCAGTATCTGATCCTTTGATTTTTACTGATTTTATTTTATCCCCAAGAATAAAAGTATTCTCTAGTGAGAATTCCTCCCCATTTAAAAAAGACCTAACAAGTGTTAAACGAAGATCATAGTAATGGTTAGGGGGTCTAAGTGAGGAAATGTCAGGTCTTAATACTGGGACTTCTTTGATTTGTGAATACCCAATCATAGATACATTTACTAGAATTAGAAAAATGATTTTATTCATTTACAATCACTTATTTTTTTGAGCAGATTTTTATTGGCTTACGGCTAACGTTTGTGTTTGCGCAGTGGTGGGCTTTCGAAGCCGCGTCCTGTCCCCGACACTAAACGCTGAGCGAAGATAACACTTATAGCTTACACGTCACCCCACCATTGTGCAAACATTTTGTTAGCGGGCGTTATTATTTTAAAAATGAAATATAACTATCATAACTCCCCAGACTTATTACGGATTGTGAACCTTGTGTAAAAGTACCTGCAAAAGTACCTACGGTTACTAAGTTTTCGTTGGTGCGGTTTAGCCCTATGGCATAATTCACATCATCTTGTGAACTCCCCATAGTTTTTTGCCACAAAGAGGATCCGTTTTTATCCATCTTTGCTACAAAAACATCTCGCAAACCTTTTGCAACAAAATTCTCATCATTTAGTGTAATCGTACTTGTGTAACTTCCTGTAAGAAAAATATTTCCATTTGTATTTACTTCTAGTTCACAACCTTCGTCATTACCCGTACTGCCTATGGTTTTCGCCCAGATAGCATTGCCGTTACCGTCAAATTTGGCAAGGAAAATATCTTTCTGCCCATTACTGACGAGACTAATTGAACCCAACGTAATTTGGGTATCGTACACCCCTGAAATGTAAATGTTTCCTTCGCTATCACTATCAATGCCTCTTGCATAATTTTCGCCTGTCTGTCCAAATGTTTTTGCCCAAATCGTATTACCATTTGCATCAAGTTTCGCTACAAAGACATCCCCATCAGCAGAAGTAGCCGTTAGGGAAGTTGTACCAAGTGTAAGTGTTCCTTTAAATGTACCTGTAATGAGTGCATTTCCGTTTGCATCAGAGCTAATGCCTCTGCCTGATAGTTCACCTGTAGCAGAAAATAGTTTAAACCATTCTAACACACCGTTACTATTGTGTTTGCTCACAAACATTCCGTAATTGGTTGCATTGCTGAATGTTGTATTTTCAAAAGTAATACCCCTGTTGGCAAAGCCAATTGTAAATACTTTATTGTCAGGGGTTAGATTGATTTCGTTGCCATAGTCAGTGGCATTACCTATACCCATTTTTGCCCAAAGGCAAGTGCCATTGGCATCAAACTTTGCGATAAAAACATCATCATAACTTGTACCTGCATTGAGCAAAACACCGTTCCCAAGATTGATGTTTTTGCTAAACATCCCAGTAACGTAAATATTGCCCGAAGCATCGCCATCCACATCTACTGCAAGGTCGCTTCCTAAACTACTGCCAAAAGATTTTTGCCATAGGAAATTACCATTGTGGTCTAATTTTGCTAAAAAAAAGTCTAAAAATCCATTGCTTGTGAGGCTTTGTCCTCCGGCACTCATTGTGCCTCTGAACGTTCCTGCTATGTGGGTGTTGCTTTGAGCGTCCACAAAAGTACCTCTAATAACTTCGTCATTTACACCACCCACTGATTTTAGCCAAGCAAATTCGACTGCGACAGGCAAGTTAGGCAAAGGGACTTCGGTTGCTTTTTCGCAGGCTGAGATACCAAAAATCCAAAAGCAAGAAAATAGGAAATTACTCATTCTATGGTGCATCGATAATTTCATTTATTTTTCTTCTGATGAGCGTATAAGGAGCCGTTTCGGGGGTGGGTTGGGTGTTGACAGCCCCCAAGGTTCTTTGAACAAATAGAATGCCGATAACATTTCTTTTCTTGTCAATCCAAGGGCTAAAACCAAAAGCCCCCTGAGAGCCAAATGCAGTGGGAACGCCATTTGTGAGTTCTTCTACCCAGCATCCTAAGCCATATCGGAAATTCTGCCTTAACGGGTCGTCCTCATAGGGTGTAAATACAATAGGTACTCCATTGGTTTGGTCTTTTAAAATTTCATCAACGGCATTTTTTGAAAGAACTTGAACGCCATTAAATTTTCCCTCATTTATAAGCATCAATAATAAGTTGGCAAATTCCATCATTCGTGTACCAGCTCCACCCGCAATCCGATAGTTGGTGGTGTTGCCCAAAGCAACGTAATTGGTATTGGGCATCAGGCATTTGTCTGCCACTTGTTCCTTAAAAATGATGTCCCACGTTTTTCCTGTAACCTTTTCGGCTATTCCACCTGCCACGTGCATACTCACACCGCCATAACCAAATTGCGACCCATTAGGTACATAAGGCATTGAGGCTCTTGCAACATTATTTGTTCCTATCATTCCACCTTGCCCTATACCTCTAACAGCCTCCTGAAGATTGATTATGTCGGTGCTAATCCACTGACTACCTCCTGCAAAGCCTGCTGTATGCGACATTAATTGCCTTAATGTGACGTCTTTTCTATCATTTGCTGAAAACTCAATAGGATAGAAAGTGCTTACTTTGTCATTTAGGCTCATTAAGCCTTTATCCACCAATGCCATCACGGTAACCATTGAAGGAAGTTTTGAGCCAGAGGCAATAGCAATGTAGCTGTTGTCAGAATAAGACCCAAAGTATTGCTTGTACAAGACCTTGCCGTCTTTGTCCATTAAGAGTAATCCGGCATTTCCACCAAAGCCACTCAGACTATTTTGCATAATCGCTGAGAGAGCAGAAAAATCTTTTTCCGTAAGTGAGGGTGCAACTGGCTGTGGGTCGTCTTGTTTACTACAAGCTGTAATTAGGATTAATGTTGCAAGAGCAACAATTTTGATTACTTTCATGCTCACTAATGAATCTGTTGTTAAACCTTAGATACAACTTTGGTGAAAAGGTTTAATGTCAGTTTGCGGTGGATTTGTCTATAATGCCCGCTAACGTTCGGCGGTATGTGTCTGTTGCCGCAGCATCGCGGTGGCGCGCCGTGCCCCGTACCGATCCGCCGACTGGCGGAGTAGGTCGGGGTGTTTTTGCACTCGTGGTGCGGTGCAGGGTTATGATGGTTAGTAGTTTATTCTCGCGTTGGCAAAAACCCCCGATTAATCGGGGCAGGCTGTGACACCAGGAGGGAGTCCCCGGCGGGAGCCGGGGCAGGCCGCACCGCTGACCACTTAACAGTCCTCTTTAGCCAGAAGATTCTCGCGGCACAGAAGCCAATGACATATACCGACCTGTTAGAGGCAGTGCTGTTTATTTGATTAACCTCTCAACGATTTCTTTTACTGAGATAGCAGTGTCACTGTACTCCAGCGCTTCTTTTTCATCTGGGATGTAAAAGTCGTCCGGATATCTCACACTTACTCCGAAGTCTGTAAGGCTTCTAAAATCTATCTGAAAAGCTTCTTTATCGATTTTCTGACATTCAAGAAGGAGAAAGTCAAGATCATGTGTTCTTGGAAAGTCTATATCATGATAAGCCAGGTATGCCTTAAGGAACTTCTCTGATGCTTGCTGAGCATGGAAGCAGATACTACTAGTGTAGTATTCCACACCTGCATTCACAAGGCTTTTTATAACGGCAATATCCTCATTTGCTCTGAACAGCCAATTCTTAATATATTCAGCTTTGTCCTTGGTCATAGCAGAACTGCATCATTGAGAATGTTCTTAATAATGTGACCAGGCAACTTTCTCTTCTTCTTAACCTCTTTTTTACTTTGAATTAGGATATCTGATCTGATCCCCTCTTTGAGGAGCGCTTTTCTGATATTTGTTTTAAGAGGCAGCTTCTGCTTGGGAGTCAGGTCTAAGGAAGTAACTACAAGAACATCAAAATCACTGTCAGAGGTAGCTTCTCTTCTTGCGCGAGAACCGAATAGCATTACTTCAGCATCAGGCAAAAATTTGCATGCAGTTGCTTTAATAAGTTCTAGTATCTCACGATTTGTCTCCATCTAGTACAAAGATATCAAATAAGTAATCACCGTGAAATCATCATATTGTCATTTCTGTTTGCGCATTGCCTCTAACGGCCCGGCGGTATAATTTCGTAAGCGTTACTCGACGAAGCATCCGGGCAGGGTCCTGTCCCCCGCGACAGCGGGACCAGAAAACTGTCACGGTGCGAGGAGAGTACGGCGCGGGTTTTGCCATCCAGGTACAAACTTTGTGGCCTATACGAGTGTCGCGGTACAAATTTGATCGGAGGCAGGTAACAAGTCAAGGTATACTAAGTTTTATTGCGGGCAGTGGCGCGATCGCGGTAAAACCTATTACAAATCTGTCATGGATGCAGGAGCAAAAGCAAAAACCGTGACGAGCTTATGAATTATACCGTCCGTGTTATAGGCTGCCTTTAATTTTTCATGTATTGCACCCCTTTAAACTGGACTAATTTCCATTGGGTTTAGTACATTATTTTCAAATATTTTAATTTTGTTTAGCCGAAAAAAATCTTCATGGGGGGAGCCAAGTCCCTGGTTTGGATGAGGCTTCTCTCTGAAGAAAAATCTCTCTCTATTATATTTGTCTTTTTTAATATCTGTTATCCCTGATTCCCGGAGATTTAAAAATTGTTTTGGAGAGTAGCAAAGCAGGCTCCTCATTGCCCTGGTCTCGTTATAGGCGTGATAAAATTCTTTAAATGTTTTTCTTGCGTGTTCAAGATCATGGAATATATTCTTGTTGCAGACAAGCCTTGACACTGTGCTGTGGAAAGACTCAATATGAGCATTCTGCTGGGGAGTACCCGGCTTAATGAACTCGTGGGCAAGGCCGTGCCTTGTAAGCTCTGCAGCAAGCTTTTTGGCGACAAACTGAGGACCGTTATCTGTTCTGATAAAAATTCTGGTTTGTTTTTCGTATATATCTTATTACATCTGGATTGTGAACAAGATCCTCAACCAGTTCGGCTATTGCATCACTCTTCATCGTATATTGAATATCCCATACAGGAGCATACCTGAAAAAAGTATCTGTAACTGTTTTGAATAAACTGAGAGAAAGTTGTTAAACTGTAATCAGAGCTAATGGCAAACAGAGAGCAAAACTATTTACAAGTGCCTCGTTAATATTTTTTAATTAAAGCAAAAATTCCATTCTGAGTTATAATTAATAGTCAAATAAATGCACATTCCCACTAATGCATTTCTTTTGTTTGACAATGCACTGATCCAACAGGGTAATTGCAAAAATCTATTGCAATTATTTTATGGTTTGGCATTGCTTTCCGGTAGGTATCTATGGCCCGATTGTCCTCACTAACTCCAAATATTGGAATTATTACAGAACCATTCAAAGTTAAGCTGTTTATATAGCTCCTAAAATTAACTGATTCATTAACAGTTTTGGGCATATGTAGGCGTATGATTTTGTAATTGTTACCTTCAGGTGATTTGGTATTCGAAAGTACTTTTGCAATATTCTCAAAATCCTTATGCCACTTGTAAGATTTATCACTTTCAATAACCATTAATGTATTATTATCAACAAACTTAACAACCATATCTATATGGCCAGTAAGTTCCTCCTTAAGCGAAGGCAACAGGATTAAATTTTTACAGCCATAATAATCCTGCATCACCTTATTTAGTTTACTGACATCATAATCCGGGTTATTGTACAAAACTGAGTTGAACATAATGAAAGTTCCTTCTCCATCAGTTATAATATTTCCACCCTCTAAAACCAGAGGAACTCTGTACACTTGGATGTCAAAGTATCTTCCCAATTCGCAGGCAGCATCTGCACTTTGCTTTGCATAAGAAGTATATTCTTCATAATAATTATTCCAAATAAAACTTCTGTTTCCATCATTATCAGTTACAGTTGTCGGACCATAATCTCTTGTCCATACATCATCTGTCTTAACATGAGCAAAATATACATTTGCAAGGGGTATTGCTTTCTGTTCAAAATACAGCATTATGGCTTTTTGCCAGTATTCGTTTGGAACCAGTATAATAGCTTGTGCTTCGTTTGAAATAGCTTTTATAAGTTCGGCATGTGTTTTCCACTGACCAGGATAATATATCGGGAAAGAGACAAAAACAGATTGAATGGGTTCGAACTCTGCAGGCAACCTTACTGGTCGGTCTGGAGCAAGATTCATGTAAGCTTTTGAAAACTCATTTTTCGGATAAACCAGGTTTTGTGAAGTTGTAATTTCCTCGAGTATACTACTGGCTGAATTTGCCGGTAAATTCAGCTCATTCAGCAAGCCCGTCTCTTCAAGGAAATTTACAATATCCTGATTCGAATCGGGAATACTAATTGAAGCATCAAACCTGTATGAGTATTTTTTTCGAACTGTTTTTTCAATGTTCGAAATAATCTTGTCGTTCAGATATTTTTTAACCCTGGGAGATGCCTGTGCAATCAGATTTTCATAATTGTAAGTTGTAAAAGTCTGAAAAGGAAGGTTTACATCATTATTGATAAAATAGTCCTTGGCTTGTTTCTCTGTTTGCCATTTTATTAGCTTTTCAGGTAAAATGAGGCCAGAGATTATTCCTAAAACCATAATTATAAGGCCAATAAAAAAGAATTTTGTTTTCATATTATTTTGCTACGGTTTTTCGGACAAGAAATGAATAACCATGACTCAGGTAATGAGAAGAAACAGCTAAAAGGATTATGATGAATAAGGTAACGGGAAATGAGCTTTCATTCATTCCAAAAATAGCTATGCACCAGGTCATTAGAACCCATTGAATAAAATAAATAACGGTTACATTCCTGCTCCAGTCAAAAAGAAGTTCGAGTACAATATTCCTTTTGATATTCACTATTGCAATATTGCATAGGTATAACCATAACAAAGCAAATCCCGACATAAATATCATTGCCCCTTGACGGCTGTGATAATAATCATTAATGTGATATTCCGGATTAAATAATGTAATAAACAGTCCCGTTATCATTATTAATCCGCCAATTATCCCAATTTTTCTGTATGACTCCTGTAAATCAGATGAATCGGTAAAGATATCACCAACAATCATCCCAATCAGGGGGAAAGTAATCCAGGGGAATATCGGGAAGTTGACCATATTGGCCATGAAACCGCCTATTGGTTTGTCTCCCCAGAATAAATCTGCCAATTGCTCAATTACAGGGATTTCAATTTTTAATTTCCAAAGAAATGGAGAAAGCATGGAAATCAAAAATGCAGCAGCAACTAGTGCATACCGGTTGATTTTAATCTTTCTGATAATTGCCATAATAATCAGCGCTATACCTGCAAATTGAAGAATATCTGCAATCAGAAAGATATTTAGCAGATTGTTTTGCTCAGGGGTCATCCCTTCTGCAACAGGTAATCCTATTAAACCTGCAAACAGAACAGGAACTACGCCTCTCAACAGGTTCAGTAAGTATCCCGACAAGAAAACTTTAACACCTCTTATAACGCCTGTTTTCAGATCCTTTTTTCCTGAATATACAAATGATAAACCCATAAGCATCATGAATACAGGTGCAGCCGGCGGACCACCCAAAAACTGAACAACCTTGCCAAAAGCTGAGTTATAAACCCCCTTATTTGCATAGACTTCCAGGACATGAATACAAATCATAAACAGTACGGCCAAACCTCTGGCAAGATCTACTGCATCAAGCCGTTTCTTTATTGTTTCCATATATATTTTTCGTAAAGAAATGTCTTTCTGTTACGATTTCCTTTGATATATGTCAAAAAAGCGGTTCTATTTTCCGGCTCTGATGCGGCTTAAGGTTTCTTGAGTAATACCCAGGTAAGAAGCCACATCACCCAGGGATACGCGTTGCAAAACTGCAGGATAATTTTTCAGTAAAATATCGTAGCGTTCCTTCGCTTTGAGAAAATGTTTGTTTTTGTTTTCATTGTCTATTAGCAGAAAATACTCTACAAGGAGCTTGCTGTATAAGAGACTTATCGAATGGTGTTTTTTGGTGAGTTTTATGAATTTTTCGTAGTTGATCCCGATTAATGTAGAATCTTCAATCAGTTTAATGTTTTCAAAACTGTTTTGTTGAGTTATTAAGCTAGATAATGATGTTATAATATCATTCTCAAAGCCGAACCAGTGAACAATTTCCTTACCGTTCTTGTAATAATACGATTTCAATATGCCCTTAACAACATAGTACAGATTTTTAGCAATCTCATTTTGAGTTAGAAGGAAATGATTTGCCTTGAAATTGTAAACTTCAAGGATTTTCTCAAGATCTTCCCAAGCCTCTTTGTCAAGCGGTCTGATTTCCTGAATGCGTTTTCTTATCGTCTCTGTCATTATCTGGTTTTTAAAGTCCCGGTTGAAAAACAGGTAAACACTACATAGGGATGTATCGTGTTGTAACTATTCTCTGCCTCAGTCGGGAATTTACAAGAGATAAAGGTAATAACTCCTGGTACAATTTGATTATTAGCGTTACTAGAATATTAAAGTTTAGAAAGTTGTAAACCTCATACAGGTCAGTCTCACGGTTGCCTATAACGGCCCGGCAATAAAGTAAGTAAGCGTGGCCCGACGCAGCATCCGGTAACTGTCCTGGTACTCGCCGATAGGCGAGCCATATAACTGTCCCGGTGCAAGGAGGGTATGGCGCAGTTTTTGCCATCATGGTACAATGTTTTTCGGAGCCAGGCGCGGTCGCGGTACAAGTTTGGTTAAGTTCAGAAAACATGTCACGGTACTGTTATTTTGTTAACAACCACTTGCGCAGTGTCGCGGCACAATGCCAAATCGAAGCCAGAAAATTGTCCAGGTTTACCTGAATTAAAGTTGGAACCGATGGCGCGTATCCGGGTGCATAAACATACTGAAACTGTCATGGGTTCGGCATCTGCAAAAACTGTGACAAGCTTATTACCCCAACCGTCCGTGTTATAGGCTGCCTTTTATTTTTCAATCTCGATATTGAATTTGTCAAGCAGTCCTGCTATACTGGAAAGTAAAAAATTTGCCAATTTTATACGATTTAAATCAGGATCTATTGAATAGTTGAAAGAGGTCCTAAAATATACGCTTTCAAGGTTCGTATTTGAGAAGATCGTACAGACAGAAAATCCTCCAATAATCAGGATCAGTTGTATCATCAGCGATTCAGCGCCTGGCGAACCTGAGCTTCAAGCTCACCTTTAAGGGCCGGATCAATTTTTAGCTGACGTGCCAGCTCCTCCAGGTATGATCGCTCCATGAAATTTTCTTCATCCACCATCAAAACGCTTGCGATATACATCTCTGCAGCAATTTCAGGTGTTTTTGCTTCACTGGCTACATCAGCAGGATCAAGCGGTTTATTAAGTTCAGACTCGAACAAGCGCCGTAATTCCAAATCGTTTGAAAACCTGTTTAATTCCTGGTCCAAGAGTTGACGTTCCTTTACATCGACATGACCATCGGCTTTCGATGCAGCAATAAGGGCTTTAAGAATTGCCATGCTGTGCTGCTCAACCTGTTGTGCAGGCAAACGATCAATGGTTTTTGGCTCGCTATGTGTAGTTTGTACTTTTTGAGTCTGCCAGTTGGTGTAAGCTTTGTAAGCAATTAATCCAAGCGCACCCAGACTGCCAACCATTGCAACTTTTGCACCAACCTTACGGGCTTTTTTATTGCCAAGCAATAACCCAATTGCGCCGCCTGCAAGAGCTCCTCCACCAAAACCGGAAAGCATGCCTCCCAAACCACTGCCTGAAAGGAGGTCTCCAAGTTCGCCCAAAGGCGAATTTGCATTTTTAGATTGTTCACTTCCGTCCTGCCCCGTTCCCATGCCTGATTTAAGTAACTGATCGAGGATGCTGCTAGTATTCATACGCTAAATCTCCACTTTAAGTTTTTAAATTCACCTAAAATTGTTGTAAAATCTTATGAGCAAATTAACTGAAGTTTTTAATTGTTACACTTAATCTAATATATTTTAACACCCATCAACTCGCTAGAGATAACTCTATTAAGAAATTTGCATTCTATGAAGTTTAAATCGGATAAATCTGAATTGAAAAAGTCACAGTTTGTGAATGAACAGTTTTGATAATCTCCAGTCACTAGAACTTTATCCTGGAATCGAAGTTCTCAAATTCCATGCTTTCGCTAAATATTTTATTCATCTGGTAGTCAGGGTTTAATTTTGTCGACGGTTGCCTATAACGTTTTCGCGGTTTGCCTTGTTTGGTTTTGAAACAATGTCTACCGAAATGTTAGTTTAAAGATACAATGTTGCTAGGCATTTGCAAAGAAAAATAGAAAATTGTCTGCCGATTTTGCAAATGCTTTGATGTCTGCCCAAATAAGGCAAACCGTGTGTTATGTACTGGCATTCTATTATTCTTCATTTGTTAGTCTGAAATTATGAACAGTAATGCCGATAAGAATTGGTCGCATTAATGCTCTTCCATTGCTGCTTCTTGGTGTTACACGTCTTGAAGATGGATAAATAGAAGTGTCTGTTTTATTATGGTCAATAACCACATTGGCAGCTTTTGCAAGTTTGCTAATGATGTCTGCCGTATAATTATGTTGAATTAACAAACCTGTTATTTTGTCAAAGTGAAATTCTTGAATTTTATTATGAGTTGGAAAATTGCCAGGAAAAGTTGCTTGTAGAAAACCATCAGATTTTTCTGTCCACTCAATAGCATTGCTTGTCAGTAGATTTGGTAATGTAAAATAATTCCAAAAAGCATAATTGGCAAAGTAAGCCATATCCAAGTCGTCCCAATAAAATAGTCTGCGACCATAGGGAAAAAAGTCTCTCGCGTTTTTTCGTTCAGCGATTATTGCGCCGTTTGTGTTTTCTAATTTCACATCTTTACCGTCAAGAATACCTGAAATATTTTTGTCTTTGCCAATTGGCGTAATTTTGGAGAAAGGTCTTCCGACTTCCATTTTTATTTTGGCGTGTTCAAAAAACGGTCTTCGTTTCAAAGTAAAGGCAAGACCTTTAACAGAGACTTCGGCTTCAATAAATTTATTGCTTTGCCAAAGTTCCTTCCCGCCGTATGCGTCAACGGCTTTCCTTGCTGTCAAACTCAACATTATACAGTCGTGTTGGTTAGTTTTTTAACAATAAAACTTGCCAAAAAGGCTTCTAGTAAACTTAATGGAATAGCAATTGGCAGAATGCTAAAAGGCAAAACGCCCATATTGCCTACTACCAACCACATCATTACAAAGCCAACAAACCAAGCAAGTAAAGTAGTTTGTAGCAGAGAGAATTTCTTAGCAATTATGAATATTACAATAGCAAAACATAACGACCATAATCCCCAAACAGCACCATTAATGGGTTGTTCAGGAAATGTCAATCCTAAATTTTGATAATGCTCAACCCAATTGGAATGAACTAAGAAAGTGTTGCGAACAAATTCGGAAAGACTTATCCAAATTGTCGCTAATAAAATTGGTAAAATTGTCTTTTTCATTGTTGTCCTTTTATTGATGTTTTTCTGTTTTTGTGTCGTCCGCTATGCTTGAACATAACGCTCGGCGGTATGTGGCGTTGGTCCGCCAGATGGCGGACGGTGGCGCGCCGTGCCCCGTACCGATCCGCCGACTGGCGGAGTAGGTCGGGGTGTTTTTGCACTCGTGATGCGATGCGGGATTATGCGGTTATTACTTTATTCTCGCGTT
>Ga0209450_10001368_pt1 | contig 12192 bp, 13 predicted proteins | sample FrelakmetLWP11LW_FD_187149 | JGI IMG/M metagenome (GOLD analysis project Ga0209450, IMG submission 187149) | Freshwater lake sediment microbial communities from the University of Notre Dame, USA, for methane emissions studies - LWP11 LW (SPAdes)... | ecosystem: Environmental > Aquatic >... | reverse complement strand
ACCACCCATTTACTGGCAGGATGCTGAAAAAGACCCTGCTTGCAGGTTGCTAAAAAACGCTCAGGTACAAGGCGCCCGAAATCCCGAGGAGTGAGACGTACCGTCCAGTACGTCGCAATGACGAGGGGTGAGGGCAACGCCGTAGATGGGCGTTTTTCAGCAACCTGCTAGAAAGAAGGACATATGAAAGTGGTAGTTCAGGATAACCAGATCGAAAAAGCCATTCGGGATCTCAAGAAAAAGCTTACCAAAGAAGGCTTCTTTTCTGAGATTAAGGAACGCCGTTTCTATGACAAACCGAGCGTTCAGAAAAAGAAAAAACAGGCCAAGGCCGCAAAGAGGCGCCGCAAGAGAATGAGAAAAGTGTACTAACTACAGGGACTAAGGGACAGAGGGACAAAGCAAAAGAAGGGACATAGGCACACAGGCACAGAGGGACAAAGCAGAAAATTTCTTTTTTGTCTTTACCCTTTGCATCTTTGTCCCTTTGTCACTTTGTCCCTTTCTTTGCACCTTTGTGCCCTCGTCGCGCCCAGAAACGAAACCGAACTCTCCGCCCAAAGGCAATTATTTTGCTCGCACTTCCAGAGTTGGACTATAATTTTGGTGAACTCATTCGCTGCGGTGATTTTTGATTGCGACGGCGTGATGTTTGACTCGCGCCGGTCCAACATCAGTTTCTACAACCACCTGCTTTCCCATTTTGGGCTCCCTTTGCTCAGGGACGAGCAGGCGGCCTACATCCACATGGCTACCGCCGATGAGTCGGTTCGCTGCATCTTCAGGGGCACCCCCTACCTGGAACAAGCCCTGGCCTACCGGTTCCAGATGGACTACACCCCCTTTATCCAGGATATGGTCCCGGAGCCGGGACTGAGGGAACTTCTGGCCCTGCTAAAGCCCTCCTGCGGCCTCGCCGTGGCCACGAACCGAAGCAACACGATCCAAAAGGTACTCGAGTCGTACGGCCTTGCCGACACCTTTGACATCGTGGTGTGTTCGCTGGATGTGACCAGACCAAAGCCCCATCCCGAATCGCTTTTCAAAATCCTTGATTTCTTTTCGATCCGGCCGGATCAGGCGCTCTATGTGGGGGACTCGACCGTGGACGCTGAAACAGCAAAGGCAGCGTCCGTTCCGTTCGTGGCCTACAAGAACAGGAACTTAGACGCTGCCTTTCATGTGGAACAACTGCTGGACATTGCCAGCGTTTGTGGTTTGCCCTAGGATTTAAAAGTGGAGGCAACCACTGAGGGAGTCAGGAAAATCAACAACTCTGTCTTCGTGTTCGTGACCCGCTGAGCTTTGAACAGCCATCCCAGGATAGGAAGGCGCCGCAGGCCGGGAATCCCTGATTCATCGGTTCCCGCATTTTCGGTATAGATGCCGCCGATCACCACCGTGTCTCCGTTCTTGATCATCAGTTTCGTGTTCAGGGACTTCTTCCGGATCCTGAACTGGGAGGGCGCCGTGTCATCTGTGACCTTCACGTCCATGGTGATGAAGTTGTTGTAGCTCACCGTAGGCGTCACTTCCAGAGACAGGGTCGCGTCAATGGTCGTGGAAGCCACATTTTCCGTGGCTTGAATGATGATGGAGTCGCCTCGGCTGATCGTGGCGGCCTGGCCGTTCATGGCGATCACTTTCGGTGCGGAAATGATCTTTGTCTTGCCTTCGGTTTCAGCCAGCGCCAGCTTGGCATCCAAAAGCGTTGCCGTCAGGCCGGATCCGCTCAGGGTGGAGAAGACCAGACCCAGATTGGGCGCCCAGTCTCCGGGCGCATTGGAGGTAAAAGTGGGGCTGTATGTCTTACCCGGAGCCGGGAAAGGTGGCGACACGGAGGGGTCAGTGGCTGTAGTGTTTAGCGCTTCCATCGAGGGCCACGGAACCGTGGTGCTGTCCCGCTTGTTGATCTGGAATTGATCCCACCGGATGCCCAGGTCCCGGATAAAATCATCCGTGGCATCCACAATCCGGGCCTCGATCATCACCTGCTTGACCGGGGTGTCGAACTGTTTGACGATGTCTTTCGCAATCCTCACATTGGACGCGATGTCGGTAAGGATAATCGTATTCGTCCTGCTGTCCGTGCTCAGCTTGCCCCCCCGGCTCTTGCCTGTTTCGCTGACCGCGAGGAGGGGTATAATTTCACTGGCTTTGGCAAAATCAACCGGAATGTATTCGGTCAGGAGAGGCTCCAGCTCTTTTTCCTTTTCTTTCTCACTGATGATCTTTTTCCTCTCCGCCTCAAGCTTTGCCTCAAATTCCTGGATTTTGCGTCTCTCTTCCGCCTCGATCTGCGACATCGCGGCTTTGGTGGTCACCCAGATCACGTTGCCCTGTTCCCGCTTGGCGAGGTTGTTGTTGTCCAGGATCAGGTCAAGGGCCTGATCCCAGGGCACATCCTTGAGTCTCATGGAGACGATCCCCCTCACCTCCGGACCCCAGACGATGTTGAGGTTGCTGACCTCGCCAATGAGGCGGAGGATGTTGGTCACATCCGCGTTGACGAAGTCCATGGTCATGGCGGCCCCTTTGTAGTCCTTCTTCATACCGGGGATGCCCGCTGACGCTGCAGAGGGGAGCCCGGGCTGAACCGCCATCACCCCGGGTTGGTCGGTTTTCTGCTGCAAGGAGATAATGGGTGGAGCCGCCGGGGCTTGGACTGCAGGGGCCTGCGCGGCAGGAGCCTGGGCCTGATGCAGGGGAACGATCTTCTTCTCCGGAGGCTTTACCGCCGTGGGGCCGAAGTCAATGATAATGGTGCTCTCCGTCTGTTTGACATGAAAAGGAACCATTTCCCTGAGCGTGATGGCTATGGCGACATCCTTCTGGGTCAGCGACGCCTTGACCCAGTCGACAGCGCCTTCGAAGTGCTTGGAATCCATGTGCCTCATGATCAGGGGCGGGATGGTCGCTTCAGGCACTTTAAGGACAAGGGTTTTGGGCCCCTGCTGATTGAGATCATATTTGGCTTTCTTGTCCATCGTCACAATCAGACGCGATTTGCCCTGCTCCAAAAGGGTAAAATCAATGCCCAGGATCTGAGTCAGAGCGCCGGGTGTGTCCTTGAAGAAAATCCTCGGCTCCGAAGGGGTGACGGATGCCCCTTCCGCGGCAACCGTTTTCTTTTCAAGCGCCTCTGCGGCAGCGGGCAGCGGTTTTTCAGGCGTCAGGGTCAAAGCGATCACATTGCCTTTGGGCTCCGTCTGATAGAGCACAGGCACGGTCGTACGGATGACCGCCCGCGTCGTCATCATCTGGGTCTTTCCCTCTTCAATTAGAATGTCCTTCACCCCGGCGCTGTTCACGTCCTTGACTCGAGGCAAAGCGCTTCCCGGCACGCCCCGGATGTCGAGGACGATTCTCGCGGGATCCATGAGCTTGAAGGCTGTGTAGAAGACCGGTTCCGAGTTGACAAACTCCACAACCGTCTGCTCTTGAGAGGGCGTCACGTTGATGGCTTGTATCACCGGGGCTGTGGACTTCTCAATGGCGGCCTGGTTGTCAGCGACTACATCGAGGGCTGCACATCCACAAAGGGTCAACCCTGCCGCTGCGACAAACACCAAAGAGAATACTCCCTTTCTAAACAGGCTCCGCATTTTCCCCATGGACTTTCTCCTTACTCATGAATTCCCCGTCCCCAATCCTCCTGCTCCCCCGGCCCTTTCGAACCCCGGGGAGTACTACATGAGGGACGGAAGCTTCTTGGCGATATCCTTGTACTTTACCGTGCCTTTAAAATCCTTAAACTCTTCCCGGATAACCACTTCTTTATCCGTAATCCTTTCAACAAACCCTCCATTGGTGCCAATGGAGGTGCCTTTCTGGATCACATGGCCCGTGCCTTTTGAGTCCTTCACCATCGCGTAGTTGCCCTTGCCTCCGACGATAATCGCGATCAGTTCCAGCTGGGACAGGTCGAGGGTCTCCAGGTAGGTTTTGGGCCTTCTTTTGGCCTTTTCCTCCATCTCTTCCTGTTCGGCAATAAAGGATTTGAAGGGATCGGTCTTGCCCGAGGGATCATAGGTGTATTTGGGCCCTTCCTTTTTCTCTTCCTTCTTCACGTCCGCCACAGGCGGAGCGGTCTTGTCTTTTTCAACGACCTGCTTCAACGGCCTTGGCTCTTTGTAAACCGCGTCCGAAGGAGCGGCCAGGGCCCCTGTAGCAAAGAAAGAGAACACCAAGACTGGAAAGAGGCTATTTCTTAGGTTGCTGCGTCGCATCGGTTTCACCCTTGAATCTGTAGGTTACGGCATCACACCGGGTTGTCAGAATCGTTGACCTTTCCTTCAGCGGGGTCATGGAAACGTTCAGGATGTTCACGATCCGCTCCATCTGCCCCACTTTGTCGAAGAACACAGCGACGTTGTGATAGGTCCCCTTCACCTCAATGGACACCGGGATCTCCATGAAAAAGTCCTGCGGCCTTTCCCTCTGAGGGCTGAAATTGAGAAACTCCAGCTGGGAATCCGTGCCGAGCTGGGTGATCGATTTGAGGAGACTCGGGATTTCCTTGGTGTTGGGAAGAAGCTTCAGGGCCTCCTGGAACTGGGCATCCACTTCGGCGTATTCCGCCTCGAATTTTTTCAGCGCTCTGGCCCTCACAACCGCCTGATTGAGCTTCTGCTGGAGTTTGGCGATCTCATCCCGGCTTTTTGCGATCTCTTCGGAATAAGGTAGATAAACAAAGTAGATAAACAACCCTGCCAGAAGGACAAGGGTCCCCAGAAAGATCGCAATCCTGATGGGCATCTTTATTTTTTCAACTTTTTCGAACAACGCACCTGTCTTCATGTCCCACCGGTCCTCTAGCTGATTCAGTTAAGGTTTCTTCGCCGCTGGAGGCGCTGCTTTTTCCTTGAATGCATAAGTCTTGCATTCAAGGACAAAGTCCGAAACGTTCAATTTGTAGTCCTTAATTTCCCTCAGCTTTGCACTTTGCAAATCCACGCCGGATATGTACTCCGACTGCTCAAGATTCGTCATGAAAAGAGCAACCGTTTCATTGTCCATGGCCGTCCCTGTGAGCGTCAGGCTGCCTTTGGTCTCTTTCATGCCGCTCAACCACAGCTTTTCCTTCGGCACCGCCAAGGCGATTTCGTCCAGGAGATGCACAGGGCCGGTCTTGTTTTTCTCGAGCTCTCGAATCACCTCCAGCTTGGCTCGAATCTCCTTGATCTTCTTCTCGAGCTCCGCAATTCGCTTAATGGTTTGTTCATAGGTTTTGAGCTCATCCTGTATCCTTTTTTCCTCATCCTTGAGTCCACTCAAGGTGCTCGTGAGGTAGAACAAGGTGTAGCCCATGACGCAGAAGAGCAAAACCACGCTCAACCCGTAAATCATGAGCTGCTGTCGGATGTTCTCCTTTTTCCTGGCTGCCCTGAAGGGCAAGAGATTAATGCGTATCATTTGTCACCAATACTCCTTAATGCCAGGCCTACCGCTATGGCGGCTTGAGGCGCCATATACGTTAGGTACTTGGGATCAAACGCCTTGTCATTGACCTGGAGATTGCCAAAAGGGTTTAGCTCTATGACGGGAATCTCTGTTTCCAGTTCAAGGTATTTCTGAAAGCCGGGAAATCTGCAGGAGCCCCCGCTGATCACGATTTTTTCGATGGTCTCGTCCGGGTAGGTAGTGGCGAGGAAGTCCAGGGCGCGCTTGATTTCATTCACCCAGCCGGAGATCACGGAAGTGAAAATCTCCTCCAAGGCCCCTTTGTCCTTGTGATCGATCTTGGCTCCTCCCAGTTTGATCTTCTCCGCCTCTTCGTAGGAGACATCGAATTTCGACATGATGGCTTCGTTGATCTGGTATCCGCCGTAGGAGGAATCCCTCGTAAAAATAGAAACGCCGTTCTTGATCGCGTTGATCCCGAGTTCTTCCGCTCCCACATTGACGAGGGCGTAGCAGCCGGCGATTTTCTCGCTGCTCATCTCAAAGGCATTCTGGAGCGCAAAGGCGTCTACGTCCAGAATGGCCGGACTGAGCCCGGTCAGGTGAAGAAGACTCACATAATCCTCTACGATGTCTTTCTTGGCGGCAACGAGCATCACATCCATGAGGCCCCTCTCGGCCTTTTCCCCTTCCGCTTTCTTTTCAGCTCCCTCTTCGTCCGGAGGAGAAAGAATCTCGTAGTCAAGGTTCACGTCATTGATATCAAAAGGGATATATTGTTCTGCTTCGTCCTGGATGCTGGCATCGAGCTCCGCCTCGCCCCGTTTCTGAATGCTGATCTTTTTTACGATCACCGAGTATCCTGAAATGGAGGTGACGACGTTCTTGTTCTTGATCTTCAAATTCTTGTAAAGGGTCTTGATCGCAGAGGAGACGATTTCCATCTCTTTGATGGCGCCCTCGACAATGGCGTCCTGCGGCAGGCCGATGATCCCGAAGTTTTTCAGAATCCTACCTTTTTTTGTGTCCTCTATCTCGACGAGCTTAATCGCGTGAGACCCGATGTCCAGTCCAACCAGTTGATTTTTTTTGGGTGTAGGCATATTCGACCCTCAGTCAATCCTCGGGAAAAATCCTGTCTTTATCAGTTAGGTTGTAGCCGAGAGCAAGAATGATCTTCCTTCTCGTCTCCATACGGCAGCTCTTGCCCTTTTCAATTCTGTCGATGGTCAGCGGGGACACCCCCGCTTTCCGGGCCAGCTCTGCCTTGCTCATCAGGAGCTCCTCCCTGATTTCTCTCACGATGTTCTGTCGCAATTCTTCCTCCAGACTATCGGTTTCCTGGGCGCAAACTCAGCAGCTGGCCTACTATCATATATAAATGGCCATATTTGTCAAGAAGTTTCAGATAATTAAACTAAAATTGATATAATTTGTATATGTATAGTGTATAATAGGATGAATTGACACCACAGATTGTATGTGCGCTTTTTTACCATGCCTCGCTTCAAACTTTGCTTTTGTGAGAAAAAGAATATCCTTCCTCGGCGCCGCCGAGCGCGAGTTTATACGAAAGTGCAGTAACCTCGGAAACCTCTGTTTGAAAAATCCCTTTACAAAACCGTGACGGAAAGATTACATTCGGCGTCCATAAACAAAGCGTTCAGCTATCAGCGCTCAGCTTGAGATTTCGGATATCAATGGATTTTGCTGATGGCTGACAGCTGATCGCTGACAGCGCGAATCCGGAAATGGCAATTTCCGGATGAGCATAAGCAAAGTCTTTGGGAGGCCTGTTTGGAGGAGAGGGCGGAAAAGATAAAGAAGAAAAGCACCATCAGGGAGTACGCTGAAGCCGCTGCTATCGCGATTCTTCTCGCCTTGTTTATCAGAGCGTTCGTGGTTCAGGCCTTCAAGATCCCTTCCGGGTCCATGGAGCCGACCTTGCTGGTGGGGGATCACATCCTGGTGAACAAATTCCTTTATGGCATCAAGCTCCCTTATTTGCAAACAACCCTGATTCCAATCAGCGACCCCGAGCGGGGGGACATCATTGTCTTCATTTATCCCGAGGACAAGGACAAGGATTTCATAAAAAGGGTCATCGGAGTCCCGGGCGACAAGATTCAAATGCAGGGCAAACAGATCTTCGTCAACGGCCTCCCCTTTGACGACAGGTACGGTTTCTATGATGAAAAAGCAGGAAACCCCAACCGATCCTTTGGGCCGGTGGTTGTTCCGAAAGAGCACTATTTCGTGATGGGGGACAATCGGGACCACAGCCTGGACAGCCGGTTCTGGGGATTTGTCTCTTCGGCGTCCGTCAAAGGCAAGGCATTCATCATCTACTGGTCGTGGCCCAACTGGGATCGGTTTCTGCGCCTGGTCAGGTAGCCGCGTCCAGAAATCGAGGATTTCCGGACGGAGCTCTCAGCTATCTGCAGTCAGCACTCAGCTTGATGCGATTTCCATAATGGTTTTGGCTGATAGCTGACCGCTGAATGCTGAAAGCGGGAATCTCCGGAACCCCTTAGGGGTGAGTGGGTGGGATCCGTTGGAAGCCGGCCTTCTCTCTCATCGCTGCAGCCATGAGAATGGTTTCCAGCACTTCCCTGTGGATGTCCTTGTTCTGAATTTCTTCCAGGGGAATAAAACAGATATCGCTCGTGTCGGAACCGGGCTTCGGCTCTCCTGATACCTTCCAGCCCCAGTAATCCACAAGGACATAGTGATACCGGATTCTCTTCTTTTCGTCGCAGAGAATCCGGTCAAGCACTCTAACCAAGCCGCCCACTTCGATCTCTATGGCGATTTCCTCTCGGATCTCCCTTTTCAGCGCATCGATGACCTTCTCTCCCAGCTCGACAGCGCCCCCCGGCAGACTCCAGGTTCCTTTTGCAGGCTCCTGACCGCGCTTGGCAAGAAGCACTGAGGCGCCGTCAAAGATGACACCTCCCACCCCGACAATGGGCGACTCCGGATACTCTCTTTTCAATGTTGATCTCTCTTTGCTTTCTTTTCAAAACGCACGGGGCCTAGGTTCCTAGCCAGCCATAAACACATCGAATATCGAATGTCGAACACCGAATTTCGAATGATGAAGTTCGGTCTTGTTGGTTCAATACTTCGGCCTTCGACATTCCTTGTTCGACCTGCCCGCTATGGCCGTAAGCAGACCCGACGTCGATGCGCCGCGCTTATGAATGCTACGGTTGTTTTCTCGCGCACAGCCCTTCGCAGGGCAGGCGGGTATTCTGCGGTTTACCCGCCGGATTTAAGGCGGGTGTTCCTCTTTGAAGTTCCCTGAAATAGCAAAGATACCCCTGATTAAAGCTCCCAGGTAGGCACAGGAAGGGTCCTCAGCCGCGCCAGCTCTTCTTCGCACGTCAGATCATAGCTGATCGGAGTGATCGTGATTCTTTTTTCCTTCAGCGCCCTGGCATCGGCATCAGGGTTCCCCTCTTCGAGAGGGGTTTCGCCAGAAAGCCAGTAGTACACGTTGCCTCTCGGATCGATCCGGCGCTCAAACTTCTCCCTGAATCTCGCGACGCCCTGCACGGTAAAAGAGACGCCGCATATCTTTTCCGGGGGAAGGGCGGGGATGTTCACGTTCAGGGCCGTTCTTTGCCTCAAGCCGTTTTCCCTGATAAAGCGGATGATCTCTCGGCTGAACCGGGCGGCAAAACGAAAATCCGGATGGGTTCGAGTGTCCAGCGAGACCGCCGCCGAAGGTATTCCCAGGAAAGCGCCCTCGGTGGCGGCGGAGACCGTGCCCGAGTACAGCACATTGACGCCCACGTTGGCGCCCAGATTGATCCCTGAAAGAATCACGTCCGGCGCTGTTTCAAGGAGTTCCTGCACCGCGATTTTTACGCAGTCCGCCGGCGTTCCTTTGACTCCGTATCCGAAGAAATTCCCGTTCCTGTAAACCTCCTGAACCCTGAGCGGGGAGGTCAGGGTGATGGCGTGTCCAACGGCCGACATTTCCGAATCCGGGGCCACGATGTGCACTTCGAAATCGCTCTTGAGTTCCTGGTAAAGAGCCTTTAGTCCGGCCGCGTGAATTCCGTCATCATTTGTCAGCAGCACTCTCATAGGTAAATCCTCTCTCGACGGATTCCTATAACATGAATGAAGGGGCACGGGAAGCGCTTTGTCGGAACCGAGGAGCTGGAGTGATGGAGTAATGGAGTTTTGGAGTATTGGGAAAACCGTGTCCCGTGGGCCGTCTTCCGTGTCCCTTGTGCTCTGTACCTTGCACCAGCTTTTATTTGCCTCGAATTCGGGATTGCTGTATAAATAACCAGCTGACTGCTGAAGCCAACAGCCTTAGGGACAAAGGGACAGAGGGAAGGGCTTTGTGCCTCTTGCCCGCCATTCGTTTGGCGGGTTGCAACTTTGTGCCTGCATTCCGGTGCATCATGGAAGAATCAAACCGCAAAGAAGAAACCCGAGAGGCCCTTTATCGCCGGGAACTGGCGACCATTCTTCGCTCCAGCGCCCTGATCAACTCCTCCCTCAACATCGAGCAAGTGCTCGACAACGCTATGAAGTGGGCGGAGGAATTTATGGGCGCCGAGGCCAGCACGGTTTACGAGCTCGAAGACCGGTCCAATGAGCTTGTCGTTCGCCTTGCAAGGGGGGAAAAGAAGAGGCCCTTGGAGCGGATCACCCTCAAGGTAGGCGAGGGCATTGCCGGAACAGTGGTCAAGACGGGCAAACCCATGGTCATCCAGGACGTCAGCCAGGAAAAGAAATTCACGGACAGAATCGACCGGCTCACAGGATTTCGAACCAAATCCGCGATCTGCGTCCCCCTCCTCTTGCGAAACAGGCCCATGGGCGCTCTTCAGGTGATCAACAAGAAGTCCGGGGAACCCTTCAATCGCTCGGATCTCGAGATCCTCTTTGCCATCGCTCAGCACGTCTCCATCGCCATGGAAAACGCAAACCTCTACCGCAGACTTGAAGAAAGTTTCGCAGTCACCACCCAGGAACTCCGGATCACCCAGGAGAAGCTGATCCGCACGGAGCGGCTCGCTTCCATGAGCAACCTTATTCAGGGCGTTGCCCATGAAATCCGAAACCCCGTCACGACCATAGGGGGCTTTGCCCGCCGAATCAAGAAGGAGCTCGGGGACAACCGGAAACTCGACAAATACGTGGATATCATTCTCGAGGAGACGGCGCGCCTGGAGCATATCGTGAAGAGGGTCCATGACTTCACGGAAACCCAGTCTTACAGCCCGACTCCGACAAGAATCGAGCCCCTTGTGGAAGAGGTCCTGAACGCAGCGACACCCTTGGCAAATGAGCTGGGCGTCCGAATCGTAAAGGAAATCGCTCCGGATTTGCCTCAAGCCCGGCTGGATGCCAGTCAACTCACCGTCGCACTGACCAATATCGTGGAGAATGCTCTTGAAGCCATGCCTCAGGGCGGGACGCTGAACCTGAAAGCCCTGCGGGAGGATCGTTCTCTGGTCCTCACCATCAGGGACACAGGGTGCGGCATTCCCAAGGATCAGTTGGCCGCCATCTACGATCCTTTTGTCACGTCAAAACCCAAGGGAGTAGGCCTGGGGCTGACTTTGGTGCACCAGGTGGTTTCCAATCACCACGGCGACATCAAGATTGCCAGCGAACTTCAAAAAGGAACAGTGGTCACCATCCGGCTGCCCCTGGATGCGGCTGTGCGGGCATCCTGATGGAAGTAGGCAGTAAGCAGTAGGCAGTAAGCAGCAAAAACAAAGAACGAAAGCCGTCGCCGTAGATTCTTCGGAGTTCACTGTCTACTGCATTCTGCATACTCCCTACTGTCTATTCTGTGATTTTAGTGTCTGGCCGATAATTCTGTTTTAGCTCATGGGCCATTCTCCACGCCAAGGAGGGAGGACACATGAAGAAAAAAGATAAAGGACGTCTTTGGTGGTGGGTCTCCATCCTTGTCATCGGCGTGGCCGCGATCCTGGCCGGATATTTTTGGGGCATGGAACAGGGTCGGAAAGAGGCTGAAAAACCAGCCGTTGAAAAAGCTCCGCCTCCTAAAAAGCAGGCGCCGCCCGAACAAGCTCCGGTGGCCAAAGGCCCGGTGGTTATCCCGGACGCCAACGAACTCAAACCCCCTGACGAGAAAACCTATTGCGAGCGGATCGAACAGGAGATCCAGGACTATTTCAAATACTTGAACGGAAAAGGCTATGTGCGGCACCTGGGCGAGGGCCTGGATACCCATGCCCAGTTCAAGGCAATGATTCGGAAGCTTTCCGCCAGGCTCCCCGTACCTGCAGGGGAAGGAATTGACTCCTCCATCATCAATGACAACATCTTTCTGTTTTTCCGGGTTCTCGACAAGAATGACTTCAGGCTGATCCGGGACATCCTCAAGAACGAAGGGGAAGACCTGGAACCCACCCTGGACCTCTTCTACAGGTGGTCGACCCTGGGCAGTCGATGCCCTGACCCGGAAGGGATTCGGCCCTCCAGGGACGTGCTTTACCATTACGCCGGTTTTTTCCTGAACACCATCGGAGGAAGGTCCTATCTTTACAGAAGGCCCGTGGGATTGCGGCTCCTGTGCAGCTACTATTCCCTCCTGATCCTGCAGGAAGCGGACAAACAGGGCAGGAACTCTTATGGGATCGATGTTCTCCCGTTCATTGCTCCTCTTACCAGAGAGATCGCCCTGTATCCTGATTTCCGTTTCAAGCAGACTTACCTGAAGAACCTTGAGGAGATGGAGAAGGAATACCTACGAAAACGGCAATAAGAAGCATGAAGCGGAGAGCGAAG
>Ga0209450_10001367_pt1 | contig 12197 bp, 9 predicted proteins | sample FrelakmetLWP11LW_FD_187149 | JGI IMG/M metagenome (GOLD analysis project Ga0209450, IMG submission 187149) | Freshwater lake sediment microbial communities from the University of Notre Dame, USA, for methane emissions studies - LWP11 LW (SPAdes)... | ecosystem: Environmental > Aquatic >... | reverse complement strand
CCCCTCATTGGCCGGGAAAATGCCGATATTCTCCTCGCCTTTGAGGAAAGCGAGTTTTATAAAACTCTTTTTTATCTGAGAAGTGGTGGAACAGCTATTATAAATACAGAGAAGAAATTATTACCTGAATCTATTCAGCATTTATTAAAAACAAGAAATATCCGGCACTTTCTTATTGATGCCGATGGAATTGCAAAAGAGAATAAAATGATCCAATCTGCAAACATGGCAATCCTGGGTTTTTTCTCAACGCTTTCGTTTGATCCTTATACGCCGGAAAGCATAAAAAAAACAATAACAAAGAAAGTGCCTGCAAAGCTTCTCGAAAAGAACAGGCAGGTTTTTCAGGAAGGGCTTAAGAGCCTATCGCAATAGATTCGCATATCCAAATGCTCATTTGCTTAGACATTAGGCATTTCATTTTTATGACGAGGACTGTCCGAGTCTTCCAAGTTTTTGTTCGAGTTCCGCAGTCATAAAAATGAAATGCCTAATGTCCTTAAGTTCTATATAACCTTACTGAAAAGTTTTAAAGAACGATGGCTGGAGTACAGTATATGTTTCAATATTATTTGGAGGTTTTCGAGTGAAGGTGAAGCAACAGGTGATGATAGGTAATTTTGCCATTGCCAGAGGTCTTGTGGAAGCAGGCGTTGAACTGGCTGCGGCCTATCCCGGCACGCCAAGCTCCGAGATACTGCCCGGAATAGTCGAGTTCAAAAGGATGGAAAACAAAGACATCCATACCGAATGGTCGACAAACGAAAGATGTGCATTTGAAGTTGCTTACGGAGCAGCCTCTATTGGCAAAAAGTCAGCCTGCTTCATGAAACAGGTCGGCCTGAACGTTGCTTTCGCATCAGTATTAAAGGCTCTCGAAAAACCTATTGACGGTGGACTCGTCATTGTTTCCTGTGATGACCCAGGCCCGCAGTCCTCGCAAACAGAACAGGACACGAGACTCCTTGCGTCATTATATAATATAACCGTATTTGATCCTGCATCCCCGCAGGAAGCAGCAGATATTGCTTTCTACGCACTCAACTATTCCTTTGAGCACAAAAAGCCGGTTATTGTAAGATCAACTCATAGGGTAAGTCATGCCCGGGAAGCTATACCTCTATATAAACCGGGAAAGAGAAAAATTGTTTTAAGCGAAGACATCACTGATCCCGTTTCTTCTTCTCCAGTTACAGGCTCTCTTGGCATTATCGCCTCTGGCATGAGCTACTCCCTGGCATACGATGTTGTCCAGAATTTAAATCTTTCACAGTACATTAGAATCTTCAAGGTTTTGAAGGTTTTTCCAATTGATGAAAAACTCGCTGATTTTATGAAGACTATGGAAAAAATTCTTGTTCTGGAAGAACCCGGCCAGGCTATCGAATCGCTCCTTGGCCTTGGCAGCAAAATTATGGGAAGAGCAAACGGGTATGTTCCAGGCGAAGGAGAATTAACTTACGATATAGTACGAAGTATCATTGGAAGAATCGTGACCGAACTCGGTATTAGAATTAAAGAATTTTCTCCTGACAACGCTATCGATGAAATAATAAAAGATCTCAAAATACAACCGAGGCCGCCCAAATTATGTGCAGGCTGTCCTCACAGGGCGTCGTTCTTTGCAATGAAATATGCATTCCCTGACGCAATTTTCCCGGGGGACATCGGTTGTTACACGCTTGGTACCGCGCAAGGTGCTGTTGATACATTTCTGGATATGGGTTCCGGAGTGACTTTTGCAGAAGGCTTTTTTGATGCATTCAATCAGGATGGAAAGCTTGTCCCGATCCTTGCTTCAATCGGAGATTCTACTTTTCTTCATGCGTGCCTTCCTCCTCTATATGATGCTGCCGAAAAAGAAAAAAAATTCGTCCTCGTCATTATGGACAACGGAACTACTGCAATGACAGGCATGCAGCCTACTCCACAGACAGGTGTTACAATTGACGGCATTAGCACATATTCCGTTAAGATAGAAGAGATCGTGAAAGGATTTGGAATTTCCTTCTTAAAGATTATCGATCCCTATAATGTGCCTCTTATGATTGATACTATCAAAGAGGCTTTTGAATATCTGAAACAGGAGAAATCCGGACCAGCTGTCATAATTGCACGGAGAGAATGCATTCTCCTTTCAAAGGGAGGATTGAAAGACGTGCTGGAGAGTATTGATATTGAGAATGATTGTACAGGATGCAAGAAGTGTGTGAAATCTTTTGATTGTCCGGCTTTGCCATTTAATGAAGAAACAAAAAAGGTTAAAATCGATGATGGGCTTTGCGTGAAGTGCGGCATTTGTCTCTATGCCTGCCCCAGTCAAAAAGAAGGAAAAGCCCTAAAGGCTGGCAATTGAATTATTAATTTGATTTGATTAGAGTGTTTCAATACCATCAATCATTTTCATCAATCCCATCTCAGCGGCCAACTGTAAATAATAAAGCAGTGCGTCTTTAAGTTCTTTTGTAAAATCAAATTGAAATAATGTATAATAAAAATTTATATCATAAGCGACATCGGGATAACGTTTCTTAGCTTTCTTAACTACGTTCTCTTTTTCTGTTTTCATACAGGTGATAGATTCATGATATGACATGATCACTTCGCTGATTTGTTTTCCGTAAGTTTCAAGAGCTGATTTCTGAACTGCAAAAACAGCAAACACAACCGGGTACCCGGTCTTTCTAAGCCACAGTTCTCCTAAATCATATTTATACGATACAGGCTCCGCAAGCATCATCATTGCCTCGTTGCCGATAATTAAAGCTGCATCCAGATTAGTCATATCCGGCAGAGGAGCGGCAGACACATATTGCGGCGTAATGCCGTAAAACTTGTGCAACAGAATTTTCATTAAGGCAACGGATGTAGCGGACGCAGTGGTTACTCCGACTGTCTTTCCGTCGAGTGCTTCGATCGGCACTTTGCTTATCAGATTCACGGAGCCGACATAGCCGACGGAGCTGAGACAAAAGTCCGGGAGCAGAAGTACGTTATCAGCAAGATCAGGGTAAGCGCCGGATGAGATCGGGCTCATTTGCAGTTCTCCTGCGAGCATCATAGAATTTAAGCCGCTTGGATATGCAGGGACTATTTTCACACCATGGACCGGTTTCTTTTCAAACATGTGATAATAAAACGGATAGCAGTTCAGATAATCTATATATCCCAGTTTCATTTTATCTCCTCCCGGCGTTTTAATTTGTCCGATCCGCTTATTTAAATATCCATGTTTTAATAATTGGATAATACTCAGTCCCTGAGCGATTAATTCATGCCGATTAGCTTTTCACGGGTGCCGATAAGTCGTTCATGGACGCCGATAAACCGTTAATTGGCCTCGATTAGCCTCTCAGGTATGCCGATGAGCCTTTCATTGGCTTCGATGAGCCTCTCACGGGGGTCGATATGCCTTTCATGAGTGCCGTTCATCCTCTCATGGGTACCGATTAGTCCTTGACTGGCACTGGAAACTTTTCCATTCTTTATCCATAAAGCGCTGTCGTACGTATCGGCCGCATGTCCGCGTCCTCTATAAGTCTTCTCAAAAATGCCTCGCTTCCATAATCGGGCGTCGGCGCGCCCGCAGCATGAACAACCTTTTCGTTATAGTATGTTGCGCCCATTTCATCAGCACCGAAATTCAGCAAAAGCTGGGCCATCTTTTCTCCAACATACATCCACAGTGCTTTTATATGCGGAATATTGTGCAGAACTATCCTGCTTGTAGCGTAAATCCGAATATCATCATAACCGGTTGGAGTATTGCGTTTTGGTTTTATCTGTGTATTTTCGCCATGAAACAGAAGCGGCACAAATGCCTTAAATCCACCGGTTTCATTCTGCAAAGAACGAATTTTAAAAAGATGGTCAACGATATCTTCACTACTTTCCAGCTGATTGTATAACATAGTTGCGTTCGTTTTTAATCCAAGCCCGTGCGCTGTTTTCATTACCTCAAGCCATCGTTTTCCGGATATCTTTTTCGGTGAGATCGCGTTGCGCACGCCCGGATTAAATATCTCCGCGCCCCCGCCCGGAATCGCGTCAAGGCCCGCATCAATCAATCTCTTAAACACAGCGTCAAGCGGCAGATTATTGAGCTTCGCAAAATAATCGTATTCAACCGCAGTAAATGCCACAACAATAATATCAGGCTTAATTGTTTTTATTTTTCTAAGCATTGATTCGAAATAATCTATCTTTAGTTCAGGATTGAGTCCGCCAACTATGTGTACTTCGTCAACGCCTGCTTCTACAGCTTTGCGCATACGTTCTTCGATTTCTTCGATCGTAAGCAAAAACGCGCGACTGTCACCTTTATCACACGAGTACGCGCATAGCGGGCACCTGAGTTCGCAAATATTTGTGTAGTTAAGATTTAAATTTACCCCATAGTAAGTGGCGTTGCCGTGAATATTGCTTCTGATGTAATTTGCAATTGCGCCAAGTTCAAGTATCTCATTCGTCGCGAGCATATATCTCGTGTCAGCCTCGTTAACCGGAATGTTCTCACGTACCTTATCTGCGATCAGACGCAGTCCGGGATCATGCATGTCATCTAAATTCATAATTATTTTTTTTCTTCATTTAAAAGGATAAACAATTTATATTAATGATAAATACTAACACCACTCACGTCTATCTACATAATTATTAATATTAGCTCTTTATGTGATATAGTATTTATCAATTTCAAGGCAACATGGATGTTGCCGCAAGCCGCAAAGACAGGGATGGATATTTTGCGGCGGGAAATTGATAAATATTATAACCCGCTAAAAATTAGTACATCGTGCTAAGCTCTAATAAAAATAGACATCAATAAATGTCCCAAGAAAAAGAATCGGAGATATAAACATGTTAGCTTTAAAAAATTTCTTTATATTGCCTTCAACATCCATTCCCCGTGCAAGCATTTGCTGATAAATAAATATTACAGCCATGCATAAAATGGCGATCCAGAACGGAATGCTTCGGCTGGTTAAAAAGCCAGCGGCAGCAAGGCACACTATTGAAATCACGTAAAACCCTGCAGATAAAAGCAGAGCTTTATCCTTCCCGACAAAAACAGGAAGCGAGTGAAGATCCTCCGACTTGTCAAATTCCATGTCCTGAATAGCGTAAACAATATCGAGTCCCGCTATCCATGTCATGATCGCAATACCAAGAAGAAACGGCAGCACATCGAATGCCCCTGTTACCGCCAAATATCCGCCTATGGGTGCCGCTGCTTCAACAAATCCCAAATATAAATGAGATGACGACGTAAAACGCTTGAAATAAGAATAAGTAAACAAAAGAGCGACAGCAGGAAAAGAAAGATAGAAACAAAGCTGGTTCAGCATAAAGGATGAGCCTATCAGTATCAATGAAGCAACTACAGCAAGCAGCCACACTGTTTTCTTACTTACTTTTCCCTGAGGAACAAGCCGCGATCTTGTTCTCGGATTCTTCGCATCTATTTCAGCATCAATAACCCGATTGAAAGACATGCCCGCAGTACGCGCTGCAGCAAGCGCTATCGTGACCCAAAGCCATGTCAGCACAGATGCCCTGCCCGCGAACAAAATGCCAAGATACGCGAAAGGCAAAGCAAATAAAGTCTGTTCTACTAAAATCAGCTCCCTGAATTTTTTAAAATCCATATTCTTTCCATCTTAAAGTTACTTTTTCTATAATGTCTTCGGACATCGATATTTCATCCGGCCACTCCCTTCCCATGCCCTCTTCTTTTGTTTTACGGGTAGCATCTATTCCCATTTTGCCGCCGAAATTAGCGTAAGGTGCCGAATGATCAAGCGCATCGAGCGGGCCTTCGGAAATTAGCAAGTCCCTTTTAGGGTCAACGTTGTTCAACAGCTTCCAGACAACTGTAGACGAATCCTGCAGATTAATATCTTTATCGAAAACAGCAATGAATTTTGTCGAAGCCATCTGTCCCAGGCCCCAAAGAGCGTTTATTACTTTCTTGGCCTGTCCGGGAAACTTTTTATCGATAGATACAAGTGCACAATTATGGAAAACGCCTTCCATCGGGAGTTCCATATCAACTATTTCCGGTACAAGCATTTTTATAATAGGCAGGAATATGCGCTCTGTAGCCTTTGCCATATAGCAATCTTCCATTGGTGGTTTACCTACAATCGTTGCAGGATAAACGGCGTCCGCTCTGTGCGTAATGCATGTAATGTGAAAGACCGGGTACACGTCCTTCGGCGAATAAAATCCGGTATGATCTCCGAACGGTCCCTCAATAAGCTCCTCCGCAGGATCAATATAGCCCTCGATCACAAAGTCGGATTCCGCAGGCACCATAAGATCTACAGTCTTGGCACGCACCATCTCAACAGGCTGCGAGTTCAGAAAACCGGCGAACATAAACTCATTCACGTCCGGCGGCAGAGGTGCAGTCGCAGCATAGGTAACCGCAGGCGCCCCTCCGAGAGCCACTGCAACGTCCATGCGCTTTCCCATATCCTTGTACTTGCTGAAATGATTCGCGCTGTCCTTGTTATACTGCCAGTGCATTCCGGTAGTCGCTTTATCATACTTGTGCATCCGGTACATGCCTGCATTCTGAATACTATTTTCCGGATCTTTAGTGATAACAATAGGAAGCGTGATGAACGGCCCGCCGTCGTGCGGCCAGCACGTAAGAATTGGAAGCGCATCGAGCAATGAAGAGCCGGCATTCAGCACTTTTTCCTGGCACGGAGCGTGCTTAACAGTCTTTGGTAGAAAATCCGCAATCTCTTTAAGAGTAAACAGCATCTTTACTTTATCTGCAAACCCGCCGGGCGGCTTGATTTTCATATATGAGTTCAGCTTCCAAGCAACATCTTCAAACGAATTACAGTTCAGCGCCATCTGCATCCGCTTATAACTCCCGAATGCGTTTATTAGAAGCGGAAAAGACGAGCCTTTCACGTTCTCGAATAAAAGAGCTGCACCGTCTTTCTTGCTCACACGATCTGCAATCTCGGTAATTTCGAGATATGGATCAACTTCAGCAGTAATTCTGTGCAATTCTCCCGCTTTCTCAAGTGCTGAAATAAATTGTTTAATATTATTATACATTTCGTTTTTTAAATTTTCATTATTATATGGGAACCTCAAAATATTAGATTTTTTATTATTTCCTAAAATAAAAAACCTAATATTTACGCTGATTTGTTCCTGAAAAACAGGATGTTTTTTATGCCGAACTTAACATGGATGTTTAAAATTCGGCCAATGGTTACATCAAAATTTAATTTTTAGAGGTAACCATATTCAAAAGCTGAATCCTATTTCTATAAAGCCCGACTCTTGCTAAAAATGTCAATCAGAAATGAAAATTATTACATCAATTATAATTATAACGTATAATATCTATTAATTTTTATTTATTGACATAAAGATCAAACAGGATTTTTAAAGTAATTTAATCAATTTCAATAGAAATACAAGGAGAGAACGCTTATGCGAAAATCAATTTTTATTTTACTGGCAGTTGTAATTTTTACGGCAGCACTTTTTGCGGCTTCTGTAAATATGAAAGAAGGAAAATGGCAGATAACCATGACTATGGATCTTAAGGGAGTACCATTTCAGATGCCTCCCATTGTTCAGACTCAATGTATTACAAAGAAAGATCTTCAAGACAATAAAAACACTGTACCTTCGGCCGGGAAGAAAGAAGATTGCGAAATCAAAGACTATAAAGTCAAAGGGAATACGGTGTCATGGAAAACAGTATGCAAGGACGGGAGTACCGGAAGCGGGGAAATTACCTATAGCGGTGCAGCATATGCAGGAATAATGAAAATGGAGACAGTGGATAAAAAAGGCAATAAAACTTTAGTAAATTATAAAATTAACGGACGTCGTCTGGGTGACTGCAAGTAAAAAAATATAGTACTAATTTTATATCTAGAACCCATCTTAAAAATATATTTTACATGAATAGCCGATTATTAATTGAAATACATTACAAAATTTTCTGCGGAATCAGGCCTTCAGCATAAATTTTTCATGCTTCTTTGATTATTTGCTTCAGGCCTGAAATGCGTCCTCAAAAATTTTGTAATGTATTTCAATTTAATAAATATACGGCTTAATTATAAGATGACTTGTAGTAATATTGAGCATGCTGGAGCATAATAATAGATTTGCAGCAGATAAATTTATTATTATGCTCCAGCAAAGTTCGAAGTAGTAATTATCTATTTGGCTTCTTTGGGGATTTCCTCTACAAATTTAATAACCGGATAAGTACCCTCTTTGGTTTTATAGACATCAAGTGGAGAATACACAAAATCCATTAACTCACCTGAGCTTATTTTTTTTCTAAAATCCGGAATCTGATCTTTATTTATCATTAAATACAGCTTATTCTTCTGACTTTTTGTTGTCAGCAATATCAGCCTGTCTCCGGCTTGTGCATTAATATTTAACGATGATGGAATCTTGAATATCTTTTTGGGATATAATGATCCCTGGAAAATATTTCCCTGCAGAGATTTATAATCGCTAATCAACTGCTTATATGTTGCTCTGGGAACGGTACTATAATCAATAGAACCTTTTTCAAGAAGGCCTGAATCTTCTTTTTGATCACCACTTTTTGCAGCTTCCGCCTGGGCAATTTTTGCTGCCGATATGTCGCCTTCATACTTAATGATAACGAATTCCTGCGTTTCGTATGTAGAAGTGCCTATCTTTTCAATTACATTATCTGTTCCCGGCTCTGTTAATATGCCAACTTCTCTCGCAATTATCCCGTTTCCGCCTTTTTTCATTGCATATTGTTTAGCTTTTCCAACACGGTCTTCAAACTTTCCTCCTCTAATTCTAAGTAAACCGATCGTCTGGTATTTCAATTGCGGATTAGATGAAGTGAATAGTAATACTTCTTCATTTTCGGCAAGCGGGATAAATTCATCTCCGGTTTTAATAAATTCCGCGCTCATACATGATAAGAAAACTCCATAAATGCATAAGAACAATAATAATATAAAAATTCTTTGCATGTTTACCTCGTCTAAATTAACTCAAGTAAGTTGAATCAAAATAATATAGCATTCAAACAGCACAGATTGCGGAAAACACCAATAAATTTAAAAATATGTCAGTCATAAAGTATTTTCACAAATAAGTCTATTTATTATAATAATATATCGGTTTTAAAATAAAAAAATTCAAGCTAAACATTTAATTCTATATTGCTGTACATAAAAAATTAAAATTATTAATATTATTAATAATTTTTTGATAATTTTAATAATAAAGAGTGGAATTTCTTAATTATTATTAAGTAATTTATTCAGTTTTTTTTAATTTCGCCTTGACTTTTACAATAGTACAATCAATTTATGTATGAATAATGCTTTTTATTTAAAATTTCCCCTATTTTAAATTAAAAATTATTTTCGCAATAACTCTAATAAAATCGTATTAATGTGCCAATATTCTATTATTTTTTCACTATAAGAGCTTTATATTTAAATAATTACCGTAATAAAAAAAGCAAATATTGAAGTTCAATATTTAAATAATTTAACATTTCAAGGAGAAGTAATATGGCTGAAGTCACTCTAAAGGAAATTTACCCAGTTCCAGAATCGTTCAGAAATAAGGCATATATAAAAAGCCGTCCGGATTATGAAAAGATGTGGAAACAATCAGTTGATGATCCAAACACTTTCTGGGCAAAAATAGCTGATGAATATGTGACATGGTACAAAAAATGGGACAAGGTAATGGATTGTAAATTTGGCAAAACACCCCAGGACCTGTACGTAAAATGGTTTACAAATGCCAAACTTAATGTTTCTTACAACTGTCTAGACAGGCATCTTGAAAAAAGAGGCAATCAGACAGCGATTATCTGGGAAGGCAATGAGCCCGGTGAAGCTAAAAAGTTTACGTATAAACAATTGCACGAGTTGGTTTGCAAATTTGCTAATGTTTTAAAGAAAAACGGCGTTAAGAAAGGAGACCGCGTAACTTTTTATCTGCCGATGATTCCAGAGCTCGCAATCGGTATTCTCGCTTGCACAAGAATTGGCGCAATACACTCTGTAGTATTCGGCGGTTTTTCCGCAGAAGCTTTAAGAGACAGGTTACAAGACTGCGAGAGCGAAGTACTTATTTCCTGCGATGGAACATTCAGAGGAGCAAAAGCAGTTCCTCAAAAAGACAACGCTGATAAAGCATTAACCGAATGCCCGAAAGTAAGACTCCACATTGTTGTAGAAAGAGTAGGCAAAGACAAAATTAAATGCGCGTGGAACAATAAAACCGACAAATGGTACCACGAAGAAATGGCAAAAGCAGATGCGAATTGCGAGCCGGAAAAGATGGACGCGGAAGACCCGCTATTCATCCTTTACACTTCAGGATCAACCGGAAAACCAAAAGGCGTTTTGCATACAACAGGCGGATACCTGACATTCGTTGCCTATACACATAAGATGATCTTTGATTATCATGACGGCGATATTTACTGGTGTACAGCAGACGTAGGCTGGGTAACAGGACACTCTTACATAGTATACGGACCATTATGCAACGGAGCAACTTCGATAATGTTTGAAGGCGTTCCGAACTATCCGGACCCGGGCAGATTCTGGGCAGTAGTTGAAAAATACAAAGTTAACATCTTCTACACAGCTCCGACAGCTATCAGAGCAATCGCAAAAGAAGGCGATTCATGGGTAGACAAACATGACATATCTTCAATAAAACTTCTGGGATCAGTAGGCGAGCCCCTTAATCCTGAAGCATGGAACTGGTACTACCAAAAGATAGGCAGAGGCCAGTGCCCAATCGTTGACACATGGTGGCAGACTGAAACAGGCGGAATTCTTATTACTCCACTACCGGGCGCTATCGACATTAAACCGGCTATGGCTACAGTACCGTTCTTCGGCGTTAAACCATTAATAGTTGACGACGAGGGAAAAGAACTCCAGGGTGTATGCTCAGGGAATCTTTGCATATCCGCTGCATGGCCAGGTATGATGAGAGGCGTTTACGGCGACAAAGAAAGATTCTTCAATACATATTTCTCTCAATTCCCGGGATACTATTTCACAGGTGACGGTTCCAAGAGAGACAAAGATGGATACTATCAAATTACAGGCCGTGTTGACGATGTTATCAACGTTTCAGGTCATAGAATGGGAACAGCAGAAATCGAATCAGCTCTCGTATCCAACAAGAAAGTTGCAGAATCCGCAGTTGTAGGTTATCCGCATCCGATCAAAGGAAGCTCAATATACGCATTTGTTACATTAAAGACCGGTGTTGAGAAAACTGAAGATCTTAAAAAAGAGCTCATTGCAACGGTAAGAAAAGAAATAGGCCCGATTGCAACTCCTGAACTTATTCAGTGGGCGGATGTTCTACCCAAGACCCGTTCTGGAAAGATCATGAGAAGAATTCTGAAGAAAGTTGCAGCAAGCGAATTTGATAAGAGCGGAATGGGAGATACATCAACACTCGCGGATCCGACAGTTGTTGACATATTGATCTCCAACGCAAAAGAAGTTCAAGGTGTTAAGTAAAGTATTTATATTATCTTAAAAATACTATAAATTTCTTTGCAAACAAAAACGGGATTTATTTTTCATAAATCCCGTTTTTTTATTTTCTTTTATTATAAATATTAAACCAGGTAAAATACCTTTTATTCGATAACATATTTATCATTTATCCACGTGCCTTCCCTTATGGTTCCGTCACTATAATAATAAATACCTTTACCGTGCATTTTATTATATTTGCATTCTCCTACATACTTATCGCCATTAGTCCATGTCCATGTCCCTGAACCATGTATAAAACCATTCCTGAATTCCCCGGTATATTTGCTGCCCGGGCTTACAGATTTTCCTCCAAAGTAAAATGTGCCATTACCGTGCATAGCTCCATTTTTAAATTCGCCGGTATACCTGCTGCCATTCTCCCAGAGAAATGTGCCGGATCCGTTTACACAGTTACCCTCAAGACATCCGAAAACAGCTGGAGAAATTTTTTCAGTTTTTATCTGATCAGAAATTGTGCTTTTGCAAGACTGGCAAAAGAAAAATAGCAAAAAAAATAACACTGCAGCAACCGAGGATATAATAGTATTATGCATAATTCTCTTAATTGAATTTAATATTTTATAAACATAAACTTTACGCTATTATAATATATATATATTGAAA
>Ga0209450_10001365_pt1 | contig 12206 bp, 8 predicted proteins | sample FrelakmetLWP11LW_FD_187149 | JGI IMG/M metagenome (GOLD analysis project Ga0209450, IMG submission 187149) | Freshwater lake sediment microbial communities from the University of Notre Dame, USA, for methane emissions studies - LWP11 LW (SPAdes)... | ecosystem: Environmental > Aquatic >... | reverse complement strand
CGACCCGCGGCTTCGTCGCCGTCGACCCGGAGGGCCACCTCCTCGAGTTCGAGGCCTTCTTCGATGACCCGCAGAACTCCCGTTTGAGGGACACATTGGCCAAGGTCCGGCCGCTCGGCCCCCGCCCGGACGCGGAGTCGAAGCGGCCCAAGGAGCTGGGGATCAGGGGCAACATCCTCTGGCTCTATTACCGGGACCTCACGGCGGCCCGGCTGTTCGAAGTGGACAAGCTCAGCGCCGGCCTGCTCGTCGACCAGGGCTTCGCCAAGGTCATGACGGCCTCGCCGTCCGGGTTCGTCGGGCTCGTCGACGGGGCTGAGGGACTTCATCCCTACACCGAGCGCAAGGCCGTCCGGATCGATCTCATGGTCGACGATCCGTCGGCCTGGACCGCTATCATGGCCCGGCGCGGCCTCGGTCCGGGCCCGGACTTCAGCGACGCCGGCGGCTATCTCTTCCGATTCGTCAAAATCGGAAAATAGTATTGTGTCCCCGATTTGATTCGGGTATCCTCGGGGGATGTTTTTCCGGGAAAACGGCCTCCGGACGGCCCTGACCGCCGCGGCGGCGATCCTCTTCGCCGCGACCGGGCCGCTCTCCGCCCAGGACCCGCCGACGGCCGTCCTCGACATCCTCAAGCTGCCCCGGACGGAGCGCATCGTCATCCGCCGTGTCGCCGGGCCGATCGCGCTCGACGGCCGGATCGACGAGCCCGGCTGGGGGGCCATCCTCCCGCTCTGCCTGGTCATGCAGACGCCGACCTTCGGCGAGGCCTGCTCGGAGCGGACCGAAGCGCTGCTCGGCTACGACGACGAGTTCATCTACGTCGCCGGCCGCCTCCTGGACCGGGAGCCGGACAAGATCCAGGCTCCGACCAGGAAGCGCGACGCCATGGTGGCCACGTCGGACTGGTTCGGCGTCCTCTTCGATTCGTTCAACGACAAGGAGAACTCCCTGGCCTTCTTCACGACGCCCGCCGGCCTGCGTTTCGACGCGGCCGTCTTCCGGGACGGACAGCTCGGCACCACCCAAGATATGCCCATGAACCTGAGCTGGAACACGTTCTGGGACGTGGCCGTCGCCCGCTCCGGCGAGGGCTGGTTCGTCGAGATGCGCATCCCGCTCTCGAGCCTCCGCTTCCAGGCCCAGGGCGGGGACGTGGTCATGGGCGTGACCGTCTTCCGCTGGATCTCCCGCCGGAACGAGACCGACGTCTTCCCGGCCATCCCGAAGAACTGGGGCGACATGAGCGCCTGGAAGCCGTCCCAGGCCCAGGAGACCGTCTGGCCCGGCCTGCGGCCGCGCCGCCCGGTCTACCTCACCCCCTACGTCCTCGCCGGGTACGAACACACCTACGAGCTCAACGACGACGAGACGGCCTACATCGAGGGCCGCGGCCCCAAGCTCGAGCTGGGCCTGGACTTCAAGTACGGCCTGACCGGCAACCTGACCTTCGATGCGACCGTCAATCCCGATTTCGCCCAGGTCGAGGCCGACGACGTCCAGGTCAATCTGACCCGCTTCTCATTGTTCTTCCCGGAGAAACGCCTGTTCTTCCAGGAGCGATCGAGCAACTTCGACTACAATATGGGCGGACCGAACACGCTCTTCTACAGCCGCCGGATCGGGCTCGTCGACGACGAGCCGGTCCGCATCTACGGCGGGGCGCGGCTGGTCGGGCGGCTCGGGGCGTGGGATGTCGGCTTCCTCGATATGCAGACGGCCGCCCTCGACGAAAATCCTTCGGAGAACTTCGGCGTCCTGCGCCTTCGCCGCCAGGTCATCAACCCGTATTCCTATCTCGGCGGGATGCTCACCAGCCGGCTGGGCGTCGACGGGAGTTACGGCGTCGATTACGGGCTCGACTGGATCTGGCGCATGGCCGGAGACGACTACTTCACCCTCCAATGGGCCCAGACCTTCAAGGACGGGCAGACGAACCGGGCCTTCGATCTCGCGTCGGGGCGCGTCGCCGTGATGTGGGAGAGACGGACCACCAAGGGCTTCGGGACGACGGTGCGCTTCTCGCGGACGGGGGACATGTTCGATCCGGCCATGGGCTTCGTCATGATGAGCGACTACAGTGCCTTCTACACCCGGACCCTGTACGGCTGGTTCCCGGGCAAGGACTCGGCGCTCTCGAACCACGACGCGTTCCTGGAGGCCCGTTTCTATTGGGACAATGCGACCGAAGAGCTCCTGATCGCCGAGATCGGGCCGGGCTGGGAGTGGTCGGCCAAGAGCGGATTGGCCGGGATGATCCGGCCCGTCTTCCACGTCGACAATCTCCTCGAACCGCTCGAGATCTCCGACGACGTCACCGTGCCCGTCGGGCATTACGAATACGCCGACGTGATGTTCCAGCTCGCGACTCCTCAGGGCCGGCTCCTCAACGCCATGTTCTCCGGACAGGCCGGCGGGTATTTCGACGGCTGGCGCGTCTCGGCCGGCGTGACGCCGACCTGGTCGGGCATCCCGGACATCGAGATCGGCGGCATGGTCCAGTACAACCTGGTCAAGTTCCCGGCGCGGGACGAGTCGTTCGTCGCCCCGATCGGCCAGTTCCGCGTCCTGGCCACGCTGAGCGTCAAGTTCTCGATGAGCGCCCTGGTCCAGTACAACGGCGCCGACGACACCTTCGGGGCCAACGTGCGCTTCCGCTACAACCCCCGCGAGGGGACCGACGTCTACCTCGTCTACAACGACGGCCTCAACACCAACCGGTCGGAAAGATACCCCTACCCGCCGGCCTCGACCGGCCGGGCCGTCTACCTGAAATGCAACTACACCTTCGATTTCTAGCCCTGCACTTCTTGACCCAATCTTGACAGCTTCTTGACATCTCGGCCCATTGGACTACCTTAATATGTGGGGGAGAGGGTGGAGATGGACATCAGGCTCATCTATCCGTCGGGCCGTCGCTTCGACACGGGAGCGCCCCTGAAGAAGCAGGCCAAGGCCCACCGCTATCCCGGCATGGGCCTGACCATGGTCGCCGCCCTGACCCCGCCCGGCGCCGCGATCGCTATCGTCGACGACGAGCGAGAGCCCATCGATTACGACCGGCCGGCCGATCTGGTCGGGATCTCGATCCTCACGCCCAACGCCCGGCGGGGCTACCAGATCGCCCGCGAATACCGGAAACGGGGCGTCCCGGTCGTCCTCGGCGGGATCCATGCGACCGCGTGTCCCGAAGAGGCGGCCGGCGAGGCCGACGCTGTCGTCATCGGGGAGGCCGAGGACACCTGGCCCCGGCTGGTGAAGGACTTCGAGGCGGGCCGGCTCCAGAAGACCTACCGTTCGACGAACGACCTCCCGCTCGCAGGTCAGCCCGTGCCGCGGCGGGACCTGCTGCGCAAGAACGAGTACATCACGGTCAACACCGTCCAGGCGACGCGCGGCTGCCCCTTCAACTGCGAGTTCTGCTCCATGGTCGCGCTCATGGGGCACAAGACGCGCTGCCGCCCGGTCGAGGAGGTCGTCGAAGAGGTCCGGGGTCTTGACGGCCCGGCCTTTGTGCTCAACGACGACAACGTCTCCCAGGAGAACGACTACTTCAAGGAGCTGTTCGAGCGCCTCATCCCGCTCAGGAAACTGTGGGTCGGGAACGCCTCGTGGAACGTCTCGCGGGACGCGGAGATGATGGACCTGATGGCCCGCAGCGGCTGCACGGGGGTCTTCGTCGGCTTCGAGTCGATCGAGCCCCAGACCGGCCTGATCAAGGGGGGCAAGTCGGAGTCACGGACCCCGCTGTATCTTGAGGCCGTGCAGCGGTTCCATGCCCGCGGCATCGGCGTCATCGGCGGGTTCATCTTCGGCTTCGACAACGATGACGAGTCGATCTTCGCGCGGACGCTCGCATTCGCCGTCGCCAGCCGGGTCGACGCGGCCCAGATCAACATCCTCGTGCCCTACCCGGGGACTCCGCTCCGCGAGCGGCTCGAGCGAGAAGGGCGGATCGTCGAGCGCGATTGGAACCGTTATGTGACGAGCCACGTGTGTTTCGAACCCCGCAAGCTCTCCCGCGAGGCCCTCTTCGAGAATTACCTCCGGGTCCGGGAGGGTTTCAGCGCTTACCCGCGGATCGCCTCACGGTTCCTGAGGGGCGTGCCGTACTCGCGGCCGCGGCCGCTCTTCATCAGCCTGGCCGTCAACCTGGCCTTCCGGCGCGGCGCCCGGATCCTCCGGAAAAAGGTCAAAGACGGGGTCAAACCTTAATTCTTATAATCTGGGATCCGTCGTTCCAGAGAGGGAATCCGAGAATTATAAGAATTAAGGTTTGACCCCTTCTTTATTAACGGGCGGCTTTGAGGCGGTCCCAGACACCGATGTAGAGCGCGTTGGCGGCGCCGATGTCGGCGATCATCTCGCTCTTGGCCCGGATCTCCGGGGCCAGGAAGATGCCCGGATTGCCGCGGATCTCGGCGGGCAGAAGGGGATAGGACGCCTTGTTCGGGCAGAGGTAGTAGATGGCCACCGTGTTCTCGGCCGCGACCGCGGGATCGTGCAGGAAATCGATGAAGGCGTGGGCCAGGGCCGGCTCGCGGGCGTCGGCCGGGATGACCAGGTCGTCGCAGGAGATGATCGTGCCCTCTTCGGGGACGAAGAAGCGGACGGCGGGATTCTCTCTGCGGACCTGGAAGACGTCGCCGTTCCAGGCGTGGACGAGCAGGAACTCGCCCGATGCCAAGCCGATCTTGTACTGCTCGTTGTCGTATTTGGCGATGTTCGTCTTCCATTCGAGGGCCAGCGCCTCGGCCTCGGCCAGCTCGCGCTCGCTGGTCGAGTTGATGCTGTAGCCCAGGGTCTTGAGGGCGGCCCCGATCGTCTCGCGCATGTCGTTGAACATCGTCATCCGGCCGGCCAGGTCCGTCCGGCCGAACATGCGCCAGGACGGGACGACGTCCTTGACCCGGCCTTCGAGATAGGCGATGCCGCTGACGACGATCATGTAGGGGACGGAGTGGTCCATCGTCCGGTCGACGGCGATGGCCATGTAGTCGGGGTCGACGTTGACGAGGTTGGGGACGAGACTGTGATCGATGGGCCGGAGCATGCCCTGGGCGTGCATCAGGCTGACCATGTAGCTCGACGGGGTCAGCAGGTCATAGCCCGTCGCCCCGGCCTTGAGCTTGGCGTACATGGCCTCGTTCGACTCGAAGGTGTCGAGGACGACGCGGCAGCCGTGCTCTCGCTCGAAGCGGCGGACGAGGTCGGGCTTGATGTAGTCGGACCAGGTGTAGAGGCTGAGGACGGGCTTGGCCTTGCCGCAGCCGGTCAAAGCGAGCAGCGCGGCGAAAGCGGCGAGGACCGTGCTTTTCTTCATGGGCGTTTCTCGAGGGTCCCGTTATAGTCCAGTTCGGCCGGCATTTCAACCGGCGCCGGAGCGCCGGCGGGCCAGGCGCTGGCTCAGGAGGACGGCCGACAGCGTCACGGCCAGCAGGAGCGTCGACAGGGCGTTGATGAGCGGCGGCGTGCCGTACTTGATCATGCTGTAGATCCGCAGCGGCAGGGTCGTCGAGCCCGGCCCGGCGACGAAGAAGGTGATGACGAAGTCGTCGACCGACAGGGTGAAGGCGAGCAGCCCGCCGGCGACGATCCCGGGCATGAGCATGGGGATGAGGACCCGCCGCGTGCTTTGCCACGGGCTGGCCCCCAGGTCGCGGGCCGCCTCGATGACGGAGAAGTCGAAGTCCTGGAGCCGGCCGAGCACGGTCATGGCCACGAAGCTGACGCAGAAGGTGACGTGGGCCAGGAAGATCGTGAACAGGCCCAGCGGGACGCCGACGGCCACGAAGGCCATGAGCAGGCTGATGCCCATCAGGATCTCCGGTACGACGAGCGGCTGGTAGATCAGCGTGAAGTGGAGGCGCTGGAGCCGGCTCGAACTCCAGCGGTGGAGGGCGTAGGCGGCCAGCGTGCCCAGTACGACGGACACGGCGGTGACCGAGACGGCGATGAGGAGCGTGTTCTTCACCGCCTGCCAGATCTCGGGCGATTGGAAGAGCTTGGCGTACCAGACGAGCGAGAAGCCCTCCCAGCGGCTGGAATAGCGGGCCGGATTGAAGGAGTTGGCCACGAGGATGAGGATCGGCAGGTAGAGGAAGGCCAGGACCAAGACCGTGACGGCGATCGGGAAGCGGCTTCGCCTCACGGCGCCTCCCCCATGATGATATCGGACTTCTTGTCCTTGCGCTGGAGGACGAGGACGGCGACGAGCGGGGCCAGCACGGCCAGGACGAGGACGGCCGAGAGGGCGCTGGCGTGGGGCAGGTTCCGGTCGGAGAAGACGCGCTGGGCGATCTTGTTGCCGAGCATCTCGCCGGACGGGCCGCCGACGAGGTCGGGGATGATGTACGAGCCCAGGGCCGGGATGAAGACGACCAGGAAGGCGGTGAGGAGCCCGCGCCGGATGCCCGGCAGGAAGACCTTGCGGAAGGACTGGAAGGGCCGCGCGCCGAGGTCGCGGGCGGCCTCGACCAGCCGGAAGTCGAACTTCTCCGCGGCGGCGTAGATGGGCAGGATGGTGAAGGGCAAGAACGTATAGACCATGACCAGGACGACCGCCGCCGGGTTGTAGAGCAGGGTCGTGTCCGGGCCGGCGAGCCCGAGCGCCTCGAGGAGCTTCTTGATCGGGCCCTCGGGATGGAGGAGCGACCGCCAGGCGAAGACGCGGACGAGGAAGCTCGTCCAGAAGGGCACGACGACGAGCAGCAGGAGGCGGTTCCGGAGCCGGACCGGGGCCCGGGCGATGGTGTAGCCCGCGGGCACGGCCAGGACGAGGCAGATGGCCGTCGTCAGCAGGCTGATCCAGAGCGTCCGCCAGGCGATCAGGAGGGTGCTCGGCGTCGCCAGGGCCCGGATCGTGTCCAGCGTCCAGCCCCGGCCGATGCCGCCGTAGGGATTCGCGGGCCGGAAGGCGATGACGAAGACGAGCAGCGTCGGGACGACGACGAAGAGCGCGAGCCAGACGAGCGTCGGCAGGCTCGTCAGCCACTCGGCCTTCCGCCGCTTCAAGAGGGGGTCAAACCTACGCAATGCCAATTCTCTTCTCTTGACCCAGGGCTTGCGGGATCATTGGCATTGCGTAGGTTTGACCCCGTCCTACTTTTCGTTTATCGGTTCACCGACCGTCTGCGGCGGGACGGCCAGCAGGCTCTCGTCGGCTTTCCGGAAATGGTCGAGCATGAAGCCGTCGTCGGCGTGCCACCAGATCCAGCACGGGTCCTTCCAGCGGATGGGCTTCTCGTCGAGGAAATAGCGGGCGTGCTGGCGCAGGACCTGGATCCTGTAGCTGCCGGCCCGGACCCAGTACTTCGTGTTCGAGCCGAGGTAGATGACGTCCTCGACGACGGCCGGGAGGAGGTTCCGCCGGGCCTCCGGCTCGGGCCGCTCGTGGGAGATGTGGACCTTCTCGGGCCGGATGCTGAGGTAGGTCGGCTGTCCCGGCTGGATGGCCCGGTCGTTGAACGACACCACCTCGGGCAGGCCGGGGATGGCGATGCGGCAGTAGTCGCGGTCCGGGCAGTCGAGGATGCGACCCTCGAGGAAGTTGGTGTCGCCGATGAAGGCCGCGACGAAGCTCGTCCGGGGCGACTCGTAGATCTCGGCCGGCGTGCCGACCTGCTCGATGCGGCCGCCGTCCATGACGGCGATGCGGTCGCTCAGGCTCATGGCCTCGGCCTGGTCGTGGGTGACGTAGAGGAAGGTGATGCCGACCTCGTCGTGGATGAGGTCGAGCTCGATGAGCATCTTCTGCCGGAGCTTGAGGTCGAGCGCGGCCAGCGGTTCGTCGAGGAGCAGGACGTCGGGCCTGTTGATCAGGGCCCGGGCCACGGCCACCCGCTGCTTCTGGCCGCCGGAGAGCTGGTCGGGCTTCTTGCCGGCCTGGTCGGTCATGCGGATGAGCTCGAGCATCCGGTCGACCTCGGTCCGGATCTCCCTTTTCGGCCGCTTGGCGATGGTCAGGCCGAAGGCGATGTTGTCGCGGACGGTCATGTGGGGGAAGAGGGCGTAGCTCTGGAAGATGGTGTTGACCTTGCGCCTGTCGGGCGGCAGGTCCGTGATGTCGCGGCCGTCGAGGAAGACGCGGCCGGCGTCCGGTTCCTCGAAGCCGGCGGCCAGGCGCAGCATGGTCGTCTTGCCGCAGCCGCTCGGGCCGAGGAGCGAGAAGAACTCGCCCTTCCTGAGCCCGAGGGAGACGCCGGCGACGGCCCGGATGGCGCCGAAGCTCTTGGAGATATCGCGGAACTCGAGGAATTCGCTGTTCAAGGCCGCTCCATTATGAGAAAAACCGGCCGAGATTTCAACCCGATCATCGGGCGGGGATGACCAGGGTCGTGAAGGTGTGGCCGAGGGCGCCCGATCTCTTGTCCTTGGCGTAGGCATGCAGATAATAGGTGCCGGGCGGGGTCGCGGCGAGATCGAGCCCGAGTGTCAGGACCTCGAGCGGACCCTTCAGGACGCGGCCGGAGAGGGTCGCGACGGCGGGGACCTGGGCGCCCGAGACCGCATCGACGAGACGCGCGGACAGGACCAGGTCGGCCTCGCCGCCGCCCGGTGCGGCGCAGGGGATGACGACGGAGAGCCGCATGACGGCCGGCGGCACTTCCCCGAGGATCGGCGCGAAACGGGAGGTGTCGTAGGGGTAGCCCTCGCCGAACGGCGGCGGCTCCGCGGCCTTCTTCCCGGCGGCCTCGCGCAGGGGGACCCCCGTCCCCTCCGCGAGCAGGAGCGGGGTGCCGAGCTGCAGTCCGGCCGCCGCCGGCTTGCCGACCGTCGCCCGGGCCGAGGCCACCGCGCTCTGGCCCGTGGTCATGTCCCGGATGACGAGGCGGCCGGCGTACTCGCCCGGCCTCAGCGTCGAGCCGGCCGCGAGGAGCACGTCGCGGCCGCGCAGGGCGGCCGTGTCGACCTCCTCCCGGACGATCTCCCGGATGTCGCCGTCGTCGTCGAAGAAGAGGGCCACGAGCTCGAGCTTCGGTCCGGTGAACTTGGCCGTCATCTCCCTCGGGACCCCGGCCAGGACCGCGAGCTTCGAGACCCCCTCGGCGGCGTAGGTCAGCGCCGTCATCGGGACGCTGCCGGGCATGCGGGAGAAGGACCTCTCGTTGATGGCCAGGTCGAACAGGTGGATCTGCTTCTCGAGGTCGGTGTATTCGGCGTAGGGCTTGGGGTTGAAATAGCCGGCCTGGGTCCGGACCTCGCAGCCCTTGCGCTTGACCTCGACCTTGACCTCGTGGAACTGGCCGTCCCACTTCTCGTTGATCGCATAGCCCAGGACGTAATAGGACCCGGTCGCTTGCTGGACCTGGGCGAGGTTCCTTTCGTACATGTTGATGTTCGAATAGAATTTTCCGCCCGTCTGGTCCGTGAAGCGCTTGAGCGTGTTGAGGCCGGTCGCCTTGTCGTCCTTGAAGACGCTGAACGGTTCGACGGCCGTGGTCAGGGCCCGGCTGCCCATGGCGAAGGTCGCTTCGTCGTAGGTGAAGAGCGAGGCCTCCTTGGAGGACTCCCGCGTGTCGAAAGCGTAGAACGCGCAGCCGGCCGCGCCGAACTCCTTGTACATCGTTTCGTTCTGCCGCCGGAGCATGCTGTTGCCGGAGGCCTGGCCGACGTCGGACCGGTTGAAGACGTTGCCGGTGGCATAGCCGTAGATCAGGGAATTCGGGATGCCGGAGGAGAACAGGATGAAGTTCTTCTCCCCGTCGACCAGCCGCAGCGCCCGGGCCAGGTCCGTGAGCGTCAGCATGTACTTCTGGGCCATGTCCTCCGATTCCGCGCGGTTCGCCTCGGCCTCGGCCCGGATGTTCAGCACGAAGGGCCCGCCGTACGACTGGACGAGCCTCCAGTAATAGTCCTCGATCTCGGTCGCCCGGCCCTTGACGTCCTTGTGGCCGATGGCCTGCAGGACCTTGCGGACCTGGGCGTGGTCGGTCGTCAGGTATTCGTGGAACGCGAGACCGCCGATGGCGGCGTAGCTCAGCACGGCCACCTGATCCCGGGGCCCGGCGATCGTGTCGATGAAATGAAGGGCGGCCTTCTGGGCCTTTTCGATGCCGCGGACGTTGTTGTAGGCGTAATCGAACAGGAGAAAGAACTTGCGGCCGGGCGACAAAACGGCCGGAGCGGCCGGGGGCGCTTCGGCGGCGGCGTCCGGCGCCGCTTCGGGCGCGGGGGCCGCCGACGCGAGCGCGAGCGAGTGCTTTTCGAACGCGCTGAGGTCCACGGGCTGGCCGTTGTCGGTGACGACGAAATCCTCCCGGACGAGGTCGCGGACCGGGTTGCCCTTCTTATCCGTGACGTGGACCTGGACGAGCTTGAGGACGACGTTGACCTCGTACTGGAGCGGCTTGGCAGGGGCCTGCACGGCCTGGGCCTGGAGCGGTCCGGCAGGGGAAGAATGGCGAGGAACGTCGGGCGCGGCGGGAAAACCGGTGCCGATGAACAGGATGGCCAGGATAGCGACGGCCGCCGTGGAACGCTTTTTCACCAAATCTCTCCAACTGTAAGCATGGGTCCGGAAGGCCCCTTTGTCAAGGTCTGTCAGATGGGGACGACCCGGCCCGGTCGACCCGCCTCCGATCCGCGACGGTGTTGACGGGCGGGCGGCCGCGGCATAGAATGGCCGTGAAGGGCGAATGACGATGATCGGCCGTTTCGCGGTCCCGTTCGTGATACTGGCCGTCCTATTCCTGCCCCTGCCCTTCGCTCTCGGCTCGATCGTCTTCGGCGTTCTTCTCGCGGTCCGGCCGCGGGGCGAGCCCTGCTTCGACCGGGCCCCCGTCTCAGGCCTCGCCGGCCCGGCCCTCCTCCGCGGCCCGCCTCGCTGACCTCCTCCATCTCCCCGCCTGCCGCGCCGAGATCTCTGTCAGAAGAGGAGGACCCCGATGAATGAAACGACGACCTCTGCCCCGGACGGGCGCAGCCCCGCCCGGAAACGTCCGACTTCGGCCTTTTCGGCCAAGCTCAAGACCGCCTTCAACCGCTTTCGCGGCGTTTCCGTCGAAACCGACCTCGCGGCATACGCGAGGACGGTCCGGTCGATCCGCGCGGCGCACGAGAGCGGGAGGCTCGCGGCGATCGCCGACGCCGAGATCGCCCGGCGGGCCGCGGCGCTCCACCGGCCGCCGGCGGACGGGGCCTCCGTTCCGCGAGCGGGGGAAGAAGACCGCGTGCGCGCGGCCGTTTTCGCCCTGGCGCTCGAAGCCTCCCGCCGCGCGACCGGGCTCGACACCCACGACGTCCAGATCATCGCCGGCCTGGCCATGGCCGACGGCCGGATCGCCGAGCTCCCGACGGGGGAGGGCAAGACGCTGGCGGCGGTATTCACCGCTTCTTACTTCGCTCTCCTCGGCCGGCCCGTCCACGTCCTGACCTTCAACGATTACCTGGCCCGTCGCGACGCGGCCTGGATGGGCCCGGCCTACCGCCTCCTCGGCCTGTCCGTCGGCGCCGTCCAGGAGGGCCTCGACAAGGCCGCCAAGAAGGCCGCCTACGCCTGCGATATCTCGTATGCCACCGCCAAGGAGGCCGGCTTCGACTACCTGCGGGACCGGCTGGCCTACGAGCCCGGCGAACTCGTCCACCGGCCTTTCGCCGTGGCCCTCGTCGACGAGGCCGACTCCATCCTCATCGACGAAGCCCGGATCCCGCTCGTCATCTCCGGGACCGCCGGCGCTCCCGGTCTCGACGTCTCGCGGCTGGCCGCCGTCGTCCGGGGCCTCGAACGGGGCCGCGACTTCGAGACGGACGCCGAGAACGCCAACGTCTTCCCGACCGACGCGGGCATCCGCCGCGTCGAGTCCGTCCTCGGTTGCGGCAACCTCTTCGCTTCCGGGAACGAACAGCTCCTGGCCGCGGTCCACTGCGCCCTTCACGCCGAGCTCCTGCTCGAGCGCGACGTCGATTACATCGTCCGCGACGGCCGCATCGAGATCGTCGACGAGTTCACCGGCCGGGTCATGGACAAGCGGCATTGGCCCGACGGACTCCAGGCCGCCGTCGAGGCCAAGGAGGGGGTGCGGCGCGGCTCCGAGGGGCGCATCCTCGGCTCGATCACGCTCCAGCACTTCTTCCGGCTCTATCCGACGCTCTGCGGCATGACGGCCACGGCCGAGCCCTCGGCGCGAGATCTCAAGGAATTCTACGGCCTGGGCGTCGTCATCGTGCCGTCCCACCGGCCGTGCGTGCGCCGGGACCTGCCC
>Ga0209450_10001364_pt1 | contig 12208 bp, 11 predicted proteins | sample FrelakmetLWP11LW_FD_187149 | JGI IMG/M metagenome (GOLD analysis project Ga0209450, IMG submission 187149) | Freshwater lake sediment microbial communities from the University of Notre Dame, USA, for methane emissions studies - LWP11 LW (SPAdes)... | ecosystem: Environmental > Aquatic >... | reverse complement strand
CACGAAAGTCCTGTTCATCTTGCAAAGCCTCCTTGGTGGGAAGAGAAACCTCGACGCGCCTCGTGCCGGGCGAGCCAGCGGCTGTGCAATCTAGCACCGGGCTTCAAGGCGCAGCAAACAACGATCGTCCCAGGCCAAGGCGCCCAGCGGGAGACGCCCGCCGCACCGCAGCAGCGCAGGCGCGCACCGCGGCGGCGCAGGCAAGGCCTAATACGGTGCCGGTGACGTCTCGCGGGCCGGGGCCTCGTGCCGGGCCTGCAGCTCCCACAGGCGCGCATAGGCGCCGCCCGCGGCGAGCAACTGGGCATGCGTGCCACGCTCGACCACCCGGCCGCCGTCGAGGACCACGATCTGGTCGGCGTTGACGATCGTCGATAGCCGGTGCGCGATGACCAGCGTCGTGCGGCCGGCGGCGATCGCCTCCAGTTCCGCCTGGATCACGCGTTCGGTCTTGCTGTCCAGCGCCGAGGTTGCCTCGTCGAAGACCAGGATGGCCGGGCGCTTGAGCAGCGTACGTGCGATCGCCACCCGCTGCTTCTCTCCGCCGGAGAGCTTCAGCCCGCGCTCGCCGACCATCGTTTGATAGCCGTCGGGCAGGCGGCTGACGAAGTCATGGATGTGCGCAGCGCGCGCCGCGGCGACGATCTCGTCCTTCGATGCCCCGGGGCGTCCGTAGGCGATGTTGTATTCGATGGTGTCGTTGAACAGCACCGTGTCCTGCGGCACGATGCCGATGGCCGCGCGCAGGCTCGCCTGCGTCACCTCGCGCACGTCCTGGCCGTCGATCAGCACACGGCCGGCCTGCACCTCGTAGAAGCGGAACAGCAGCCGCGCCAGGGTCGACTTGCCGGAGCCGGTCGGGCCGACCACCGCGGTCGTGGTGCCGGCCGGCACCGTCAAGTCGACGCCGAACAGCACCTGCCGGCGGGGGTCGTAGGAAAAATCGACCTGTTCGAAACGGATCGCCCCGCCCCTGAGCTCCAGCGGCTGCGCATCCGGGGCATCCGCGATCTCGCGATGCTCGTGCAGCAGGCGGAACATGCGGTCCATGTCGATCATCGCCTGCTTGATCTCGCGGTAGATCACGCCGAGGAAATTCAGCGGGACGTACATCTGGATCATGAAGGCGTTGACCAGCACCAGGTCGCCGATCGTCATCCGGCCCTCGATCACGCCGAGCGCGGCGCGCCACAGGATCAGCGTCACCGCCAGCGCGATGATCAGCTGCTGACCGCTGTTCAGGACATTCAGCGACTGCTGCGACTTGACGGCCATCTTCTCGCTGTCGGCCAGCGTCGAGTCGTAGCGGCGCGCCTCGTACTCCTCGTTGCCGAAGTACTTGACCGTCTCGAAGTTCAGCAGGCTGTCCACCGCGCGCGAGGCGGCCTTGGCGTCGAGCTCGTTGACCTGGCGGCGGAACTGCGTGCGCCAGTTGGTGACCACGAAGGTGAAGGCGATGTAGGTGACCAGGCTCACCGCCAGGATCGCCGCGAACCAGATCTCGTAGTGCCACAGCAGGTAGCCGATCACCAGGGCGAGCTCGACCAGTGTGGGCAGGATCGAGTACAGCGTGAAGCTGACCAGCGAGGAAATGCCGCGGATGCCGTGGTCGATCTCGCGGGTGACCGAGCCGGTTCGCCGCTGCAGGTGGTAGCGCAGGGACAGCGCATGCAGGTGGCGGAAGGTCTGCAAGGCGAGCGTGTGCACCGCCGCCTGGGTGACCTTGACGAAGAAGAACTCGCGCAGTTCGGTGAACAGCGAAGTGGCCAGACGGAGCAGACCGTAGCCGGCGATCAGCGCCACGGGCACCGCCAGCACCGCACCGGTCGGAAGCTGCGCCAGTGCATCGACGATGTGCTTGAGCAGGATCGGCACGCCGACCACCGCCAGCTTGGCCGCCACCAGGCAGCCGACCGCGAACAGCACGCGCCCGCGGTAGCGCCACAGGTAGGGCAGCAGCGTGCGCAGCGTGGCCCAGTCGCCGCGCGATTCCCCGGGCGCCAGCGCGGCGCTCGGCTCGGCGCCGGACGGTGGCCTCATGCCGCGCATCGGCGTAACCTCGTTGCCAACCGGCGCGCTTCGACTGTTGCTTGGACTAACACACGGAGTGGGGATCGCTAGGAGAGCCGGCATTATTGACGATGCCGACGAGGCCGGTCGGACGCCGCGACCCCCCGCCCCCGACCTACCGGCGCCGAACTTCCATGTCTGGGCGGTACCGCAGCAAAGTCTTCGTCATCACCGGCGCCAGCGACGGCATCGGCGCCGAGTTGGCGCAACAGTTGGCTAATCGCGGTCATTGCCTGGTGCTGGCCGCCCGCAACGAGCCGGCATTGCGCGAAGTCGCCGGGCGCTGCCAGCGCAACGGCTCCAAGGCCATCGCGTTCAGGACCGACGTCACCGTCGAAGACGATTGCCGGCGCCTCGTCAATCGCACGCTCGAAGCGTTCGGCCGCATCGACGTGCTGGTGAACAATGCCGGCATCTCGATGCACGCCCGCTTCGACGAGATCACCGACTGGTCGACCTACGAGCGGCTGTGGCGGGTCAACTGCCTCGGCACGATCCACTGCACGCGCTTTGCCTGGCCGCACCTGAAGGCGGCACCGGGCAAGCGCGGCGGCCAGATCGTCGGCATCAGCTCATTGGCCGGTCGCACGGGCGTGCCGGGCCGCACCACTTACTGCGCCAGCAAGTTCGCGCAAACGGGGTTTCTCGAAGCGCTGCGCATCGAAGCCGCGGAGCACGGCATCACGGTGACGATCGTCTATCCGGGGGTGGTCGCCACCGAGACCCGGCGCAAGGGTCTGAACGGAAGGGGGGAGCCGGCCGGCATTTCGGGGCTCGACGAGACCGACGCGATGCCGGTCGACGAGTGCGTGCGACAGATCGTGCACGCCATTCAGGACCGCCGCCGGGAACTGGTGATGACCGCCAAGGGCCGTTTCGGTCTTTGGCTGAAGCGCATCGCGCCCGGTTGGGTAGACAATCTGGCAAGCAAGGCCCTGAAGAAGGACGAAGCGAAGGACGAAGCGCCATGAGCGACACCCCCGTGCGGCTGCCGGATGCCAGCCCGGTCCTGCGCGTCATGCCCATGCCAGCCGACGCCAACATCCACGGCGACGTGTTCGGCGGCTGGATCATGGCCCACGTCGACGTCGCCGGCGCGATTCCCGCCGCGCGCCGGGCCAACGGCCGCGTGGCGACCATCGCCGTGACCAGCTTCCTGTTCAAGAACCCGGTCTTCGTCGGCGACCTGCTCTCCTTTTACGCACGCGTCCTGAAGACCGGCAACACGTCGATCACGGTCGAGGTCGAGGTCTTTGCCGAGCGCAACCGGCTGCAGGCTGAGGTGGTCAAGGTCACCGAAGCGACGCTGGTCTATGTCGCCACCGGCGAGGACCGCCGTCCGCGCCCGCTGCCGCCGCTCGGCGGCACGACGAGCATCTGAAAGCAAGCAGTGCGCCAGCGCTGCTTTGCACGCGGGATGCCCGAGTCTGCGGCCACGGAACTACGATCCGCAGGCAACACCCGATGACGGACCAACCCGAACTGGAGGGGAGATGATGAAGCCGATGCTCGATGCCGATGCAGTGCTCACTCAGATGACGGCGCAGGCCGTGGCGCAGGGAGAAAGCCTGCGCTCCACCGTGCGCGACCTCACGCTGCAGGCGCTGCAGTCGCGCGAACTGTCGCTGGCGCAGATCAAGTCGGTGATCGGCTCGGTCGCCGAGGGAGTGAACCTCGGCGCGATGCAGGGCCAGCTCGACACCGACAAGGTCTTCTCGCAGGCGCTCGCCGGCATGGACGACGCGCTGCTAAAGGTGGTCGAGGCGAGCCGGATCGCGCTGCACCAGATCACCGGCGAGCGCGAGTTCCACGACTCGCACCTGAAGAAAGCGCTTGACGACCTCGAGCGCCTGGAAGACGAGTTCTTCGCCACCGTGAAGCAGGCGACCTCCGGCGCGGGGGCGCCGTTCAAATCTCAGTGGAGCGGCGCGCTGAACGAATCGATGAGCGCCGGCACCGCCACCGGGGCGCAGGTCATGTCGATGATGGAGCAGTACGGCGACCAGGTGCGCAACGCCGCCCGCGCCCAGCGCGACGCCAGCTTCCGCGCCGTGCATGCGCTGGCGCAGAACTTCGCCACCCTGGCCAGCGGCGTGCTGATCGGCCTGACCGAGGCGATGCAGCAGGGCGCAGCGAAGCCCTCGGCCACGCCGGGCGCGAAGAAACGTCGCTGAACCGCAGCGCCGCGCAACCTACGACTCAGGAGACCGGCCGCCCGCCAACGCGCGGGCGACCATGATGTCTAGCTCGCCCAGTGCGCCTCGATCCACGCCGCGGCGGAGAACATCTTCGTGTCCTCGCCGGGGCGCGCCACCACCGTGATGCCGAGCGGCAGGCCACCTTCGGCCTGGCCTATCGACGCCGGCACCGGCAGGCTGATCATCGGGCAACCAAGCAGTTGCCACGGACGGTTGAACACCGGGTCGCCGGTCGAAGCGAGGCCGGCCGGGGCGCCGCCAGGCGCGCTCGGCGTCAGCAGCACTTCCGCCTCGGCGAACAGGCTGTCGATCGCCGCCAGGCAGGCTCGGCCAAGCTGCATCGCCAGCACGTAGTCGTGCGAACTGATTCCCCGTCCTTCCTCGATCAGCGCCACCAGCCTCGCCGACAGCTGCTCGCGCCGGTAGATGAGCTCCGGCGCCAGCGCGCGCGCCGTTTCGAACAGCTGCACGGTCTTCTGCGCCTCGAACAGGCCATCGAAGACACGCGGCCAGACGATCTCGGCGCGCCGCGCGCCTTTCTGCAGAAGCTTCAGTCCCGCCCGCTCGAGCGAATCGAGCATGCTCGGCGCTGCCGCGGCGCGCTGGGATGTCGCGACCCAGCCGATCACCGGCGCCTTGTTCATCCGCACCGCCTGCGCCGGCAGGTCCTTCCACGCCGGCTTGCCGGCCAGCACCGAGGCAGCGAATGCCGCGTCCTCGACCGAACAGGAAAAGACGCCGACCTCGTCGAGGGTGTCCGAGTTCGCCTTCACGCCAGAGCGCGAAATGAGCCGCGGCGAAGGCTTGTAGCCGACCACGCCGCAGAAAGCCGCAGGGCGGATCACCGAGCCTGCCGTCTGCGTGCCGAGCGCCAGCGGGGCGAAGTGCGCCGCCACCGCCGCCGCGCTGCCGCTGGACGAACCGCCGGGCGTGTGCGCGAGGTTGTGCGGGTTGCGCGTCGGTCCCGGCGTGAAGTTGGCCAGCTCGGCGCAGACCGTCTTGCCGAGCACATAGGCGCCGGCGTCCTTCAGCGCGGCCACGCAGGCCGCATCGGCATTCGGACGATGTCCCATGTAGATCGGCGAACCGTAGCTGGTGGCGATGTCGGCGGTGTCGATGTTGTCCTTGACCGCCACCGGCAGGCCGTGCAGTGGCCCCCGCCGCGACACCAGGTGCAGTTCGCGCGCGGCGGCGATCGCCCGGTCGGCGTCGAACCAGGCAAAGGCCTGCACGTCGCGCTCGCGCTCGTGGATGGCGTCGATGAACGAGCGGGTGACGGTCTCGGGCGAGGCCTCGCCGGCGGTGATCAGCTGCGCCAGCTTCACGGCCGACAGGCGATGCAGCGGTTCTCTCATTGGAAGTCTGTCTCCGGCGGATCTGTCGTTCCGGCGCGGTGCGCCGGCCGAGGCCAACGATAGCCCAAAGCACCGGCCGCAGCCGGCGTTGCGTCAGCTCGGCACGATCCGCCAGAGCTGGTTCGAGTCGGTCAGCGCGTAGAGGCTGCCGTCCGGGCCCTGCACCAGCGAGCGGATCCGCGCGCTGAGCGGATCGTTCACCGCGGACGCCGTAGTGTTCGCCGTCGCGATGCCCGCGCCGTTCAGCGTCAGGATCTCGATGCGCTGCCCGGCCATGATGCCGACGGCGAGGCGACCGTCCCACGCCTTCCACTGCGGGCCGCTCAGGAATGTCGACGGTCCCATGCCCTGCGAAGCGCCGCTGTTGGTCCAGCTCGGAGCCATCGCAGCAGGAAAGCGAACGGTATCCGTCATCGGCATGGTCGTCGCTGTGCCGGCGTAGCCGCAATAACCGTCGGGGCAGGTCAGGTTGGGACGATCCTTCGGGTCCCACCCGCCGTTGCCGCCCGCCGCGAGCGGCGTCACTTCGTCGCTGTGGTTCGGGCCATGCTCGGAGCTGAAAGGCTGACCGGTGCCCGGACGAAACGCGATGCCCTGCACATTGCGGTGGCCGTAGGTGAAGATGCGCCCGTCGAACCCCGGCGGCGCGTTGTTGCCCGGCGCCGCCGCGCCGTCGCGGGTGACGCGCAGCACCTTGCCGCCCAGCGGGGCGACCGGGCTCTGCGGCAGCGTGCCGTTGTGGTTGTCGCCGGTGCCGACGTACAGGTGGCTATCGCCCGCGGCGATGCCGAAGCGGATCCGACCGCCGCTGTGCGCGCCGGCGCCGCCATGCGCGTTGCCCACGTGCTTGAAGGCGATGTCGTCGACGATGTCGGCGCGGCCGCCGACGCTCTGGTAGTCCGCGCCGAGCGTCAGTCGAAGCACGCGATTGCGGCGCGGCGTGGTCGCGTTGGACGCCATGAACACGTAGACGAAGCGGTTGGTGCTGCCGAATTCGGGGTCGACGGCGACGCCGAGCATGCCGCTCTGGCCTTCGCAGAAGAAGTCGGCGGCGACGGACTGGCTGCCGGCGCCGCCGAACAGGCGGGTACGCGTTCCGTTGCGAACGATCGACAGCCCGCTGCATCGCTCAGTGATCAGCATGGCGCCGTCGGGAAGGAACGCCAGGTCCCAGGGGGCACTGAGCCCGCCCGGAACCGAGATCACCTCGCGCGTCAGCGTCGGCGCGACCGTCGGCACCGGCGTCGGCGGCGTGATGGAGACTTCGCTGCTGCCGCCGCAGGACAGCAAGGCAGCACCGGCGGCGAGCGCGAGTGCGCTGGCGGCAATCAGGGACACGCGTGTCATTGGCTGGCTCCTCGGGGACGGTCGGGCGAAGGACCCGTTGCAGTCTAGGCAGGCGATCGGTCGAGTTCACTCGGCCGGCAAGATTCCCTCCGAGACGGGAGGGCCCGCGACCCGTTCGCCGCGCGGCCTCGGGTCGACGCGGCGGCGGCGGAGATCCCCGCCGGCAAGCGATACTTTCGCCCTCCCGCACCAGCCGTATCCGGACAATGGCCTCCAGCCTGCTCGCCCTGCTCGACGACATCGCGACGATTCTCGACGACGTGTCGGTGATGACCAAGGTCGCCGCCAAGAAGACCGCCGGCGTGCTCGGCGACGACCTGGCGCTGAACGCGCAGCAGGTCAGTGGCGTGGCGGCGGCGCGCGAACTGCCGGTGGTCTGGGCGGTGGCGAAGGGATCGCTGGTCAACAAGGCGATCCTGGTACCGGCCGCGCTGGCGATCAGCAGCTTCATTCCGTGGGCGGTCACGCCGCTGATGATGGTGGGCGGCGCCTTCCTCTGCTACGAGGGATTCGAGAAGCTGGCGCACCGCTGGCTGCATCGCGGCGCCGAAGACGCGCATCGCAAGCAGCTTGCACAGGCGGTCGCCGACCCGGCAGTGGATCTGATGGCGCTCGAGAAGGAGAAGATCAAGGGCGCCGTGCGCACCGATTTCATCCTCTCGGCCGAGATCATCGTGATCAGCCTCGGCACCGTGGCCGCGGCACCGCTGCCGCAGCGGATCGCCGTGCTGGTCGGCATCGCCTTGATCATGACGGTGGGCGTCTACGGCCTGGTCGCCGGCATCGTCAAGCTGGACGACGCCGGCCTGCACCTGCACCAATCCACAGGCGAAAGTGCGTTCGCGCGCTTTCGTCGCGCGCTGGGCAGCGCGATCTTGCGCGCGGCGCCTTACCTGATGAAGGGGCTCTCGATCGCCGGCACGGCGGCGATGTTCCTCGTCGGCGGCGGCATCCTCGCGCACGGCGTGCTACCGCTGCACCATGCGGCGCAGGTGGTGGCCGAGGGCGCGGGGCCGCTGCGCGCCGTGGTGTCGCTGGTCGCCGATGGCGTGGTCGGCATCGCCGCCGGTGCGCTGCTGCTCGCCGCGGTCTCGGCGGTGCAGCGCGTGCGCCGGGCGGCGAGCGCCGGCTGAACTACAGGAACAGGTCCGGCATCAGCTGCTTCGAGCCGGGCACGACCGAGTAGCGGTCGAAATCGGTTACGCCCGCCTTCGTCAGCACCTCCTCGTCGATGAAGAAGTTGCCGGTCGTGGTCGCGGCATTCGAGGTCAGGATCGCGTAGGCGGCGTCGGCCATGATGTCGACCGAGCGGCAGTGCTCGGGCTTCACGCCGGGGATCATCTGCAGCGCCGCCGTCTGGATCACCGTGCGCGGCCACAGCGCGTTCACCGCGATGCCGTAAGGTCGGAACTCCTCGGCGTGACCGAGCACGCACATACTCATGCCGAACTTGGCCATCGTGTAGGCGACGTGCGGCGCGAACCAGCGCGCGTCCATGGCGAGCGGCGGCGACAGCGTCAGCACGTGCGGGTTGCGCTGCTGCTGCGCAGAGCGCTTCAGGTACGGCAGGCAGGCCTGCGTGCACAGGTAGGTGCCGCGCACGTTGACCCCGAACATCAGGTCGAAGCGCTTCATCGGCGTCGCTTCGGTCGGCGTCAGGCTGATGGCGCTGGCGTTGTTGATCAGGATGTCGATGCCGCCGAACTTCTCGGCCGTCTGCCGCGCCGCGTCGACAACCTGCTGCTCCTCGCGGATGTCGACCTGCAGGGCGAGCGCGCGGCCGCCGGCGGCCTCGATCTCCTGCGCCGCGCTGTAGATGGTGCCGGGCAGTTTCGGGTTCGGTTCGGCCGTCTTGGCGGCGATGGCCACATTGGCGCCGTCGGCCGCGCACCGCCTGGCGATGGCCAGGCCGATGCCGCGCGAGGCGCCCGAGATGAAGATCGTCCTGCCGCTCAGGTTCATCGTTTCTGCCGCGCGAGCACGTCGCGCTCGATCACTTCAGCCAGATGCTCCGCCACCCGCGCGTACAGCCCGGGGCCGGGATGGAAGCCATCAGCGGCCATCAGGTCGGGCCTCAACAACCCGTCCATTTCCACGTGGCGAACCAGCGGGCTGCGAAGCGGCCAGCCGGCGGCCCAGCGCGCCTGCGTCCGATTGTTCCGCCGCGACATCTGGCCGGCCCACCAGGCGAGCGGCTGCGGCAACGACGGGAAACGCTCCATCTCCGGCAAAGCCGGAAACAGCACCTGCGACACCCCGGCGTGCGCCTCCAGCCAGACCGCGATCTCGCCGCGATGCTTCAGCGCCTGCGGCAGCGGCACCTGGTTGGTGATGTCGTTCACCCCGAGGACGACCACGGCGAGATCGGCGTCCGGCACGTCGCGCGCCTTCAGGTAGGCAAGCGCGGCGGCCGAGGTCAGCCCCGTTTCGGCAAGCAGCGTCCAGCGCACGGCACGCCCGATCCGCTGCGCCAGATTGCGCGCCAGCGGCTTCGCCAGGGCCAAGGTCTGGTGCGGCGCGCCGACGCCGACCGCGCTTGAATCGCCGAGTACCAGCACCCGAACTTCATCGTTGCCCCTGCCTTCCCGCCCGGCGCGCGGTCCCGGCGGCTCGGGTAGCGGCTCGACGCCGGCGCGCACGCCCTGCGCCTGCGCGTACAGCAGAGGGAACAGCAGCGCCCGGGCGACGATGTCGATCATCGTGCGCGGCGGGCAGTCAGCGCTTCGGCCACAGGATCATCTGCGTGCAGCGGAAAAGCGCCAGCGTCCGGCCTGCCGCCACTTCGCGCACCTCCGCGTCCCACAGCTGCGTCGTGCGGCCGAGATGCGCACCCTTCGCCACCGCCTCCAGCGTGCCCTCGGTGGCGGTGCCGAGGAAGTTGCACTTCAGCTCGATGGTGGTGAAGCTCTCGGCGCCATCGGGCAGGTGCGCGATGGTCGCGAAGCCGCAGGCGGTGTCGGCCAGCGCGATCACGGTGGCCGCGTGCAGGAAGCCGTTGGGCGCCAGCATCTGCGGCTGGATCGCGAGCCGCATCGCCAGCTCGCGCTCGTCGAGGCGCACCACCTTCAGGCCGAACCACCCCGGCAGGCGGCCGGTGCCGCGCCTGTTCAGCGTGTCGAGGTCGACGTCGCGGCGCAGCTTCACGGCCGGTCCTTCATGTTGCTGCCCCCGGTCGCTGCGGGCCCTGCCGCAAGGGGGCGCGCAACTGCCCTGGGGCGGCCCGGCGACAGTCGCTCATCCGAAGCGGGAGAAATCGGGCTTGCGCCGCTCGAAGAAGGCGGAAAACGCCTCCTTGGCCTCGGCGCTGTGCAGCATCCGGGCGAAGGTCTTTGCCTCGTCCTCGATCACCTTCTCGGTGATCGATTTCCAGGCCGACTTCATCAGCCGCTTGGTCTCGCGCACCGAGGTCGGCGGCAGGCCGTTGAAGCGCGCCGCCTGCTTCTTCGCGTAGCCGAGCACCTCCTCGGGCGGCAGGATGCGGTTGACGATCTTCATTTCCATCGCTTCCTCGGCGCTCATCGGCTCGCCGAGCAGCAGCTTCTCCGCCGCCTTGTGGTAGCCGGCATTCATCGGCACCAGCAGGCTGGAGGCGAACTCCGAGCACAGGCCGAGCGATACGAACGGCATCGAGAACATCGCGTTGTCGGCGCAGTAGGCGAGGTCGCAGTGCAGCAGCATGGTCGTGCCGATGCCCACCGCCGCGCCGTTGACGGCGGCGATCACCGGCTTTTCCGCGTAGCCGAGCGCGGCAATGAACTGGAACACCGGCGCGTCCATCCCCGCCGGCGGGTTCTTCATGAAGTCCTCGAGATCGTTGCCCGCGGTGAAGATGTCCGGCTGGCCGTGGATCAGGATCGCGCGCACCGAGGCATCGTCGTGCGCGGCGGCAATGGCGTCGGCCATCTGCTGGTACATCGCCAGCGTGATGGCGTTCTTCTTTTCCGGCCGCGCGATCTCGATGCGCGCCACGCCGTCGGCTGTTTCGGTGCGGATGGTCATCTACCAGTCTCCGTCAACGTTGTTCTTTCTTGTCCGCCCACAGGGAAAGCGCCCCGACACCCTCCCCTCGGGGGAGGGCCAGGGGAGGGGCCGTGGCAGTTGCAAAGCGGGCGAGCGCCGGACCGCTCCAAGCTCGCCCGCCTGACTTTCACCCGCTGCGAGCGCACGTGCGAGCCGAAGGCTCGCGCACGCGAGCAGCGCTACACCCTTTCGAAGATCCCCGCCGCACCCATGCCGGTGCCGACGCACATCGTCACCATGCCGTACTTCAACTGCTTGCGGCGCAGCGCATGCACGACGGTGGCCGAGCGGATCGCGCCGGTGGCGCCGAGCGGATGGCCGAGCGCGATCGCGCCGCCCATCGGGTTGACCTTCGACGTGTCGAGCCCGAGGTCGCCGATCACCGCCAGCGCCTGCGCGGCAAACGCTTCGTTCAACTCGATCCAGCCCATGTCCTCGGCCTTCAGTCCGGCGAGCCTGAGCGCCACCGGAATCGCTTCCTTCGGCCCGATGCCCATGATCTCCGGCGGCACGCCGCGGATCGCGAAAGAGACGAAGCGGGCCAGCGGCGTCAGTTGATACTCCTTCAGCGCCTTCTCGCTGACCACGATCAGCGCGCCGGCGCCATCCGACATCTGCGAGCTGTTGCCGGCGGTGACGCTGCCCTTGGCGGCGAACACGGGCTTGAGCTTGCCCAGCGCCTCGCGATTCGAATCGGCGCGCGGGCCCTCGTCGAGCGCAACGGTCTTCGTCCGGACGTCGAGTTCGCGGCTGGCCAGATTCGGGAACTTCTCGACCAGTTCGATCGGCGTGATCTCGTCGGTGAACTCGCCGGCCTTCTGCGCGGCGATCGCCTTCATGTGCGAGTGGTAGGCGAACTCGTCCTGCGCCTCGCGCGTCACCTTCCACTGCGCCGCCACCTTCTCGGCGGTCATGCCCATGCCATAGGCGATGCCGACGTTCTCGTCGCGCTCGAAGATGTGCGCGTTGAACGACGGCTTGTTGCCGACCATCGGCACCATGCTCATCGACTCGGCGCCGCCGGCGATCATCACGTCGGCCTCGCCGACGCGGATGCGGTCGGCGGCGATCGCCACCGCGTTCAGCCCCGACGAGCAGAAGCGGTTGATGGTCATGCCGCCGACGCTCGACGGCAGGCCGGCCAGCAGCACGGCGATGCGCGCCATGTTCAGCCCCTGCTCGGCCTCCGGCATGGCGCAGCCGATGATCGCGTCCTCG
>Ga0209450_10001363_pt1 | contig 12210 bp, 11 predicted proteins | sample FrelakmetLWP11LW_FD_187149 | JGI IMG/M metagenome (GOLD analysis project Ga0209450, IMG submission 187149) | Freshwater lake sediment microbial communities from the University of Notre Dame, USA, for methane emissions studies - LWP11 LW (SPAdes)... | ecosystem: Environmental > Aquatic >... | reverse complement strand
CGCAGCCATGCCCAAGCGCACCGACCTCGAGAGCATCCTGATCATCGGCGCCGGCCCGATCGTGATCGGCCAGGCCTGCGAGTTCGACTACTCCGGCGCCCAGGCCTGCAAGGCGCTGCGCGAGGAGGGCTACCGCGTCATCCTGGTCAACTCGAACCCGGCGACGATCATGACCGACCCCGAGATGGCGGACGCCGTCTACATCGAGCCGGTCAACTGGCGCACCGTCGCGCGCATCATCGAGAAGGAGCGACCGGACGCGCTGCTGCCGACCATGGGCGGCCAGACCGCGCTCAACTGCGCGCTCGACCTGGTGCGCGAGGGCGTGCTCGAGAAGTTCGGCGTCGAACTGATCGCGGCCTCGCGCGAGGCCATCGACATGGCCGAGGACCGCGAGCAGTTCCGCAACGCGATGCGCGACATCGGCCTCGAGTGCCCGCGGTCGCGCGTCGCGCACAGCATGGAGGAGGCGCTCGCCATCCAGGCCGAGATCGGCTTTCCGACGGTGATCCGCCCGTCGTTCACGCTCGGTGGCACCGGCGGCGGCATCGCCTACAACCGCGAGGAGTTCGAGCAGATCGTCACGCGCGGCCTCGACGCGTCGCCCACCAGCGAGGTGCTGCTCGAGGAGTCCGTGCTCGGCTGGAAGGAATTCGAGATGGAGGTCGTTCGCGACAGGAACGACAACTGCATCATCGTCTGCTCTATCGAGAACCTCGATCCGATGGGCGTGCACACCGGCGACTCGATCACGGTCGCGCCCGCGCAGACGCTCACGGACAAGGAATACCAGCTGATGCGCGACGCCTCGATCGCGGTGCTGCGCAAGATCGGCGTGGAATGCGGCGGATCGAACGTGCAGTTCGCGGTCAGCCCCACCGACGGCCGGCTGCTCGTGATCGAGATGAACCCGCGCGTGTCGCGCTCTTCGGCCCTCGCCTCCAAGGCCACGGGTTTCCCGATCGCCAAGATCGCGGCCAAGCTCGCCGTTGGCTACACCCTCGACGAGCTGCGCAACGAGATCACGGGCGGCGCGACCCCCGCGTCGTTCGAGCCGACCATCGACTACGTGGTCACCAAGATCCCGCGCTTCACTTTCGAGAAGTTCCCGGGCGCCAACGACCGCCTCACCACGCAGATGAAGTCGGTGGGCGAGGTGATGGCGATCGGCCGCACGCTGCAGGAGTCGCTGCAGAAGGCGCTGCGCGGGCTCGAGACCGGCATCGACGGCCTGACGCCGGTGGTGCAGCTGCCGCTCGACGAGGAGGGCACCAACCGCATGCTCGAGGAGCTGCGCATGGCGGGACCGCACCGCCTGCGCTACGTCGCCGACGCGTTCCGCGCCGGACTCGCGCTCGAGGAAGTCCACCGCGCCTCGCGCATCGACCCGTGGTTCCTGGCGCAGATCGAGGACCTCGTGCGCGAGGAGGCCCGCATCGCCGCCGACGGCCTCGCCGCGCTCGGCGAGGAGCGGCTGCGCACGCTGAAGCGCAAGGGCTTCGCCGACAGCCGGATTGCCACCCTGTGCGGCACGGGCGAGCAGGCGATCCGGGAGCGGCGCCACGGCTTCGGCCTGCGTCCCGTGTTCAAGCGGGTCGACACCTGCGCCGCCGAGTTCGCCACGTCGACCGCCTACCTGTACTCGACCTACGAGCAGGAGTGCGAGGCCGCGCCGAGCGATCGGCGCAAGATCGTGATCCTCGGCGGCGGCCCCAACCGCATCGGTCAGGGCATCGAGTTCGACTACTGCTGCGTGCACGCGGCGCTCGCCCTGCGCGAGGACGGTTTCGAGACCATCATGGTCAACTGCAACCCGGAGACCGTCTCGACCGATTACGACACTTCGGACCGCCTGTACTTCGAGCCGCTGACGTTCGAGGACGTGATGGAGATCCTGCACGTCGAGCAGCCGTTCGGCGTCATCGTGCAGTACGGCGGGCAGACGCCGCTCAAGCTCGCCAAGGCGCTCGGTGCGGCCGGCGTGCCGATCATCGGCACCAGTCCGGACTCGATCGACGTCGCGGAGGACCGCGAGCGCTTCCAGAAGCTCGTGGACCGCCTGCACCTCAAGCAGCCCCCGAATCGCACCGCGCGCGCCGAGGACGAGGCGGTGCGGCTCGCCGGCGAGATTGGCTTCCCGCTGGTAGTGCGGCCGTCGTACGTGCTCGGCGGCCGCGCCATGGAAATCGTGTTCACGGAGGACGACCTGCGCGCCTACATGACCACGGCCGTGCAGGTCTCGAACGACAGCCCGGTGCTGCTCGACCGCTTCCTCGACCTTGCGATCGAGGTGGACGTGGACGCCATCTGCGACGGCAAGGACGTCTACATCGGCGGCATCATGGAACACGTGGAACAGGCGGGGGTGCACTCCGGCGACTCCGGCTGCTCGCTGCCGCCCTACAGCCTGAGCCCCGAGCTGCAGGACCAGATCCGCGAGCAGACGCGCCGCCTGGCGCGCGCGCTCAACGTCATCGGGCTGATGAACATCCAGTTCGCGATCCAGGGCGGCGTGGTCTACGTCCTCGAGGTGAACCCGCGTGCCTCGCGCACGGCGCCGTTCGTCTCCAAGGCGACCGGGGTGCCGCTGGCCAAGGCCGCGGCGCGCGTCATGAGCGGCCGCACCCTTGCCGAACTCGGCCTGACGCGCGAGCGCGTGCCGCCGTACTATTCGGTGAAGGAAGCGGTGTTCCCGTTCAGCAAGTTCCCGGACGCCGACCCGATCCTCGGGCCCGAGATGAAGTCCACTGGCGAAGTCATGGGCACCGGCCGCAGCTTCGGCGAGGCCTACGCCAAGGCGCAGACGGCCTCGAACGTCGTGCTGCCGACCCGGGGCGTCTGCCTCATCAGCGTGCGAGAGCGGGACAAGCCCGGCGCCGTGAAGCTGGCGCAGTTGCTCATCGCCCGCGGCTTCGAGATCGTGGCGACGCACGGTACCGCCGACGTGCTCGAGAAGGCTGGGGTACAGTGCCGGAGGGCGAACAAGGTTCGCGAGGGGCGGCCGCACATCGTGGACATGATCAAGAACGACGAGATCAGCCTCATCGTCAACACGACCGAGGGCAAGCGGGCGATCAGCGAGTCGAATTCGATCCGGCGCGAGGCAGTGTCCCGCCGGGTGACCTACTACACGACCCTGGCCGCGGCGCTCGCCACCTGCGAGGCCATCGATCACCTCCAGGAGGTCGAAGTGAACCGCCTGCAGGATCTTCACAAGGAAGTTCAGGTATGAAGCGTAAGCCTCTGACAGCAAAGGGTGCGGAGAGGCTGCGCCTAGAGCTGCGCCGCCTCAAGTCCGAGGATCGGCCACGGGTCATCCAGGCAATTGCCGAGGCTCGGGCGCACGGCGACCTGAGCGAGAACGCGGAGTACCACGCGGCGCGGGAGCAGCAGGGTTTCATCGAGGGGCGCATCAAGCAGCTCGAGCACGAGCTGTCGCACTGCGAGATCATCGACGTGGGGCACCTGCCGCCCTCCAGCAAGGTGGTGTTCGGTGCCACGGTGGACCTCGAGGACCAGGACGACGGGGCCGAGGTGGTGTTCCAGATCGTGGGTGAGCTCGAAGCCGACGTGAAGCTGGGCCTGATCTCGATCACGTCGCCGATCGCCCGGGCGCTGGTCGGCAAGTCCGAGGGCGACGTCGTGGACGTGGCGGTCCCGGGCGGCACCCGCGCGTTCGAGATCGTGGCGGTCCGTTACGTCTGACGCGGTCGCCTCGGTCCCCTCCGGCGCAATCCGCGGCCCGACGATGCTCAGCTCGGCAGCAGGATGCCGGGCTTTTCCTTGTTGGGGCGGTAGTACAGCGCCACGTGGCCGATGCGTTGCACCAGTTCGGCGCCGGTGGCGGCGGCCAGCTCCTCCAGCAGCTGGTCACGCACGGCCCGGTCGCCGACGCGGGCGCGTACCTTGACCAGTTCGTGGTCCTTGAGTGCGCGGTCGAGTTCCGCCACCAGGTTGGGGCTGATGCCGCCCTGGCCGACGAGCACGACGGGATTGCGGTCGTGTCCGAGGCGGCGGAGGTGCTTGCGCTGGGCGTCGGAGAGCATGGGAAGGAAAGAAAGTGAATAATTATCAGTGATCAGCGGTCAGTGCTTGGGTTTGCAGCAGGCCGAACGACCGCGGCCAGTCCTCGCTAACCGCCAACCGCTGATCATTATTCACTTTCCGACGCCCCGTGTCCTGATGCCGAAGCGCTCCAAGTCCTCCGCCCGCTGGCTCGCCGAGCACGCCGCCGATCCGTACGTGAAGCGGGCGCACGAGGAAGGCTGGCGCTCCCGGGCGGCCTTCAAGCTCGAGGAGATCAACAAGGCTGAGCGGCTGCTGCGGCCCGGCATGACGGTGGTCGACCTCGGCGCTGCCCCGGGTGGCTGGAGCCAGTACGCCGTCCGCGTGCTGGGCGGGCAGGGGCGGGTGATCGCGCTCGACGTGCTCGAAATGCCCGCGCTGCCGGGTGTCGAGTTCATCCAGGGCGACTTCAGCGAGGATGCGGCGCTGGAGCGTCTGCGGGCGTCACTCGGGGGTGACAAGGCCGATCTTGTAATGTCCGACATGGCCCCCAACATGATGGGCATCTCGGACGTGGACCACGACCGGTCCATGTACCTGGTGGACCTGGCAGTCGACTTCGCCTCCCACGCCCTGCGGCCGGGGGGCGACCTGCTGATGAAGGTGTTCCAGGGGCGGGAGTTCCAGCCGCTCGTCGCGCGGCTACGCAAGCAGTTTGAAACCGTGAAGCTGCGCAAACCGAAAGCTTCACGGTCCCGCAGCCCCGAGGTGTACGTTCTGGCACGCGGGTATCGATTGGTGTAGTGTCAACCGGGCATATTGCCGCTGTTTTCCGCGCAAGCGCCGCAACCGAGACCCGAGGTCAAGGCATTGAACGATCTGGCCAAGAATGTCGTCCTGTGGATCGTGATCGCCGTCGTGCTCGCGACGGTGGTCAGCAACTTCAGCTCGCGCGCGGGCGCGGTGCGTGATGTGCCGTATTCGGCTTTCCTGGAGCAGGTCAAGGACGGCTCCGTGGCCCAGGTCACCTTCAGCGGCGATCGCATCTCCGGCGTACGCGCGAACGGCGAGCAGTTCGTGGTGTACAACCCCGAGACCGACAACTCGGCGCTGATCGGCACCCTGCAGCAGAGCGGCGTGACGTTCAGCGCCGCGCCGCCGGAACGCCAGTCGTTCCTGATGCAGTTGTTCATCTCCTCATTCCCCATCCTGCTGCTGATCGGGGTCTGGGTGTACTTCATGCGCCAGATGCAGGGCGGGGCGGGTGGCCGCGGCGCAATGTCCTTCGGCAAGAGCCGTGCGCGACTGCTGAACGAGGACCAGGTGACCGTCACGTTCGCCGACGTGGCCGGCGTGGACGAGGCCAAGGAAGAGGTCGCGGAGATCGTCGACTTCCTCAAGGATCCCGCCAAGTTCCAGAAGCTCGGCGGCAAGATCCCGCGCGGCGTGCTGATGGTCGGCTCGCCCGGCACGGGCAAGACGCTGCTCGCCAAGGCGATCGCCGGCGAGGCCAAGGTGCCGTTCTTCACCATCTCCGGTTCCGACTTCGTCGAGATGTTCGTCGGCGTGGGCGCATCGCGCGTACGCGACATGTTCGAGCAGGCGAAGAAGCAAGCACCGTGCATCATCTTCATCGACGAGATCGACGCGGTCGGCCGTCACCGCGGCGCCGGCCTCGGCGGTGGTCACGACGAGCGCGAGCAGACGCTCAACCAGCTGCTCGTGGAGATGGACGGGTTCGAGGGCAACGAGGGCGTCATCGTCATCGCCGCCACCAACCGGCCGGACGTGCTCGACCCGGCGCTGCTGCGCCCGGGCCGCTTCGACCGCCAGGTCGTGGTGCCGCTGCCCGACGTGCGCGGCCGCGAGCAGATCCTCAAGGTCCACATGCGCAAGCTGCCGCTCGCCGAGGACGTGAAGCCCTCGATCATCGCGCGTGGCACGCCCGGCTTCTCGGGGGCCGACCTCGCCAACCTCGTCAACGAGGCGGCGCTGTTCGCCGCGCGCGCCAACAAGCGCACCGTGACGATGGACGAGTTCGAGCGCGCCAAGGACAAGATCATGATGGGCGCCGAGCGCAAGTCCATGGTCATGGACGACAACGAGAAGAAGCTCACGGCCTACCACGAGGCCGGCCACGCGATCGTGGGCCTGAGCGTCCCCGACCACGATCCGGTGTACAAGGTTTCGATCATCCCACGCGGCCGCGCGCTGGGCATCACGATGTTCCTGCCGGAGACGGACCGCTACAGCACCAGCAAGCGTCGCCTCGAGAGCCGCATCGCCACGCTGTTCGGCGGCCGCGTCGCCGAGGAGATCATCTTCGGCGCGGACTACGTCACGACGGGCGCCTCGAACGACATCGAGCGCGCGACCGAGATCGCGCGCAACATGGTCACTAAGTGGGGCCTCTCGGACCGGCTCGGCACGCTCACCTATGCCGAGGAAGACGGCGAGGTGTTCCTTGGCCGTTCCGTGACCCAGCACAAGCAGGTCGGCGACAAGACGCGCGACGCGATCGACGAGGAAGTCCGGCGCGTGATCGACGACAACTACAATCGTGCCAAGGGCATCCTCGACTCGAGCCTCGACAAGCTCCACAAGATGGCCGATGCGCTCATCAAGTACGAAACCATCGACGAAGAGCAGATTCGCGACATCATGCAGGGGCGCGAGCCGAAGCCGCCCGCGGACTGGGACGACCGCGACCTGCCGAGCGCCGGGCCCAAGCCTCGCGAACGACCGGACGGCGAGGCCCCGAGCGGCCGGCCCGCGCCGCAGCACTGACCCGACCGGTACCGGGTTTAACTTGTTAACGTTTGGCGCAGCCGCCCAAACGTTAACAAGTTAAACCCGGTACCTCTTATGAAGCTCATCTGCCGCGACACGGTGCTGGACCTCGGCGAGCTGTGCGTCATGGGCGTGCTCAACGTCACCCCCGATTCGTTCTCCGACGGCGGGCGCTATGCCGGCGTCGCCGCAGCGGTCGCGCGCGGCGTGGCCATGGTCGAGGAGGGCGCGGCGATCATCGACGTGGGCGGCGAATCCACCCGTCCCGGGGCGGCGGCGGTGGAGGTCCGCGAGGAACTCTCGCGCGTCATCCCCGTGATCGAGCAGCTCGTGGCGCGCCTGGCCATCCCGATCTCGATCGACACCAGCAAGCCGGTCGTGATGGCCGCGGCCATTGCCGCCGGCGCGAGCCTGGTCAACGACGTGCGCGCGCTGCGGGAGCCCGCTGCGCTCGAAACGGTGGCCGGGACTGATGCGGCGGTCTGCCTGATGCACATGCAGGGCGAGCCACGCACCATGCAGACGGCGCCGACCTATGCAGACGTCGTGGCGGACGTGCGCCGTTTCCTCGCGCAACGGATCGATGCATGCCTCGCCGCCGGCATCGCCCGCGAGCGGCTCTGCGTCGATCCGGGCATCGGCTTCGGCAAGCTGCCCGAGCACAACCTGGCCCTGCTCGCGGCCGTGGATCGGCTTGCCGACCCCGACATCCCGGTGCTCGTCGGCGTATCGCGCAAGTCGCTGGTCGGTATGATCACGGGTCGACCCGCGGGGGAGCGGCTCGCCGGCAGCGTGGCGTTCGCGGCGCTGGCGATCATGCAGGGCGCGGCGATCATCCGCGCGCACGACGTGGCGGAGACGGTGGACGCGGTGAAGGTGGCCAGCGCGCTCAGGCGCGCCATGGCAGGAGGCGAGTGACGATGGCGCGAAAATTTTTCGGTACGGACGGTGTGCGCGGAAGGGTGGGCCATGACCCCATGACGGTCGAGTTCGCCCTGCGCCTCGCCAGTGCGGCGGCGCGGTCGCTGGCGCCGGAGGGTGGGCGCGCACTGGTCGGCAAGGATACGCGCCTGTCGGGGTACATGTTCGAGGCTGCGCTCGAGGCGGGCTTCATCGCGGCCGGCGTGGACGTGAGCCTGATCGGTCCGTTGCCGACCCCCGGTATCGCGTATCTCACGCAGCGCTTCCATTGCGACTTCGGCGTCGTGATCAGCGCCTCGCACAACCCGTACGAGGACAACGGCATCAAGTTCTTCGACGCGTCGGGCAGCAAGCTCTCCGACGAGACCGAGGAGCGCATCGAGCAACTGCTCGATACCCCGGCTCTCACGCGCGAGTCGACCAAGCTGGGCCGTGCCACCCGCGTGGACGACAGGTCGCGTGTCGTGTACCAGGAGTTCTGTGCGTCCACGATCCCGTCTGGCATGGACCTCTCCGGCCTCAAGATCGTGATCGACTGTGCCCATGGCGCGGCATACAAGGTCGCGCCGCGGGTCCTCGCGGATCTGGGAGCCGAGATCATCCCGATCGGCTGTTCGCCCAACGGCAAGAACATCAATGTGGGCTGCGGCTCGACGTCGCCCGAACTGCTGCAGCTCACCGTGTCGGGCGTGCAGGCCGACGTCGGCATCGCGCTCGACGGCGACGGGGACCGCCTCGTGATGGTGGACCATCTCGGCCGGCTGGTGGACGGCGATCGCCTGCTGTACGTGATCGCACTCGACCGGCACCGGCAAGGGGAGCTGCGCGGACCGGTGGTCGGCACCGTGATGAGCAATCTGGGGCTCGAGCACGCGTTGCGCGGCGAGGGCATCGAGTTCCTGCGCGCCGCCGTCGGCGACCGCTACGTGCTCGAGCTGATGAAGAAGCAGGGTGGGGTGCTGGGCGGGGAGACCTCGGGGCACCTGCTGTGCCTCGACCGCACGACGACCGGCGACGGGCTGGTGAGCGCGCTGCAGGTGCTGGCCGTCATGAAGCGCACCGGCCGCACACTGGCCGAACTGGCGGCCGGCATGCCGCAGTTCCCGCAGGTCATGGTCAACGTCCGGGTCAGGGAGCGCATCGATCCCCGCCAGTCACCGGCGATCCAGGAGCACGTGCGGCGGGTGGAGCAGACGCTCGGCACGACGGGCCGGGTCGTGCTGCGGGCCTCCGGCACCGAGCCGCTGATCCGCGTCATGGTCGAAGGACAGGACGACCAGGTGGTGGCCCGGCTCGCCGACGAACTGGCCGAGACGGTAAGGCGGTCGGTCTGATCCGCCCGTCGCCAATTGCTTTCCGGGCGACCCGCCGCTAAGATCGCGCGCCTTTCGCGGACCGCCCCCATGGCCGGTGACGGCCGTCTGGACGGTGGAGAGCCGAATGCGCCAACCCCTGGTCGCTGGAAACTGGAAGATGCACGGGTCGCGTGCCGGGAACGCGGACCTGGTGCGACATCTGCTGGACATGCTCAAACCCGAGGCGCGGGCCGAGGTGCTGCTGTGCCCGCCGTTCGTCTACCTGTGGGAGACGGGCCGCCTGCTCAAGGACACCGACGTGGCGCTCGGCGCCCAGTCGGTCTGCGCCGAGGCGCAGGGCGCCTTCACCGGCGAGGTCTCGGGGGCGATGCTGCGTGACGTCGGCTGCCGCTACGTGCTGGTGGGCCACTCGGAGCGGCGCCAGCTGTTCGGGGAATCCGACGCACTCGTGGCTCGCAAGTTCGTCGCTGCCCAGGCGCAGGGCCTGGTGCCCGTGCTCTGCGTCGGCGAGACGCTCGATGAGCGCGAAGGCGGCAAGACCAGCGAGGTGGTCGCGCGCCAGCTCGATGCAGTCCTGACCGTGAGCGGCGTGGCCTCGCTCGGCAGGGCCGTGATCGCCTACGAGCCCGTCTGGGCGATCGGCACGGGCCGCACGGCGAGCCCGGAGCAGGCGCAGGAAGTGCACGGCATGATCCGCGCCAAGGTGGCCGCCCTGGATGTTACAATCGCAGCTTCCGTGAGGATCCTCTACGGCGGCAGCGTCAAGGCGTCGAACGCGCGGGAGCTGTTCGCCATGGCGGACATCGACGGCGGCCTGGTCGGCGGCGCGTCGCTCAATGCGGACGAGTTTGCGCAGATCTGCGCGGCCGCGGGCTGATTTTCGGAGCAAGTGCTGATATGAGCTGGGTACAAACGCTGGCAGTCGTCGTCCACGTGCTGCTTGCGGCATCCATCATCGGGCTGGTGCTGTTGCAGCGTGGCAAGGGCGCCGATGCGGGCGCCGGTTTCGGCGCGGGCGCCTCGGGCACCGTGTTCGGCGCGCGCGGCTCCGGATCCTTCCTCTCGCGCACCACGGCAATCCTCGCCACGCTGTTCTTCCTGACGAGCCTCGGCCTGTCGTACCTGTTCAGCCAGACGACCGAGCCGACCAGCGTCGTCGATCGTGTGCAGCCGACGCAGTCGGTGCCCGCGCCGGCCACGACGCCGGCGAATCCGCCGGCCGCAATGCTGCCGAGCGTGCCCGAGGCGGCACCGGCGAACGCGACCCAGGAGCCGGCATCGGCGCCTGCCGAGGCCCCGGCCCCGACGCAGTGAGGCGCCGGTCGCAAGGATCATTTGCGGATGTGGTGGAATTGGTAGACACGCTAGCTTGAGGGGTTAGTGCCGCAAGGCGTGAGAGTTCGAGTCTCTCCATCCGCACCAGACTGAAAAAGGCGAACCACCGGGTTCGCCTTTTTGTTTGTACACCTTACTGCGCCGCAGCAGACCCTGTTAGAATTTCCGGATCCTGCGAGGCCGTCCGACTGGAGCTCAATCGCGCAATGCTCGCCGAGTACCTGCCGATCCTGATCTTCCTCGCGGTGGCTGGCTCGCTGGGCGTGCTGCTGCTGTCCCTCGGGTTCCTGTTCGGGCCCCGCCGCCCCGATCCCGAGAAGCTCTCCGCCTACGAGTGCGGCTTCGAGGCCTTCGAGGATTCGCGCATGAAGTTCGACGTGCGCTACTACCTCGTGGCGATCCTGTTCATCGTCTTCGATCTCGAGATCGCCTTCCTCTTCCCGTGGGCGGTAGCGCTCGACACGGTCGGCGTCGTCGGCCTCGCCGCGATGGGGGTGTTCCTGCTGGTGCTCGTGGTGGGCTTCGTTTACGAGTGGAAGAAGGGGGCCCTGGAATGGGACTAGAGGCCGCTGACGGGCTGCCGGAGCGCGGCTTCGTCACCACCACGGTCGACGCGGTGCTGAACTGGGCCCGCACGGGGTCGATGTGGCCGATGACGTTCGGCCTCGCGTGCTGCGCGGTGGAGATGATGCACGCCGGCGCCGCGCGCTACGACCTTGATCGCTTCGGCATCGTGTTCCGCCCGAGCCCGCGCCAGTCCGACGTGATGATCGTCGCAGGCACGCTGGTCAACAAGATGGCGCCGGCGCTGCGCAAGGTCTATGACCAGATGCCCGAGCCGCGCTGGGTGATCTCGATGGGCTCCTGCGCGAATGGCGGGGGCTACTACCACTACTCGTACGCGGTGGTGCGCGGTTGCGACCGCATCGTCCCGGTGGACGTCTACGTGCCCGGCTGCCCGCCGACGGCCGAGGCGCTGCTGTACGGGATCATCCAGCTGCAGAAGAAGATCCACCGTACCCAGAGCATCGCGCGCTGACACCCACCATGAGTGACATGCTGGAAAACCTTGCCGGGACGGTCTTGGCGCGCTGCGGCGAGTCGCTGACGCGCGTGCCGTCGCGTTGCGGCGAGCTCACGTTCGAGGTGCCGGCGGACCAGCTGCTCCAGGCCTGCCGGGCACTGCGCGACGACCCGGCGCTGAAGTTCGAGCAGTTGGTCGACCTCACCGGCGTCGACTACCTCGATTACGGCCGAGTCGAGTGGAACACCGAGACCGCGACCAGCCGCGGCTTCAGCCGCGGGCGTGCCGGGGCCGCGGGCCACGGGACCGACGACGGCCCTGACAGGCGTTTCGCGGTCGTCTACCACCTGCTGTCCGTCACCCACAATCGCCGGCTGCGCCTGCGCGCCTGGTGCGAGGGTGGTGAGCCGCCGCTGCTCGACTCCGTCGTGGAGATCTGGGCGTCCGCCAACTGGAACGAGCGCGAGGCGTTCGACCTCTTCGGCATCCTGTTCCGCGGCCACCCCGACCTGCGCCGCATCCTCACGGACTACGGGTTCGTCGGGCACCCCTTCCGCAAGGATTTTCCGCTCATCGGCAACGTGGAAGTGCGCTACGACGAGGCGCGGGGCCGGGTCGTGTACGAGCCGGTCGCCATCGAGCCGCGCACCCTCGTGCCGCGGGTGATCCGCGAGGACAACCGCTACGACGCGGCACTGAAGGATCCCCCGCGTCATGGCTGAGATCCGCAGCTACACGATGAATTTCGGCCCGCAGCACCCGGCGGCGCACGGGGTGCTGCGCCTGGTGCTCGAGATGGACGGCGAGGCCGTGCAGAAG